>ERZ1292640.57-Hain-H43-02um-R1-57-length-83224-cov-7_pt1 | contig 83224 bp, 77 predicted proteins | sample MGYA00564404_ERZ1292640 | MGnify/ENA primary metagenome ERZ1292640 (study PRJEB36523, sample SAMEA6512636) | groundwater metagenome | collected 2019-01-08 | study: AquaDiva: Metagenomics assemblies of 32 groundwater samples
GGGGCAAGATCGAAGTCATCCGCGCCTGGCGCGTCCAGCACAGCCATCACAAGACACCGGTCAAGGGCGGCATCCGCTACAGCCCCGATGTCTACGAGGAAGAGGTGATGGCGCTCGCGGCGCTGATGACCTACAAGTGCGCGATCGTCGACGTGCCCTTTGGCGGCGCCAAGGGCGGCATCAAGATCGAGCCCAAGGACTACTCGCCCGACGAACTCGAGCGCATCACGCGCCGCTACGCGCACGAACTGGCGAAGAAGAACTTTCTCGGGCCTGGCATCGACGTCCCCGCCCCCGATTACGGCTCGGGCGAACGCGAGATGGCATGGATTGCCGACACCTACGCGGCGCTCAACCCGGGCCAACTCGATGCCATGGGCTGCGTCACCGGCAAACCCGTGACGCAGGGCGGCGTGCGCGGCCGCAAGGAAGCCACCGGCCGCGGCCTGTACTTCGCCGTCCGCGAAGCCTGTAACGAAGCCAACGAGATGAAGCGCCTCGGCCTGTCAACGGGCCTCGACGGCAAGCGCATCATCGTGCAGGGCCTGGGCAACGTCGGCTATCACGCCGCTAAGTTCTGCCGTGAAGGCGGCGGTATTCTCATCGCCATCGCCGAACGCGAGGGCGCCATCAGCAATCCGAAGGGCCTGAACGAGGACGAGGTGTTCCAGCACCGCAAGGCGACCGGCTCGATCCTCAATTTCCCCGGCGCCACCAACCTTGCCGATACCGCGGCGGCGCTCGAGATGGAGTGCGACATCCTGATCCCGGCGGCGCTCGAAAGCGTCTTCACGGCCGAGAATGCGCCGCGCATCAAGGCGAAGATCATCCTCGAAGGCGCCAACGGCCCGACCACTCCCGAAGCCGACCCGATCTTCCGGGAGAAGGGCATCCTCGTCATCCCCGACATCTACTGCAATGCCGGCGGCGTGACGGTGTCGTACTTCGAGTGGCTGAAGAACCTGTCGCATGTGCGCTTCGGCCGCCTCGAGAAGCGCCACGAGATGGCCAACGAGCTGGCGGTGCTGAAGGTAATCGAAAAGACGACCGGCAAGACGTTCACCGACGCCGAACGCGCCGCGTTCGCGCACGGCCCCGACGAGCAGGACCTGGTGAACTCGGGGCTCGAGGAGACGATGATCACGGCGTTCCACGACCTGCTGAAGACGCAGCGCGATCACAAGGGCATTCCCGACCTGCGCATCGCGGCGTTTGTCAGCGCCATCCACAAGGTGGCGCGCAGCTACACGGAAATGGGGATCTTCCCGTAGCCACGTAGCGACGGCGCCAGAACACGCTCAGGACCCGGCGCGGGTGTCGGCTCACCGGCCGGGAGTGTCGCCCATCCGACACCCGTCGATCGCTAGTCCCGCCAGAGTTCGCGCATCTTCGTCATCGATTCGCGTGGCATAGCCCTTGCTCGCCACTCAGCTGCCGCAAAGCCGCTCCACGTTGGCCGCCCGCTCGCGAAAGGTTGGCGAGTTGCTCGAGGTCCGACCGGCATAAACTCCAATCAGACACCATGGACCCGATCCGCCTGGAGACTCACGGCCTTTTCGAGAGCGACCAGGCGGGCGCGGCCAGGCCAGACACCCTCGCCCAGCAGTTGCTGGATGTGACGCCGACCGTCATCCTCCTGCTGTCGCCTGATGGGCGAATCGAACACGTCAACCCCGCCTTCGAACGGCTCACCGGGTGGTCGCTCGCGGAGTTGCGCGGCCGGGAGTGGTTCTCACTGCTCCCCGCCCGCGTTCACGATCGGATCCCACGCCTGTTTCATACGGCGGGCAGTGGCGCGACGCGCGGCAACGTGAATCCCATTCTGACGCGCAGCGGCGAAGAGCGTGACATCGAGTGGCACGACCAGGTGCTCCGCAACGAAAAGGGCGTCCAGACCGGCCTGGTGGCGATCGGCATTGATGTGACCGAACGGAAGCGGGCCGAGGACACGGCCCGCCGCGCCGAGCAGGCGTTGCGTGACAGCGAGATGCGGCTCCGCCAGGCGCAAACCATTGCCATGATCGGCAACTGGGAACTCGACCTGCGCTCCGGCCACTTGTGGTGGTCCAATGAGATCTATCGCATCTTCGAACTCGATCCGGCGTCGTTCGCGGCCTCCTACGAGGCATTCCTCGCGGCGATCCACCCCGGTGACCGCGAGATGGTCAATGCCGCGTACACGTCGTCACTGACGACGCGCGAACCCTACCACATCACTCACCGGCTGCTCACGCCGGACGGCCGCCTCAAGTACGTCGAGGAACGGTGCGAAACCGACTTTGCTGACGACGGCACCGCGCTTCGTTCGCGCGGCACCGTGCAGGACATCACCGTCAGGGTCCAGGCCGAAGAGGCCCTCCGCGCGTCCCTGCGCGAGAAGGAGATCCTGCTGCGCGAGGTCCACCACCGCGTCAAGAACAACCTGCAGATCATCTCGAGCCTGTTACATTTCCAGGCCAAGAAGGTCAAACACCACGATGACCTCGCCGCATTCGAGGACGCCCGTCAGCGCCTGCGCTCGATGAGTCTCGTCCATGAGAGGCTGTACCGCGCCAGCGACCTTTCCGGCGTGGACATGCCGGACTACCTCACCGGCCTGGCGGTGGCCGTGCAGCAATGGCAGGCTGGTCGGGGCCGCGTGGCGGTGACGGTGGTCTGCGACCCGTTGCGGCTGCCCGTCGATATCGCCATGCCGCTCGGCCTGCTCGCCAATGAGTTGCTGACCAACGTGCTGAAGCATGCGTTCGCTGACGAGCGACCGGGCCATGCCGAAGTCCGGCTCGCCGCGGGGACCGCGCGGCTGACGATGACGGTCAGCGACAACGGCTGCGGCCTGCCCTCGTCTCAGATGCCGGACGGCGCTGCCTCCTTCGGCTGGCAGCTCGTGCGCGGGCTGACCGATCAGCTCGGCGGCACCCTGTCCGTCGCGGTCGACCAGGGCACACAGGTGACGATCCAGGTGCCATGGAAGGACACCCCGTGACCACCGTCTTCATCGTCGAGGACGAGGCGTTGATCGCGATGGAGCTGCGCGATCGGCTGACGGCGTTGGGCTACCACGTCTGCGGTTACGCCCTGCGCGGCGAGGCGGCCATCGAGCAGATTCTCGCCTGCCGGCCGGAGGTGATCCTGATGGACATCCACCTCGCCGGCGTCCTCGACGGCATCGAGACAGCCCGGCGGCTGCGCGGGCAGACCGACAGCGCGGTCATTTTTGTCACCGCGTACTCCGATGACGCACTGCTGCTCAAGGCCGGCGAAGTCGACCCCTATGGCTACCTCCTGAAGCCGTTCCAGGAGCGGGAGCTTCACACCACGATTCAGATGGCGCTGCGGCGGCGGCAGCTCGAACTGGCCCTGCGGGAAGCCAACGAGCAACTCGAAGAGCGCGTCCGCCAGCGCACGGCGGAACTGAACACCAGCCAGGGAATGCTCTCCGGCATCGTCGCCAACCTCGAGGGCGCGGTTCTCGCTCGCATGACCTTTGCCGCCGACGGCACGTTGCGCTGTCACTACGTGAGTCCGAACGTCGCCGAGTTGCTCGGCGTCAGCGCCGACGAGTTCATGGCGGATCCGAACCGCCCGTTGAAATACGTATCATCGGCGGACGCGCAGGCGATCCTGGCCGCGCGCGAGTCGATGCTCAGAACCGGCGGGCCGAGCGCGGTGACCTTCCGCCTGCAGCAGCCCGGCGGCCGCGGACGCTGGGTGAGCGTGCGGTCGCGCCTCAGTCACCGGCTGGCCGACGGCTCGCAGGTCCGGGATGGCGTGTTCATCGATGTCACGGCACTCAAGGCCGCGGAGGCTGCCGCGCGCGCGAGCGAAGAGCAGGTCGAACGCAAGCGCGAGACGCTGGCGGCACTTCGCCGGGCGCAGGAGGCATTCATCGCCGATCCCGAGGGCACGGCGGCGTTTGATGACTTGCTCTCGACGCTCATCAGTTCCACCGGCTCGGAGTTCGGCCTGATTGGCGAGGTCGCGCAGGACGATCGGGGCGCGCCATTTCTGCGCCTGCTCGCCGCGAGCGCCGAGGGCGGCTCCGCCGCGGCCCGCCAGTTCATCAGCGAGCACCGCGCCGACGGGCACGAATTCCACAACCTTGGGTCGTTACTTGGGGCGGTGATGCTCGAAGACCAGCCGCTGATCGCGAACGACGTGCCGAACGACCCTCGAAGCGGCGGCATCAGTGAAGGGCATCCCGCACTGCGGAGTTTCATGGGCGTCCCGGTGATGGTGGCCGGCGCAACCATTGGCATGCTCGGCGTGGCCAATCGTGCCGCCGGCTACGACCAGGCGGTGCTGAACGAGTTGCAGCCGCTGCTCGCCACCTGCGGCAGCTTGCTGGTCGCGAGCCGCAACGAGCAACGCCGCCGCGCGGCCGAGGAAGCGTTGCGCGCGCTGAACGCCAACCTCGAGACCGAGGTCCAACGCCGGGCCGCGGCGCTGGCCGACAGCGAGCGCACCTTCACCACGCTGGCCACCTCTTCACCAGTCGGCATCTTCCGGACCGACGCCGCCGGGGCGTTCGTGTTGGTCAACGATCAGTGGTGCAGTATCACCGGCCTCAGCGAGGCCGAGGCGCGCAGCCAAGGCTGGAGCCAGTCGCTCCATCCCGACGACCGCGAACGCGTCCTCACCGAGTGGGAGGCCGTCACCGAATCCGGCCTCGAGTTCAAGTCCGAGTATCGCTTCCGCCGGCCTGACGGCGAAACGACGTGGGTTCTCGGGCAGGCCGTGCCGATTCACGATGCCAGCGGCGCGGTCACCGGCTACATCGGCACCACCACCGACGTGACCGAGCAGAAGCAGGCCGAGCGCGCACTCCGCATGCTGTCGACCGACCGCGTCGTGCTCGAAGGCGACGCCTTCTACCGCGCGGTCGTGACCAACCTGGCGTCCCTGCTCGAGTGCGATGGCGCGTTCATTGCGCGGCGGATGCCGGACGCAACGGGCCAGTTCCAGGTGGTGGCGGCGATCGAGGATGGCGAGGTGACGGGAGCCCGCGCGTTCGACCCCACCGGCAAGCCATGCGCCGAGCCCCTCGACGCCCGCACCCACATCGTGGCCACCGGCCTGCGCGACCGTTATCCCGGCGACGCCCACTTCGCCGCGAAGGGCTATGACGCCTACCTCGCGGTTCCCATCTTCGACCATCGCGGCGCGGCGATTGGCAATGTGGCCGTGGTCAGCCGGCATCGGCTCACGCACCCGGCGGTCACCGAATCGTTGCTGTCGATCTTCGCGGTCGCGGTCGCCGCCGAGATGTCCCGCGAACGCGGGGCCCGGCGCTTCCACGACCTGGTCGAGTTCGCCTCCGACAGCATCGTGATGGTGGACCAGAACGGCGTCATCGCCCTGGTCAACCGGCAGACCGAGGAGCTCTTCGGGTGGAGGCGCGAAGAGCTGATCGGGCAACCCGTGGAGATTCTGGTACCGGCTGAGTTGCGCGGCCGCCACGTCGCCGACCGCCGCGCCTTCGGCGGCCAGGCGTCACGCCGGCGGATGGGGCCCGGCCGCGCCGGCCTGCACGCCCGGCGCAAGGACGGCAGCGAGGTGGCGGTCGACATCAGCCTGAACCCGATCGAGACCGAGGACGGGACCATGGTGGTCGCCGCCATCCGCGACGTCACCGATCGGCTTCGCCTCGAACAACAGGCCAGGCGGGCACAGCGGATGGAAGCCATCGGCACCCTGGCGGGCGGCATCGCCCACGATCTCAACAACGCCCTGGCGCCCATCACCATGGCGCTGTCGATGCTGCGGTTGAACCCGCAGAACGATCGGCTCATCGACACCATGGAGCGCAGCGCCTTGCGCGCGGTCGGCATGGTACGCCAGCTGCTGTCGTTCGCCAGGGGCGCCGAAGGCAACCGGGCGCCGGTGGACACCGCGCACCTGGTGGCGGAGATCGAGGCGATGATTCGCCCGACGTTCCCCAAGAACATCGCCATCGACGCGCGGATCGAGGCGGCCGGCACCACGGTGCTCGGCGACGCGACCCAATTGCACCAGGTGTTGCTGAACCTGTGCGTGAACGCCCGCGATGCCATGCCGGGCGGCGGCACCCTGGACCTCGCCGTCGCCGAAGCGGAGCTGTCGTCTGACCTCCTCCCTGATACCACCACCGCGCCAGGGCGGTATGTCGTGCTGCACATCACCGATTCCGGCGCCGGCATCCCGGCCGAGATCGTCGACCGGATCTTCGACCCCTTTTTCACCACCAAGGGGCCGGACAAGGGCAGCGGCCTCGGCCTCTCCATTGTCGCCAGCATCATCAAGGGACACGGCGGGTTCGTCCTGGTGTCGTCGCAGATCGGCCGTGGCACGACCTTCTCGGTGCACCTGCCGTCGCACGCCGGCGTGGGCACGGCACCGGTGACGGAGGCCCCGCCGGTGTTCACCGGCCAGGGAGAGACGATCCTGCTGGTCGATGACGAAGCGGTCGTCCGCGAGGTCGGCGTGCAACTGCTCACGCGGATGGGACTGAAACCGCTGATCGCCGCCGATGGCGCCGAGGCCCTGAGCCAGGTGGCGCGGTTTGCCCCGCAGATCCGCGTCGTCCTCACCGACTTGCACATGCCGAAGATGGACGGACTGGCATTCGTCGCGGCCTTGCGTCACCTGATGCCGGAGGTCCCGGTCATCGTGTCGAGCGGACACCTCGGCGACGCCGCGCAGGCCTTTCGCGACCTCGGTGTGGCGCTGGTCCTGGACAAGCCGTTCACCCAGGAGAAACTGGCGCGGGCGCTGCAAATCGCACTCACGCCGCCCTCGGACTGACGCGAACCCCGCCGACCACTTTCGTCCGGACTGGGCTAGCCCATGAGGCAGTGACAGTCGCCGCGGTTGCGTGCCAGTGTTCGCAGCACGAATCACCGTGGGTCCCCCTCCTCGCGCACTCATCGTCGAGACCGACTGGAGCGAGGCGCAGCAATTCACGCGTCGTCTCGAGTCGCACGGCGTTCAAGTCCTTGGCGTTGCCGCCAACGGCGCCGATGCACTGCGTTACTGCCAGACTCTTCAGCCGGACCTGGTGTTGCTCGATGTCGATCTCGATGGCGGGGTCGGCGGGGTCGACCTGATCGTCCCGATCAGGGCACTGGGACCGATTGCCCTCGTCTTTGTCGTTCGCGACGCTGGCGATACCCGGATCGCCCGGCTCGCCGGCATCGGGTCGGCCAGCTACGTGGTCAAGCCGGTCCAGGAAGGCGAACTGCGACGGGCAATCGCCGCCGCTCTGCATCAACCCACCGACGACGCCCTCGCGACGCCGAACAGCGATGAGGCGTTCGCGCAGGTCTTCGACGTGGCGCCGGACGCGATGTTGCTGATCCGGGCCGACGGTCAGATCGGCCGCGTCAACCTGGCCTTCGAACGGCAGTTCGGCTACAGCGCGACGGAGGTGGAGGGACAGCCCGTTGAAATCCTGTTACCGCCAAGCGCCCGCCTGGCGCATGTCCGGCACCGAAGCTGGTTCGCCCAGCATCCGCAGGTGCGACGCATGGGCGAGCGACAGTCGCTGATCGCGTGCCGGTCCAACGGCAGCGAGTTTCCGGTCGACATCAGCCTCGCGCCGTTCGGAACCGGCTCGGACGCGCGAATCCTGGCCATCGTCCGCGATGCCTCGGAGCGCCGCCTTCTCGCCGATGCGCAACGCGAGCGTCATGCTCTGGAGGAACAACTCGGCCGCGTGCTGCGACTGGAGACGGTCGGGCGGCTGGCCGGGGGCATCGCGCATGATTTCAACAACCTCCTGATGGTGATTGGCGGCTATGTCGACGTGCTGCTCGACGCCGACCTCGAGGCCGCCAGGCAGCGCCGGCTGCTCGAAGGGATTCGCGCCACCACGAACCGCGCCGCTGAGCTGACTCGCCAGCTCCTGGCGTTTGGCCGTCGTCAGGTCCTGCAGCCCCAGGTCGTCGACATCGGCGCCTGCATCGATTCGATGCGCGGCCTGATGAGCCGGGCCATCGGTGAGTCGATCGAGATCGTTACAGTCATCGCCGACGACGCGCGGCCCGTGCGCGTGGACACCAGCCAACTCGAGCAGGTCCTGCTCAACCTCGCGCTCAACTCCCGGGATGCGATGGCCAGGGGCGGCACCCTGAGGATCGCAGTCACGAACATGCCCGTGCGTGAAGGGATGCCCCTGGGAGGGGGAACCGGCGTGTTGCCGGCGGGCGACTATGTCCAGCTCGCCGTACGCGACAGCGGGTGTGGCATGTCGGCCGACACCGTGGCACGCGCCTTCGAACCGTTCTTCACAACCAAGGGGCCCGGCCTGGGGTTCGGGATGGGCCTCGCCTCGGTGTACGGCATCGTCAAGCAAAGCGGCGGCGCGATCTGGATCGAGAGCGAACCGGGAGCAGGAACCAGCGTGGTGATGCTGCTGCCGGCCGCGATTGGCACTCCCGAAACCGAGGCGGCCCCGCCGCCCGCAGTTGCGGCCACCACAGCGGCACGCATCCTGCTGGTTGAAGACGAGCCGGATGTGCGCGCGATGCTCAAGGATTACCTGGAGGCATCTGGCTACGAGGTGGTCGAAGCCGCCGATGGCCACGCCGCGCTGGGCAGGTATCAGGCCGAGGCGCCCCGGCTCGACCTGATTGTCACTGACGTCATCATGCCCAAGTGCGGCGGCCCGCAACTGGTCAGCGCCATCCGCGACCTGCATCCCGGGGTCCTCGCAATCTTCATGTCGGGATACGCGAACGATCCAGACAGTGGCGGCCTGCAACTGGACAGTGACACGGGATTCCTGCAGAAACCGTTTGCCGCGGAACGCCTCCGGGAGAAGGTCGCCGAGTTGCTCGGCACCCGCGCCCAACTACTGACGCCAAGGGGGTGCGACAGCGGGTGAAGTCGGCGTTTCCGAGACGCTGAATCGCGACACGCACTCGAGTGCCCAACGGCAGTGACACGCATGGCTGTCGTCGTCTAGCTCAGGCTCGAGTGACTATGACGCTCCCACCAGAGATGCGCGGCACCGGCCGTCCATGTATCCGCCGGAACCGCCGCTGCCAGGCGCTCGCTCAATGCCTCGGCCGACTCCGGGCGTTTGGCGGGGTCTTTCGACAAGCACTCCATGATCAGTGTCTCCAGCGCCGGAGGAATCGTGGCCTTCGAAAGGAGGCCAGGCGGAATGGGCAGGTCCCGCACATGCGCGAGGGCGGTCGCAAGCGTCGTCTCACCGGTAAACACTTCCTGCCCGGTCAGCATGTAGTACGCGACACACCCGACCGAGTAGATGTCGGCCCGGCCGTCCACATTCGCATGACCGAGCGCGATCTCGGGCGCCATGTAACTCGGCGTTCCCATCACCACCCCATCCAGCGACAGCATCGAAATAGTGGGCCCCGGAGGAGCGGTATGTTTGACGAGACCGAAGTCGAGCCGGTTACGTCTTCGTCGACGTGTCCGGACGTGACATCAGCAGCTACGTGGACGAGGCCAGCCGGGTCGTGCGCGAGCAGGTGCCGCTGCCGCCCGGGTATGCCGTGCTCTGGAGCGGCCAGTTCGAAGCCATGGCGCGCGTGCGCGCGCGCCTCGGGTACATCATCCCGATCACCTTGCTCATGGTATTCGTCCTGCTCTACCTGAACACCCGCTCACTGGTGAAGACGGCGATCGTGGCGCTGGCGGTGCCGTTCTCGGCCGTCGGCGCCATCTGGTACTTGTATCTGCTGGGCTACAACATGAGCATCGCCGTCTGGGTCGGGCTGATCGCGTTGCTCGGCCTCGACGCCTAGACCGGCGTTTTCATGCTGTTGTATCTTGACCTGGCCTACGAGAAGGCCTCACGGGAAGGGCGCCTGCACACGCTGGCCGACCTCCAGGAGACCATCGTGGAAGGCGCCGCGAAGCGGCTGCGCCCGAAGTTCATGACGATGGCAACGACCCTTATCGGGCTGGTCCCGATCATGTGGGCCACCGGCACCGGGTCGGACGTCTGGAAACGGATCGCCGCGCCCATGGTCGGCGGCATTCTGACCTCGTTCGTGCTCGAACTGGTCGTCTACCCCGCCATCTACCAAATCTGGAAGTGGCACTGTGAGATCAAGCCCAGTGTCGCCCTGCTCGGTGACAGCGCGCTATCGAATGGAGTGAGATGATGCCCCGCTTGTTGATTCTTGGTGCCACCGGTTCTCTCGGCCGGCACGTGCTGCGCCTGGCGCTCGACGCCGGCCACGACGTCACGGTGCTGGTGCGCACACCGTCCAAACTGCCGCCCGGCACACCCGGGCGCGTGACCGTCCACACCGGCGATCTCGACGCAGGCATCCCGCTCGATCTAATCGCCCAGGCTGATGTCCTGATCAACTGCGCCGGCCACGTCGCCGGCGGTGAGACGTTCATCGCCCTGGTCGACCGGCTCGTCACCAGCGTGGACTGCCTTCCCGTGGCGGAGCAGCCGGTCTGCTGGTTCCTGGCCGGCGCGGCGCTCCTCGACATCGATTCGTCCGGTCGTCGCGGCGTGGACCTGCCCAAGGTCAAGTCCACCTACTGGCCCCATGCGGTGAACTTTGAAAGGTTGCGTCGATCGCGGCTGGACTGGCGGCTGCTCTGCCCCGGACCGATGGTCGACGAGGCCGCGATCGGACTGGACCGGATGCGGACCTCGATCGATGCCCTGCCCGTTCACCTCTCCACCCTGGCCCGCGCCCTCCCGGGACCGCTGTTCCTGCCGGTCTTTGCGTCGCTGATTCCGCAGATGATCGTCCCCTACGCCGATGCGGCGGCCGTCATGCTGGCGAACATGGATCGCGGCAGCCGGATGTCGCAACGCCGCGTGGGCCTGGCGTTGCCCGTGGGGATGCGGGGACGCAAGGGATAACAGTTCTCTGGGACAGGGGGCGTCGGAACGGATCGCAACCGATCCGGGCCTGTCGAACCTACAATGCGGCAGGATCTTGCTTAGCACTCGGCATGGCAAACCCTGGCGACGCAGCGGCACGACCCACGCCCGTCGAAGCGCTGCGCAAATCTGATACCGTCATCGGCATCGACGCGAGGTAACCATGTCTTTCCAACACATCTTGATCCGTTCGGCACTGATCCTCTCCGCAGGATTCGCCGCGGGAGTCCCGAGTCTGCGAGCCGCCGGCCCGTCGCTCCCGATCTTCGACGCCCTGGGACTGACAGCGGCGGAAGTCGCCGCTGTCGACGCCGGCCGCGCAGTCGCCAAGGTGCTCTCGTGGGGCGGTCCGTCAGAGGTTTACGTCTTCGGTGCCGTCAGAATTGACGGCGCCGCAGACGTCTACCTCAAGGCGATGCGGGACATCTCACGCCTGCGCGCCAACCCCGGCTTCCTCGGCGCCGGCGAGTTGCGCCCTGGGATGTCCGCGGCCGATCTGACATCGCTCGTCTTCGACGACGACGATGTGGAGGCGCTGAGGGCGTGCCGGGAGGGCGACTGCGACGTGCAGCTGCCGGCCGCATCAATCGAGGCCTTCCGCAGCCGCATCAATTGGTCCCGCCCCGATGCCGGCGAGCAGGTCAACGCGATGGCCCGGCCAATGCTGCTGGAACTGCTCCGCATGTATCAGCAGGGCGGCAACCAGGCGCTGGGCGACTATCGTGACAAGAAGAACCCGGCCCGGATAGCCGAAGCGTTCGCGCGAATGATGACGCGCGCCACGGTCCTGCCGGATGTCCTTCCCGAGTTGCGGCGGTATCTCCTCGACTACCCCAACGCCACCCTGCCCGGGTCCGACAGCTACTTCTTCTGGGAGAAGGTCGAGTTCGGCTTGAAGCCGACGCTGCGACTGAACCACGCAGTAATCCACCGTAGCCGCACGCCGGATCGAAATGTGGCCACGGTGGCCATCAAGCAGCTGTACGCCAGCCACTATTTCCATGCCGCCCTCGACGTCTCGGCCTGCGTCGACGATGCGGTCGGTGGGCGGCGGGGGTTCTATCTGCTCACGCTCAAGGGCTCCTCCCAGGCGGGCCTGACCGGCCCGAAGGGCTCGCTGCTGAGGAGTGTGGTGGTCGACAAGACGCGCACGGCGCTCGAGCGGTCGCTGGCCGGCGTGAAGCGGATGGTCGAGGGCCGTTAATCTGGCGGTCCCCCCCGAGGGCCGCGATGACGCGCGATCAGCGACGACTGGCTGACGTCTGGACGAAGGGGTGCGGAATTTTCTGGGTGCCACGAACAATCTCGCACTGCGGCCGTGCCGGGTGGGCGGGGATCGGCCAGAAAGGGCAAAGGCGGGATTGGTATCGGACTTGCCACTTGGTGAGGTGACGACCCAGCATCACGAAGCCCCATGAACATCGAATGCGTCACCAGCGGTCAGTGCACCGCACCATTTCCCCTCTACCCCACTCTGGTTGAGAGGTTGCTTAGCGCTCACGACCGGCCGGGCGCCGGCGTCGATCCCATCGTCGCGCACGTCCTGGCGATCTGCGCCGGGTACGCCTATGCTGACGCGACCACGCTGGCCATGATGATGCAGCGGGTCGGCGTCGAGTCCAATACCTGCGTCCGCATCAGCCAGACGGTGGACGCCATGATGATCTTCGCGACGGCTTTTGTCGTGCAGAGCCAGTGCGGCCGCGTCGTCACGGTCGCCTTTCGCGGCACCGAGCCGGCCAACCTGGGCCACTGGCTTGCTGATGCCGATGTGGGCGGCGAATCGTCAACCATCGCGAATGAGGCCGCCAGCGGCGGCCTCAGGGTTCACGCTGGCTTTCATCGCAACCTGCGCGCGGTCTGGCTCGGCGTGGTGCAGAACGTGGCGGTCGCGCTGGCCGGCAGGTCGGTCGCCGATCCGGCGAGCCCGGTCAGCCAGCCGATGCAGGCGCTCTACGTCACAGGACACAGCCTGGGCGGCGCCATGGCGCAGTTGTTTGCGCTGTCGATGATCGGCCGGACCAGCACCGCCGCGATCGCGCAACGGTTGCGCGCCGTGTACACGTTTGGCCAGCCCATGGCGGTGTGCAGCCCGGTGCCATCCTGGGCCGAGCCACTGTGCGACCGCATGTTTACCCACGCGATCGCCAGCGATCTGGTCCCTGCCCTTCCGCCGTCGCCTTGGGGACCCTTCACCCACTTGGGCCACGCGTATCGTTACGACGGCGGCGCCTGGCACCGTGCCGAGTCGCACGTCAAGCCGCTGGCAAGCCTTCGTGAAGTTCCAAAGGCGATGGTGGCGCTCTTCGCCCAAGAACGATCCCGCGCTTCGTACCGGTACTCGCTGGCCGAGCACCAGCCGCAGCACTACATCAATGCGTTGCGCCCAGCCGGGATGATTTCAGAGTTCGGGATCTGACAGTCAGGCCGATAGTACGCCAGGCCAGTACCGCATCCAGCGTCGTTGCTCTGCGCGCTGTTGCCATTCGGGGTCGCTGCGATCGATGCGCACCGAGGTGGCGAACAGCTCGTCGAACCGTGCCTCGAGCGCTCCCGCCACCGATTCGTCCTCGACCACCAGCAGGAGCTCGCTTTCCCAGTAGCCGGCCGTGACATCGAGGTTGGCACTGCCGACCGCACACACTCGCCCATCGACGCTGATGGTCTTCGCGTGGACGTGCGGCCGGACGTCGCCCACTGCGCGGCTCCAAGAGGGCTGGCACGGCACCTGGAACTCGTAGCATTCACCGCCCGCGGCCACGATCGGATCGACGCGCGAATGCACGAAGGCGGTCGCCGCAGTGCGGGCCGCTGCCCAAGGACCGGCAAACGAACCGCCTTCGTGCCGTGGCGTGAGGTTGCCGACCAGCACCCGCACCCGGATGCCGCGCGACAGCGCGCGCAGCAACGCGTGCTGAATCTCGAGCATCAACGGGAACCCATTGACTACAGACACGTGCGAGCGGGCGGCCTCGATCATGCCGACGAACGCCTCCACGGTGTGCGCATCGCGCAATCCCCGATGGACCACGACCCGTGCCGCGACCAACCCTGCCGGCGGGCATTCAGCAACCTCGAACGCGCTGCCGCCGGCCCCCTGCCAGGCTTCGCGGAACGACCTCTCCAGGTCGGCGACGGCAGGCCCCTCGACGCGGGCACCGGCATCGAGCCATGGCACCATCCGCCACGGCATTGATGGCTCGAGCGGAACCTCGTCAAACCCCGAGTAGTACTCATGCGACAGGTTCCGTCCGCCCAGCAAGGCGACGCGGCCATCGACGACGATCAGCTTCCGGTGATCGCGCTGCTTGAGGTCGACGGCCGCCGAGCCTGGGCCGATTGGATTGCCGACGCGCAGTTCCACGCCAGGGCGCGTCGACAAGCGATCCAGAACCGGATTGCGCAGCCCAAACGAGCCATGCAGGCCATGCAAGGAATCCACCAGGACGCGAACGGTGACGCCGCGAGCGGCCGCTGCCGCCAGCGCCGCTTCAACCGGACGTCCCACGTCATCGTCTAGCGCCATGTACACCTGGAAGTGCACGCGCTGTTGACTGCCCTCAATCGCGTGCCGCAACCAGTGGCGCGCCTGCGAGTTGTCGAGTTCCACCTCGATGCGATTGCCGCCGATCAGGCTGGTGTCGGTGGTGGCGTCAAGCCGCGAGCTCAGCGTCGCGCAAGCGGCGGCGGGGCCGGCAGGCAACGGCGTGGCGGACAGCTCGTCGGGTCGAACGGCGGCGAATGCCGTCGTGGATGGCGGGTGCGCGCCGCGATACACCACCGCCGCAATCCGAAACCCGTGCGCCCGCATGCGGGCCGCCGTCCGCGCCAGGCGCACGGCATCAATCAGCGCGGGGACATCGTGGGCGTCGCCCTCGCCCAGCACGGTGCTGGTGTCGATCACGATCGGCGCCAGACCAGCGGCTCTCAACCTGGCCCGGAGCGATCGGCAACTGCGGGTGGAGCGGATTCTGACCCCAATCGGCTCCGCCCAGGTGACCTGTTTGATGGCGCGCAACTCGTGCAACTGGAGCTCGGCGTCGAAGAGCAGCCTCGGGCGGGCGTCCGGCCGCAGCACTGCCACCTGGGTATCCAGCGACGACAGTGGCGCGACACTGCCATGCCGCGACACGCCGAGGGAGTCGCCGAGGCCAGAGGGCAGTTCGCACTGGCCGTCGCGGCTGGATGCGCGCGCCACCGTCGCACCTTCGCGAAGGAACGCCAGTTCCTGATCGGCGATCGGCGTGCGACGGCCCACACCAACGGCGTATTCCGTCCGGACGCGAATCACCGAGCCGTCGTCCACGAGATCGGGGATGTCGATCGCGCGCTCCCATTCGGCGCGGGCGGCGCGCGTGGCGGGCAGCACGAGCACCGGATGACGGCGTGCCGCTGCCAGCAGGAGGCCGGCCGGAAAGCGCGGCAGAACGATCAGGTGCGGGCCGGCTGACAGATCGCCGCGCAGCATGCGGCGGACCAGGTCATCGCCGTCGACCGGCTGCACGTCGACGGTGATTCCGGCAATGCCGCGAAGCTGCCGAATATCCTGATCGGAGAGACGAACGCCTGACAGCAGCGCCGCCCGATCCGCCGGACCGGCGTGAGCAGCAAGGAACGAGGCGACGATCCAACGCTCCCTGGCACTCACACCGACGCAGAACAGGCCGTATGGTCCGTCGGAGCCGCCGTCAGGGAGATAAAGAATGGCCACCGCCGTACGCTTCCGCAACTCGCCGGCAAGCGCCAGGCCGGCCTGTTCGTGAAAGCCAATTGCCACCAGGTCGATGCCGGCCGACATCACCAACTCGGTCACGGCATCGATCGCCAGATTGGCGGCGAGACGAACCTCCACGGCAGACGCGAGCTGGCGCGCGGCTGCGCCCAGCCGCTCAAGCACCTCGGTGGCCGCTTCGCCCTGTGCCGGTGGCGCGGCCGGCGCCAGCCAGGCGAACTGGTCCGGCGCCCGGTGAGCGACGACGGTAACGTGCTCGGGCGAAGGCACCAGCGCGCCCAGCACCGCGAAGGTCGATTCCGGATCGTCGGCGGCGGCGGCGAGCACGAGCACGCGGCGGAAGTTCATGACACGCGCCTCGCGCTGGCGGCCGCGCGATCGATTGACCGCCGCTCGAACCCGCCGCGGATCGGGTCCAGCACGTATGCCTCGATCGCCTGCACCGAGCCGGTCTTGTCGAAGTCGTAGACGTTGAAGCCGGCTCGCACCGAGGCGTCCTGATGATCGAGCGCGGCGCCGCTCGCGGCGACCGCCTCGAGGCTGCCACACGCGGTGGTGATTGTGTGGCGCTGCCGGAGATGCAGGTGCCCGTAGAGCACGAGCCCGTGCGACACCGGTGCCAGCGTCGACCGCAGCGCCGCGGCGTCGACCAGACCGTCTTTCAGCTGCACCAGCCGCGGGCGCGTGTCCACCGGAGGATGATGGACCAGGATCACCGGCATTCGCGACCGGACGGCGGCGTGCGCCAGGACTTGCTTCAGCGCCGCAAGTTGTTCATGGCCAACGAACCCTGCCGAGATGAACGGCGGACGAGGCACGGCGCTCGAAAGCGCAATCAGTGCGAGCCCCTCGCGCAGCTTGACGCAGGGGAATGCGCCCGCGCGCAGGTCGCAGGCTAGCTCTGGCAAGTCACTCTCGAAGAACTTCCCGAAGTGGTGAGGGAAGCGCCGGCCTTCGTGGGTGGACGGCAGGTAGATGTCGTGGTTACCGGGAACAACCGTGACCTCCGTGCGCCTGGCCGCGTCGGCGAGCAGGGTCGCGGCCTCTTCATACTCGTGCTCCAGCGCGAGATTGGTAACGTCGCCCGTGACGACCAGGTGGTCGCAGTTCGCCGTCGCCGCGGCCATCACCGCCAACAGGTATTCTCGCCGATGAACCCGGCCGCGCTTGAGCCAGAGATTCGCGAATCCAGTGAGGCGCTTGTTGACGAGCATGCTCCGCCAGTGCTCCGCCGTACGAGACAGGACGTGCAGATCCGACACGTGTGCAATGCGCATGGCCTGGTGACAGGTTACGCGAGATGCACGCCGCCGGCTGCCTCGGCTGGCGGTGGACCGGGCGAAGGGCGGCGCCACCATGCGCCAGTTGCTCGTTTCCACACATCTTGTGCGTGCCTTCGCAACATGGCGTCCGTGCGCGGGGCTCAACCCTGTCGCCTCTCCTCGGCGGCCGGCGGATGTCACGTCTCGTTTATCTCGCGCCACCAGACTCGCCGGCGCCTTCGTCTGCCGTTACGCCACGATCCGGCGCACGGCGATTGAGAGCATCAGCCGCGTGATGCCGCTGAAGAACATGCTGACGCCGACGAGCGTGCCGACTGCCCAGACCGAGCTGAGCGGCCAGGCGCTCCAAATGATCACGCCAAGCGCCAGCGTGACGACCCCGTCGAGCAGCAACCAGCCGCTGCCGGGCACCGGTCGCAGAACGAACGACAGGATGAACTCAAGAACACTCTCCATGACCAGGTAAAGCGCCAGCGCGAGTGTCAGCGACTCCAGCCCGGCGACGGGTCGTGCGAGCAGATGGAAGCCAATGCCTCCGTACAGCATCCCGAGCAGGACCTCCCAGATGACGCTGCCGGCACGGCCCGCCTGCCAGGCAAATGCGAGATGCAGGACACCGCTGGCAATCAGCAGCCATCCGAAGAAGGCGGCGACGGTCACGCCGGCGATCGCGGGAGAGGCGATCGCCAGCACGCCGGCGGCGATCATCAGCACGCTGAGCACGATCGACCACGTCGCCGCCTCGCGGATATCGCGGGTGATCGGGGTGGTCATCGGGGTCGTCATTGAGTTTGCCATCGCATGCTCCTATGCAGTGTCGGGGTCTTTCGGTCTATGACCATCCCTGCAGCGACACTCGCCTCGGGCGTCGTCATTGACTAGAGCAAGCGTCGCGCCAAGGAGCCGAAGGGCAGAGACTCTCGATTTCTTGGTCATGCACCCGCTCTTGCAATCGTCGCGACCGTGATGAGGTCTGCGCGTGACGAAATCAAGGCACGCGCCTTGCGGGCGTCGGCCTGCGTCACGTCGAGGCATTCACCCACGGCAGCGGCGGAGAGCACTCGCGGAGGTTGCTTGGTACGTCGATTGCAGCCTCTGATGTCATGTTCGCCATGACATAGAAGGTGGGGCGCCGTCGCGCTGCAGAGTCCGCCGCGCGCGGTGTAACGAATCGGTGGCGCAATGACAAACCCGGACACAACGACCATCGCCGAGCCCCAGGCCACAGGGCGGAGGCGGGCGCACGACGCGCTACAGGACAGCGGGCGCAAGCTGGCCGCGGCCGCGCGCCTGGCCCACCTGGGGTACTGGGAAGACGACGTCGTCGCCAATCAGCTCAGCTGGTCTGAAGAGAGCTGTCGGGTGCTCGGCCTACCGCTCAACGTGCGAACCCTGCCGTGGGATCAGTTCATGGGACTCGTATCCGCGGACGACCGGGCTGCTCTCGAGGACACCCGGGCGCGGATCGTACGAGGGGAGCCGAGCTATCGCATAGGATTCCGGCTGGTCCTCCCCGATGGCGGCGTGCGGCACATCGAGAGCATTGCCGAACCGGTCCGGAATGACGACGGGCAGATTATTCGTACCGTCGGTGCGCTCGAGGACGTTTCCGAACGGAAACTCGCCGAGGAATTGCTGCACGGGAGTCAGGAACGGCTACGACTCGCGCTGCAGGCGACCGGCCTGGGTCCGTGGGACTGGGACCTCAACACCAACGCAGTGGAGTTCTGGCCCGAATGGAAACGGCAGCTCGGCTACCAGCCGCACGAAATCCCGAATCGATTTGAAGAATGGGAGTCGCGCCTTCACCCCGACGACCGCGAACGGGTGCTGACCGCACTGCGGGCGTACCTCGATGGTCGCGAACCTGAGTTTGCCCTCGAGTTCAGGCTGCGCCACAAGGACGGGACGTACCGCTGGATCTACACGCGTGGCGTCGCGCTGGGCGATGCCACCGGACGACTGACGCACATGATTGGGTGCCACCTCGACATCACAGACCGGGTGCAGCTCGAAGAACAGTACCGGCAGGCGCAGAAAATGGAGGCGGTCGGCCAGCTCGCCAGCGGTGTCGCGCACGACTTCAACAACCTGCTCACCGTAATCAACGGGAACGCAGAGTTGGCCGCGCAGGATCTCGGGCCGGGGCATCGGGTGCAGCAGGAATTGGCCGATATTCTGGCGGCCGGCCGGAGTGCCGCAAATCTGACGCGGCAGCTACTGGCGTTCAGCCGCCGACAGATTCTCCAACCGCAGGTGCTGGATCTCAACGAGGTGCTGGGGCGCGTGAAGACGCTGCTGGATCGCCTTCTTGGCGAGCGCATTACGCTGGACATCAAACTGTCAGCGCTCGAGCGCGTGACCGCCGATCCCGGGCAGATCGAGCAGGTGATGATGAACCTGGCGGTCAACGCGCGTGATGCGATGCCCGACGGCGGCCGGCTGGGGCTCGAGACGGCGGATGTCGACCTCGACAGCACGTACGTGGCGCAGCATCCAGGCGCGAGCGCGGGCCGGCACGTCCTCATCGCCGTCAGCGATACCGGTGTCGGCATCGATGACACCGTTCGCGCACACCTGTTCGAACCGTTCTTCACGACCAAGCCGGCCGGCCGAGGAACGGGCCTTGGCCTGGCAACCGTCTATGGAATCGTCAAGCAGAGCGGCGGGTCGATTTGGGTTGACAGCGAGCCGGGGAGAGGCGCCACGTTCAGGATCTACCTGCCTGTCGCCACAAGCACGGCGCAACCGCTGACGCCGCCAGCGGCGCCCGAGGCGCTTCGCGGAACGGAGACGGTGCTCGTCGTGGAAGATCAGGCGGAGGTCCGTGCGGTGATCGAGAAGACGCTTCGCCGCCACGGCTATACGGTCATCGTGGCCGCAGATGGTTCGCAAGCGATCGCTGCCGCCCGCGACCACGATGGCCCGATTCACGCGATGCTGACCGACATCGTGCTGCCCGACGCGAACGGCCGCGAAATCGCGCCGCAGGTGCTCGCCGTCCGCCCAGCCGTGCGAGTGCTGTACATGTCCGGGTACACGGAAACCGCGATTCTCAAGGACGGCGTCATCGAGCCCGGGCTGGCGTTCATCCAGAAGCCGTTCACCAGCGATGCCCTGCTGCGGCGACTTCGCGGTCTGCTGGCGTCGGAACGACCGCCGCTGGTCTAGGCGGCGTGACTAACTCAAGGCACGAGACTTGCGGCCGTCAGCGGGTGCCTCCTGAAATCTTTTCGATGACGTAGCGGTTCATGCAGCCGTTGCCGTCGAACTTCACGCCGCACTCCCCCATCCGTCGAAGCAACCGTTCGCCGTCCAGATCGATGAAGTCCACGTTTGACAAGCCCACCGTGACGATCGGCGATGGCGCCCCGTCGAGAACCGCGCGCCAGTGCCCTTCGAGGACCGCAACCCACTCCTCGGCCACCCTCCCATGCAATTCCATGCGACAGGTGTTATCGCGCTGCTCGGTGATGATCCGCAACATCCGGTGACTCCCGGAACCGCCTCTCGCAAGAGACGTGCCCGCCGAGCGGGGCGCCAGGCCAGCCTGCCCATGATGGCGCTCCACATGAGGCTCGTGCCTCGATTTCGTCACGGGCGCCCACGGCGAGTCATCGCCGGCTTGCCACAAGTGCTTGCCGCCCATAAGGATGCGGGGGGCGGTCTCATCCGTGCCACTGGAACGAGGGTTGCTCTCCTCAACAATGAACGCGCCGATCCGGTGCGCCAATCGTGAGAGGGATACACATGGCTACGTCAGACACACCACTGGGAACCGGGGCCACGCTCCAGGCCTTCGAGGACAAGAGCATCTCGCAGATGCAGGCGGCGGAGATCCGCATCGAGCAGTTTGAAGGCAAGACGAAGCAGGCGACGCAAGTGACTGACCGAGCGAGACTGATCGCCTACCGGGCGACCACCGGTCTCGCAGCCCTCGCCCTCAGCGCCATCGGCGCCGGAGACCTTCTGCGCGTGCCGGCGATCGTGGCGGGTCTCACGCATCTCGGCTACCCCGGGTACTTCGCCACCATTCTCGGCACGTGGAAACTGCTGGGCGTGGCGGCCATCCTTGCACCGGGCCTCCCGCGCCTCAAGGAATGGGCGTACGCGGGGATGTTCTTCACCCTCAGCGGCGCCGCACTGTCTCACGCCGCAATGGGCGACCCGGTGAGCAAAATCCTGGTGCCGCTCCTGCTGCTCGGCGCGGTCCTCGTTTCGTGGGCGCTGCGACCGGCTCCCGAGGCGCCAGTCGCTGCGAACGTTCGCCGCGCCGAGAACGGGGTATGGGAGGCGGTGGATAGAAACGATGCAACACGATGATCATCCTGGCGTCGCGTGGCCACAGAGCCCCGACGAGATGTGCCAGCTGCTGGCGGAGCACGCGACCAACCTCCTCAGCTTGCATCACGCCGACGGCCAACAGGTCTGGGCGACTCGATCGCTGACACAGCTTCTCGGCCCATTGACCACCGTCTTCGAGAACGGCGACGCCGGGGAGTTCGAGGCGTGCCGGGAATGGTGGGCGCAGGTTCTGGCCGGAAGGGCGAACCGCCTCCAATGGCGGACCCGCTCTGCGGCCGGGTCCTGGCGCTGGCTGGAAACGACCGCGATACTTCTCCGCAATCACGAACGACAGTACGTTCTGTGCGACTCTCGCGATTTCACCGACGAGCGGGAAGCTCAGGAGGCGGTGCGTGAGAGCGAGCGCAAGCTTGCGGCGGCCGCCCGTCTGGCCCAGCTTGGCTACTGGGAGGACGATATCGTGGCAAATCAGGTCAGCTGGTCTGAAGAGTGCGGACACGTCCTCGGCCTGCCACTGACTGAACGCCGGCGAACCTGGCACGAGTTCCTGGCGTTCGTGCATGTCGATGACCGGGCCTTCGTCGAGGAGTGCCGCGTGCGAACGGTGACCGGCGGCTTCAACACCCGAATGGCGTTCCGGCTGGGCGTTCCAGGTGGCGTCATGCGGTACGTCGAAACCATTGCCGAGACCGTTCGGGACGAGAGCGGTCAGACCGTCCGCGCGATCGGCGTGATCCAGGACGTTTCCGGCCGGAAGCTGGTGGAAGGGGTGCTGCGTGGGAGTCAGGAGCGCCTGCGCCTCGCGCTGCAGGCAGCCGGACTGGGGCCGTGGGACTGGGACCTCACGACCAACACGGTGGAGTTCTGGCCCGAATGGAAACGGCTGATCGGCTACGAGCCGGATGAGATCCCGAATCGATATGAAGAATGGGAGAGCCGGCTCCACCCCGAGGACCGGGAACGCGCGCTCACCGCGCTGAGGGCGTTCCTCGACGGGCATCAGGCAGAGTATGGCCTCGAATTCAGGCTGCGCCATAAGAACGGGACGTACCGCTGGATGTACAGCCGCGGCGCCGCGCTGGTAGACGCCGCCGGCCGGCGGACACACATGATCGGGTGTCACCTTGACATCACGGACCGGAAGCAACTCGAAGAACAGTACCGGCAATCGCAGAAGATGCAGGCGGTTGGCCAGCTGGCCGGCGGCATCGCGCACGACTTCAACAATCTGCTGATCGTGATCAACGGGTACACGGAGCTGGTGGCGCAGGAGCTCGGGCCGTCGCATCGGTCGCAGCGGGGACTGGACAAGATTCTGGCGGCTGCGCGGAGCGCCGCCAACCTGACCCACCAGTTACTGGCGTTCAGCCGCCGGCAGATTCTCCAGCCGCAGGTCCTCGACCTCAACGAGGTGCTGCGGCGCGCGCATCTGCTCCTGGCTCGCCTCCTTGGCGAGCACATCACGCTGGAGATCAACCTGTCCGCGCTTGGGCGCGTGAGCGCCGACCCCGGACAGATCGAGCAGGTCATCATGAACCTGGCGGTCAACGCGCGCGATGCGATGCCCGACGGCGGCCGGCTCGTGATTGAGACGGCGGATGTCGATCTCGACGAGGTCTACGCGTCGCAGCATCCCGACGCGAGGGCCGGCCGGCACGTCATGATCGCGGTCAGCGACACCGGTGTCGGCATGGACGACGCCACCCGCGCCCGCCTGTTCGAGCCCTTTTTCACAACCAAGGCGATCGGCCGCGGCACCGGTCTTGGCCTGGCGACCGTTTACGGCATCGTCAAGCAGACCGGGGGGACCATTTGGGTCTACAGCGAGCCCGCGAAAGGATCGACTTTCAAGATCTACCTGCCCGTCGCCGAGGGCGCGGTCGCCCCGCCGGCACCGCCGGTCGCCGCGCAGCCGCTTCATGGCACGGAGACCGTGCTCGTCGTGGAAGACCAGGCGGAAGTCCGTGCGGTGATCGAGGAGACGCTCCGCCTCCATGGTTATACGGTCATCGCGGCCGCCAATGGTTCGGAAGCCGTCGCCGCGGTCCACGAACACAATCGCCCGATTCATTTGATGCTGACCGACGTCGTGCTGCCCGGCGAGAACGGACGCGAGATCGCGCAGAAGGTGCTCGCCGGAAGGGCATCCGTACGAGTGCTCTACATGTCCGGGTACACCGAAACCGCGATTCTCAAGGACGGCGTTCTCGAGCCGGGGCTGGCGTTCATCCAGAAACCGTTCACCAGCGACGTCTTGCTGCGAAGAGTTCGCGAGCTGCTGACGTCGGATCGACCGCCGCTCTTCTGACCGTCATTCGCCCGCGCGCGGCGTGCGAGTTCGCCAGACCGGTGTCAACGCGGCCCAGAGCCGGTCCGCCCAGGCGCTGGTCTCTGGATGTGCAGGCGTCGCATCGTCGAGACGAGCGACGTCCGTTTGACGCCGAGGCGCGCAGCGGCGCCGCGCGGCCCGCCGATCACCCAGTTGGTGTCGGCGAGCGCCCGCAGGATGTGCTCGCGCTCGGCATCCTCGAGCGTCACCGGCGCCGACAGTAGCCCCGGTGCGGCCTCAAACTCGGTACGCGACACGGTGAGCACCGGCCCCGTGGCCAAGATGACAGCGCGCTCGATCACGTTCTGCAACTCTCGGACGTTGCCCGGCCAGTGCCAGCGACAAAGCACGTCCAGGCTTTCGCGGGAGACCGACTCAATCGGCCGGCGCAGCCGTTTCGCAAACCGCTGCGCGAAATAGAACACGAGCGGCGGGATGTCCTCGGGCCGCTCGCGGAGCGGTGGCAGGCGGATGGGAAACACGTTCAATCGGTAATACAGGTCGGAGCGGAACTCACGCGTCGCGACCATCTCTCCGAGGTCGCGGTTGGTGGCGGCGATCAGGCGGAAGTCCACATTGATCGTGCGCGTGCTTCCGAGGCGCTCGATCTCATGCTCCTGCAGGACGCGCAGCAACTTCGACTGGAGTTCCAGCGGCACGTCACCGATTTCGTCGAGGAACAGGACCCCGTGGTGCGCGAGTTCAAACCGGCCGATCTTCTGTGACAACGCACCGGTGAAGGCGCCGCGCTCATGACCGAACCACTCGCTCTCGAGCAGTCCGGCCGGCGACGTCGCGCAATTGACCGTCACCAGTGCGCGGTTACGGCGGTCGCTCGCCGCGTGCAACGCGCGCGCCAGCAGTTCCTTACCGGTACCCGTCTCGCCAAGCAGCAGCACCGTCGTGTCCGTCGCGGCGACCGTGCGGATCTGATCCAACACCTGCTGCAGGGCCTTACTCTCGCCGACGATTTCCTCGAACTGGTGGCTGCCGCGGATCTCCTCCTTCAGGTACACGTTCTCGCGCGCCAGTTGCTCCTTGAGCGCGGCGATCTCCTCGAACGCCATGGCATTCTCGAGCGCGATCGCGATCTGTGCGGCGACCTGCGTGATCCGCTCCAACTCGCCGGCCGTGAACGGCACCGGGCTGAGCCGACCGAGCGCCAGCAGGCCGAGGACCCGGTGGGGAGCCGCCAACGGGGCGACGCAGAACCGTCTCACGCGGGAAGCACGGGCGTGCGTATGCATCTCTTCCCAACCGGTCGGATCCGCGTTATCGACGTCGACGTCGACGACGCGCGACAGCCACGATCGGTACGGTTCGGCATCAACGCGAATGGACTCCGACAGCCGAGCGGGCCAGGTCAGGGCTGTCGGATCGATGGCGAACGATTGCAGGCGCGCGTGCTCGCCGACGAGAAAGAGGTTCGTGTGGTCGTGCGGGACAACGCGACGGACGTTCGCGGCAATAGCCGCCCGCAGTTCGGTGAGGTCACGCTTGGTGACGACGGCGTTGCTGACCTCGATCAGCGTTCGCCAGTAGTCGCGTTCTGCTTCACCCCGTCCCTGGTGGACCACGGCTGCATCCTGACGCGAGATGGTGTCCGGCGCAAGAGCTGGTGCCTTCTGCCGTCACCGCCGCCCCACCAGGGAACCGGCTCGCCACACGAGGTTGATGACTGCCGGTAATCCTCGGTCGCGCGGTCGTGGCACCGATCTTGCTTCGGGAGGCCAGAGACAATGACGCCGTTTCGCGGGAGGAGCGCAGTCATGACAACGCGATCACGAACCTCACCACCGACACGCGGACACTCGACGACACGATCGTCCGGGCCGCGCGGCAGTTGGGCTAGCCCATCGGGCAGTCGACAGGATGGGCGAAAGCCGCTACGCTGTTTCGCTGAGTGCCCCCCCGTAACACATCACCGGTTCGCGTCCCGGTGACCGAGCTCTTCGGAGCAGCGCTGGATGCGACGACGACTTGGGTTTGCCTTGCCCGCCGTGGTGTCCTGCTTCGCGCCAATCGCAGCTTCCGCGACGCGCTTGCCGCGGCCGGTACCAACAGCCCCAATCTTGGTGTGTTGCTGCCCTGCTGGGCAGAACACGTCGGACCGGCCAAGTCGTGTACCTGTCCGTGCCCACTGTTGGCGACGCGGCCGGCCCACCAAGCCGCCTATTGTCAAGCCGTGCCCTCGCGATTTCCGGCCGTGATCACGTCGCAGGAAGTGCGAGCGCCGGGCGCGCCCGACGGCCTGCGGCTGGTCGTCATCGAGCCACGCCTCCCGCTGGCCGCGGAGCCGGCGCAGCACGTCTCACGCGCGATGACCCGCGTCCGCGCGGCGCTCGACGAGGTCGAGCACAAACTGCTCAATGAACTCCACACCGGGGTCGCCATGCTGCGGCCCTCCGGCCTGTCGGCCCGGGAGTGGGAAGTGGCGCAAGGGCTCGCCTCCGGCCGGCACTCGCCGGCCGTGGCGGCCGCCCTCGGCATCAGTGTTCACACCGTCCGCAACCACCTCAAGTCGGTCTTCCGGAAATTGAATGTGAGCACGCAGGCGGAGTTGCGCCGCCGCCTGCTGACGCCGCCATCCCGGTGAGGCCGCGCCGGGGTCGACGCCGCGGCTAGGCGGCGTCGATGGTGCAGCGGCCTTCCAGCACAGCCACAAACATCTCGACCAGATCGCGGCTCATGCGGCCGCGCGCGACGTCGGCCCGCAACTCGGCGCAGGCCGCGTGCGGCGCCATCGCGGTGCGGTAGGGACGCGGCGTGGTCATCGCGTCGAAGGCGTCGACAATCGAGACCACGTGGGCCAGCAGCGGAATCTCCGCGCCGCGCAAGCCGTCCGGGTAGCCGCTGCCGTCGAGCCGCTCGTGATGGTGGCGCACGATCGGCCGCACCGGCGCCAGCGAGCGCAGGTCGCCCAGCAGGCGCTCGCCGATCACCGGGTGCTGCTTGACCTGTTCGTACTCCCACGGCGTGAGCTGCTCGTCCTTCAGGAGCAGCGCGTCGGAAATGCCGATCTTGCCGACGTCGTGCAGGAACCCGCCGCGATTGAGCGCGCCCAGGTCGTCCTTGCTCAGGCCGAGCGCCGCCCCCAGCGCCACGGCATAGCTGGCCAGCCGCTCGCAGTGCCCTTCGGTGTAGGGATCGCGCGCTTCAACCGTGAGGGCCAGGCTCAGGATCACCGATTCGGCGGATTCGAGTTCGTCGGTGAACCGCTTCAACCGCGTCAGCGACCGCACGCGGGCCTTCAACTGCTCGGCGTCGAAGGGTTTCTCGAGAAAGTCGTCGGCGCCGGCATCAATGCCGGCCAGCCGGTGCTCGCGGCCGCCCGTGCCGGTCAGCAACACCACGGGGATCAGGCGGGTGGTGGCGACGCGCTTGATGGCGCGGCACACTTCGATTCCGTTCATGCCCGGCAGGCCGACGTCGAGCAGCACGATGTCCGGCGGGGTCAGGTCGATCGTGGTCAGCGCGACCTCGCCATCGCCGGCGACGTCGACATGGAACTCGGGCGTCAGCAACTTGACGAGCAGTCGGCTGCACTGCGACTCGTCGTCAACCACGAGGACGCGTTGACCGGTGGGTCCGTAAAGCATGGCGGGATCCGGTCAGCGCTTCATCAGGTCGCGAATGAACGCGCGGGCCTTGGTGGCAACGCGGTGCTTGCCGCCGCGCTTGGCCGTATAAAGCGCCTCGTCGGCGCGCTCGAACAGGCTCTCGTAGGTATCGCCTGCGGAGAACTCGGCAAGGCCGCAACTCACCTTCGGTGTCCAGGCCTCGCTCCCGGTGGCGGTCGCCAGGCCGGAAATGGTCTTCGCGAACCGGCCCTCGGCCTGCCGCAGCGTGAGTTCAGAAGCAAGGATGGCGAACTCGTCGCCGCCGAGCCGGGCCACCAGGTCCTCGGGCCGCACCGACGCCAACAGCGCCTGCGCCAGCGTGACCAGCACCTGGTCGCCGGCGGCATGGCCGTGGGTATCGTTGATGGCCTTGAAGTCGTCGACGTCGAGCAGCGCCAGCACGAACCGCGCGCGCGCCGAGCGGATCCATTCGTGGCAGGTGCGGTCGAAGGTGCGGCGATTGGCAATGCCGGTGAGCGGGTCGAGCGCCGCCTCGTTGCGCGAGGTGACCAACTGGCGCTCGAGCACTTCCACCCGTTCGTTGAACTTGCGCGAGGTCATCTCCCAGACCTGGCGGCGTGCGACGGCGGCGGTCTTCAAGGCGTTGACCTCGGCGATCAGGCGCGCCTTGATCTGGGCGGGATCGTCGAGCGAGACGATGGCCTCGAAGCGGCCGGCCGACTGGCCAACGGTGCTCTGCAGGGAGCTGACCTCGGCGCCGACGGTCATCACCGCCTCGCGGACCAGGGCAAGGAGCGCCGCCATTTCGTGGCGGCGCTCGATCTCCTGTTGCTTGGCATGCGACACCACCTCGCGCACGCGCGACAGGCACTGCGTGCTCATCGCCCGCGCGACCTCCGCGTCATCGTCGACGGCCAGCATGGCGCGGCAGTGATCGAGCCGGCTGGCCAGGTCGACGCGTTCGGGCTCGCCGCCGGCCGCGAGCAGGTCGCGCAACACCGACAGCGACTGTTCGACCAGCCCGCGCAGCCAGTCGAGTTCAGTATCGTCCTGGAGATTCCGGTGTAAGTCGAGTGCAGTGACGACGTGCTTGAGCATCCGCGGTCGGCCTCCGGCCTGGGGAACGCCACTTGCCTGCACGGCCCGGCACTACCGGAGCGCGGGCAGGCGGCTTCTCAGAACCAATCGGCGGCCGGGCGCGGAGCTTGAGGGGCGTCGAAAAGGCCGCCGATTCCCTACGGCGACGTCGTGACGCGAGGCTGGGCTGGGGCGGCGCCAGGCGGCCGCCCATTCAGGATTTCGCGGACTTTCTGCGTAAGCACGTGCCGCGTGAACGGCTTGGCCAGGAAGGCCGGGCCGGGATCGAATACGTCGCCGCGGAACATCGCCTCGCCGGGGTAGCCCGAGATGTACAGCGCCTCGAGGCCGGGCACCTGCGTCTTCAGCCGCTCGGCCAGCCGCACGCCGTTCAGGCCGGGCAACACCACATCGGTGACGAGCAGGTCGATCGGCGCCCGGAGGTCGGCGACCAGCCGCAGCGCCTCTTCGGCGCAACTGGCCTCGATGACCGTGTAGCCGGAGGCCTTCAGGAACTCGCGCACCAGTTCGCGGACGAACTCCTCGTCCTCCACCAACAACACCGTCTCGTGCCCGCCCGGGGGCGGGATCGGAGCCGCGGCCGGCACCGACAGCGCGCGCATCGCGACCCTCGGCAGGAACACGCGCATGGTGGTGCCCCCGCCAACCGCGCTTTCGACGGCGATGTCGCCGCCGCTCTGCGCCACGATGCCGTAGACCGTCGAGAGCCCCAGGCCGGTGCCCTTGCCCGCATCCTTGGTCGTGAAGAACGGTTCGAAGATGCGCGATGCCGTGTCTGCATCCATGCCGTGGCCGGTGTCGCGGATGGCCAGCATGACGTACTGACCGGGCCGCAAGTGGAACGGTGAGTTCTCGCCTTCGGCCACCGCGAGGTTACCGGTCTGGATGGTGATGGTGCCGCCGTCGGGCATGGCATCGCGCGCGTTGATCGCCAGGTTCATCACGACCTGCTCGATCTGTCCGGGGTCGGCTTCGGCCGATCCCAGCGCCGGATCGAGCGAGGTAACCACGGTGTTCTGCTCGCCGATGACGCGGGCCAGAATGCGCTGGATGTCGGTGACGATGGCGTTGAGGTCAATCACCCGCGGCTGCAGCACCTGCCGCCGGCTGAAGGCCAGCAACTGGCGCGTCAGGCCTGCGGCGCGCTGGCCGGCCTTGTGAATCAGCTCGAGGTCGGCCCTGATCTCGGTCTGTTCGTCGGTCGACACGAGCAGCCGCTCGCAATAGCCGTTGATCACCGTCAACAGGTTGTTGAAATCGTGCGCGATGCCACCGGCCAGTTGCCCGACCGCTTCGAGCTTCTGCGAATGCCGCAATTGCGCCTCGAGCGCGAGCACTTCGGCTTCGGCCTCGCGCCGCTGCTCTTCGGCGCGGATGCGTTCCAGTTCCACCCCCGCGCGGGCGGCGAAGATGCGCAAGGTCGAGACCAGGTTGTCGTCGGGCCGCAGCGGGCCGTCGTGGGCGACGGCCAGCACGCCCAGCGCGGCGCCGGCGGTGTCGTACAACGGAATGCCGGCATAACTGGTCACGCCCAGGTGGTTGATGGCGGTGTCGTCTGGAAACAGGCCGAGCACGCCTTCGCCGTAGACGCGGAGGCCGTGCGCCAGCACTTCACCACTCGCGCTTCCGGCGATGGCAAACTCGAAAGTGGGCGCGTAGGTGTCGGTGACCCAGGCGCTCAGCGAGCGAATGCGCGCCGGATCGGCGGGGAGAATCTCGCCGACAAACGCGCCCTTGGCATCGAGCGCGCGCGCCAGGTGCTTCACCAGCGAGCGGAAGAAATGCTGCCCGGATACGCCGGCGGTGCCGGCCACCAGGGCCCGCCGCCGCTCGCTGGCGCGCGTCCGCTCGGTGATGTCGCGGACGGCGGCCATGCGCACGAGTTCGCCTCGGTAGCGCACGGTCTGTGCCCGCACCTCGACGTTGATGATCGTGCCGTCCTTTTTCAGGGCCTGGTATTCCAGGGCGCCGGCGGTCGCCAGCCGGGCGGCCCGCAGGACGGCGGCATGCGAACCGGGCGCCACCAGATCGAGCATCGGCTTGCCGATCAGTTCGTGGCGCTCGTAACCGAAGATCTCGGCCAACTGCGGATTGGCGTCAATGACGACGCCCTGGCGGGAAAAGACCATGCCCTCCCACGCCGCTTCCGCGAGCGCACGGAAACGTTCTTCACTCTCGATCAAAGTGTCCGTGAGCTGGAGCCCGGGCATTCCGCCGCTCTCAGTGCGAGGACCGTGCCCACCCGCCATTTCAGGTGACTTGCCCAATATCGGGCGAAAGAATGGCAGTGCGCCGCCGCGTGATGTCGACAAGCCGACACCCGCGACCGCCCCGCCGTCAACGCGCCAGCAACTCGCGCACCCGCTCAACCAGCTCGCGCGCCGAAAACGGCTTCTCGAGAAACACCGCGCGGGCGGGGTCGAGGCCGCGCACCGCCTGTGACTCCGGGTACCCCGAAATGCACATCAGCTTCAGGTCGGGACGCGTCGCCAGCAAGCCGGCGGCGAACTCGTCGCCACGAACGCCCTCGAGCACCACGTCGGAGATCAGCAGGTTGACCTCATGCGCCTCACAGATCGCGGCACCGGCCTCGGCCGTTCCCGCTTCGTGCACGGTGAAGCCCTGGTGCTTGAGGATCTTCACGATCAGGCCCCGCACCTCGACATCGTCGTCCACCACCAGCACCGTGTTCGCGACGCGGGTCGCATGGCTCGCGAGGACCACCCCCGCGGCTTCGTCGGCCGGCAGCAGTATGGTGAAGGTGGTCTGCATCGCCCGCTCGCTGTCGAGCCAGATGTAGCCGCCGCTCTGCTTCACCAGGCCGAACACCGCGGCCAGTCCCATGCCGTCGCGGGCGCTGCCATTCGCCGTAAAGAACGGCTCGAAGACCCGCATCTGCGCGTCGACGTCGAGGGCCATGCCGGCGCAGGTGACGTCGATCCGGACGTAGCGGCCGCGCTGCACGAACGATCGCGCCTGCGGATAGTCGAACCCGACGGCCAGGTTCTCGGCCCGGAAGGTCACCGCGCCGCCATCGCTCATGGCATCAACGGCGTGGGCGGCAATGGTCCCCAGCGCCCGCTCGATCTGCGCTGGATCCACGCGCACCGGCCACAACGGCCGGACGATCTCCGCGCTGACCAGGATGCGGCGGCCGAACGTGCGGCGCACGTCGGCCTCGACCGTCAGGACCAGTTCGCTCGGGTCGACGACGCGCGCCTGCAGGACCTGGCGGCGGCCGAAGGCCAGCAGCTTCTGCGTGAGCGTGGCCGCCCGCGCCGCCGACTCCTGGATGGCCGCGATCGACCGCAGCATCGGATCGTCGGCCGGCAGCGCCATGGTCAGGCACTCGGCGTGGCCGCTGATCACCGTGAGCAGGTTGTTGAAATCGTGGGCGATGCCGCCCGCCAGCCGGCCGATCGTCTCGAGCCGCTGGCCAAACAGCGCGCGCTCGTGGCCCCGCCGCCACTCGGTGATGTTGAACAGGTAGGCGCGGATCGACGACAGCCGCCGGTGCTCGTCGAAATTACCGACCAGGTTCACCACCACGTGAATCGGCGCGCCGTCGAGCGCGACGAAGTCGCCATCCCAGTTCTCCAGGCGGCCGGTGACCTGCAGCGCCTGCACCGTGTCCATGAAGCGTTCCGGCACGCGGCAGAACTGCCGGATGTTCAGGCCGCGGCCATCGTAATCGTCGGGCAGGCGGAACATGCGGGCGGCGGCGCGATTGCACTCGAGCAGCCAGCCATCGGGGTTGAGCACGATGTCGCCGGCGGCGTTGTCCGCGAGCCAGGCCGACGCCTGGTCGGCGGCGCTGACCGGCACGGCGGGGGGGGAAGCGTCGACGGAGGTCAGGGTCATCATGGGCGTTCACCGTCGGCCGCGAGCGCGGACTTGCGATCGAGGCTGTGCAGAATCGTTCCAGGCATCGGGCCCAACGTGACCACGTGCGTGGCGGCGCCCCGACGCTTACTGTGTCGCATCGGCACCGCGGTCCCCCCTCAACGCCTTCCGGATCATCTCCGGGGCGAACGGCGTCTCGACGTACATCCGCACGTTGAGCTCGCGGACCTCGCCGCGGCGGACCTCCGATCCATCGGTCGAGACGATCACCCGGCGGATGTGATCCCAGTCGCGGCCGGCCATGGCGCGGAGCAGCTCGGGGCCGGTCATCACCGGCAGGTTGAGGTCGGTGAACACGGCGTCAATCGGCGCCGCCTCCAGCACGGCGAGCGCCTCGCGGCCGTTGGCGGCCTCGTGCACGAGCCCTGCCACGCCGCTCAGGCTGACGGCACGGCGGATGATCGCGCGAATTGTCGCCGAGTCGACCACGATCAACACGTTGACCGGCGTCGACACCACCTTCCTACCCAAAATGCATTTACCTCGGGAAGGGAATCGGCAGGCGGGCCGTCTGCTTCAATGCCGCGCGGGATTAAAGTTTCGCGCGATCCGGTGGACGCGCCGGCGGCTACGACCGCAACGTGCGGCGATCATCGGTGGCGTCGAGCGCCAGGCGCACCAGGCGCGCCAGGGCGGGCAGGCCGAACGGCTTGGCGAGATAGGTCGCGCCTTCCGAGCGCCGCAGGTCTTCCTGGCTGACGTCGGCCAGGTAGCCGCTGATGTAGATGACGCGGAGCCCCGGGTTGCCGAGCTTCACCTCGGACGCCAGTTCGAGACCATTCATGCCGTCGGGCATGACCATGTCGGTAATCAGCAGGTCAATCGACGAACCGTGCGAGCGCCACACGTCGAGCGCCGCCGGGCCCGACCCCGCCTCCAGGACGTGGTAGCCGAGGCCGCCGAGGGCCTCGACGATCAGCGACCGCACCTCCACCTCGTCTTCCACCACGAGGATCGACTCGCCGCCGGCCGGGGGCCGGAGCGCGGCCGGCGCGGCCGCGGCCGGCGCAGACACGGCTGGGGACTCCACGGCCGGCCGCGACTGCGGCAGCCTCGGCAGGAACACGCGGAAGGTGGCGCCCCGCCCCGGTTTGCTCTCGACATCGATCCAGCCGCCGTGCTGTTGGACAATGCCGTAGGTGGTGGCCAGGCCGAGGCCAGTGCCCTTGCCGACGTCCTTGGTGGTGAAGAACGGCTCGAAGATGTGCGGCAGGTTCTCGGCGGTGATACCCGAACCCGTGTCGGTCACGCGCAGGCACGCGTATGGGCCGGGCTCGTGGCCGCCCCGGCCGGCGGCCTGGGCGTCGAGCTCGACGAGGGCGGTTTCCACCACCAGCAGGCCGCCCCGGCCCATGGCATCACGCGCGTTGATTGCCAGGTTGAGCACGACCTGGTCGATCATGCCAGGATCGGCGCACACCAGCGCCGGCTCGGGTGCAAACGAGAACCGCAGCGTCAGGTCCTCGCCGAGTACGCGTTCGAGCATGCGCGAGACGCTGCGGATCACGACGTTCAGGTCGACCTCACGGACCTGCATGGCCTGCCGCCGGCTGAAGGCCAGCAACTGGCGGGTCAGGTTGGCCGCGCGCTCGCCGCTCTGGGTGATGTCGTCGGCGGCCTCGCGCAAGTCCGCAGGCAGGCGCGGGTCGCCCGACAACCGCCCCGCCTTGCCAAGGATCACCGTGAGCACGTTGTTGAAGTCGTGCGCGACGCCGCCGGCCAACTGGCCGATGCCCTCGAGCTTCTGCGCCTGCCGTAACTGCTCTTCGAGGTGCTGCCGGCTGACCTGCGCGAACAGCGAGGACAGCAGGTTCGAGACCGCCACCGCAAAAGTCTGTTCGTCGGGCGTCCACTTGCGCCGCGGGCCAACGTGGCCACAGCTCAGCACCGCCGCCAGGGCGCCCCGCTCGCGAATGGGAATGTCGATCACCGAGGTCACACCGTGCCGGCTGAGATGCGCGGCCGCGAACGCCGCGGTCCGGGAATCGCCGGCCGCATCCGTGGCGACCACGATGTCGGCTGCCGTCAGCACGTGGACGTAGTCGGCCACCTCGGGTCCGGTCACCACGGTGCCGCTGGTATGGCGATCGCTCGGCCACTCGTAGACGTCCTGGCAGGCGAGCGAGCTGAAGCCGGCGCCGGGCCGCCAGACGCTGACACGGCCGACCTCCAGGGTGCGGCCCACCACCTCGGTAATCGCGCGCAACACCTCGGGAAACTGGCCCGGGCTCTGGACATAGCTGCGCGTCAGCGTGGCCAACGCCGCCTCGTGGCGCGCGTAGCGCGCGTTGAGGGCTTCCATCCCGGCCGCGGCGCGCTTGCGTTCCGTGATGTCCTGCACCTGTTTCACGAAGTAGCGCGGACGATCCTGTTCATCGCGGACCAGCGAGACGCTGCTCTGGGTCCACACCTCGTGGCCGCGCTTGTGCAGGTAGCGCTTCTCGATCTGATATGCCTCGACTTTGCGGTCGACCAGTTGCGCCACCAATTCGAGGTCACGTGGCAGGTCGTCGGGATGGGTCAGCGTCTGGAAGCGCGTCCGGATCAGTTCTTCGCGGGTGTAGCCGACGATGGCGCAGAGGGCCGAGTTGACTTCGGCGAACCGGCCGTCGGGCAAGACGATCGCCATGCCCACCGGCGAGTGACTCATCGCCGACCGGAAGCGCTCTTCGCTGATCCGCAACGCTTCCTCTCGCTCGCGGCGCTCGCTGATGTCCTGGCTGACGCCGCGCGTGCGCGCGACGCGGCCGGTAGCGTCCGCCACGACCGCGTAGCGCACCAGCATGGTGCCAGTCGAACCGTCGGCGCGCAGGAAGCGATGCTCGACGCCGCGCGTGAACCGCGGATCGCCGCTCGCCAGCGACCGATCGATCTCCTCCTGCACGATCGCCTGCTCCTCGTGCGGCAGGAACTTCTGGGCGTAGACCGCGGCCGACATGGTGTAGCCGCCTTCGGCCTCGGCGGTCGTGCGCAACAAGCCATAAAAGGTGTCGTTGAACACGAACTCGCCTGTCGACGCGTCGAACTCCCACGGCGCGAGCCTGGCCATCTCCATCGCAATCACCAGCTTCGACTGGCTGTCGCGCAGTTCCTGCTCGGCTCTCAGGTGGCGCTCGCGCATGCGCAAGGCCTGGATGCCGTACGCCAGGTCCTCGGCCATCTCGCCCAGCATGACCAGCTCCGCCTCGTCGAACGCGTTCGGTTCCGACGCGTAGATCAGCAGGGCGCCGAACGGGCGCTCGCCGGCCTTGAGCGGCATCACCGCCGACGAGCGATAGCCGCGGGCGAGGGCCTCCTGGCGCCACGGGCCGACGTGCTCATCGGTCTCGTAGTCCTTGCACACAACGCGGTGGCCGGCGCGAATGGACGAACGCATATCGCCCAGTTCGACGCCGGACGCGCTCCAGCGCGCGACGATGGCATCGACGTAGCCGTCATCGACCCCGGCCCGCGCGACCGGAACGACCGCGTCCCGGTCGTCGGCCGAGACATATCCCACCCAAGCCAAGCGGTAGCCGCCGTCGGTGACGATCAACCGGCACAACTCGTCGAGCAGCGCCCGTTCGTCGGTGGCATGCACCAGGGCCTGGTTGCAGTGGCTGATGGTCCGCAGCGCGCGGTTCACGCGATGCAGCTCGGCGTCGGCCCGGCGGCGATCGGTGATGTCCTGGATCTGCGAGACGAAGTACAGCGGCTCGCCACCGCTCCACACCAGCGCCGTGCTCAACTGGGCCCACACCACGTGGCCGTCCTTGTGGAGATACCGCTTCTCGATCTCGAAGGTTTCCAGCTCGCGCGCCAGCATGCGCGCATGCATCTGCCTGGTGGCGGGGCGATCGTCGGTGTGCGTGATCTCAACGAAGCTCAGGTTGCGCAACTCGTCGACGGTGTAACCCAGGATCGCGCACAGCGCCGGGTTGACATCGAGCCCGTGGCCCTCAGGAGAGACCAGGGCCATGCCGATCGGCGAGAAGTGCATGGCCGATCGGAACTTGAGTTCGCTGGCCCGCAGCGCCGCCTCGGCCTGCTGGCGCTCGGCCATCTCGCGTCTGATGGTCCGCGCCATATCGCTGAACTGCGAGCGGATGTCGGCAATCTCGTCCTGGAGGCGCGACGGGGCCTCGGCCACGGCCTCGCCGGCGGCAAACCGGCCGATCGCCACGCGGACCTGCTCGAGGCGGCGGGTGACGAAGAAGTGCAGGCCGATACCCAGGCCGATCGCCGCCAGCAGCAGGCCGCTGGCGCCGAGCGCGAACTGGCGCCGCAGGTGGAAGCGATTGATGGCCTTCGACAGGCTGAGGTCGTAGACGAGCACGATCAGCGCCCGCCGATCGACCTGCAGTGACTCGCGGCTGCGCGGCAGGGCGGCCGGCAACATCAGCACCAGTCCCTGCCGATCGGCGGTAAAGCGGGTCTGCGCCTGCTGCGACGAACGGGCCTCGGCCAGGGCCTCGGCCACCCCCCGCTGGTCGCGCGGCGCCAGGCCAAAGGCGGCCAGGTCGACCGGACGGTTCAACCACTCGCGCCGGCTCGTCAGCAACACCTGGTTGTCGGGGGCCACGAACACCGCGGCACGCAGGGCCTCGAGGGCGCCCATCTCGTAGAACTCCCGCCGCGCGGTCTCGAGTTCGCTGCGCTCGGCCGCGCGTTCGGTGCGGCTCTGCAGCTCGGTGGCGCGAATCAACTGGGTCTGGAGAAAGTCCTGCTCGACCCGCTGGTCCTGGCTGCGGCTCACCGCCACGTACAGCCCGACGCCGATCGCGGCGGAGTATGCGAGCAGCAACGTCGGCAGGCTGAAGCGGAGCGAGGCGAGATTTGCGCGTGCGCCCACGATCAGTCCGGCCAGACCCGGCCCGCCAGGCCATCGGGCCAGTCGAACAGCGGTTCCAGGGGTAACTGCTTCGAGATGAGCCCGGCGACCGCCAGCCGGCCCTGGATCGCCGTCATCGCCGTAAGCAGTTGTTCGCGCTGTGCTTGCCAGGCCGCCGCCGACGCCGGCGCATCGAGGATGGTGAGGCCCGCGAGCATCCGGGCAAACAGGTCCGGCGCCAGGCTGAGACGCGTGGACGCCCGGGCCACCGCTTCGGGGCTGGTGGCCCGTGACCGCGCCCGGCGCCAGGCCCGGTGGATGTCAGCGGCCCGCCCGGGGTGCGCTTCGAGATAGTCGCGGCGCACCACGAGCACGTCGCCGATCTCGCCCGGGATGGCCGTGCTGCTGAACAGTTCGACCGCGCCGTAACCGAGCAGTTGCGACCTGAAGGGCTCGTAGGTCGCGACGGCGTCGACCTCGCCGCGTTCGAAAGAGCGCTGATGCAGTTCCGGCGCGACGTTGACGATCTGGATGTCGTCGGAGCGCATCGCCGCCGACTCCAGCGCGCGCCGCATCAGGTAGGCGCTCACCGAGTTGACCTGCAAGCCGACGCGCTTGCCGCGCAGTGCCGGCAGCGTGTCCACCCCGGGCCGCGCCAGCACTGCAGCGGCGCCGTGCGACTGGTCCAGGGCCAGGAGGATCACCGGATCCGAGCCATCCTGCATGGCGCGGATGACTTCGTCGTAACTCAATGACGCGGCATCAAGGGTGCCGTTGCGAAACGCGCGAACGGCTTCGAAGCCGCTCGACATCTCGACCAGGCGGAAGTCAGCCGGCGCGAGCCAGCCCTGGCCGGCGGCGAAGAACAGCGCCTCGTTGCCCGGCCAGAGCTCGGCTCCGACCCGCATCGGCGGCTGCGGCTCCGGACCACAGCCGGCAAGCAAAACCAGGGCGAACCCCAGTCCAACGAGTCGGCGCCGCGACACCACCTTCGACTTCCTCCCTCAAGTAAACGCCGGCTACGGCTGAGCAGCCGTTCACAGAGTAACCGAAACGATAGCCGCCGCCACGCGAAGGTAATCGGCACGTCCGCGGATTCCTTGATCCCGGCCGGTCGAACACGTGTCGACAGGCCGACCATTACGACGGGACGCCGACGGCGCGCGAGGACGAGTCCACCCGGGATCGCCGGTTTTCCGCGTGGCGGGCGGCGCTGGCGCGCACCGGCCTGGTGGCACTGCAATTGCTCCGAGTCCACCGGCATGATGCGGCGGCTCCTGGCAATCGTCGGTCTCGTGGCCGGCGCGACCGCGGTCGCCGCCGGCTCGCCACCATCGGCGGCCGACGGGATCGGCATGCCCAGCCTCAAGGCGGCCTTCCTGTTCACCCTGGCGCGATTCACCGAGTGGCCAGCGGGTAATCCAGGCGGGCCGTTGACACTGTGCGTGCGCGGTGACGCGGCCGTTGATGAGGAGTTGGTCCGGCTGGCCGGTCATCGCCAAGTCGGCGGGCGCGCCATTGCGATTACCCGCGTCACCGAGTCGCAGCAGCTGCGGGCCTGCCACCTGCTCTATCTCGCCGGCAACCAGGCCGCCGGCAGCGCCCAGGTGCTGGACGAGGTGTCCGACCTGCCGGTGCTGACGGTCGGCGACGGCGAGCTCTTCGCACGCACGGGCGGCGTTGCCGCCCTATTCATGGAGGGCAGCCGCATGCGGTTCGCGATCAATCCCGAGGCGCTGCTGCGCACCGGACTCCGCCTCAGTTCCAAACTGCTGGGGATCGCAAAGATCGTGAAGGCTGGCGATGGCCAACCGTAGGAGTTGGCTCCGGCAGTGGCTCGACCGGCCGCGGTTGTCGCTGACCAGCAAGCTGACGGCGCTGGCGGTCGCGACAGCGTCGGTCAGCTTGATTGCCGCCGCGCTGATCCTCATGGTCATCGACATGCGGGACGCGCGGCAGCGGCTCGAACGCGACACGTCCTCGATGGCGAGCATTGTCGGCACCAGCAGCACGGCCGCGGTCGCCTTCGGCGATTCAGTGGCGGCCGCCGAAGTGTTACGCGCGGTCGAAGTCCGTGACGATATCGTCGCCGCCGCCCTGTGGTCGTCCGACCGCCGGCTGCTGGCCCATTACGCCCGCGACGCGGCGACGGCGACGGCGCCGGCGTGGCCCCTCGGCGGCCGGCACGCGGCGGGTCAGCCGTCGCATGCCTTCTCGAACCGCCTGCTGGTGGTGACGCAACCGATCCGGTTCGACAACGACGTCGTCGGCCTGGCGGTGATCGAGGCCAACCTCTCGACCCTGCGCGCCCGCGCCGCCGGGTCGGCCGGCGTCGTCGCGCTCGTGCTGGTCGGCGCGGTCGGACTGGCGTTCACCCTCGCGTCGCGCTTGCAGCGCGTGATCTCCGGTCCGCTACTCCGCCTGTCGTCGGTCACCCGCGGGGTCACCCAGGAACGGCGTTACGACATGCGGGTCGACGGCGAAGACGACAGTGAGATCGGCGAGCTGATCCGCGGTTTCAACGGCATGTTGGCCGAGATTCATCGCCGGGACGTTGAACTGGTCCGCTACCAGGAGGGCCTGGAGCGCACGGTCGAGTCGCGCACCGCGCAACTGCGCGCGCTCAACCGCGACCTGACGGCAGCGCGCGACCGGGCCATGGCGGCCAGCCGCGCCAAGAGCGAGTTCCTGGCCAACGTCAGCCACGAGATCCGCACGCCCATGAACGGCATCATCGGCATGACCGAACTGGCGCTCGGCACGGCGCTGACCGGCGATCAGCGCGAGTGCCTCGAGACGGTGCAGTCGTCGGCCGCCTCGCTGCTCGACATCCTCAACGATATTCTCGACTTCTCGAAGATCGAATCGCGCAAGCTGCAGCTCGAGGCGGTGCCGTTCTCGATTGCCGAGATGCTGGCCGAACTGATCAAGCCGCTGGAGGTGCGGGCCAACCAGAAGGGGCTGGCGGTGAAGTGCCACGTCGATCCGGGCGTGCCGGCGGCGGTGGTCGGCGATCCGCTGCGCCTCCGTCAGGTCATCGTGAACCTGGTCGGCAACGCCATCAAGTTCACCGAACGCGGGCATGTGGCGGTGACCGTGACCGCCAGCCCCGGGACGGGTGACGAGGTGGCGCTCCAGTTCGCCGTGCGCGACACGGGCATCGGGATTGCCGCCGACGACCAGGCCGCCATCTTCGAAGCCTTCAACCAGGCCGACGGCTCGACGACCCGGCGCTTTGGCGGCACCGGCCTGGGCCTCGCCATCTCGTCGACGCTGGTCCAGATGATGGGCGGCCGAATCTGGGTCGACAGCACGCCCGGCGAGGGCAGCGCGTTCCATTTCACCAGCCGCTTCACCGCCACCGACCTGGCGCCGCTGTCGCGTTTGCGGCTGGCCCCCTCGGCACCGGCCCAGCGGGTGGTGCCGCGTGCCGTCCTGCTGGTCGAAGACAACGTCGTCAACCAGCGGGTCGCGATCGGCCTGCTGCAAGGCCGCGGGCATCGGGTCGTGGTCCGAGCCAACGGCCAGGAGGCCATCGCCGCGCTCGACCACGCGGCCTTCGACGTGGTCCTGATGGATCTGCAGATGCCGGTAATGGGCGGCCTCGAGGCCACCGCCGAGATTCGCCGGCGCGAGCAGGCAACCGGCGGCCACGTGCGCATTGTCGCCATGACTGCGCACGCGATGACGGGCGATCGCGAGCGCTGCCTGTCGGCAGGCATGGACGACTACCTGCCCAAGCCGATTGCCCCCCATACCCTCTTCGCCATGGTCGAGCAGACCGAACCCGCGGCCGTGCCGGCCGCGCCCAGCCGTCCGGCGGCGGTGATCGACGACGACGATCTGCTCGCGCGCGCCGGCGGCGATGCGGCACTGGCACGGGAGGTGCTGACGCTGTTCGCCGAGGATGCGCCGGCGCGCCTGGCCGCGCTCGAGCAGGCGTTTGCCGCCAATGACGTCGCCCGCCTGCGGCGCGCGGCCCACGCCATCAAGGGTTCAGCGGCCACCATCGGCGCGGTCATTCTGTCCGCCGCCGCACTCGATCTCGAGCGGGCGGCAGCCGACGAGAGCGCCGCCGCGTTCGCCGGCGGCATGCAGCGCCTGCGGCAGGCGCATACGACCCTCGAGGCCGCCCTGCACTCCCGGTTGGAACCGTCGACGGCGCAGGGGGCGCCGACACAATGCGCGCACTCGTAGCAGATGACGACCGCGCCGCGGCCGCCATTGTCACCCGCAGCCTCACGGCGTGGGGGTTCGATGTCACCGTGGCGCACGACGGCCTGCGGGCCTGGGAGTGCATTCAGGCCGAGCCGGCGCCGTCGCTGGCCGTGGTCGACTGGGAAATGCCCGGGATCGACGGGCCGGAGTTGTGCCGGCGCATTCGCGGCACGCCGCAGCGCGCACACCTCTACGTGCTGCTGCTCACCGCGCGCAGCAGCCGCGCCGACGTGGTGAGGGGACTCGATGCCGGCGCCGACGACTACGTCGTCAAGCCGGTCGATCCGGGCGAGCTGCGCGCCCGGCTCCAGGTCGGCAAACGGGTGGTCACCCTGCAGGAAAGGTTGGCGGAAAAGGTGAAAGAGCTGGAAATGTCATTGGCCAAGGTCAAGCAGTTGGGCGGCCTGCTGCCGATCTGCTGCTACTGCAAGAGCATTCGCAACGACCAGAACTACTGGGAGCGGGTCGAGGTGTTCGTCACCGAGCACAGCAACGCCAAGTTCACGCACGGCATCTGCCCGTCGTGTTACGAGGGCGCGAAGGCGGCGTTGTCGGCGTAGCCGCGAAGCCTATTTCTGGAGGGCGGTCTCCAGGGCCACGGCGGCCTGGCTGCGGACGACGATCGACACGCGGCGGTTGCGCGGGTCCAACGGCATGTCGGTGACGTGCAACTGGGTATCGGCGAAGCCGCGGACCGTCTGCACCTGCCCCGCCTTCAGGCCGGTACGCTCCATCTCGCGGCGGGCGGCATTGGCGCGGTCGGCCGACAGTTCCCAGTTCCCGTAGCGATCGCCGTTGGAGTAGGCGCGGCGATCGGTGTGGCCCTCGATGGCCACGTCGTTCGCGAGCTTGCCCAGCTCGGCGGCGATGATCGAGAGAATGCGGACGCTCTCGCCGCGCAGCAGGGCGCTGCCGCTGTCGAAGAAGCTCGACCCGGCGCGCTCGATCAGCTCGATGCGCAGGCCTTCCGACGTGAACGTGAACTCAATCTGATCGCGCAGCGTCGCGATGCCCGCGGCCTTCATCAACTGCTGGCGGATGTGCTCGGCCGCCGACTGCAACTCCTGCCGCTCGCGCCGCAACGCCGCCGGATCGGGTTTGGTCATGGCCTCGGGCGACTGCCCGGGCTCCATCCCGGGCGTGCCGCCGGCCAGCATGCCGTTGGACCGCTCATGGTCGAACACGCCAGGCTCGCGGAAGTAGCCGGCCACCGACGCCTTGACCTCTTTGCTCTGCCCAACCAGCCACATCACCAGGAAGAAGGCCATCATCGCCGTGACGAAGTCGGCGTACGCGACCTTCCACGCGCCGCCATGGTGGCCACCGCCGTGGCCGCCACGGCGCTTGCGGATGATGACGACCGGGGCCTGGGGCTTCATGGCTTACGCCGCGGCCGCCGCCGCCGCGCCGTCGGTGCGCGAGGCCCGGCACAGCTTCTCGGTCTCCTCGAACGACGGCCGCACGTCGTGCGGCAGCACGCGCCGGGCGAACTCCACGGCAATCGCCGGCGGCAGGCCCTTGAACATGGCAATCACCCCGGCCTTGATGCACTGCTCGTAGCGGCCATCGTCGGTGACCCGCTGCTCGAGGCTGGTCGACAACGGCTGCGCGAAGCCGTACGACATCAGGATGCCGAGGAAGGTGCCGACCAGGGCCGCGCCGACGTGGTGACCAATCTCCGAGGGCGGGCCGTCGATGGCTTCCATGGTGATGACGATGCCGAGCACGGCGGCGACGATGCCCAGGCCTGGCAGTGCGTCGGCGACCTTGGCCAGCGCACCGGCGGCGCTCTTCTCGTCTTCATGATGGATGTGCAGATCTTCGTCCATCAACGCTTCGAGATCGTGCGCGGCCATGCCACCGACGATGATCACCTTGATCGAGTCGGCAAGGAAGGCCAGCGAATGGTGGCGGGCCAGGAACTTCGGATACTTCGAGATGATCGCGCTGCTGGCGGGCGTCTCGAAATGCGGTTCGAGCGCCATCACGCCGGTCTGCTGGACGACTCGAAACAACTGGTACATCAGCGACAGCAGATCGGCAAAGTCGGCCTTGGTGAGACCGGTCCCGATCACGCCCATGCTCTGCTTGAGGATCTTGGACACCACGCGAGGCGGCGTACTGATCAGCACACTCCCGAGGGCCGCGCCGCCAATCACCACGAACTCCGAAGGCTGGACCAGCACGGCCAGGTGGCCGCCGGCCATCAAGAAGCCGCCCACCACCGATCCGATCACGACCACGACGCCCACGAGTAACAACATGTCAGCCTCAGTTCATCCGGTCGGCGGCCGACCACCACGGCACCAGGGCCGTGGGGACTTCTTCCGAGCATCTCAGCCAGGCCGCGACCACATCCGGGTCGAACCGGGCGCCCGCCATGCGGACCAGTTCCGCGTTGGCGACCTCGGCCGAACACGCCAGCGACAGGCACACCGAGGTCAGCGCATCCAGGGTGTCGGCCACGTGCAAGACGCGCGCGCCGACCGGAATCTCCGGCCCGCGCAGCCCGCCGGGGAACCCGCTGCCATCGAAGCATTCGAGCGAAGCGCCGACAATGGCCGCCGCCGGTTTCAGAAACGGGTGGTCCTTGACGACTTCGGAAGCCACCCGCACCTGTTCGACCCGGCGCGCCATCGTTGCCTGATCGGGACTGACGCCGGCGGGAAGGCCGGCGGCATCGGGCAGCACCAGCCGCCCGACGTCGTGCAGCAGCGCGGCCCGTTCCAGGTCGTCAAGGGCGCGCTCGGCCATGCCCAGTTCTTCCCCGATGCGCGTCGCCAGCGCGGCCACGCGATGCGCGTGCGCCAGCGACTCGGGGTCCTTGCGGTAGAGCCGCGCCAGCAGTGATTCAAGGGCCGCCGAGCTGCCGATGGCGCTCTCGAAGAATGCGGACGTGACCCGCCATTGACGTTCGATCCGCTCGCGCGGGTTCTTGCTCGTCTCAACCTGCATGCGGCTTGGGTATCCGTCTGGTGAATCGGGTGGCGCCGGGCAAACCTTGAATCGCCGAGCGGTCGAAACAGGAGATCAGGAGATGAGGAGATGAGGAGGACCTCTAATAGGACATTCCGACTCAGCTTCTTGCTCCTGTTTTTATCTTCTTGCTCCTGTTTTTATCGCGAGTGCCGATTACCTCCACAGATTCGGCATTCATGTCCTCCACCTTCAGCAGACAGCGCGTGGCCACGAGCCGCTGCCTCACCGAAGCCGCACTCGAGCGCGTCGACCGCCTGATTGCCACGTGCGGGGGCGGCCGGGTCATGGTGATCGGAACCGATGTCGCGGCCATGGTCCGCGCCTTCCGGCGCCGCGGCGTCGACGCCGCCGGCGGCACGCTCGACGCGCCGGGCATCCCCGGCACGGTCGACCTGGTCGTGCTGGTGCACACGCTCGACGCCATGCCCGAGGCCGACCGCCCGGCAGCCGTCGACGCGCTGCGCAAGCTCGCCCCCCGCGCGCTGGCGATCTACACCCGCGACAGCCGCCACGCCTGCGAGCAGCAATTCCTCGCGCGCGAGTGGCGCAAGCATCCGCTGGCACAGACGCTGGTGGAGTTCAACGACCTCGATCGGGAAGGCGCGGCCGCCGAGGTGTTGCTGCAGCCGCTGCCGGCGGCGGCGCGGATGGGCCGGCAGTTGCGCGAGCTGACCAGGGCCCACGGCACGCGCATGGACATGCTGCGCGACGCCAGCGCCACCGCCGACGCCCACGTCGCCCGCTATGCCTGGGCGCGGCAGTTCGTGCGACCCGGCGATCGCGTCCTCGACGCCGCCTGCGGGCTCGGCTACGGCAGCGCCATCCTCGCCGATGCGACCCTCGCCGACTCGGTCGTCGGCGTCGACGTGGATGAAGATGCGATTCGCTACGCCACCGATCACTACGCGCGCGATCGCCGCCGCCTGAACTTCGAGACCCGCAATCTCAGCACCGTCAGCGACTGGTCGCGCGCGTCGTTCGACGTCATTGTCAGCTTCGAGACACTCGAGCACCTGGCCGCGCCGGCGAAATTCCTGGCCGAGTGCCAGCGCCTGCTGACACCCGGCGGGCGGCTGATCTGCTCGGTGCCCAACGAATGCCTCGACGACGACGGCGACAACTCGCGGCCGCAGCACCTGCACATCTTCACTCGCGCCCTGCTCGAGCAGTTGTGCGGCAAGGTCCTCTCGATCGAACAGGTGTGCAGCCAGACTTTCGGCGGCCGCCCGGGCGTCCCGGCCGTACGCCGCATCGCGCCGGCCCAGGGCGAGGCCCGCGATGCCGAATCGTGGCTGCTGGTCGGCATGACCGATCCGTTCGCGTCGCGCAGCGTCGAGTTCCGTCACGGCCTGCTGTCGGCCCACGTCGCCGACACCTCCAACCTCCTGGCTTTCGAGCGTGATTACGAACGGCCCTGGCTGTTGCGGGGCATGGTGACGATCGGCCTCAGGACCGAATCGCCGGCGCTGCTCGAGCGGATGGCGCAACGTTCGATCGTCGCGGCGTCGCCCAACAGCGCCGATCGCGGCGCCGCCCTGTGCGTCAAGACCTACCTTCACCTCGGGCGGCCACAAGGGGTGGACGCCGACCTGCTGCAGCAGATCCAGGATTTCTGCGCCACGCCCGCGATCAATCCGCACGCGCACCGCTGGCACGTGTCGCTGCGCTACGTCGAGGGCCTGGCCCGGCTCGATCGCGGCGAGCGCGACCTGGCGATTCGCGCCTTCGAGCAGTGCGCCACCTACGACCCGCTCGAGTACCACCCGCTGCTCGCCACCAAGACGGTGGCCGCCGCATGGCTGCTGGGCTGGATGGCCCTGCAATCGGGCGACCTCAACCGCGCGCGCTCGTGGTGGACCGCCGGCCTGGCGGCGGCCGAACGCGCCATGCATCGGCCCTGGGAAGAACTGATGGTCACCTGGTCGTCACCGGTGCTGTTCGGCATGCGCGAGGCCGCGCACCTGGTCGACCTCGCCAGCCAGTGCGCAGCCGGCATCCATCTGCTGCCACATGCCATCGATCGCCCGGGCATCGTGGCGGCGCACCTCGCCGAGTCAATGGCTCGACAGCTTGACCGGCAACACCGCCAGGCGCGGCGGCTGGAGCCCGGCGCCGACGATGACGACGCCGACGACCGGCCGCGCGTGGCCGCACCGATGCCGGCCCGTCCGAAGCTGCGCGCCACCGCGGTGCTCGACGAGGACACCCAGCCGGTGCCGTCCGATCTTCGCGTTGCCATCTTCGGCGCCGGCTCGCGCGGGGTCCGCACGCTGGCGCAGCTTCGCCGCAAGGGTGCGACGGTCGACTGCTTCGTCGATAACAACGCCACCAAGTGGTACGAAAACATCGGCGGCGTGCCGGTCGTCGCGCCGGCCGCCCTGCGGGCCCGCCGCATCGACGTGATTGCGGTCGCGTCGCTGCCGGGCAAGGCCGCCATCTTCCAGCAGTTGGAGCGGCTCGGCTACCAGCCCGGTCACGATTTCGACGCCGTCGCCTGCTAGCGATCGTAAAGCCGCTCGAACGCCGCCGCCGTTGCCGTCCAGGAGTAGCGCCGCTCGACCATGCGCCGGGCCCGGCGCGTGGTCGCCGCCAGATCCGGCGCGGCCAGCGTTGCCGCCAACACCGCCGCCGTGCCGCGGGCCGACAGATGCTCCAGCGCGTAGCCCGTGCGGCCCGGGCGGAGAAAGTCGGTGATGCCCGCCACGGGTCGCGCCAGAACGGGCACGCCAAGGGCCATCGCTTCGAGCACGGCCAATCCCTGCCCTTCATCGCTCGACATCGACACGAATAGATCCCATCCGCGCATCCGGGCGGCGGCATCAGCGACCGGACCCGTCATCTCGACGGCGTGCGACAGGCGGGCGTGACGGACGGCCGCGCGCACCTCGGCGGCATAGCGGGCGTCGGCAATGGGACCGACGAGCTCGAGCCGCGCGCCGGGATGCCGTTGGCGCAGTTCCGCAAACGCCTTCACCAACGCCAACTGCCCCTTGCGCGGCTCGATGCGGCCGACACAGCCAAGCACCGGCGCGCCGGCAGTCACCGCGCGCTCGCCGCGATCAGGCAGTTGTTCGAGCGGCAAGCCCCACGGCAGGTAGGTCAACTTGCGCGCCGCCACGCCGCCGGCCACCAGCAGATCCCAATATGCCTTGGCCGAGCACACCACGCGGTCGCACTGCGCGAAACCCCAGAAGTCCTGATCGTCCATCCACGGCGGGCGGTCGGGTCCCCAGCTGTACATCTGGCCAATCAGTCTCGGTCGGAGCCCGCTCATCTGCCGGGCGATCGCTGCGCCGCAGGCGGGCACACCGGCATGGGCGTGGATGACGCCGGGCTGCAACTTCGCGATCAGCCTGGCGAGCCTCGCCGTGCTCGACCAGAACGTGGCCTGGTCGCGCCGGTAGAAGTCGATGGTGTAGTGCGACACGCCGGCGCGCCTGAGTCGGGCGCGATAGGTCTTCCAGTCGGGCTGAGAACCGCTCGTCCCCGTGGTGACAATCGCCACCGGCCCACCCCGTGCCTGGTCCTCGCACAGCCGCGTGAGCACGCCACCGGCGCCGCTCCACAGGAACGGGATGACGTGCAGGATGGGCGCGCGCATGGTGTCAGGCGACGTGCTGCCGAGCGGCCGCGGCCGGAGCGGGCCTGGCCCGCTGGGCTTGCGCGACCGCCGACGCCTCGGCGCTGATCCGGAAGTCGGGCACGGCGGCGGCCAGCCACGCCAGCGCACCGGCCGAATCGCCGCGTGCCGCGCGAGTGCGCAGGCGCCGCTCGGCCTTGGCCACCGACACGTAGCTCGCCGCCGGCTGGGTCGCCACCCAGATCCGCTTGTGCGAGGTCCGGCACATCCGCAGCCCTTGCGTGGTCAGTTCCTCGCGCAGCTTCTCGCCGGCACGCAGGCCGATTACCCGCATCGGCACCGGGGCGTGACCGGCCGCCGACTCGAGAGCCATCAATCGCGCCGCCAGTTCGCCGATGGTGACGGGCTGGCCCATGTCGAGCCAGTAGGTTTCGGCGCGCTCTGAGAGCAAGCCGGCCTTGATCACCAGCGACGCCGCCTCCCCCACCGTCATGAAGTAGCGAGAGGCCTGCGGGTCGGTCACCGGGATCGGCTGGCCGCGGCGAATCGCCTCGCGCATCACGGTGAGCACGCTGCCGCTGCTGCCAAGGACGTTGCCGAACCGCACCACCACTGGCCGGAAGGCGGCGGTCGTGCGCGACATGGCGACCAGTTCGGCCAGGCGCTTGGTCGCACCCATCACGCTTTCGGGCGCCGCGGCCTTATCGGACGAGATGAGCACAAACCGCGCGCCCACTTCGCGCGCGACCCCGGCGACCACGGCCGTGCCAATCACGTTGGTCTCCACCGACGCGCACACCGCCCGCTCGGCCATCGTCACGTGCTTGTAGGCGGCGGCGTGATAGATCACGTGCGGCCGCGACGCGCGGATCGCGTTTACGACCACGCGCCGGCTGACGTCACCCAGGACGACGTCGAGCGGCACGGCCGGCGCCACCTGCTGCAACTCGCGCTCGATCTGGAACAGGTTCAATTCGGAGTGGTCGACCAGGATGAGCCGCGCCGGCTGGCAACGCGCAATCTGCCGGCACAACTCTGAGCCTATCGAGCCGCCGGCGCCGGTGATCATCACGTGCGTGCCGGCAATCGACTTGCGGTCGGCGGCCGTCAGCAGGCGGCAGATCGGCCGGGCCATCAGGGCTTCGAGTTCTGAATCGGTGAATGGAATGGTCATGGTCAGGGGTCAGGGGTCAGGGATTAGGGATTAGGGATCGCGGCTCCGGCTCTTCCGCCGCCTGCGTCGCCTCGTTGAGGACCACGATGTCAACACGCCGATTGCGGGCGCGGCCTTCGGCCGTACCGTTGTCGGCGCGCGGGTGAAACTCTGAATAGCCTGCCGCCGACAACCGGCCCGCGGGGATGCCGGCGGACGACACAAAGAACGCCACGACGCGCGTCGCCCGGGCGGTCGACAGTTCCCAGTTCGACCCGAATTGCGGCGTGCGAATCGGGGCGTCATCGGTGTGCCCCTCGACGCGGATACCGTTCGGCACGCCCTGCAGCACCTTTCCGACCCGGGCCATCAGCGACGCGGCATCCGCCGACAGGTCGGCACTGCCGTTGTCGAACGAGAACGCCTCGGGGATGGCGAGCACCAGCCCGCGCCGGTCTTCAATCAACTCCAGGCGCCTGGACGCCAGGTCATCCTGCAACTCGCGCTCGATGGCTTCACGGATGTCGTCGGGGGCCATGACCTTGTCGCCGCCGGTCAGGACGCCGGGGCCGCCAGACACCGCCGCGCGCATGGCGGCGGCAACGGTCGGCAGCTTGCCCGGATCTGACGACGTGACGGCATACAGCGCGGTGAAAAACGCGAACAGCAGCGTGACGAAGTCCGCATAGGGAATCACCCATCGGTCCTTCGACGGCCCGGCGCCCCGATCGCGGCGGCGGCGGGCTGTCATGCGGCCGCCTTCACCCGTTCACTGGTGCGCGCCCGGACGTAGCCGCCGAGATAGGCCTCGACGATGCGCGGGTGGACGCGGCGCTGCAGAATGACCGCGCCCTCGATGATCAGTTCGCGCGTCAATGCCGCGGTGCGGCTGACCGCTCGCAAGCGGGCCGCGAGCGGCAGCAGGATGAGGTTGGCGACCCCCACGCCGTAAACGGTCGAAACGAAGGCCACGGCAATGCCGGCGCCGACGCCGGCCGGAGTGGCCAGGTTTTCCATGACCTGGATCAGCCCGAGCACCGCGCCCAGGATGCCGAGCGTCGGCGCGTAGCCGGCCGCGGTTTCCAGCACGAGCGCGCATTCATCATCGCCGTCTTCGCGGGCCTCGCTGAAGGTGGTGAGCGACTGGCGCAGTTCGCTCGATTCGACGCCGTCGGCCACCATGCCGAGAGCGCGCCGCAGGAACGGGTCCTCGGCGACCGAGATTTCCGGCTCGAGGGCGATCACGCCCTTGCGGAGCACGCGCACGGCGTATTGTTCGAAGCGTCCGACCAGCGCCGGTTCGGGCTCGGCGGTCACCCGGAAGACGCTCGACACGGCCTGGGCCGAGCGCCTCAGCAGCGGCAGCGGAAAACTCAGCAACAACGCGGCAGCGGTACCGCCGAACACCACCAGTGCGGCGGTCGGCTGCAGCAAGGCGCCCACCGGGCCGCCCTCGGCGACCTGCGCGGCCACCACCACGATGCCGATCAGCAACAGGCCGGCGAATGACGCCAGGTCGCGCTTGGGACGACGACCCGGCCTCATCGCGCGCTGGTCCCTGAGGCGCCGCGGGCAATGCCGTTCACCATGAGGGCAGCGGCAATCAGCTCGCTCAGCGGCGCAGGCCCCTCGCCCGGTGACGAAAAGGCATAGACGCGGCGAACGAATTCGAGATCCTCGGGCGTATCCACGGTCAGCCGCAACTCCGGACACCGCACACGGGCCGGCGCCAGCGCGTCGAGCGCCAGGAAGCGGCGGCCGCGCGTCAGGAAGGGCGTGACGTGCTCGCGGTCGTAGGCTTCGGTCGCTTCGGCGCCGGCCTCCCGCAAGGCCGCGCACGAAATGGCTTCGACGGCGGCGCCATAGGGCAGGCCATGCTCGACCACGTGGGCGGCGCCGGTCCGCGCCAGCAGGTCCAGCGTCCGCCGCGGCGCATCCATGTCGACGGCAGGGTTGTCGGCGGTCGCCCGTACCATCGTGACGAGGTCAAACGTGTCGGCCGCCAGCACGAATCGCGACAACACGTCGTCCACCGGGCCGCGCACGACCGGCGCGTCCAGCCGCCGCGCCTCGCTCGACAGCACATCGTCATCGGATGACGTGGTGGTGGCGACGATCACGCGCAGACCCGACCGGTAACGCAACCGCTCGATGCAATGCGCCAGGATGGTGCGGCCCTCGATCGGGGCCAGGGTCTTTCCGGGCAGGCGCATGGATCCCATGCGGGCCTGCAGAACAATGGCCGATTGCTTGCTCACGCTACCGCTCCTACCGCTCGGGCCGGCTGGTACTCGGGAAGGTCCACCCGTCCGTCCTCGAGAAACACCGACGCTTCGTAATTGGTCATCCACAGCCGATCGCGGAACTGGCCGATGGCGGGCGCCACGGCCCGCCCGGCCGCCAGGTCGACGAGCATGCGCGGAAAGTCGGCGCCGGCCTCGATGGTCAGCGGAATGCCGCCGGAGAATCGCGGGTTGATCTCGAACACCACCGGGGTGCCGTCAACCACGCGGCATTGAATGTTGATGGCGCCGAAGAATGGCAGCGCCGTGGTGCAGGCCTGCGCCAGGGCGATCAGCGCCGGGTCGTTCACGGTGCAGCCGCGATCGATCACGCCGGCGCGAATCACGTCGCGGCGGCGCGGCACGATCGACAACGGGCGGCCGGCGAAGTCGCACAACACGTCGATGGTGAACTCGGGCCCGTTCAGGTACTCCTGGACGATCGGGCCGTCGACGTAGTCGAGGAAGAACGCGAGGTCGCGCTCGTGGCGAATGCGGTAGGCGCCAACCCCGCCGCGGCCCCGCCGCGGCTTGACGAAGAGCGGGAACGGCGGTTGGGCCGGCAGCGATTCAGGCAGCCACGACTGCGCCGCCGCGACACCGCGGCTGGCCAGCTCGCCGCAGGTGGCGAACTTGTCGTCGCACAGCGCGGTCGTCTCCGGCCGCGACACCGCAACCACGATGCCGCGCTCAGCAAACCGCTCGCGCGCCCGGCCGAAGGTCTCCAGTTCATCGTCAATGGTGGGCACGACGAGGCCGACGCCTTCGCCGACGGCAATGGCCAGGATCTGGTCGATGTAGTCGGGGTCCCTGGACAGGCCGACGCGAAACGATCGGTCGGCGGCGTACACCGCCGGCGACATCGGGTTGACGTCGGTGACGACCACCACCCCGCCGTGTGCCGACTGCGACAGCGCGCGCTGAAAGCCCTGCACCAGCGGCACGCGGCGCGAGCCGGCCGTGATCAGGACATTACGCAACACGGTCCACCTCTCGCGACGGCGCCAGATCCCGGTCGACGAAGGCCATGCCCGGCTCCATGTCACGCTGTAACACCAGGCCGACCAGGTCGTCCAGGCGGTCGGCCGAAAGGCCGATGCCCGGACGCAGCGCGATCAAGTCGTCCCTGGAAATCGGGTGTCCGGCCGCCAGGCTGCGGGTGCTGTAAAGCGCGCGGCGGCTGGCCAGCCGGTTGGCACGTTCCGCCGGGAGGCACACTTTCTGGCCGGACCCGAGCGTGACGCGGGCGCGGGCCGCGGCGCGAATCAGTTCCGCCAGCTGCTCCGGCGTGCTCGACACGGCGCTGTCGATCGAGCCGTCGTTGGCGGCGAGCACGAGGTGGCGTTCGTAAATCGACGCGCCGAGGGCCACCGCCAGCGGCAGGGAGAAGCCGTCGGCCGCGTGGTCGGACAGGCCGACCGGCACGCCGAACGCCTGCGACAAGGCGCTGATGGCGCGCAGGTTCTCGTGGCCTTGCGGCACCGGGTAGGCCGACACGCAGTGCAGCAGGGCGACGCCCGACGCACCCGCCGTGCGCGCCCAATCGAAGGCATGGGCGGCTTCACTCAGTCCGGACATGCCGGTGGAAATCACCAGCGGCTTGCGCGTGCGCGCGCAGCGCGTGATCAGTTCCTTCCAGGTGATGTCGCCGCTGGCGATCTTGAAAGCGTCAATGCCCACCCGCGCCAGCATGTCCACCGAGGCTTCGCTGAACGGCGTCGCCATGACCACCAGGCCGCGCCGGCGCGCCCGCTCGATCATCCGGCGATGGGCCACTTCATCGAGCTCGAACTGGGCGAAGAACTCGCTCATCGAACGGGCTTGGACGTGCGCCGGCGCCGGGGCACCCGGCGCCACCAACGCGCCGGCCTCGAGCGTCTGGAACTTCACCGCGGTCGCGCCGGCATCCGCGGCGGCGTCGATCAGCGCCAGCGCGCGTTCGATCGAGCCACCGTGGTTCAGGCCGATCTCGGCAATGACGAACAGCGGCGCGAACGCCGCGATGGTGTGGCCGCCAATCTCGAGTTCGGGTTGTTCAAAGGACATGGAATCTCCGGTTTCAAGCGACCAGCCGTGCCGCAACCTGTGGCACCTCGATCAACGAGCGCACCATCGCGTCGGCGACGAGCGCTGAACTGCCAGCCCCGGGGGCGTGCCCCGCGACGTAAATGGTGCGCATGCCGACGCGCCAGGCGCCGAACACGTCACGCACCGGGTCGTTGCCGACGAAGACCGCGCGATTGACGCCCACCGCGAGCCGTCGGGACGCTTCGAGAAAGGGCTCGGGATCGGGCTTGCCGGCGCCACGGCCGACCGCGTCGGCGTAGACGACCGTGTCGACGCGTTCGGCGAGGCCGAGCGCCGCCACCTTGCGGGCCTGGATCTCCGGCACGCCGTTGGTCACGATGCCGATGCGCCAGCCGCCGGCCAGCGACTCGAGAATGTGCTGCGTGGCCGGGGGCAGGGCCAGGGCCGGCTGGTGCCGGCGAATCACGTTCACCAGCGACGGCGCGATGGCCTCCGGCAACCCGAATCGCGACAGGCAGATCTGCAACTCGCGGCCACGGCCGCCGTTGTTGAACGCCTGCAGCATGGTGGTCCAGGCCTCGAGCCGGTCGACACCGAACATCGTCGTCATGTGCGAAGCGACGGCATCGAACCCGCTCAGGACAAAACGTTCGAGCGGGTACAAGGTGTCGTCCAGGTCGAAGATCACGGCTCGCTCGCTACGCGGCACGGCACACCACCAATTCCTTGAGCCGTTCGGCGACGCGCCACGCACCCTGCCCGTCCACCAGTTGCCGGGCGGCGGCGGACTGGCGACGGCGCCAGCCGGCGTTCTGCAACAGTGCCGCCACCGCATCCGCGGCGCGCGACACCATGCCGTCGTCCACCGGCGGCCGGCCGGTATCAATCGCCGCGCCTCGACAGGCGGCAGCGCGAACAGTCAGGTGCTGCTCGATGGTCACGGGTAGCGCGACCACCGGCACGCCAAGGGCGCACGCTTCGTACAGCGTCACGCCGCCGGCCACCACGGCCACCTGGGCATCGGCCAGGTCGCGACCAAGACCTGCTGGCGCTTCGACCCACGTCGCGTGAGAAAGCGCCGGGGCCTGGCGTCCGGACGAGAACCCGCGAACGACGCGAATGGAGGCACCGGGCGATCGCTGCGCAATGGCACGCGAGAGTCGCCCGGCAAGCGCGAGCACGTGCGACCCGCCGCCCAGGGCAATCAACACGCTGCCGGCCACTGGCCGGCGGTTGTCGCGGCGAATGTCGGCGATCGAGGGATCCAGGATCGCGAACTGCGGCCCGCGCAGGTCACCGTGTGCGCCAATGGAGCCGTCGATCGCCAGGTCGGACTCGACCGGCGCCAGTCCGAGGTCGTGAATCGAGGCCACCGGCACGCCGAGGCGGCGCGCCTTCTTTACCCAGGCTTCGGCAAACTCGCCGACCGGGTCGTCGACGACGATGAGATCGGGAGTTTCACCGGTCGTAGGGCCCCCCTTCATGAGGGGCCATTGAGAGTCGAGCACCGGAAATCCCATCGACGCCGCCAACGCGCGCGTTCGCTGAGTGCCGCGAATCGACACCAGCGGGGTCACGTTCAATGCCCTGGCGAGCGAACGGCAGCGTACGAGATGCCCGAATCCCACGCGGGGACCCGCAGCCACCCGAAATACGACCGTGAACCGCTCGCCGGTAGTCATGCCGCCTTGCGCCTCCCCAGGACCAGGCTGCGCAGCACGTCGACGACGCGACCGGCGGCGGCGTCGGTCATGCCGCCCGACAGCGGCAGCGACAGGGTGCGGTCGGAGACCAGTTCGGCGTTCGGGAACATCCCGCGCGTGTAGCCGAAACGGTCGGCGTAGTACGGATGCAGGTGCAGCGCGCGAAAGTGCACGCTGGCCGTGATGCCCTCTTCGGCCAGGGCGGTCACGAGGCCGTCACGGGTCCAGCCCGAGTCGGGGTTCACGAGCACGGTATAGAGGTGGCGCGCGTGCCGGTCGCCCGGCGCCACCGGCGCCGGCCGCGTCAACGGCAGATCCGCGAGCGCTTCGTCGTAGAGCGCGAAGATGGCCTCGCGGCGTTCGAGGTGTTGGTGGAGATTGGCGAGCTGGTGCAGGCCGATCGCCGCCTGCAGATCCATCATGTTGTACTTGTAGCCGGGCATCACCACGTCGTAATGCGGCGTGCCGCCCTTGCCGTAGCGGTTCCAGGCGTTGCGGCTCATGCCGTGCAACGCCGCCACGCGCGCGAATTCCGCCGCCTGGCCGGAGGAGGTCGTCAGCATGCCGCCTTCGCCGGTCGTCAGGTTCTTGGTGGCGTAGAAGCTGAAGCACGAAAAATCGGCGGTGGTCCCCACCTTCTCGCCCCGGGCAATCGTTTCCACCGCATGCGCGGCGTCTTCGATCAGGACCAGGTCGTGGCGGCTCGCGAGCGACCGGAACGCGCGGACGTCGACCGGACGGCCGGCATAATGCACCGGGATGATGGCGCGGGTCTGCGCGCCCACGGCGGCGGCGGCCGCTTCGGCCGACAGGTTCCAGGTCAGGGGATCGATGTCGGCGAAGCGCGGGGTGGCCCCGGTGTGCACGACGACGTTGGCCGTCGCGCAGAATGTGAGCGGCGTCGTCAGCACCTCATCGCCGGCGCCAATGTCGGACGCGAGCAGCGCCAGGTGCAGCGCGGCGGTGCAGGAGTTCACGGCAATGGCGTGCTCGACGCCAACGTAGTCGGCGAAGGCGCGCTCGAAGGCGCGCACTCTCGGGCCGGTCGACAGCCACCCGGACTGCATGGTGGCGATCACTTCGTCAATTTCCTGCTGGCCAATCGATGGCGGGGCGAAGTTGACGGAGCCGGCGGCCGGGGTCAGCGCCGCCATCAGTTGACCCGCGCGCTCGGAAACAGCCACTCCCGCGGCTGCGGCGCAATGCCGGTGTATTCGCTGAGCAGGGCGGCGGTCAGGTTGACGCGGACCCGCCGGCCCTCCACGCCTTCGACTTCGAGGACAGGGGCCCGCCACGCCAGCGCGCACGGCGCGCCGATGGCCTGGTCGTCGTTGGTGTCGAGCGTGGCGACATAGGCGCCATCGAGCTCGAACAGTTGCACCCGGCGGTTGCCGTAGTCGGCGACGGCGAGCCACACCGCGTCGGGACCGGTCACCGGCAGCACCTCGCCGAAGAACTCGGGGCGCACGAAGGTCAGGTCCAGCGGCGTGTTGAGGCGGCCGAGGCCGCGGCCCAAACCGCCGAATGCCATGACCAAGATGCCGAACTCGTCGGTGGCGGTCACCCGGTGCAGTTCCGTCTCGCAGCGATAGGTCAGCCGCTTGCCGGCGGTGCCCAGCACGATCGAGGCGACGCCGGGGGTGGGATGTTCAATGCGGATGCTCATGCCGCGCACCGATCCTGCATGGCGTCGAACACGACACCCCATTGGAGCAGCGCCGGCGCCAGGTCGTACTCGAGGGCGTCGGCTACCGCCGTCCAATCGCTGCCCCGCTGCCACTGCGCCAGGCTGTCGAGCACGACACCGACACTGCCCAGCACGTCGGAGCCGCTGTCGGCGCCACACGGCAGGTACTCGAGTTCGGTACCGGCGGCGGTCGCCGACGCCACCGTCAGGATGGTGAGGGTGCGCACGGCCTCGACCAGCGATGTCAACTGGTGATGGGCGGCCGCCAGGTCGTGGCCGCGGAACGATGCGGCCGCGCGGCAGGCGCTGGCGGCGAGCACCGGGAGGCTGTTGCCGGCCGTGCCCAGCGTGTTGCGAAGCAGGCGGGCGCGGTCCACCAGTTCCACTTCGATCTTCGCGATCGATGACAGCGGCCGGCGCGCCAGTTCCAGGCTGCGATATGACGGCTGGTCGACACCGTCGAACCGGACCTCCGTCACCGTGCGGCGGTCGGCCTCGCAATCCAGGTCGAGGGTCGCCAGGAGATCTCCCCACGTTTTCAGGCCTGAATTGAGCGTTTTGGGCTGCCGGTTGACCAGGAAGTCGAACATCGAATGCACTCCTCGCCCCGCCATAGAGCGAGATCAGTGCCAACCCCGGCCAGCGTCATTCAAGAACCTCCGGGGGTGCCCGATTACCTACCCGAACACGGAAGCGGCGGTGGTCGTCGCTCCACACAGCCGGCAAGGACGCCGGCTCGACTTTCACGGAGGAGAATTCACATGGCATCGTTTTCAGTCGTCAGCAACATCTCGGCGTCCAACGCCCAGGCCAACATGCAGAACACCAGCCTTGGTCTGCAGAAGGCGTTGACCCGTCTTTCGAGCGGCTTCCGCATCAACACCGCTGGCGACGACGCCGCCGGTCTCGCGGTGGCGAACACCTACCGCAACACCCAGGCCGTCCTGAACCAGGGCATCCGCAACGCCAACGACGGCCTCTCGACCCTGCAGATCAAGGACGGCGCGCTGAACAACATCAGCACGCTGCTCGACCGTCTCTCGACACTGGCCACGCAGTCCGCGTCGGCGGCCAGCGGCGTCGACCGGACCGCTCTGAACTCCGAATTTCAGGACGTGCTGACGGAAATCACTCGCGAAGCCAACGTCGCCGGCCTCAACGCCTCGGCCGGCTTCTCGGTGTTCATCAGCAGCCAGGCAACCGCGGCCGACGGCAAGGTAAGCGGCACGATCGGCGCCGCCGACCTGACGACCCTCACGATCAACGGCACGACGATTACCTCGGCGGCCAACGCGGAGACGGCACTGGCGGCCGTCAAGGTGGCGGTCACCAAGCTCGGCTCGGCGCAGAGCACCATCGGCACCTTGCAGAACCGCCTGGAGTTCGCCACCAGCCTGGCGCAGAACCAGGTGGTGAGCAACAAGGCGGCCGAAAGCCGAATCCGCGACGCCAACGTGGCGGAGGAATCGGCGAACATGACGCGCTACAACATCCTGACCCAGAGCGGTATCGCCGCCCTGACGCAGGCCAACCAGGCAAGCCAGTCGGTGCTGGGACTGCTCCGCTAAGTTCGTGACTGACGGGCGGCGCCGGTATACGGCGCCGCCCGTCAGCACCTTTTCGGAAACGTGGCCCGCCGCCTCGGGGCAGGTGGATGGCAAGAATCTCGCATAGGGGACCGCGTGAGTACCGGAATTACCTTCGGCGGCTTCAACAATATCGACTTCACTGTTGTCCTGAACGCCATCATGCAGCAGGAACGCCAGCCCCTCGCCGCGCTGGAAACCCGCCAGACGTCGCTCAAGAGCCGCGTGACAAACTTCGGCACGCTGACCACGCGGCTGACGGCGATGCAGAACGCGGCAACGGCTCTCGCCACCTCGTCTGCGGCATCCAGCTACAAGGCAACCAGCACCGACAGCACGGCGGTCGGCATTTCGGCCAGCAGCGTGGCGGTGCCCGGGCGCTATGACATCAAGGTCACCGAGCTGGCGCGCGCCCAGGTCATGGCCTCGGCCAGCACGGCGGTCGACACCGACACGACGGCGGTGGCCACCGGCGGTACCCTGACGATCGGCGGCCAGACGGTGACCGTGAGCGCGTCGACCACTCTCAAGCAGTTGAGCGAGGCCATCAACGCCAACGCCAGCATGCCGGTCCTTGCCTCGGTGGTTCAGTCGGCCACCAACGCCTACAAGCTGGTGCTGACGGCCAAGAACACGGGCGAGAGCAACGCCTTCACCGTGACCAACACCCTCACCGGCGGCAGCGGAGTCACCTTCACCGATACCGACCTCGACGGCATCTCGGGCGACACCGCGGCCGACAACGCGGTGCAGGCCACCAATGCCTCGGTCACCATCAACAACATTCTCGTCACCAGCGCCAGCAACAACATCGAGGACGCGGTACCGGGCTCGACCATCACGCTTTACAAGAAGGATCCGGCGGCCACCGTCACGCTCGACATCACAGCCGATCCCAGCGCGATCAAGGCCAAGCTGCAGACCTTCGTCTCGAGCTACAACGACCTGGTCAAGTTCATGAACGACCAGACCCAGGCGGCCGTCCGGAACAGCGACGCCAGCATCGGCCGCGACCCCGGCGTGCGTCAGCTCAAGAACACATTGCGAGCGGCCCTCGGCGCGGCCTACGCCAATACCGGGACGCTGGACTACCTGTCGCAAGCCGGTGTCGAAATGAGCCGAACAGGCACGCTGGAGCTGAAGGAGTCGGTGTTCGACGCCGCGGTCAAGAACGGCACCAGCGACGTCACCGCGCTGCTCGCCGGCACCACTGCTGCCCCGGGAGCCCTCGCCTCGGTGGCCTCGCTGCTCAAGGAATTCACCAACTCGACCGGCGTGATCCCGAGCGCCCAGACGCAGATCAACGCGCAGATCACACGCATCAGCGACCAGTTGGGCCGCATGGAAGATCGCCTGTGGGTACGCCGCATGGCGCTGCAGCAGGAATTCACCGCCGCCGACGCGGCGATGTCGCGACTGAGGGCCCAGAGCGGTTCGCTCGGCGGCCTGTCACTTTAGTCTGGAGATGGACCGACCGATGCTGCCGAACAAGGGTTTGCACGCGTATCGCACTACGGAAGTGGCCTCCCGCACGCCGCTCGAACTCGTCGTCATGCTGTACGATGGCGCGATTCGCTTCATCGGCGTGGCCCGGGACGCCATCGGCCGCGGCGACATCCAGGGCCGCAGCACCGCGATCTCGCGTGCGCTGGCGATCATTTCCGAACTACAGAGCACGCTCGACGTCCAGCGCGGCGGCGACATGGCGGCGTCGCTCGACGACATGTATCGCTACCTGACGGAGCGGCTGATGGCGGCGACCCTCAAGAACGACGTCGCCCCGCTCGACGAGTCGCGGCGGCTGCTCGAGACCCTGCGCGATGCCTGGCACACCATTGCCGTCAATCCGCCGGCGGGCGCCGCCGGAGTCCGGCGGTGACGCCACAGGACATCGCCGACGCGCTGGATCAATACCGCGCGGGCCTGGAGACGGCCGTCAGCCTGTTGAAACAACTGCGCGAGGTCGCTGCCCGGCAGCGGGAAGGCACCGAGGCCCGTAACTTCGCCGCGCTGGCCGCCGACAGCGACATGCGCGATCGCCTCACCGGCGCGCTGGTGGCGATCGAGCCGGGCATGCGGGAGGTCCGCACGGCGCTCGCCGCCGAACATGTCTCGCTGACGGGCCTACCCGACTACGAGGAAGTGCTGGCGCTGAGACAAGTGGCCGCGGACCTGGTGGCGGCTATTCTCGAGACCGACAAGGCGTCGATGCGGGCGCTGGCGGATGCGGAGCTGGCCCGGAAGGCCGCGATGGTGGGCATCGAAACCGGAGAAACGACGCTGGCCGCGTATCGGCGAGTGTTGTCACCGCCGGTGGGCTCGGCCTCAGTATTGAATCTGCGGGGCTAAGACACCGGTTCAAACGACTGCATCTCGAGAACAAGCCTTGGCCCGGTTATTCAACACAGAAGGAATCGGTGCCCAATCTGTGTCCAAATCTGTGGCCTGCCTTGAATCAGTGGCCTACTCGGCCCGCCCCACTGACTGAAACTCTGCGGCCTCCACGAATCCCAGCCGTTCGTACAACCGCCCTGCGGCCTCGTTGCGCTCGCTCACCAGTAACGTCAGTCGATCGCAGCCCTCGCGTTGGGCCGCGGTCATCGCGCCCCGCAACAACTGGCTGCCAATCTTCCGGCCGCGGACGACCGGGTGGACCGCCACCTGGGCCAGGTGGGCCACACCGGGAGCGATCCGGGTCACCAGCGCGGCGCCGTCGAGGCCACCGAACTCGCACGGCGTGACCGGGCTCATGTCCGGCTCGAACGTCCCGCAGCCATTTCCGAACGTCAGTTGCGACACATACTCCACCCACTCGTCGCGCCGGCCGGTCTTCGCGAAGGGCCTGAGCGGATCGACCGCGTCGTAGGACGCGACCAGCAAGTCGGTAACCGCAGTGGTGTCGGCATGATCGAAGGTGCGGCCGGTCACGCGTGAATCCGCCTGGCGCGATGGCAACGCCTTCTGCAAGTATCGATATCGTTCGGCCGTCAGGCCGCGCGGCGAGAGGCAGGCGTCGAGGCCCGGGGCTTGGAGATAGCCGAACATCATCAGCGAGGACGCCGTTCGCGCTTCGTCGCTGCGCAGGATGGTGTCGACCAGGCGCTCGGTCGTCGCCGGCGAGTCGGCCACCAGCGCGCCGGCCTGCAGGGCGCCGCGATGCAGCAGGTGGAACGACCACCCCAGCACGTCGCCAGACGACGACTGCGCGATGAAACCGGGCAGCTGCCGATTGGCGCGGGCGGTCTCGACCGTGGCCCACTGCGCGGCGATGTCCCAATGCAGATCGTGCCGCCAGCGTGCGGTTTCGGCGTCGTACAGGCGCGAGACGACCTCAACGGGGGCCGCTCGCCAATCGCGGACGATCATCGGGCTACCCGGCGTTGGTGATGGACAGGCGCGACCGCAGCCGCTCGGCAGCGCGTTCGACGGTGGCGTGTTCGGTGGTCGCGGCCGAGGCGTTGGCGGCCGAGATCAGCTGGTAAATCTCCTGCCGATGCACCTTCACGTCGCCCGGCGCGGTCACGCCAATGCGCACGCTGCCGTCGCCGACGCGCAGCACGCGGATTTCGATGCCGTCGCCGATGATGATCGCCTCGTTGAGCTTGCGCGTGAAGACCAGCATCGCCTTAGTCCAGGGACAGGACGTGCTCGGTGGAGTACGGGCTCTCGGGCGTAATCAACTGGACGCCGATCATGCGGCGCGCGTTGATCACGACCGGGGCGCGAAGATTCACGAGAATGCGGTCGCCATCGAGGCGGACCAGCGCCAGCCACAACAGCGCGTCACCGTCGACGACCTCAAGCCGCTCGCGATCGGCCGCTGGCAACTCCATCGCATAGCCGGCCACAGCGCTGCGCGGATCGAGCGTCAGGAACGACGGCCGCGACTCGTCGAGGCCTTGCAGGCAATTGAACGGCTGCAGCGTCGGCCCGGTCACCACCACGAAGCGACGGCAGCACTCGAACCCCGGCAGTCCGTCGGCGACCGTCACCACCGAGCCGTGGTCGGCGGGGTAGGAGCCAAAGCGCGTCTCGATACTCAATTCTGGCTGCACGTCAGGGACCTCAGAGGTAGTCAAGCAGCGAGACCTTGGCAGTGGCGCCGACAGCCTGCAGCGCCGCTCGGTAGGCGGTGTCGGCCTGGTTCATCTCGGTAATGGCCGCCGCCAGGTTCGCGTCGCGATCCTTCGACACGGACTGCAGATTGGCGAGCTTGAAACTCGACAGGTTCCGTTGTTCGTCGTCCACACCTTGCATGTCGACACCGACGAGGCTCTGGGCCCGCACCGCGCGATCGAACGTGCGCCGTAGCGCGTCCATGCCGGCCGCCATTCCAGCTTCATCCGCGGCCACCACCGCCGTGATCATCCCGTCAAACGCCGTGAACACGTCGAGGGCATCGCCGCCCTTGGCGATCGATTGACCATCGAGCGAAATGGTGGCGCCGTGATTGCGGCCGATATCGACAGTGACCTCCGACGCATCACCCTGGTAGGTCCAGACACCGGCCACCCGCGCGTAAGCCGTCGCCTGCACTTCGGCGCCGGCGAACAACGCGGTCCCGCGAAAGGTCGCGTTGAAGTCGCTGACCAGACCGTCACGAATGCCCGCCAGCTTGGCGGCCAGCGCCTCGCGGGTCGGCGTGTCGGCAGTGGTGCCGCGGCCCTGGGCCGCGGCGGCCTGGGCCTGGCTCAGGCGATCGACGATCGTGCCCAGCACGGTATCGAGCACCGTGAGACGCGACGACGCGGTGTCGTTGGCGCGGGTATAGGCATCGAGCGTCGCGATTTCGTTGGTGCCCTGGATGACCCGCATGGCCGCGGCGGGATCGTCGCTCGGGTTCTCCATGCGGCGGCCGGTCTCGACCTGGCGTTGCGCCTTCGCGAACTGCTCCGCTGCTGTGTTGACGGCGGCAATGCCGTCGTTGACCGTTTGAAACGTGACCCGCATCAGCCAGCTCCAACGATGCGCATGAGCGTCGCCAGCATGTCGTCCACGGCGGAAAAATAGCGGGCGTTGGCCTCGTAGGCACGCTGGAAGCGCATCATCAACGCGGCCTCTTCGTCCAGGGAGACACCCGACACCTGGTCGCGCAGAATCGTCACCTGCTCGACGACCTGCTGCCGGCTCTTTTGCTGTGCCTGCGCCGTCTGGCTGTCGCTGCCGACGCGATAGACGAGCTGCGACCAGCTGTCAGCGAAGGTCGCCGTGCCGCCAACCACCCGCGCGTCGCGCAGGGCGGCAATCGCCTTGGCCACCTGGTTGTCGCCAGGCGCGCCGCTTTGCGAGGCGGCAACCCGCTGGGAATCGGCCTCAACGGCGGCGGTCAGCGCCATCACGGTCGCGGCACCGGCGCTGCCGCCGACCGGGGCGAAGAAGTTGTTGCCGGTCGCGCCGAGCAGGTCGGTGCCGCCCTGATGCAAGGCGTTGACCTCGTTGACCACCTCGAAGGCAATGGCGTCGAGTTGGCTGGCATAACCCGGAAGCATTGTGTCGCGGACATCGACCCAGCCCGACAGTTGGCCGCGGCCAATCTCGTTGGTGATGTCGACGCCGCCCAGCTCGACGGCGGCGAAGCCGGTGGGCGGCGTGTCGACCGCAGTCAGGGCGTAGGCGTTGGCACCCATCACGATGGCGCGGCCCTCGCCCAGAGTGACGTCGACGCCGCCGTCGCCGCGCCGCAGCACGGTGATGTCGGCCAGGTCGGCCATCGCCTTCAGGGCCTCGGCCTGCTGATCACGCAACCCTTCGGCATCGCCGGAGAGGGTGGCGCTGATCGCCTGGTTGAGCGATGCCACCTGCGCCGCGAGGCGGCTGAGGTCGGCCACGCCGCCGCGAATCTGCGCGTCCGCGCCGCGGCGGGCATCGTCGAGACGCGACGCGATGTCATTGAACGATTGCGCCAGCAGGCGCCCTTGCTGTACGACGCCGTCGCGGGCCACGGTCGACGAGGCATCCTGCGCCAGCGACGAGAACGCATCGAAGAACCGGACGAGACGGGCGTCGAGCGACTCCCCTTCGCGGCCGAGGGCGGCCTCGACAATGCCGAGGGAGCCGGCAATCGCGCGCTCGCGTGATTCCGACGGCAGTTCCTGGCGGATGCGCGCGTCCAGCATCACGTCGCGGCGGGCGCGCGTGCCGAGCACGTCGACGCCGCCGGCGCCGGGCTGGCCTTCGGCCAGCTGGATTGAACGGCGGACGTAGCCCTCGGTGTTGAGGTTGGCGATGTTCTCGCCGGTGACCGCCAGCCCGGAGCGTTGCGCATCGAGCGCACGCGCGGCCAGCGACAGGCTGCTCATGAGACCAGACATCAGAGGGTGGCCTTGAGACCGGCGCCGCGAAGGGCGCCGCGTGAAGTGGTGACGCCGGCACGGTCGTAACCGGCGGCCTTGCCCTGCGCGGCGAGCGACAGCATGGCGGCGTCGGACGCCGCAGCGCCGAGCACGCGGCAGCGCGCAAGGGCGGCGCGGGCCCGCAGCAATTCGGCGACGATGGCGGCGCGGTCGGCGGGATCGACGACGCGCACGGTGCCGAGGTCGGCCAGCGCAGCCGCCAGACCCGATTCCGCGGCGACCAGCGCGGCCGCATCGGGCCAGGCCAGGGCGCCGGCCACCGAATCTAGCGAGGCGCGCAAGCGAAGCGTGGCGTCGAGGACCCGTGCGGACATGATCAGGGATCGGGGATCAGGGATCGGGGATCAGTTAATCGCCATTGGCCAGCGCGCGTTCGAGCAATGCGTCCGCAAGCTTGTGGGCATCGTTGCCGAGCTTGCCGCTGTCGAGCAGCGTCCGGGCGCGTTCAACCTTGTCCTGGCGAATGTCGGGCGCACTCGCCGCGGCGGTCGCGGCGGTCGATGCCAATTGCACCCCTGACGAGAGGCGCACCTGATCGCCGCTCGCGGCCTGGCCGGTGCGGCCGGCCTTGGTCGACCCGGCCTGTGTGGCCTCGGTCCTGGCCGATTCAATGCGATCAAAGTTGGCGCGGTTATTGTCGATCTTCATGCTGTCACCTTCCGAAAGCTGGCCTCGAACCGTCTGCATCGAAGACACCGATATGTTCAGCAATCGGCATTGGAGCGGTTTCCTTTAATGGCGGCTAATCGCGGCCGCTGCCGGGCAGGTCCGCCACCGGCAGGAAGCCAGCAACCCTGTCTGGATCAATAGGTTGCCCGTGCTGACGGACCTCGAAATGGAGGTGGGCGCCGGTGCTGCGCCCGCTGTTTCCCGACCGGGCAATCGGCTGCCCCGCGGTCACCTCGGCCCCCTGCCTGACGTCGAGAGCCGACAGGTGTGCGTAGCGGGTCTCGAGGCCGTCGCCGTGATCGACCACCACCGTCGTCCCGTAACCGGGCTGCTCACCCGCGAACTTCACCACGCCTCCCGACGCGGCGCGCACTTCCTGGCCGTAGGCCACCTTCAGATCAAGACCGGCGTGAAACCGCGCCTGGCCCTGAATGGGATCGGGCCGCCAGCCAAAGTCCGAGCTGATTGCTCCCTCCGGAAGACCGGCACCGATCAGTGACATCGGCGCGCTGGCCGTCGCCGGCATCGCCGCCATCGCGGCTTCCAGTTCCGACTGCCCCGGCTGCTCGTCGATGCGCGTCAGCGACTTCAGGAGCGATTCGGCAATGCCGACGCCACCGGCGTTCGACAGGGCCAGGCCAAGCTCCATGTTGACGGTGTCGCCGAGCATCTCGCCGCCAAAGCCGCCATGGTCGCTTTCGGGCGCCATCGAATCCTTCATCTGGCGCAGCATCTGCGTCATCAGCATGGCCTCGAACTGCACCGCCAGGGTCTTGGCCTTCGCATAGTCCTCGGCCCTGGTCCGGACGTCTTCTTGAATCGTGCCCGGCGTGGTGCCGGGCAGCGTGGCCTCCTGCTTCAGCCGGAGCTCTGGCAAGTCCATGATCATTCCCCTTACAACAGGACCAGTTCGGCCTTGAGCGCGCCCGCGGCCTTCAGCGCCTGCATGATGGCGATGATGTCGCGCGGGGTGGCGCCCAGCGCGTTGAGCGCGCGGACCACGGCTTCGAGCGTCGTGCCCTCTTCGAGCGCGACCAGCCGCGCCGGCTGCTCGTCGACCGCCACCTGCGTGTTCGGCACCACCACGGTGTCGCCACGATTCGAGAACGCGTTCGGCTGCGACACTTCGTACTTCGTGGCGATGGTCACCGACAGGTTGCCGTGCGCGACCGCCGCCGCGCCAATGCGCACGTTGCCGCCCACGACCACGGTGCCCGAACGTTCGTTGATGACGACACGGGCCGGCACGTCGGTTTCGACCGGCAGCACCTCGAGGCGCGCCATCAGCTCGGCGATTGAAGCGCGATAGGCATCAGGCACGCGAATGGAAATGGTGCCGGGATCGATGACGCGAGCGACATCGGGACCCAGGTCGTTGTTCACGACGCGCGCCAGGCGCGAGGCGCTCACGAAGTCGGGCTCGTGCAACGCGAGCGAGAGGACCTCGGTGGCCGGCAGGGCCATGGTGCTGCCGATCTGCACCAGGGCGCCGCCGGGCACGCGCCCGACCGTGAGGTGGTTGACCGCCACCGAGTTGCCGCCGCCACCGCCGCCGAAACCGCCAATCGAGAGCGAGCCCTGCGCGAGGGCAATGACCTGGCCGTTGAGGCCGCGCAGCGGCGTGGCCATCAGCGTGCCGCCCTGCAGGCTGCGCGCGTCGCCCACCGACGAAGCGGTGATGTCGATGCGCGCGCCGGGCCGGGCATAGGACGGCAGCTCGGCCGTCACCAGCACCGCGGCGACATTCTCCACTTTCATTCGTGCACCGTCGACCGACAGCCCGAACTTCTCGAGCATGTTGGCGAGGGTCTGCTGCGAAAAGATGGTCTGGTTCTTGTCGCCGGTCTTGCTGAGGCCGACCACGAGGCCGTAACCGATCAACGGCGTCGAACCGGCGCCCTGCAGGCCGGCAATGTCCTTGAGCCTGGTCGAGCCGTCCGCCGCCATTCCCGCCGGCATGGCCAGCATCGTTGCGAGCGCGACGAGCGAGATACGAAGGACCATCATCATCACCCTCAGAAAATCTTGTTGAGAATCCTGACCAGCCAGCCTGGCGACAGGTTGTCCTTGATCAGGCCCTTGCCAAAGTAACGGATCCGCAACTGGCCAATCGCCGGCGACGGCAGCACGTTGCCCGGCCCGACATCCGCCACGCGCGCGATGCCGGTGAGCACGACCACCTGGCGGTCGCCGTTGATTTCCACCTCGCGCACGCCTTCGAGCACCAGGTCACCGTTCGGCAACACTTCCGCGACGCGAGCGGTGATCACCGCCGACAACTGTCCGGCCCGCGTGGTCGTGCCGCCGCCCGTGAAGCCGGTGTCGGTGCCCAGCGACGCCAGGTCCGCGGGCGTGATGAAGCCCGGCGCCTTGTTCTCGAGGCCAAACAGGCTGGGCACGCTCGCCGTCGCACTGCTCTTCTTCGACAGCGACGAATCAGCCGTGCCCGAGGCGCTCATGCTCTCCAACACCTGCACCGTGACCAGGTCGTTGACGTGACGGGCGCGCTGGTCGCCCATCAGGCTGTTCATCCACGCGCCGGTGTCGGCGCCGCCGCCGGCGTTCTGCTGCCGCGCCGTCTCGAGGTACTTCTGTACCAGCACGTCGTAGTTGTCGCTCGGCGCCTTGGGCTTCTGCCCCGCGACCACCGCCGACGCCACGCTCAACACCAGCACCGTTACGAGCAACGCTTTGGTCATTTGATGATTTCCACCAGGCCCGCCGACACGACGCGGGCCTTAAGCGCGCGGCGGCTTTGCCGATTAACTACTCGAATCACGGCACCGGCGTCGCCGCCACCGGCCGCGACCATCACGGCGCTGGCCTCGACGCCGTCGAGGTGGGCGACGGCGGTGACCTCCTGGCCGGTGCGGACCGCGAGCACCGCCTGGATGGCGTTACGGGAAAGGCAAGCGCCGGTCGCGAGCGCACGCAGCACCTTGCCGCCGATCGCCGACGCCGCACCAGGCCACGGGCGCAGCGGACCCGAGGTCACCGCGTGCGCCACGGCCGTGACGTCGTCAGCGCCGAGGTCGGCGCCGCGGGACAGCGGCTGCGCCGCATGCATGTGCGGCACAATTGCGGTGATCCGCGCCGACGCCGCTCCCATGGAGATCGCGCCGTCGTTCGACTGCAGCTGGAAGTGAATCACCGCGCCAAGCCGCGCGTCGGGCCCGGGCACGGCCCGTGCCTGGGCCGCCGTGACCTTGCCGCTGACCACCAGGCCCTCGACCATCACCTCGACGCCGGCGCCCATGCGCAGCCGCACGGCGTCGACGATGGCATCGTGAACGATGTCGTTCGAGGTCCGGCTGACCCCTTCCGCCAAGGCTGCGGTGGTCGAGAAGCCGGAGACGATCAGCGCCAGGAACAGCGTCATCTACCGGACCAACTGGTTGACGTGGGAGAGCATTTCGTCCGCGGCCTTGATGACCTTGGAGTTCGCCTCATAGGCGCGCTGGCCCAGGATCATGTTGATCATTTCCTCGACCACGCTGACGTTGGAGTCTTCGAGAAAACCCTGCTGCACAGTGCCGCGGCCGTCGATGCCCGGCGCGCCGGTCTGCGGCTCGCCCGACGCCGTCGTCGTGGTGAAGATGTTGCCGCCCATCGGCTTCAGGCCGGCGGGGTTCTGGAACGACGCCAGCTCGATGGTGCCGATCTGCTGCGAGGCGGTCTGGCCGGCGATGGTCGCCGAGACGATGCCATCTTTCGCGATCGTGATGCCGGTGGTGGCCGGCGGGATGGTAATGGCCGGTTCGAGGCGGTAGCCCTCGGAGGTCACGATCATGCCTTGCGCGTCGCGCTGCAAAGCGCCGGCCCGGGTGTAGCCGATGGTGCCGTCGGGCAGGCCCACCTGCAGGAAGCCGTCGCCCTGAATGGCGATGTCGAGCGGCGAGTTGGTGGCGCGCAGGTTGCCCGAGCTGAAGTCGCGCGACGACGCCACGGCGCGCGTGCCCAGGCCGGTCTGCAGGCCGGTTGGCGATTCGCCGGAACCGGGCGTCACCGACCCGGGGGCGGTCACTTCCTGGTAGACCAGGTCTTCGAACTGCACGTGGCTCTTCTTGAAGCCGGGCGTGTTGACGTTGGCGAGGTTGTGCGCGACGTTGTCGATGTTGGCCTGCTGCGCGTTCATGCCGCTGGCGGCCGTATACAGTGCGCGAATCATTGGTTCTCCTTACCTGCGTCCCAGGGAATCGATGGCACGGCCGTCGACGTCGTTCATCAACACCGACAGCGCCTTCTGCATGGCTTCGAAACTGCGCGCCAGGTCGGCGAGCTCGCCCATGCGCTCGACCACCGAGACATTCGATTCTTCAATGGCGCCCGGCGCCACCAGGACCTCGCCCTCGGCCTCGGTTGGCTCGACGCCTTCCGGCGCCCGCAGCAGCGCGCCGCCTTCGCGGGTCATCAGGCGCGGCTCGGCAAAGGTGACGATCGACAGCTTGCCCTTGACCTCGGCGCCGATCCGAACCGTTCCGTCTTCGCCGATCTTGATGTCGCCCTTTTCTTCGATCTTGATCGGGCCGTCGTCACCGATCACCGCGCCGCCGTCGGAGGTCACCAGCCGGCCGTCCTGGGTACGCGCCAGTTGGCCGTTGCGGGTATAGCGGACGCCCTGCGCGGTCTGCACCGCCAGGAAGTTCTCCCCCTGCAGCGCCAGGTCGAGGGGCCGTCCCGTCGGCAGCACGTTACCGCGCTGCATGTCGAGGTTGCGGCGGCCGGTCGTGACGTCGATCGCGGTGTCGAGCGCGTCCGAGAACGCCGGCCGCATGGCGTGCGCCTTGGCCGTGCGCTCGCCCTTGAAGCCGATCGTGCTCGAGTTCGCCAGGTCTTCCGACAGCCGGTCGAGCTGGTCGAGGCGCGAGCGCATGCCGCTTAGTGCGACGTAATAACCACCGGACACGGCTCCTCCTCTGCAGTATTGGTCGGGCCTTCGACGAAGCCCAGGCCAGTCCCGAGCGAAGTCGAGGGACGCGAGAACAGCACATCGTCGACCCGGCCGCTGCCCTGCACGCGGACCCAGGTGTAGGGTTCCCAGCGCGCCTCGGTCACGGTGGTGTCGCCGCCACGGGTCGCGGCGGCGGTAATGCGGGCCGCGGCCACCGACAGGCTTTCGGTGTGCACGAACTGCGTCAGCTCGCGGACGGGGCGTTCGCCGTGGACGTCGGCGCCGTAGTTGCGGACCAGCGTCTGGAAATCGGCGTCGGCGACGAGGTACGCCTCGGGGATCCAGCCGGTCAGCCGGCGAAACGCGCTCAGCGCGCGGCGCGGCACCGGCGCCTGGCAGGCGACGCGAATGCGGCCTTCGTCCTCTTCGCTGAGCGGAACGAGTCCGAGCGCCCGCACGGCATGAGGCGACAGCCCGCCCGGGGCCTCGCGGACCTTTTCGGTATCGACCACGGCGAGGTAGCCGACGCCGGCCTGCGCGGCCAGCGCCCGCAACACGCCTTCTTTCTCGGCCTCGCCCATCGCGAACAACTGCTCGCCCAGCTTCAACTGGCTGCCGCGCTGCGCCTGCAGCGCGCGCTCGATGGCCTCGGCGCCACAGACGCCGTGATGGCGCAGCAGCGCGCCCAGCCGCATGGGCGGCACGTTCGGAATGCCGGCGGCCACCGGCTGGGCGTCGATCAGGCGGCGGCGCACCATCTGCTCCACGCAATCGCGCGAACAGAACCAGAGGTTGTCGACATGGGTGCCGACACCCCGCCGCACCAGCAGTTCCGGACACCAGCGTCCGCAGGTTTCAGTTGCGCAACGAGCCACTTCCCACCCCTTCCATTGCGTTTAGCGGCGCCATCTGCAGGTGGAGGCGCACTTCGCTCTCCGACAGCAGCTCCTCCGCGGCAATCTCTTCCAGCGACCCGCCGCGGCGGGCGGCCGTGGCAATTCGCCTGGCGGTCGCGCCGCGCGTGGCGCGGGCGGCCCGCTGGGGCGCGCCGCGTTCGAGCGCCACGGCGACATTGCCCAGGCCCGCTTCGGTGGTGTCGGTCAGCAGTTCCATTGCCGCCGCCAGGTGCGCGAGCCGGTCGCCGAAGCGGCCGACCGTCCGAAGCGCGTTCGTGACGCGGACAATCACCAGCGTCTGCGCGACAATCACCAGCGCGAGGCCGATGCATACGTAGGTCAACACGCTAAACCTCCAACACCCGGGCACGTTCGGCCGGGCTCACCAGGTCGGTGACCCGCACGCCGTAGTTGCCGCCCACGACCACCACCTCACCGCGCGCGATCACCTGATCGCCCACCAGCATCTGCACCGGCTCGTCGGGCGACCGTTCCATGTCGACAATCGATCCGGGACCGAGCGCCGACAGCGCGCGCAGGGACATCACCGTGCGCCCGAACCGCACGACCAGCGGCAGTTCCATGTCGAGCACCACGTCGAGCTTGTCGCTGGGCAGCACCACGGTGGGCGGCTTCACGACGGGCGCGGGCATGGCCTGCTCGACCACCACCGCGTTGCCGCCGACGGCGAGCCGGGCGGTCACGTCGCCGATGACCAGGTCACACACCACGTTGGCGGCGGGCGCCTCGGCTGCCTCAGCCGCGGCCATCACGAGCTTGATGCCCGTGAACGGTTCCTTCAGGGACAAGGCGCCGGCGGCCTGCGACCACATCTCGCGGAGCATGTCGGCGACGGTGGCCGCATCCGGCGTTTCGTCCATGCCCATCACGCGCTGGGCCAGCAGCTCGCTGCCGGCGCGATCGACCCACGCCACGATCGCGCCGTCGAGATCGCCCGACGCCGTCGCCGCCAGGCGCCAGCCATCACCGTCGGCCCGGTCGGGCACCGGCGTCGTCGTCACGCCGCCGAGCACCGCCTCCACCGCGGCGGCAAATTCGTCGATCAGCGCGCGCTGGAAGGCCTTGACCGTGACCACCTCCGCCATCACGCCTCCACTCCGGCGGCCGCCGTGCAGCGCTGCTCGATGCGCACGCCGATGCGGCCCGATTCAACGGCCAGGCGGCCCTTGAACTTCAGGGTGTTGCCCACCAGCACGTCGATCGGCTTGTGGGTCGGCACGCCGAGCGACACCACGTCGCCGGGAATCATCGCGATCAGGTCGCGCGCCGTCAGTTGCGACTGGATCAGCGCGTTCAGCGAGACCGGCACGCGCGACAGGCTTTCCTGCACCCACTCGCGCTCGACGGCGTTTGGCTCCCGCCGCTGGCGATGCCAGGCCTGCGCGAAATGGCTGCCGGTGGTCTCGACAATGCTCACCGGCAGGCACAGGTTGACCATGCCGCGGATCTCGCCGATCTTCATGTCGAACACCACCATCAGCACGGTTTCATTCGGTGCCGCCACCTGGAGCATCTGCGGCCGGGTCTCGCGGCCGCGAATGCCGAAGGCCAGTTCGACGATCGGCCGCCACGTTTCGGTGAGGGCGTCGAGCAGGAGCTTGACCACCGAGTCGACAACGTTCTGTTCGATCTCCGTGAGGGCGCGGTTCGGCGTGGCCACCTTGCCGACGCCGCCGAGCATGCGGTCGATCATCGCGTAGGCGATGGTCGGGTTGATTTCGAGGGCACCGAGCTCGTCGAAGGGCGGAATCGCCAGCGCGTAGAACGCGGTCGGGTCGGCCAGCGACATCAGGAACTCGGAATAGGAGAACTGCTCGACCGAGACCACCGACAGCTCGATGATCGATCGCAGGTAGGCCGACATCGAGGTCGCGACGTTCCGGGCAAAACGATCGTGGAGGAAGTGGAGCGAGTGGATCTGCTCCTTCGACACCCGATCGGGCCGCCGGAAGTTGTAGCGGATAACCGCCTGCGCTTCGATGGTCGGGCCGGCCGCGGGAGCGCTGGTCGGCTCGGCGCGGCCGGACAACAGCGCGTCAATCTCTTCCTGCGAAAGGATCTTGCCCATGAACTAGTGCGTGCCCTTCTTCTGGATCACGCCGCTCAGGATGGAGCGCAGGCGGGCAATGGCCTGGGTGCGCAGTTGCGACACCCGCGACTCGCCGACGCCGATCACCTCGCCGATTTCGGCCAGCGTCAGCTCCTCTTCATAGTAAAGCGCCAGGATGTGGCGCTCGCGATCGGGCAGCTGGACGATGGCCTTGGCCAGGTACTCGCGCAGCTCCTTGCGCTCGAGTCGCGTGTGCGGGCCATCGGCCGGATCGACGGCCACTTCGAGAATCGAGCCGCCCTCGCTGTCGGTCGAGGCCTGGCGGATGGTGGCCAGGTCGGCGCTGCGCAACTGGTCGAGCATCTTGTCGTATTCCGGCTCCGAGACGCCCAGCGCGGCGGCAATCTCGCCGGCCTCGGGTTCGCGCTTGAGATCGGCGCGCAGCGTCGCCATGGCGCCGTCGACGTCGCGGCGCATCTTGCGCAGGGCGCGCGGCGCCCAGTCGAGGTCGCGCAGCGAGTCGAGCATGGCGCCTTGAATGCGGCGGCGGGCAAACGCGTCGAACGGCACACCGAGCGACGGCTTGAAGCGGCCGGCCGCATCGATGAGGCCGAGCACGCCGACGCTGATCAGCTCAGAGACTTCCACCTGTGAGGGCAGGCGGTTGGCCAGGCGGCTCGCCATGGCCTTGACCAGGCCGACGTGCTCCATCACCAGCTTGTCGCGTGTTTCCAAATCCTCCGGCAATCCGGCACTCATCCCGCGCATCAACGTCTCCAGTCTGACTTCCGCACACCGACTACGCCTGTTCCCCGATCCCCGATCCCCGATCTAAACCGCCGCCGCCCAACCCATCTGGCTATCCCTCAGCACAACGCTTGCCAAGTTCTTCGCGGTCGCCCGATCGAGGTCTTCGGGCACGCGCTGGCCGGTCGTGACGTACGACACCGGGATGTTTCTCTCGCTCAACACGCCAAGCAGCGGCGCGATCGACTCGGCTTCGTCGACCTTCGAGATCACCACCCGATTGGGCCGCGCGTCGTAATAAGCGTCGAGAATCCGTCGCGCCGATGCCGCGCTGGTGTCACCGGCCATCACGATGTGCGTGCGCACACCGCGACGCGTTCCCAGCAACCGGCGCAGGTCGCGCAGGCCGCCGTCCTGCGGCGAACGGCCGGCGGTATCGATCAGCAGCGAGTGCCGCCCGGTGGTGATGGCTTCTTCGAGGTCCTCGATGGTGCGCGCCACCCGGAACGGCGCGCCGATGATGCTGGCGTAGGTGCGCAACTGCTCGACGGCGCCGGCGCGAAACGCATCCGCTCCCACCAGGCCAAGCGCCTTGCCCTTGCGGGCGCGCTCTTGCGCGGCGATCTTGGCGATGGTCGTGGTCTTGCCGACGCCCGGCGGGCCGATGAAGACCTCCACCGGCGAGAACGACCTGTCGCCGGCGGCCATCGCCTCGAGCTGCGTAGCGAGCACGCGCTGCAGGTCCTTGAGCGAGGCGCCGCGGAACTCGGACGGCGTGAGGTTGCCGACCACCGACTCGGCCAAAGGGCCGTCGAGGCCGCTGGCCAGAAGGCGCGCCACGAGATTTTCGCGAGGGGTCGAGGCTTGCCTCGCCGTAGCGTCTTCGCGGAAGCGGGCCTGCCCCGCCGTAGCGTTTTCGCGGAAGCGGGCCTGCCCCGCCGTAGCGTCTTCGCGAAGGCGGGTGTCGGCCGGCCGACCCTGGCTGGCGGCCGGACGGCCGCCCGGCAGCTGCCCTGCGAGGCCGGCCGTGACTTGCACTTCGCGCATGCCGACCCACCCGCGCCAGCCTGCCGCCGCCACCATTTCGGTGCTCAGCACGAGCGCGCTCGGACCCAGGTCTTCCCTGATCGCCCTAAGTGCGTCTCTGACAGTCGGTTGGCGGAACTTCTTGATCTGCATCGTCAGTCCAGCGTGGCAATGGCCGCCACCTGAATTTGTGGCGGAATTTCGTTATGCGACAAAACCCCGAGATGCGGCAGCACGCGGGCGAAGAGTCGCCAGATGTGCGGCCGCAGCGACGGGGTGCACAAGAGCACAGGCTGTGCCACCGCGCCGCCAATGATCTCGGCGATGCGGCTGGCCAGCTTCTGGGCCTGCTCCGGGTCGAGCGCCAGCACCAGGCCGTGCTCGGTCTTGACGATCGACGACACCAGCCGCTCTTCGAGCGCCGGGGAGATGCCAATGGTCGGCAGCTCGCCCTTTTCGGTCTGGTAGGGCCGGCAGATGGCGCGGCCGATGGCCACGCGCACGGCCTCGGCGACGGCTTCCGGATCCTTGGACCCGGGCAGGGCGTCGGCGATGGCTTCGAGAATGCTCGACAGGTCGCGAATGGGCACGCGCTCGCGCAGCAGTTGGCGCAGCACCTTCTGGATGTCGCCAATCGAGGCGAGCTTCGGCACGAGTTCCTCGACCAACTTGGGCGACGCCTGCGCCACACGGTCGACCAGTTCCTTCGTGTGCTGCCGCGTCAGCAGGTCGGGCAGGAACGTCCGGATGGTCTCCGACAGGTGCGTGGACAGCGCGGTGGTCGGGTCGACCACGGTGAAGCCGGCCGCCGACGCGCGTTCGCGCTGGTCCTGGCTGATCCACACGGCCGGCAAGCCGAAGGCCGGCTCGCGCGTCGCCGTGCCCTCGAGCGTGACCTCGGCGGTGCCCGGGTTGATGGCGAGCAGGCGATCCGCGAACAGTTCGCCGCGCGCCACTTCGACGCCCTTCACCTGGATGGCATAGGCCCGCGGCGGCAACTGCAGGTTGTCGGCCACGTGCACCGGCGGTACGATCACGCCGGTCTCGGTCGCAATCTGGCGGCGAATGGCGCGCACCCGGTTCAACAGGGTGCCTCCCTGCTTCTCGTCGACCAGTGCCACCAGCGCGTAGCCCACTTCCACGCTCAAGGGATCCACGGCCACCGCGGCTTCGAGCGAGTCGGCCGGCGCGGCCGGCGGCTCTTCCGCCGCGGCCGCGGCTGCGGCCGCCTGCACCGCCGCGTCGCGATTCAGGTAGGCCGCCGCGCCGAGGCACGCCGCCACTGTGAGAAACGCCACCTTGGGCAGGCCGGGGATCAGCGCCAGCAACACCAGCGTGCCCGCCGCCACGGCCAGCGGCTTCGAGCGCATGAACAACTGGTCGGCCACTTCCTCGCCCAGGTGCGACTCCGAGGCCGCGCGGCTGGTGATCAGACCGCCCGACATCGACACCATCAGCGCCGGAATCGCGGTGACGAGACCTTCACCGATGGTCAGGATCGTGTAGGTCTCGGCCGCCGTCGCCAGGTCGAGTCCGTGCTGGAACACGCCGATGATCAGGCCGGCGACGATATTGACGAAGGTGATCAGCACGGCGGCCAGCGCGTCGCGCTGGGTGAAGCGGATGGCGCCGTCCATGGAGCCGTAGAAGTCGGCCTCGCGCCGCACCCGGTCGCGCCGCAGGCGCGCTTCCTTGTCGTCGATCACGCCGGCGTTGAGGTCGGCGTCGATCGCCATCTGGCGGCCGGGCATGGCGTCGAGGGTAAACCGTGCGGTCACTTCGGAAATGCGGACCGCGCCGTGGTTGATGACCAGGAACTGGATGGCAATCAGGACGACGAACACCACGATGCCGACCACGAAGTTGCCGCCGACGACGAACTGGCCGAAGGCCATGATCACGTGACCGGCGGCCTCGACGCCGTCCTGCCCGTGCATCAGGATCAAGCGGGTCGAGGCGACGTTGAGCGACAGCCGCATCAGCGTCAGCAGCAGGAGCAGCGACGGGAAGACCGAGAACTCCACCGGCTGCTTGATGTAGACCACCGTCAGCAGCAGCACCACCGACAGGCCGATGTCGATCGACAGCAGCAGGTCGAGCAGGAACGTCGGCAGCGGCACGATCATCAACAGCACGATCGCCAGGACGGCGCCTGGCACCAGCATGTGTGACGCGCTCGAACTCTTCGGCAGGGCGAGAGTGGACATGTCGTTTTCCTACAGCAGCACTTGCTTGATGCGAACCAGGTACGCCAGCACTTCGGCAACCGCTCCGAACAGGTCGGCCGGAATGGACTGCCCCACTTCGGCTTCGCGGTACAGCGCCTGGGCGAGCGGGACGTTCTCGACCATCGGCACGCCCTGCTCGCGGGCAATCTGCTTGATGCGCTGCGCGAGCAGGTCCTTGCCCTTCGCCACCACCACCGGCGCGCTCATCGTCGAGCGGCGGTACTCGAGGGCGACGGCAAAGTGGGTCGGGTTGGTGATGATGACGGTGGCGGTCTTGACGCTGCCGAGCATGCGGCGCTTGGCCATTTCGCGCTGGACCTGCCGGACGCGGCCCTTGACCTCGGGATTGCCGTCGTTCGACCTCGATTCGTCGCGCACTTCCTGCTTCGTCATCTTCAGCGACGAGTAGTGCCGCCACTTCTGGACGCCGAAGTCGGCGCCGGCCAGCACGAGCAGCGCGAAGCCAACGCGATTGAGCATGGTCTGGAGGTGGCGCCCGCCTTCGGTCGCGGCGGCCGCCGGCGCCATCCAGGCGAGGCGCGGGCTGTCGAACAGGATGACCTTGCCCACCTGGTAGGCAATCACCGCAATCACGGCCGCGGCCGCCAGCGTCTTGATCAGGTCGAGGCCCGACTGCGAGGGCTTGAGCCGCGCCAATCCGGTGGCGGGCGACAGGCGCGACCAGTCGGGGGTGAGCCTCTCCATCGAGAACACCCACCCGGTCTGCATCAGGCTGCCGGCAATGGCGACCCCGGCCGCCGTCGCCAACAACGGACCGGCCACCAGCGCCATGGTGCCCAGGTCGCCGACCAGCAACGTGGTCAGGTCGCCGGTGTTCACCGTGCCGCGGCCGGCCGCGCCGAACTGCGACAGTCCGTCGCTCAGGCGCGCTTGCAGCCGCCCAAGCCCGCTGGTGCTGGTCTGCACGAGCACCGCCGTCACCGCCAGCAGCGTGGCCGCCGCCACCACGTCCTGGCTGCGCGCGACCGAACCCTTCTCGCGAGCGTCCTTGAACTTCTTCGCGGAGGGCTTTTCTGTTTTTTCCGATGACGACTGCTCAGACATGGACGGTCACCGGAAGGCGCGCGCCACTTGCAGCGCGATTTCTGAAGCCACGGTCACGAACCGGGCCGCCAGGCCGGGCACCAGCGGCACGGTGGCCGCCACGGCCAGCAGGCCGACCAGGATTCGGACGGGCGTGCCAATCACCTGCAGGCTGATGGCCGGCGCGGCGCGCGAAATCAGGCCCGTGCCAAGCTCGACGATCATCATCACGACGATGATTGGGGCGGCCAGGCGCAGGCCGAAGACGAAGACGACGCCCAGCAGCTGCATGACACCGCCGACGAGCGAGTCGTCGACGCTGCCCATGCCGATCGGCAGCGCGAGATAAGAGTTGGTCAGGCCGCGCAGCAAGGCGTGGTGACCGTTGACGGCGAAGAACGTCAGCAGCGTCAGGTTGCCGTAGAGCACGGCGACCACGGTGCTGCGGACACCGCCCTGCGGGTCGATCGTCGAGCCGTAGGACAGCATCAACTGGCTGCCGGTGAGGTGGCCACCGAGTTCCGCGCCGGCGATGAGCGCCCGCAACGACAGCGAGAACGCCAGGCCGATGGCCAGCTCGCGGGCCAGCACCAGGCCGAGCGTCGTGATGCTGACCACGTTCGGCACTTCGACCACCGGCATCAGGATGATGGTCACGATCAGGGCGAGACCGATGCGCACGTGAGTGGGCGCGAAATGTCCGCCGAACACAGGTGCCGTCATGATCAGCATCCCCGGCCGGGCGAACAGCAGCCCCACGCGCACCAGCAGCCCGAAGTCCATCTCTACCGCACAAGCTCTGGCAGCCGGCGGATGATGCCGGCCGAGAACCCGGTGACAATGCGCAGCATCCACGGGAACGTCAGCGCAAAGACGATGAAGATCGCCATGGCGCGCGGGATGAAGGCCAGCACGTTGTCCTGGATCGAGGTGACGGTCTGGAAGATGCTGACCAGCACGCCGGCGACCAGGCCGGCCAGCAGCATCGGGGCGGTGACCATTACCGCGGTTTCAATGGCCTGGCGGACGACACCGACGACGAGCGCTTCATTCATTACAGGAAACTCCTCACGAGCGAGGCCACCAGCAGGTTCCAGCCGTCGATCATCACGAACAGCAAGATCTTGAACGGCAGCGAGATCATGGCGGGCGGCAACTGCAGCATGCCCATCGACAGCAGCGTCGTGGACACGATCAGGTCAATCAACAGGAACGGCACGAACAGGAAGAACCCCATCTGGAAGCCGGTCTTCAGCTCCGAGATGGCAAACGCCGGTATGACCACGGCCATTGGCAGGTCGTCGGGCGTCTTCGGGCGCGGCAGCTTGCCGAGCTCGACGAACAGCGCCAGGTCGGCCTCGCGCGTCTGCTTCAGCATGAAGGTGCGCAGGGGCGGCGCGCCACGCTCGAGCGCGTCGGTCACGCTGATCTTCCCGGCGATCGCCGGCGCGACGGCGAGTTCGTGAATGCGCTCGCCGACCGGGGCCATGATGAAGACGGTGAGGAACAGCGTCAGGCCCACCAGCATCTGGTTCGACGGCATGTCCTGCGTGCCCAGCGCCTGCCGCAGAAAATGGAACACGATGGCGATGCGCGTGAACGAGGTCATGATCACGAGCGCCGCGGGAATGAAGGTCAGCAGCGTCAGGAACAGCACCACCTGGAGCGGCGCCGAGACCGTGCCGACCCCGTCGACCTGGACGTCGAGCTGCGATGGCTGCGCCAGCGCGGTGGCCGGCGCGGCGAGCAGGATGGCGATGGTGACCGTGAGGCGGACGATCCCGCGGATCACTGTGGGCCGCCCGTCTTGATGGTGCTGTCGAGCGTTTCGCGAAACGGCTTCTGCAGTTCGGTCACCAGCGTCACCTGCGCGGGCGTCAGGCCCAGCAGCAGGCGCCGGCCCTCGACCGCCACGATCACGAGCGAGCGGCGCTCGCCGAGCGGCACCGCGGTCTCGACGCTGATCGGCAGGTTGCGCCGGCGCAGCGACGCGCTCCGGCGCAGGCCCCAGGCCAGCGCCGCCAGCACGCCGATGGCGATGATCACGATCGCCATCGACTGCATCGAGATCGGGACCGGGTCGGCCACTACGCGGCCTCGCTGCCGGCGGGCGTGGTAATCCGGGTCAGCCGCAGCGCGGTGACGTCATCCATGATCACGACCTCGCCGACGGCCAGCGGGACGCCGTGAACGCGCAGTTCGAGGTCGGCGCCGCCGGACTGATCGAGCCGGACGATGCTCTGGCGCTCGAGCCGCAGGCAATCGCGCACCTTCAGGCGGCCCGTGCCGATGATGAAGTCGACGCCGCATTCGACGTCGAGCATCTGCGAGAGGTTCGCGGCCTTGTAGCCGCTCTCACTGGGCATGGCGGCCTCAGAACTGGACGACGAAGTCGGAGAACAGCACGTCGACGATTTCCACGTGGCCGGCAGCCTGGCCCACCTGTTCGGCAATGGCCTTGCGCAGCGCCGTCTTGCCGTCGGGCGTGACCAGGATTTCCGAGGTCTGCGTGGTCAACAGCTCGAGAATGACCGAGCGCGCGCGGCTCAACGTCACCGCCGACTTGTTCATCTCCTCGGCCTGCTCGGCGCTGCCGACGACCAGCTGGATCTTCGCGCGGAGGAAGCGCGACACGCCGGCATCGGCCAGGTTGACGACAAACGGCTCGAACACGACGATGCCGCGCTCTTCGGTATCGGCATGCGTGGCGGCTGCGGGTGCGGGTTCTGCGGCCTGCGCGCGGTTCGTCCACCAGAACGCGCCGCCGCCAATGCCACCGAGAACGAGGACGGCCGCGAGGCCGATGATGAGGACGGACTTCTTGCCCTTCTTGGGGGCCGGAATTGCTGCAGTGGTTTCGCTCACGGCCCCCTATTGAGCAAGGCGGGTGCCAGCCCGTTGGGCTGGCACGCATGAGGGTTTCTGGCGGATTTCTCGGGGCTTGCTGTGGCGGGCGTCGAATTACCGGTCGCCATGACGGTGGGGCGACACGCAACTCTTCATCTCTTCAACTGTTAACTTCCAACTTCTAACTTCCTTGAGGCATCCACTGCCAGGCCACGCCGCCACCAGGATACGCGCCCTGGATCACGTCGACCGGACCGTAGCCGTCGCCGAAGTCAATCTTGTCGAAGCTGACCTGCTGGGCGTTGATGCCCTGCGCGCGCAACTCTTCGATCACCGCCGGCAGGCTTTCCGGCATCGGCTTGAAGTTCTGGAAGATGCGCGACGCTTGGTACTTGCTGGTCATCGCATCCCGGATATCGGGGTTGTCGATCTTCACGTGATCGAAGCCGGCCAGCGTGCTGCGATACTCCTTGAGGTTCTCGCGCTGCGCGGCGCTGACACCGGTGCCGGTGCCGGCCGGCGACTCGGACGGGGACGACTCGGACATCCCTCTCACGCCGGTACCGCCGACCAGGCCGGACAGAAAGTTGCTGAACTCGTCGGCCGACAACTTCTTGTCCTTGTCGGTGTCGAACCTGTCCATCACCTTCGCGATCAAGTCGCTGATGGCGCTGTTCCCCGAAGTGCTGGCGCTGGTATTCATCAATTCATCCCCTAGACAATGACTTCGAACGTGGCGTCGGGCGCGGGCTTGCGCTGCCGGCGCGGCTGCGGTTGTGACTCGTCCTCGTGCTCGTGCCGATCCTGGCGCTCGCGCGCGCCGCTCTCGGCCGCCGGCGCCTCGTCCGACACCGTCAAGCGATCCAGTTGCAGGCCGTGTTCGGCCAGCGCCTGGCGCAGGGTCGCCTCGTTGGTCTCGATCCACTTCCGCACCGCGGGTGTGTCGGACTGAAGCGCCGCGACGACGGCGCCGTTCTCCACCTTGACGGCAACTACGAGCTCACCAAGGTAATCGGGCCGCAGCCGGACGATGGCTTCGCCGCCACCGTCGATCGCCTGCATGCGGATGGACTGCACGACCTGTGCCGGAAGTTCGGCCGCCACCATCGTCTCGACCGCCTCGGCGGCGATCACGGCTGGCGCGGCAAGCGTCGCGCCCACCGGTAGCGCCGGACGGTCCGCCGCGACATGGAACGGAACCGACGGCTGCGCTGCTGGCGCCGGGCTGACCGGCTCGGGATCAGCGCGCTGCTCATGACGCGCGCCGGCAAAGCCCTGTTGGGTGTCCTTCGCGGGCGACTCCGCGGCCGCCGCGGCGTAGGCGCGATGCCCGGCCTCGGCCGTCACGCGAGGGGTCTGGCGCGCCGCCTCGTGCTTGTCAGCCACGCCAGTCGAAGAGGGCGACGCCGCCGGCACCTCGCCTGGCACCACGGCCGATACCGCCGGCGCGACGCTGGTCGCGTCAGCTGACGGCGCGGCTTCCACCGGTGCCGGTGGTGCGACGCTGCGATCCGCGGCCACCGGCGTGCCCGCCGTTTTCACTGGGACCGAGGTCGAGACCGGGGCCAGGGTTGACGCCGAAGCCGAGGCCGAGGTCGCAGCCGAGACTGGGACCGAGGTCGAGACTGGGGCCGCGGCCGGAGCCGAAGCTGCGGCCGGAGCATAAGCCGCAGCCGAAGGCGGGAGCGGTGTCGCCGTTGCTGACGGCTCCGGCGCGTCGGCAATCGCCGGCACCGGCAATTCCGAGGCCGCCTCCCCGCCCGCCGGCACCAGGGCCTCGAAGGGAATGGACGGTCCGTTGACGACAGCTGACGAGTCATCGATGTCATGCGAAGCATCGACGCGAGCCGCCGGCCGGTTCAAGATCGCGGAGGCGCTCACTGAACGCTCCTCCGCGACCGGGCCGGCCGCGCTGTCGACCGCCACCGGCGTAACCGGCGCATCGGTCAGCGCCCAGGTGGGCACCAGCGACAGCCGGATGACGGGTTGCGCGCCGGCATCGACGACGTTGGCGTTCACCAGTTCGTCGACATCGGGCTCATCACCGCCGTCACCTTCGTCGGTCAGCGGCAGGTCGAGGCCGGCGCCGCTGCCGGGCGCCGTGCCCATCAGTTGTTGCAGAACGTCGCCGAAGCCGGCGGCGCCGCCGATGTCGACGGCGCCGGCCGCCTCGGCATTCAGCGCGGCGCCGGCCAGGGCGTCCACTGCCAGTGTTGGTGCAAACGTGATCACGGCGACGACCTTTTAGCGTTTGAGGTTCAGGGTCTCGAGCAGCAGTTCGTCGGCCACGGTGATGCTCTTGGAGTTGGCCTGGTAACCGCGCTGCGCGAGGATCATCTG
>ERZ1292640.58-Hain-H43-02um-R1-58-length-83087-cov-6_pt1 | contig 83087 bp, 90 predicted proteins | sample MGYA00564404_ERZ1292640 | MGnify/ENA primary metagenome ERZ1292640 (study PRJEB36523, sample SAMEA6512636) | groundwater metagenome | collected 2019-01-08 | study: AquaDiva: Metagenomics assemblies of 32 groundwater samples
AATCCAGCTCGAGGTAACAAAGACTTCGCTTGATGAGCTAAAAAACACCAAGGAAAAATCGGTCTACAAGATTGTCGGAAACATCCTTGTCCCTAAGAGCGTAACAGACATGGAAAAAGAGCTCAAGGAAAGACAGGAAACAATAGATTTGAGGCTTAAAACAGTTGAGAAACAGGAAGAAACAATCCTAAAGAAACTCAACGCAATAAGAGCAAAGATTGAAGGCCCTAAAGAAGACGAAGAAGAAAAAGAATCAAAAGAAGATAAGAAATCGGACAAAAAGAAAAAGTAACGAAATCAATTAACTAGGTTCTAATTAATATTGGGGGAAAACGACCCCCAAGAACTTTTTTTAATCAATCACTAACGATTATTAACCTAAAAAACCATTCTATATCATGCAAAAAAGTCTGTCAAATCTATCGAAGCTAAAAGGCAAAAAAGTTCTCTTGCTTTGCCACGAAAACGCGGATCTAGATTCATTCTGCTCCGCCGCGATGATGCAAGCCTACCTAAAATCAAAGAGAATTAAGTCAACTCTTGCAATTCCTTCTCACATAAATGATCAAGCGCTTCACTTCGCTTATGCAAACAAAGTCTCCTTTGAAATGAACCCCAATTTGGCCGGGTTTGAAGTTGTGATGCTTTTTGACCTGAATGATTTTCATCAGCTTGGCAGCCTTTCAACCCAGTTTTCAAATTTTTGCATAAATAAATGCCAGGAAATAATGGTGTTTGACCATCACGAACCAAAGAAAGGAAGCATTTCCTGCGCTGCAAAGTCTTTCAAAGCATTTACAAGTACGAGTTGCGTTTCAACAACCCACCTGCTTTACTCAATCTTAGGAAAAGACAAATCTTTCACAAAAGACATGGCCTTTTTTGCTTGCATCGGGATGATAGAAGACACCGGGAGATTTCTTGTAGGCAGTGCCGATTCATTTGCCGCATTCGCTGACTGCCTGAATCGTTCAAAAAAGAGTTATGCTCAAGTTCTTGCTTTTACAAAACATGAAATACCCGAAGCCGAGCGCGTGGCTTTTCTTAAAGCTGCTCAACGCGCAGAAATAATTGATATTAATGACATAATTGTTGTCTCAAGTATACTTTCTTTCTACCAAAGTTCAGCCGCTACAAAACTCCTTGAATTTGGTGCACAAATAACGCTTGTGGCAGGAACTGAAAAAGGAGGGGCAACCACTCTTTCAGCAAGAGCGGAGTCAGCATTCAAGGAAAAATACAAATTTAATCTCATGCGTGACTTGATGCTTCCTCTTCAAGAAAGACTTGGAGGAAATCCCGGCGGTCACTCTGGCGCAGCGATTTGGAAAGGAAACGCTGATGAAAAAATAGTGTTAGAAGAGGCGCTGGCGCTAGTGAAAGCGTTTCTTGTATTGCACGGAAAATGAATTTGAATTAGAAATTAGTTGAAATATCATTTTAAGTATATTATAGTGCTGCCTTTTCTTACTTTTCCGCGATCAGCATATTTTAGCAGGTAGTGCACAGTGGATTTTGGTATTCCTGTTACTTTTTCTATTTCTCTTATGCTTTGGTAGTCTTTTCGTAGTTCGTTTATCTGCTGTATTTTTTCAAGTGAAAGGTCAAGCGCTCTTCCTCTTCTTTTCTCAAGGATTATTCCAATTCCCTTGTCCTTTAGCTTTTGCTGTGCTTTTCTTGGAAGTCTTTTGAGGCAGGAATTTGAGAGAGTTATCTTAGTTATTGGGAATTTGCTTAGGAGCGCATCAAGTTTTTCTTTTTTTATCGGCCTTACCAAATGTATTTCAGTGGTGTCCCTTGGGACTTTTTCAATTTCCGTTTTTTCAGTCACTGCAATTTTCATTTAGACCACAATTTTTTCTTCACTTTTTTTACTATTCCTTTTCCTGGAAACTTTTTGAGGAGTTTCTTTCCTATCTTAGGAATCTTCCTATTTATCTTCTTTGCTATGTGCGGCTTTCGGATGCTTTTGAACACTCTTTTTTGGGTCATGTACTTTAATCCTTCAAAGAGTTCTTTATTTTTCATTTTGTCTACGGGTTTCGAGCGGTAAATATTCGGTCCGGCCCATTTTATTTCCCTGTTCTTTATCATCCTTAAAAAGTCTTCTTCATTTCTTGGCGTTTTTTCAAGTTCTACTATTGCAGTGCCTATTGTGCGCGGATAGTGGGCATCGCTTCCTGCTGTTATGAAACTGGTTGACTGCCCGAAAATAATTCCTTTTCTTACTCTTTCAAGTGTTTCAAGCGAGAGATCTTCAAGTCTTTTTTTTAGATTGCGGCTTGGTTTTGAAACAAGGGTGACTTTTGCGACCTTGTTATTTTCCAGGAAGTCAAAAAGATTGTACATCTTATTTATCCAATTGGTTTCAAACACAAGACTGTTTGCGGAGCCCAGCATTCCATTGTAATATTCCGCTCCCGCTCCGTATTTTTTTACAAGTTGTTTGCTTTTTTTCTCGCCAAGTATTTCGCAAGTGGAATCTGTCTTGTATCCATAGGGGTGTGCAAAACTTGCGACAAGATTGTGTTTTTTTGCAGCCGCGAGTGCTTTTTCAATCGGAACATTAATTTTCAAAAGTTCCTTAACCGAATATATTGACGAGTCTTTTCCATAAACTACAAGATGGCCTGCTGTTGTCTTCGCTTCAATCCCTGGGATAAGTATTATTCCCTTGTGTTTTATTCGTGCGAGTTTTTCGTAGGCTTCTTTTGGTTTATACTCGGCATGCTCCGTGATCGCTATCACCGCGAGTTTCTTTTGTTTTGCCGCTTTCCACCAGTCTTGCGGCTTGATTTTCTTTTCATTCAAGTGCGTATGCATGTCTGCAAGGATTGGTTTTGCTTTGCTAGGCATAGAATAATTTTCTCTGCTTCCCTTTAAAAACCTCTTTTTGTTGGACATTTTTGATATTCTTCTGGCTTGCCCGTAAGTTATTATTAAATATCACTTAAATCCTCTATTTCATCAATATGGCAAAGATAGTTTCTGGCTTGCCAGATATTGAAGGTTTAGATGGTTCCCAAAAATCCATCTATGAGTTTGTACTTGAAAAGTGGCCAACAACTCCTCTTGAGGTTGCAGAAAATTTCAATGAGCGCGCAACTACTCGCGAAGGAAAAAGGCGTTTAAGCACAAAGTACGCCTATCACTTGAAAAAACTTGTATCAAAGCGTCTGATAATAATGAAAAAAGCGGGGAATTCAATCATAGTTTGGCCTTTTGTGGTTGAGAAGTATCGTGTGATCCACGACATGCTTAACGACAGGCGTGCATCAAAGAACCCTCTTGAGTTTATCGATTCTGGTTTAGTAAAATCAAAAAGAAAGACGGTGGGCATGAATGCTTAACTCTTTTTTTGACAAATATATTTTTACTAACACTCTCAAATATACTCACAATAATTTTTATCTTGTAGATATCCCGTTTGCAATGGTTCCTATTGATGTGCTACTAGAGCTTTGCGTTTTGGAAGATACTCAACAAAGAAAAAAGATTTATTCCTCAATAAAGTCTTCTACTAAATCAAAGCTTTTGCCTAGAATGAGCGGGTTTACCCACGAACGCGAAAAAGAGATTTTACTCTTAAAGACTTTTCTTTCGGCTTCAGGGTGGGGTAGCATTGACATAATAGACATGCATTTTGATTCAAAGCGCGCCATAGTTGTTGTTGAAAATTCTCCTTTTGCAAATCAATTGAGGGGCAAATCTAAATTTCCTGTGGATGTTTTTATGAGGGGTATTTTGGCCGGCGCATTTTCAGTATTCTTCAAGGAAGATGTTGATTGTGTGGAAGCTGAGTGCTTTGCGAGCGGCGGAGAAAGATGCAAATTTATTGTCAAGCCCATAGCTGAATTTGATTTGACAAGCAATTTAGTTAAGGATCAGCTTTTCTTGGGCGGGTTATAAGTTCTTTTGCCAACACGGCAAAATGTTATTTCTCAAATTTTATTTCAGTCTTGCCCATCATATAAGGCTGGAGAGCTTTAGGTATTCTGATAGTGCCTTCCTTTGTCTGGTGGTTTTCAATTATCGCTCTTAGCATCCTAGGTATTGCAACTTCTGTTGCGTTAAGCGTGTGAACAAACTCTTTGTCTCCGCTTGGTTTTCTGTATTTTATGTTTAGTCTTGTAGCTTGGTAAGTAGTGCAATTGGACAATGAGTGTGTTTCAAAGTACTTGCCTTCTCTAGGGGACCATGATTCAATATCATACTTCTTTGCGGCGACAGTTCCTATATCTCCTGTGCAAATCAATACGACTCTATAAGGTATTTCCAGTCCTTGGCAAAGTTCTTCAGCGTTTTTTACTATTTCTTCGTGCCATTTGTTGCTCTCTTCGGGCTTGCAGAACACTATCTGTTCTACTTTGTCGAATTGGTGCAATCTAAAGAGCCCTCTTTCGTCAAGTCCGTGTTTTCCTATTTCTTTCCTGAAATTCATCGAGTATCCTACGTGAACTAAAGGTAATTCTTTTTCGTCAATTATTTCATCCATGTACATTGCAGTTAGAGGATGTTCTGCGGTCGCTATCAGGTAGTGGTCTTCCCCCTCTATTTTGTACATCACGTTTTCAAAATCGGCCAAGTCCGTTACTCCTTCATAGGCTTTTCTGTTCATCATGAATGGCGGGATTATTAGTTTGAATCCTTTTCTTGCGAGTTTTTCTGTTGCGTAATTTAGTATTGCGAGGTTGAGCAGTGCAAGATCTCCCTTTAACGCATAGAATCCTTCGCCGGCTATTTTTACTGCACGATCAAATTCTGCAAGTCCAAGTTGTGTTGCAAGTTGTCCGTGGTGCTTTACATCAAAATCTTTCTTTTTCGTGTCACCCCAGCTTCTAACCACGACATTATCTTCTCCGCTTGCCCCATAAGGCACATCGTCAGTAAGCATGTTTGGGATGTTCATGAGCATTTTTTTGTTTTCTTGTTCGAGGAGTTTTGATTTTTCCTCTTTCTCTTTTAGTTCTTGGGGGATTTGTTTTGCTTTTGCCATTAGTGCAGTTGTATCTTGACCTTTTGTTTTTGCGTTTTTTATCTCATCAGTAACCTTGTTCTTTTGTGCCCTGATATCATCTACTTCTTGCTTAAGTTTTCTCCATTCAGAATCAGATTTCGCCCACTTCTCAAGTTTTTCTATTACTTCAGGCTGCTGTCTCTTTGCGAGGTTCGCCTTTACCAAATCGTAATTCGCTCGGATAACTTGAGGATCTATCATAATAACACTGCCTTTCCTATTGATAACTATTCATAAACAATTAAAAGCGCTTCTGAAAGAAAACGCCAAAATTAGCTTGAAAATGACGATTCTGATGCCAGTTGAAGCGAATTAAGTTCTATGACCAATTCCAACTCCATTAAGTACACCCCAACCACCAAGTATACTCCTGTCTGCACTCCTAATAAAGTATATTTTGACTTATATGTGACAAAAGTGACATTTTGGCGTCAAAAGTGTATTTTTTTGATATTCTCGCTTTTTTCGCTGATTTTTTGCATTTATTGCACTGCTTTAGAAAAGTATAATACTTGGAACTTCCTATTTGGGACATGATAGAAGTCATCGGTTTAGGTGGAATGGCTATAATCCTTGTTGCGTTCATGATGAACGAGTTTGGGAAATGGGATGCTGAAAGTTTCGCTTATGATATGGCAAACCTTGTTGGCGGACTTCTTCTTGCATTTTATGCATTCTATATCAATAGTCTTCCTTTTTTATTTTTGAACGCGGTGTGGGCAATTGTTGCTGCGCGCGACGTGGTTATTGATTTAGGATTCTTCTCAAAAAAGAAAAGGCATTCGAAAAAAAGGAACTAATCATCTTATTATTTTCAAAAAAAGCGTGATGCAGTTGCAAAGCTCTTTTTCTTTCTTTGTAAATCCGTGGTTTGCGCCTTTTATTTCAGCAGTCACAAGGAGTGTTTTGCTTTTTTCGCCTAGTATCTCAAGCATCTTCTTTGGCTTTATTTGTGTTGGCGTTTCTTTTGAGCCAAATATTGCCAGCATTGGTACCCTTATTTTAGAAAACTCCTTCATTTCTCCCGAGTAATCAAACAGTCTCGCCTCGGCATTTTTTAGGTCGGCAACGCTAAGGTACCTTTTTGGAGAAAAATCATGGATCCATTTTGGCAGTGTGCCGTTTTCCTTTCGCGCTTCTTCTTTGGCGATTTTTATCGCTTCAGGAAATCTTTTTCCCTGCCTAGTCATCTGCAGGTTATAATCATCCGCCGGCGCGAGAAGTAAGAGCGCCTTGACTCGTGGATTTTTTTTCTTGTACATGTAGTGTGCAATCTTCTGGCAGCCCGTACTGTGCCCGCTGAGCACAAATTCTTTGTAACCCATTTTTCTGCCCGCTTCTATCGCGGCTTCGATGTCTTTTAGGCAATCTTCAAACTTTTCAAGCGCAGATCCAATTTTCTTTCGGTTTCCGTTTTCCTTATAGAAGCTTGTGATAAACCCAAACCCTCTGTTGTTGGCGCTGAAAAGATCAGTGCCTGTGTCGTTTAGATTCTTTGAAAGCATTTGGAGAACTTTCCATGTGAAAAAGTTTCCGGTCATCCCGTGCTGGTGTATCAAAAGGCGCTTGTTTTTGCCTTTTGATTTGAAGAGGAATCCATGTAACCTGAAATGGTCTTTTGTCGTGAACGTCACAAGCTTACCGTCTGTCATTTCTATCATAAAAATCAACCAAGTATTTTCCAAAAAAGCTCTCTGTCTTCATATTTCCCGTTGTTAAAATAATAATCCTTAAGCACGCCTTTGCTTTCAAATCCGTTCTTGAGCAGTACTTTTCTGCTGCCAACATTTTTTGGATCTGCCGTTGCTTCGCAGGTGTGCATTCCAAGCTTTTTTGTGAACTGCACTATTTCTTTTACAGCCGCGCTTGCAATTCCCTTTCCCCATTTTTCTCTTTTTACTCCGTATCCAATGGCGCACCTTTTGTCTTCCTTGCTTATCTTGTAAATGTCGGCGATTCCAACATCCTCTTTTCCATCCATTATTACAAAGTAATATTGCATTCCTTTTTTTGACATAGTAAAATAGTGCCTGATGTTTTTTGCTTCATCTTCAGCGCTTTTTGGCAAAAGCCTTTCCAAATAATATTTTCTGTAATCCTCGTCGCTAGTCATCTCAAAGATGAATTTGGCATCGTTCTCGACGGCAGCCCTTAATTTTATTTTTGCCATAGCATTATTCTTGTGCGCATCGCTTTTTAGGGCTTGCTCTCTACTGCAGTGAGACAATTTTTTGCGTGAGAAGTCTTTAAATTTTTAGGTATTTCTTTGTTTGAAAAGGCTATTTTCCCCTTAGTCCAGAATTGTTTCTTGTAGTCACGCTTATGATTCTGCCCCTTCTATCAAGTTCTTTCATCCTTCGCGTGCTGCCTGATTCGCTTGCGAGTCTTTTTTGGGCGCGCAGTTTTTTTGTAGGGAAAACTGACTGCATTGTTCGCTTTTGGATAAGTTGCTTTGTCGTCTTCGCCTGGACTTCAACAACTTCTTTTGGAGCTTCGATTGCCGCAACTTTTTGCAGTGCCAAACTGATTGAAGCGGCTTTTAATTCACATATGATCGGATTTACTCCTTCGGCTCCGAGTATTGCGTCCAAACTTACTGGGAAAACAGTGTATCCTTTCTTTTCTATCCTGTTTTTCTGCGAAACGCTTCCCCATTTAGTTTTTACAAAGTTTCGAACATGATCCATCCGAAACATTTCTATGTGACCGCTTCGGTCCATTATCATTGCCCAGTCTGCTGCGTTATCAAGTCGTCTATTTTTTACTCTAAGTCCTATGTGTCTTAATCCTGATTCGCCGTAGGAGAATTTGAAATCAAAAGTTACTGTGACTGGCTTTCCATTTACTCTTGTCTGATACACATAGTTCACCCCGCTTCCATCTGAAGGAACCTTTACAAGCTCTCTTGGTATCATTTTTTTAAAAGATCTTATTTGCTCTTTCTTGCGCATTATGAGTCTTGCCATTTCTTTTTCCCTTATGCTTCTGGGGTTGGAAATCACAATTTTTGATCTTCGTTTCATGAAATTTCTGTGCAATTGTGTTCTTTCAAATCTTGCGTCCTGCACTCTTTGTCTGTTTACTCCAGGCATAATCCCATCTTCTCCAAATTATTCCTTTCCGATATTCATTTTTGCGACTTCTTTTTTTGCATTCATGAATTTTTCATTGAATTCTTCGAAGAATTTCTTTGCGTAAGGCAATCCGTACTTGGCTTTGCATTCTCCACAAAGATTTTTTCCGCCTTTGCATTCTTCGAACATATTTTTTAGAGTGTTATCGTCTTTAATAAAGTGGTTCTGGCAGTACTCAAACACCACGCATATCTCGGGCTGTCCTCCTTTTGCGCGCTGTTCTTCCTTTGTCACCCTTCCGCCGGTGAAAGCCTTGTTTATCTTTTTTTCAAGCGCTTTTGGGTCATTCTCGGGTATTTCGACCTTGCCGATTTCGTCGGAGCTTTTGCTCATCTTAAATGATCCGTCAAGGGCTGAAGTGTACTTGTGGTAGATTGCGCTTGGGGCAAAAAAACCGTATTCTGTATGAAGTCTTCTTGCGATGTCGCGCGCCATCCTTATGTGCGGCGCCTGGTCTATTCCCACAGGAATCACTCCTGGCATCGGTTCTCCAAGCTGAGGATGCAATATATCCGCCATCTGTGTAAAAGCGCTGATAACTTTTGCGGGGTGCACTGATCCATAGATTGCTCTAAATTCATTTTCAGTGACTTTCTGCGCACAAACCGCTGCCAAATTGCTTACTGCTTTATTTTCGCTCTGAAAGTAAAAATTAGTTTTCTTCGCATCAAGCCCGAGCGCGATGTACGCAGGAATGTGAAATTCTAGCGCTCTTCTTTTTCCTTCTTCTATTGGCACTTGTCTTGTCGCTTGGCTTTCAACATCCGCTATGAGCACGTAAGTTTTTGCGCCCATGTCTTGGAAATATTTTACGTTTTGTATCACTGTCTCGGTTCCGAGATGTATCTTTTCGCTCGAAGGCATTATCCCCGTGAGACAGTAAAAGGGCTTCGCATCGTTGATTGCTTTCGCTATCAAGTCAAGATCTTGTCCTCCGAAATTCACGCCTCTTCTCATCTGGAGATTTGGGTGCGGGAAGATGCTCGCGTCAAACGCCTTCATTCCAAATTCTTTGATGAGGCGCGTATAGTCCTGGACTAGTTCTTTTCCCCATGGATCCACAATCACCTTTTCGTTCTTTTCCATATGACCACTTTTCTAAATAATATTCGCTTCCGTCCCTTTTTAAGGTTCTGCTGCTTTGGCGTGACTACTTTGTGGACAGCTGTATTAGCTCCTCAAGCGTTTTTAGCGCTTTTTTCGAATCAATCGTGTCTTCAGCCATCTTTATTCCCTGCTTAAAATCTTTTGTTTTTCCGGCTACAATAAGCGCTGCGGCGGAGTTAAGTACGACTATGTCTCTTCTGCAGGATCTCTTGCCGCCAAGTATCTCAAGAACTACTTTTGCACTTTCTTCCTTGTTTTTTACGGCCAAGTCCTCGAATTTTCCGTAACTAAACCCATAATCTTTTGGGTCAAAATAATATGTTTTCATTTTTCCATTATCTAGTTCTGTTATTTTTGTTTTTCCCGTTATGGTTATCTCGTCAAGTCCGTCTCCGTTGACAACCATCGCCCTTTCTATCCCTCGCTTTTTCATTACTTCGGCGATTGTTTCGGTGAGGTCCGGGCTAAAAACTCCCATGAGCTGTCTTTTTGTTTTTGCCGGGTTTAGTAATGGGCCCATCATGTTGAACACCGTTTTTATTCCGAGTTCTTTTCTTAGCGGCCCGACATTCTTGAACAAAGGGTGGTGTTTTTGGGCAAATAATAGTGCAATATTTGTTTTTTCTAGTGAGATTTTTGGGTTGGCTGTAATGTTTGTAGTATTTATTCCAAGTGCTTCTAGCACGTCAAAGCTTCCGCTGCTTGACGACACGGCTCTGTTTCCGTGCTTTGCGACCTTTACTCCGGCCCCTGCTATTACAAACATTGTTGCTGTTGAGATATTGAACGTGTTTCTTTCATCGCCCCCGGTCCCGCATACATCTATGCACCCGTCTCCGAGGTCTACTAGTTCCGCTTTTTCGATTAGTTTTTCTACGAGCAGTGAGAGCTCGTTTGGAGTAACTCTTTTTGTTTCAAGCGCACAGAGCAGACCGGCAAGCTGAGTTGGCACAAAATTGTTTTGTTCTATCGCCCCCACTAGCGTACTCACATCATTTTCGTCAAGTTCTTCTCTTCGGATTACTTTTTTTAGCATCTCTTTCATTTTGTTCGCCTCACAACATTTTCTATCAGTTTTTTTCCTGCATCGTCCTTCATTGAGAGTATTGATTCAGGATGGAATTGCACTCCTTCTATTTGAAGCGTTTTGTGCCTTGCAGCCATAACAACTTCTCCGGTTTTTGCCGAGATCTCAAAGCATGCTGGGACTTTTAGCACTCCTAGTGAGTGATATCTGGAAAATTTCTGTTTTGGGGCAATTCCCCTAAAAATTGTTTTGCCATCATTTTCCACTTCGCTTGCCTGTCCGTGCATGACTTCTTTTAGGGGCATCACTTTTTCTCCGAAATATTCCATCATCGCTTGAAAGCCCAGGCATATTCCAAAAATCGGGGTGGTTTTGTGGAACTTGTCTATTACTTCCATATAATTTCCAGCTTCTCTTGGTCCATTTGGTCCAGGCCCAAGGAGTATGAGATCTGGTTTTTGTTTCTTAATGGTTTCAATTGAGCAGTCGCTGTTATACATCACAACTTCCGCCCCGGCATTTAAGAAATAAGCTTCTATCGTGTTGGCGAATGAATCATAATTGTCTATGAACACCACTTTCATTTTTTCGCCCCCAGTACGCCCATAGCTTTTGACATCTTCAGCTTTGTTTCCTTCAATTCCCCTTCTGGACTAGATAGTGCAACGACCCCTGCGCCGCTCCTTATATGGGATTTTCCATCCATCACATGGACACAGCGAATCGTTACCCCTGTGTTGCATCCGCCATTGAATAGAACCACTCCGCTTGCTCCGCCATAAAATCCTCTTTTTGATCCCTCATACTCTTCTATCATGTTCATGGCCTCTTGCTTTGGGGCTCCGCTAAGGGTTCCTGCGGGGAGAGTCACGAGTAGCGCATCGATTGCATCCTTGTCTTTTTTCAACAGGCCTTGCACTCCGGACACTATGTGGTAGAGGTTTGGATAGTTCTCAATTGTGTAGAGGTCCGTTACCTGCACGCTTTTTGCATCACAGAGCTTGTAAATCTCGTGCCTTGCAAGGTCGACAAGCATCGTGTGCTCTCTTTTTTCTTTTTCGTCGTTTAAGAGCTGTATCCTGTTTTCCGCATCTTCGAGCGGATTGGCTGATCTTTTGATTGTTCCTGCAATAGGCCTCATTTGGAGCCTTTTTCCATCTGGAATAACATCTATTCTTATGTGCAACTCTGGAGAGGCTCCGTAAAGGATTTCGTTTTCTCCGAGGTTATAGTAAAACGAGTAAGGTGCGGGGTTTGTTTCGCGAAGGTCCGTGTATGATTCAAACGGATGTCTCTTGATGGGGACTATTGTGTTTCTTGAAAGCACGCACTGCATCCCTCTCCCCTTCTTGATGTCATCAATCGCTTTTTGCACTATCTTCATGTACCCTTCATCGCTTAGATCCTGCTCGATCTCCCCTTTCACTTTTTCAAGCTCAAATCCTTTCGGTAGTTTTTCTGAGGGAAACTTTTCTCCGTTGAAATAAAAGTCCACTTCTTCCGCCCTTTTTTCATTGTCGTACATCACATATATCTTTGTTGGGAGGAACAGCTCGAAGTCCTTCTCCTTCATAGGGTCAGGAAGTTTTTCTTTCACCTTGTAGAAGTTTTTGGCGAAATCATATGCGAACACCCCGTAAAGTCCCGCATAAGGGCTTTTTGATTCGAATTTTCCAAGAATCGTTTTTATTACAAATGAAATATTGGTCAATTTTGCACTTTCTTCTTCGCTCAGCTCGTTGTTCTCTTTCTTTTTTACCTTTCCGCTGATGTTTTTTTTATCCTGCTTAAATTCGGACGCATAATCAAAATCGCTTTTCGCAAAATAAGAGAGCAGTTTCTCTCCAGCGTTATTGATTGCACTTATTTTGAAGTCCTCGTTTTTTCCGACTATTTTTAATGCGAGATTTGCGACAATCATGCTTTTCCTTTCGTATATTTGGTTCGGCGATTTTGATTCAAAAAGCAGGCTTGTGAAATTTCCCTTGTCGCTTATTTTGGAGTAGAATTCGAAAGGATTTGTATACTTCATCGCAGTGCTCTTTGCTTCAATCTTGACTTTCATTTTGCCTCACCTTTACTACAAAATCAACCATTTTTGACGGGTCCTTTTTTCCAGGGGATGCTTCTACTCCAGAGCAGACATCAACTGCGTATGGATGTATCTCCTTTAGGGTTTTCGCAACGTTATTTGCGTTTAGTCCGCCTGCAATTATCATCTTTCCCTTAGTCTTTATTAATAGTGCCTTGTCGAAGACTTTTCCAGTACCTCCGAATGCGTTCGGGTCAAAGGTGTCATATAATCTTGCATAAAGAAGCCCTTTTTCTTTAGGGAGTTTTCCTTTCACTCTCTGCGCCTTGATTATGTTTGCCCCCTGCTTTTTGCAGAATTCTTCTGTTTCATCTCCGTGCAACTGGATAAAATCAATTCCTGTTCTTTTCTGTATTTCTCTTATTTTTTCAGCGGAAGAATTGACAAAAATCCCTGCTGTTTGTACAGTGTTTGGCAAATCCTTTATTATCTGTGCCGCCTGCGCCGGATCAATATACCTCGGACTTTTTTCGTAAAAATTAAACCCCAAAATATCCGCTCCCGCCCTGACCGCATTTATTGCATCCTGCGGATTTGTTATCCCGCAAATCTTCACTTTCGTCCTATGCACGCCTGAAAGCTTTTTTGATATATCTTCAGCTCCAATAAGCGATGTGCCTATCAGAACCGCGTTAGTATCAAGCTCCAAAATGTCTTTTTTCGTGTGAATCCCGGATTCGCTTACGACAATCCTGTCGGATGAAACCAATTGCTTGAGGTTTTTCGTGGTGTCGAGAGTTATCTTAAAATCCGCGAGGTTGCGGTTGTTTATTCCTATTATTTTCGCACCTGCTTTTTGGGCTTTCTCTATTTCTTCCTTTGTTTTTGTCTCAACTAGGGCTTCCATTCCAAGCTCTCTTCCTATTTCAAGCAGATGTTTTATTTCTTCTATAGAAAGAAGGGATGCAATAAGTAGGAATGAATCCGCTCCAAAATAGCGTGATTCATACACCTGGTATTCATCAACAATGAAGTCCTTTCTAAGCACCGGTAATAAGGTATATTTTTTTGTTTCTTTGATGTATTTTGGGGTTCCCCCAAAGAATTTTTTGTCGGTGAGCACGGAAATCGCCGAAGCATATTTGTCGTATGCTGTTGCGATTTCTTTTATCGGCCTTTTTTTGCCTATCTTTCCTGCGGAAGGAGATTTGTATTTTATTTCGGCGATGATGTTGTTCTTTCCTTTTATGGAGCGAAAAAAGTCCCTGTCTGATTTCTCAAGACCCGCTTTAAGCACGCTCAAAGGAAACTTCTTTTTGGCGACTTCGATTTCCTTTCGCTTGTTTTGGATTATTCGCTCCAAAATATCATGCATTCTTTACCGCCTCGCTCATTTCAAGACAGAGTTTGCTTGTTCTTTTATGCATTTCCCTCCGGGAGGAAAGGTTTTGCTCGATTATTTTGCAGAACGCCGACCCGCTTATCGCCCCATCCGCTCCGAGCATTACCACTTTTTTCGCGTGTTCGGGCTTGCTAATCCCAAACCCCACATAGACTGGCAATTTCATGTTGCTTTTGCAGAGTCTGATTAGTTCGGGGAGTTTTTCGCTCATCTCTGGTCTTGTTCCAGTTGTTCCTAGCAGGGAGACAAGGTAAGCGTACCCTGCGGCGCATTTGTTCAGCGCTCCCATTCTTTCCTTAGTGGTTGTTGGCGAAACGAGGAATACTTGCGCTATTTTGTGCTTTTTTGAGAGTTCGATTAGTCCACTCGCCTCTTCAAGGGGCACATCAGGAAAAAGGATTCCATTGACTCCCAGCGTCGAGCATTTTTGGTAAAATTTTTCTGGCCCATAGTTGTATGCGATGTTGTAGCTTAGCATCACGCTTATCGGCATCTTTGTTGTTTTCCTAATTTCTTCTATTATCTCAAACGATTTCTCGGTGGTTATCCCGTTCTCAAGCGCACGATTGTTCGCTTTCTGAATTGTTGGTCCGTCGGCTATCGGGTCGCTGAATGCGAAACCCAGTTCAAGCGCGCCTGCTCCGTTTTTTGCAAATCCTTTGATTATTTTAAGCGAGTCCTCATAATTAGGATCGCCCAGCACCGCAAACGGCATGAATACTTTTTTTCCAAACATCATATCTCCTCCATTAATTGGTTCACGTCCTTGTCTCCCCTTCCGGAGAGATTTATTATTAGAATATCGTCTTTCCCAAAATCGTTTTTGTTTTTCAGCGCGTACGCTATGGCGTGCGATGATTCGAGCGCCGGCAATATGCCTTCTGTTTTGCAAAGATACTTTAGCGCTTCTACTGCTTCGTTGTCAGTTGCGCTTGCATATTTGGCCCTTGCAGTGTCTTTTAGAAAACTGTGTGCGGGACCCACTCCGGGATAATCCAGTCCCGCTGAGATGCTGTGCGCTTCCGTTATTTGTCCGTCGGAATTTTGGAGGACATATGATTTGCTTCCTTGAAATATTCCCACTGTTCCTTCGCCCAGCGTCTTTCCGTGCTTTTTTTCGTTTCCTCCCGCTTCAACTCCTATCAGTTTCACTTTGTTGTCGCCAAGAAATCCGTCAAATATTCCAATCGCGTTTGACCCTCCTCCTACACAGGCAATAATAGTTGTTGGGAGTTTCCCTTCTTTTGAGAGGATTTGTTCTCTTGCTTCTTTTCCTATCACTTTCTGGAAATGTTGGACAATTCTTGGATAAGGGTGCGGTCCGACAACGCTCCCTATCAGATAGTAGCATGTTTCAACATTCGCGAGATAGTATCTGAGCGCTTCGTTGACAGCGTCTTTGAGTGTCTTTGACCCGTTCATTACGGGAATCACTTCGGCTCCGAAAAGTTTCATCCTGTACACGTTCAATTTCTGCCTTTTCACATCTTTTTCTCCCATAAAAACTTTTACCGGAATTTTCATTAGAGCTCCGGCCATCGCGGTTGCGACGCCATGCTGTCCCGCGCCGGTTTCAGCGATTATTTCCTTCTTGCCCATTTTTTTTGCGAGAAGCGCTTGGCCCAGGGTGTTGTTGATCTTATGCGCTCCGCTGTGGAGCAAATCTTCCCTCTTGAGATACACTTTGCACCCCAAGTCTTTCGACATATTTTTTGCATAATAAAGCGGGGTCTCTCTCCCTGCAAAATCCTTTAAGAGGCTGTCGAGTTCGTCTTGGAAATCTTTTTCAAAAGCATTTTCGTTAAACGCTTTCTCAAGCTCTTTTTGCGCAGGCACCATCATTTCCGGAACAAACATTCCTCCAAACTCTCCAAAATATGCGCCGCTTCCTAATTTGCTCTCATTGTCGCTGGCGCCAAACTAAATCCCTTCTTTTATTTTCTTCTTTATTTATTACGTTTTTCATGTTTTCATCCCCTGTCTTTGCTGTTCGCAAAAACGAATGGGTTTGCAGGGAATCGAACCCTGTTCTATTGGTCTGGAGCCAATTGTGTTGCCACTACACCACAAACCCGAAAAATGCTTTGGGTTATGGATGCCACCAGACTAGATATGCCTGAAACTTAGAAGAATATTTTGATTTTGTAAAATTAGAAAATAGTAAGATTGTCGGGAGCCCTAATGAGGTGAGCAGAGAAATAGCATTATGGACTCCAGACAAACTTAATTACCATACAATAATATCTTACCTGTACGCTATTAAAGAATGCTGGGCTTTAAGTGTAATATTTGTTACATGTCGTTGATTTGGGCCAGACGCTCTATGCACAGTCTGAAGAAGTCAGCGCAGTATTGTATTTTATAGTTGAAAGGAAGGTAATATGTCATGCAACCAAAATCAAAGCCAGTTATTCCAAGTAGGAGATTTTTCACTAACCAGACACTTAACGCAAGCGGAATGCTTTATGTCACAAGAAGATTGATTGAAAAAGAAGGTGCGCGGGGTTACGCAAAAGCAATGCATGATGTGACAGGCGGAAAAGATTGGACTCATCCAAAAGTGAGGAAAATGCTTGATTATATGTTAAAGCGAAATGTATTTGATGTTTCTTTTGATTCGAGAACACGCTATGAAGCATTCTTCAACAAAGCAATGAACATCGCGATTGAAGGAAAACGCGAATGGGTAGTTCATGAAGAACTCAAGCTCCATGTGGGAAAATATGTTTATGCTCTTGCGATAAAAGAAGCTAAGGCTTCAAAAAAACCAATTGATCCTTCTTCTGCTTCATCTAAGCTAGTTCATGCTATTGAAAGGTCTTTTGAAAGGGCGGATCATTTAATAAAGCAAATAAATAAGATAAGACCAAAAAAAGAATCTTTGTCGCATGTTAAAGACAAGCTCGCTTATGAAAACTATTACAGAATAAATGCGAGGGACGCTTTTGCCCACATAGGTGCGGGATATGCTGCATTTGACATAGTTGCTCCTGAGCTACTTAAAGCTGCCAAAGAAGTCGAGCGCGACATGCGTCAATTCAGCCATAGGTAGCGCTTTTTTAATTCATTCGCAGAACAAATTATTTTAGTAAAATCAGTGATTTTAGGCATGGCAGAAAGCGACCTCATAAAGGCAAAGATGGACAATTTGGCAAAAATACAAGCCAAAGGCATAAACCCTTATCCTTACAAATTTGACATATCCGACAAAATGGCATCGCTTCAAATAGAATTTAAAACGCTAGAGAATGAAAAATATGGAAAAGAAGTTTCAATCGCCGGAAGAGTAATGGCAAAAAGATCATTTGGCGCAATAGCTTTCCTTAAGGTTTCAGATTCCAGTGGGAACATACAATATTTCTTGAAAAAAGGAGAAACTCCTCAAGCGGCATTCGATTTGCTTGACATGTGCGACTCTGGAGACATTGTTGGAGTAAAAGGAAAAGTTTATAGGACGCAAAAAGGCGAACTCTCAATAATGGTTAATTCGCTTGAAATGCTTTCAAAAAGCATTTTGCCGCTCCCTGAAAAATTCCACGGCTTGCAGGATATTGATATTAGGCAAAGAAAAAGATATTTGGATTTGATAATGAATCCTGAAGTTAAAGAAAGGTTTGAGAAACGCTCAAAAATAATTACTGCTTGGAGAGAATTTTTGGATTCAAAAGGATTTTTGGAAGTTGAAATACCCGTTCTTCAGCCGATTTACGGCGGAGCAAGCGCAAGACCATACAAAACAATGAGTAATGCATGGAAATCAGAATTTTTCTTGAGCATTTCTCCTGAACTGTATTTGAAAAGACTTTTAGTTGGCGGCTACGACAAAGTTTACACAGTATGCAAGAATTTTAGAAATGAAGACGTTGATAAAACTCATAACCCCGAATTCACAATGAGCGAATATTATTGGGCATACGCAGATCTCAACGATATGATGGCGTTAACTGAACAGATGGTTGAATTCATCGCACTTAAAGTTCTCGGAACAACAAAAGTTTCCCATGCTGGGAAAGAAATTGACGTTAAAGCGCCTTGGAAAAGAATAAAGATGATAGACTCGCTTAACGCGAAACTTGGAAAAAAGTCCCAGGATATGACGCTTGAAGAATTAATGGGCATTGCAAGAAAAGAAGGGCTTGTAATAAATCCTGATGAACAGAAAAAAGGGCTTGTTATCGCTGAATTATTTGAGCATTTTTGCGAAGAAGAATTAGTGAATCCTACTTGGGTCACAGAATACCCTAAAGAAACAACTCCTCTTTGCAAACCCTCAAGAGAAGACCCCGCTAACCTGATAGAAAGAACAGAATGCTACATGTTCGGATACGAGCTCTGCAATGGATACTCTGAACTAAATGACCCATTTTTACAAAGAAAGTTCTTCGAAGAACAACGTGACCAAGGCAAAGCAAAAGGCGAAACACACCCTATTGACGAAGACTTCCTAGAATCCATGGGCTACGGAATGCCCCCCGCAGGCGGAATGGGGCTGGGGATTGATAGGCTTGTTATATTCTTGACGAATGCGACTACTATTAGAGATGTCATATTCTTTCCGCAGATGAAGCCGGAAAAAGAAGCGCAAAAGTGACTCTGCGTTTTACTTTAGCCATGCAAGTGCACTAGCCACCAATTTTTCGTTCAGTCAATCGACGAAAATTGGGGTTGGTTTATATGGAATCAAACAAAGTCTTTTTGAATGGATAAAGAGAATTCCAGGCAATTCAATCTCTTTCTTGACACTGAGCAAGACAACAAGATATTCATTAAGTATTCCTATTCGGAGGATTTATGCCGGGTCAAAGAATTTGTCTTGATTTACTTTACGAGGCGTTATGACGAGTTTGTTGAGGTTGTAAAATATGATTGCTCTGAAAAGGAACGTCTTCACGTGCATTACTTCTGGGGGAATAGCAAACATAAAGAGTACTTGGACAGGGAGATTAGTATTGATACAATGCTTTTCATAATGGATAAGCTTGTTGAAAACTGGAGAAAATACTTATTAAAGTTCAACGAAAGCAAAGTTTTTATATAACGTGTGCTGTTATACTTGTGTGGTTTTATGAATAAGCTAATAATAAAAGTTGGAGGAAATATTAAGGCTGATTTGCGCGAAGCATGGGAACACCCCTCAAAAGAATTGCTTGGAACACACACCGTTTATGTAAAAGATACGAATGGAGTCAGGAAATTGCTTTCACCGGAAAGAATCCATCTCTTAAAACAATCTTTGGAATATTCTTCAAGCCCCTGTGTTTCTGATCTCGTCAAGAAAACTGGCAGGAAACAGGAAGCCATCAGCCGCGACGCTTCCGTCTTGGAAATGTATGGTGCAATAAAAAAAGTGAAAAAAGGCAGAAACGTTTACCTAGAACCAAAAATCAAAAGCATAGAAATAATATTCGGGTGAATGTTGAGTTACTTGGCCGGTTTTTGTTCTTTCTCACTAAAATAGCCTAGTATTTTTTCGCGATAATGTCTTGCGAGTGCCCTGTTCTTTACTATTGTAACTTTTATCTTAGTCCTTTTTGACAATATTGTTTCTAATATTCCAGCTGAAATTGCCTCAGTCATATCGTGCGGAGTAGAGTACATTTTGTCGAGTTCTTCAATCATTTTTGGGTCCATGAACACAAAGATTACATAGTCCCCAACCAGCGCAATATCATTCTCGAGATTATAGTTTGCATTTAGCATTACTCCCTTAAATCCAGTTTTATCATAATATGCCTTCAGCCACCGGTCTACAGGAGTGTCATTGGTGCACAGAACATACGAATCGTGCGAAGTACCCATATGGATAAACCTTTGGAATTCGTGGTCATTAAAGAAAAGAGGCCACCACAAATGCCTTAATATACATCTTCAAACCTCTATACTGTCGGTTATTATCATGCCATTAGAAGACATTCCAAGGACAAAGACGGGTATTCAAGGTCTTGATGCAGCTCTAAATGGCGGGATACCTACTGGCAATGCAGTCCTCATCTCGGGGGGAGCAGGAACAGGTAAATCTACTTTTTGCCTTCAATTTGCTGTGAACGGGGCAACACTTTTTGGTGAAAAAACCCTTTACATTTCAACCGAGCAAACTAGAGAGGAGCTCTATAGACAGGCCTATGGATTCAATTGGCGTGTTGACGATTTAGAAGCAAGAAATTTGCTAAAAATAGTCTTTTTTGACGTTACAAATGGAAATAGTTTCATGGAAAAACTTGATGCGATAATAATGGATTTCAAACCAAGGAGAATTATAATAGACTCACTCACCACTCTTACTGATTCTCTTTTGGTTTCAGGGATGACTGAAGATAAGGGTTTCTCGATGGTTCAAATTGCAGAAACAGTGAATCCTATGCCTAGAACTGATCAAATAATGACAAAGCATATACTCTATACTTTGTTTAAAGCAATAAAAAAATATAAAGTGACAAGTGTTTTTACTTCTGAACTTCCTGAAGATGAGCACTCATTGAGTGCTGATGGGGTTTCTGAATTTGTTGCTGATGGAGTATTGATGCTACATTTTTTAGGTATGGGGGGAGTAGATTCCAGAAGCATGCGTGTAAGAAAAATGAGGTATACTGATCACTTCAAAGATATAATGCAATATGAAATGAACCAAAATGGATTTGTTGTTTATGCTGATTCTGACATAAAAGTGTAGTGATTTTATGTTTAAGTTTGTGGCTGATTTATTATTTCACAAACAGTTGGCTTTTGAAGAAGGTCGAATCTCTTTGTTGGGTAGACCGATCTGCATGTTTCCTGCAGATTCTTTTGCGGGTTTGATAAAAGAATTGGAAAAACAAGGTCTTCAAAATAAACTTTACCTTAGTTATAAAGATCTTGGGATGAAATGGACTGACACTATGGCAAAAAACTATCGAATGACAAATGGGTTAGATGTCATTAAGTGGGATAGCGATATAATTGCGTTGGCTGGGCAAGGGACTGTTGAGCTTGTGTCAATGAAAAAAGAAATTCCCGAGTTAGTATTTAGACTGAATAAATCCACAATTGCTGAGTGTTATGGAAAATCAGATCATGCTGTTGATCATTTGTTTCGAGGGTTGGTCACTGGGGCTATGGTAGTTGTTTTTAAAAATGATTCTTTGGAGGGGGTTGAAACAAAATGTGTTTCTAAAGGGGATCCATTTTGCGAATTTGTGGTTAAACCAAAAGGTCTTTTTGATGTTTCAAAAAAAGAAGTTAATCAGCAAATAAATTTTTAATTGTTGATTTTATGGGCATTTTAAAAAATATGTTTGGGTTAATGTTACCTCAATATCTTTTAGTTACTACGGCAGCTGTTATTTCATCAAGTTTGTATTTTTTAAATTTAAATTTATTTTACTTAATACTTCCTTGGATAGTTGTATCTTCAACTATGTTTGGCTTGAATGTATTTAATAATTTTGTAGATTTCAAGATTGACAAAATATTAAAACCAACTCGACCTACTGTGAATGGTACACTAAAACTTAAGCATGTTTTATTTTTTTCTATTTCGCTTTTCTCCTTAGCAATATTTATGTCAATTTTTATTAGTGGGTTTGTATCATTAATTTTAACATTAGTTTCTGTGACGCTTTCAATAATTTATTCGTTAAATCCAATAAGGCTAAAGGATAGGTTATTTGGAGCCAATTTTGTTGGTGGTCTTTTATATGGAGTATTTCCTTATTTATTAGTTTCTTTTTCTCTGTCTCAACCTCCAAATATTTTATTTATGTTTTTCTTATTTTCACTGGTGTTTTGTATAGCTCATATAAAAGATATTGAGGATGCGAAATTTGAGAAAAAATTGAAAGTTAAAAACTTGGTTATTTTTTTAGGTAAAAAAAATGCTCTGTTGGCTACAACTATTATGCTAATTATTTTAAATTTGATAATGGTTTATTTTGCTTTAATTAATGTTTTTAAAATAATGTTTATTTTTGCGAGTTTTATTTCGATACTCTTGTCAACTTTAGTGTATTATTATTTATTAGGGTACAAAGAGGATAAAGTAATTGTTTCTCAATCTAAATTGGTTTCCTACTACATGATATTAATAATGATTATTGAGCTGTGTTATGGTGTCATAAACATTTATAATTATTAATTAGGTGTAATAATTATGGGTCAGATTAATGTTCTTGGAGCGGGTGTTTCTGGGTTAACTTCGGCTATATTTCTTAATAGGGCTGGTGTCAAAGTAAAGATTTATGAGCGATTTTCTGATGTTGGGATGAATGTCGGCAATAATTGCCAAGCGATTAGGAATTATGATAGAAAAACTGATTTGCTTAAAGAATTGTCTTCTTTGAATGTAAACATTAAAGCTAATCCAATATTTGATATAGACAAATATGCTCCTTCAGGTAGAAAGATGAATGTTCATTCAAATTCATCTCCATTATTTTACGCTGTTATGAGGGGTGCTCAGAGAATATCGCTTGATAATCAGCTTTATGATATTGCTTCTAGAGAGGGGGTGGATATCGCATTTAATCAAAAAAAGACAATATCTTCAGGGGATATAATCGCAGTAAATGGGTTATTCAAAAATATGTGGGCTTATGGTAGAATGTACACTGACATCGAAGTTGATCCGACTCGAATATTATTTTTTATGGATTCGAGGTATTGTCCCAATGGGTATTTGTATTTAATTCCTTTTGGTGAAAACCAAGCTACAGTTGCTTCAACAAGTTTTGATTTAACTGCGCCTTTGCCAGCTTTATTTGATAGGTTTGTGGAAGAAAATAAAGTGATTAATGGGATAGTTTCTAAGGGCACAATTGTTGAAAAGTTTTCGGGTTCAGCATATTCCAATGTTCCATCTACAGCTGTTCTTTCTGGTAAAAAATTTGTTGGGGCGGCTGCGGGATTTGTTGACTCTGCAAGAGGATTTGGAAATATATATGCAATTAGATCGGGTTATCTTGCAGCCAAGTCTATTATTGATAAGTCTGATTATGATGTTCTGTGGAAAAATGAGTTTGAGTCTGAATTATTAAAAAGTCTCAAAAGGAGATTTTTTTTAGAAAAATTTGATAATTCAGGTTATGAAAAGTTAATTGTTGAGGATAAAGTAGATATTAAAAAATATGAGAAAGTTCCAAAATCCATGCAAAAACTTTTAGAGAAAACTCAATTTAACCTGGCTCTTTCTGACTGGCGTAAAAAATTTGATTTGAGCAGATTGTTTTCTTAAGGTGGGTAAATGTCACTAAGCCTATTTGTACCAAATTTGAAATCAAATTCTTCAAAGGATTTAGTGGTTCAAGTTTTAGTAAATGAATGGCCTTTGTCAGCTAGAGAAATTTTCAATCGTGTAAAAAAGAACTCTTCTTCAAGTGTGTCTTATCAAGCAGTCCATAAGGCATTAAAATTGCTTGAGAATGATAAAATATTGTATAAAGAATCTGGAAAATATTCTATAAACTCTAGTTGGGTAGAGTCAGTTTCGGATTTTGCGTCTTTTTTAAAACGTAATCTCGATTCCCAAAAAGCAGTTTATCCTTTGCAAAGAAGCATGGTTTTTTCGACTGTTTATGAGGTCGATCAATTTTTGTCTGAGTTTGGGAAGATGTTAAAACCTAAAAAAGAAGATGAGTTTGCTTTGCATTGGCATCATTTTTGGATTCCATTATTTTTCTCAAAAGATGCGTACTGCGCAATGAAAGAGTTATTGGTTGGCTCAACTTTTTATTGCGTTACTCCTTCAAATACTTCTATTGATAAGTGGGTTGCTAATTTTTGGAATAGCTCTGGAGTAAACGAAAAAACAGGCGTAAAAGGGGCGTATGGCATTGACATGATTATTTTCAAAGATATTATTGTTCAAGTTTTTTATCCTAAAGAGATAAAAGATATGATTGATAAAGTGTATAACTCGACCAAGGATCCGTCCAAGCTTGATATTGATAAATTCTTTAAAACTGTTTTTGAGAAAAAGACTCGTATTCCTGTGCTTATAACTAAGAATGAAGAAGTGGCTAGTGAGCTATTGGCTCAAACAAAAGCGTTATTTAAATAATCTTTTTCAACTCTTCTCTTTTATCTCTTTCGTCGCTTTTTCAACAAATTTGTCTAGTGTCATTACTTCTTGGTTGCCAACGCGAGGTCTAACAGCCACTGAGTTGCTTTCAGCTTCTTTTGCTCCTACAACCACTATATAGGGTACTTTTAGTTTTTGTGCGTCTCTGATTCTTGATCCGAGTGTTTCGTTTCTGTCGTCAAGCTTTATTCTTATTTCTTCGTCGAGGAGTCTTGTTTGTACTTGTTTAGCATAATCTAGGAATTTTTCGGAGATTGGTATTATTCTTACTTGTTCTGGCGAGAGCCAGAGCGGGAATGCTCCTCCGAAGTGTTCAATTATGAGTCCTGTGAATCTTTCGAATGATCCGAATGGTGCTCTGTGTATCATTATGGGTCGGTGTTTGCTTCCGTCAGGGCCTATGTATTCAAGTTCGAATCTTTCGGGCAGGTTGTAATCGAGTTGTATTGTTCCAGTCTGCCATTCTCTGCCTAGGGCGTCCTTGATTATGATGTCTGCCTTTGGCCCGTAGAATGCTGCGTCTCCTTCGTTTACAGTGAAATTGATTTTCTTTTCCTTGAGCACTTCGATTATTTCTTGTGTTGATTTTTCCCAGTTCTCTACGCTTCCGACATATTTGTCGCTTTTTGGGTCGCGTGTTCCTACTCTTACTCTGAATTCGTTGAGTTTGAGTACGCCCATCACTTTCATCAATAAATCGAATACACCCATGAATTCTGATTTTACTTGGTCGGGGGTGCAGAATATGTGTGCGTCGTCTTGAGTGAATCCTCTTACTCTTAAGAGCCCTGAGAGTTCTCCGCTCTTTTCATATCTGTAAACAGTTCCCATTTCGCTTAGTCTTAGCGGAAGGTCGCGGTAACTTCTTTGGCCCTTCATATAATATTGTATATGGAAGGGGCAGTTCATCGGCTTTAGCAAATATTCTTCTTCTTCGATTTTTATCGGAGCGTACATCATTTCTCTATAGTGGTCGTAGTGGCCGCTTGTCTTGAAGAGTTGTAATCTTCCTATGTGCGGAGTTATTACAAAAGAGTATCCTCTTTTTGTCTGCTCTTTTACCAAAAATTCTTGGAGCTGCATTCGAAGAATTGTTCCATTAGGGCACCAAATTGGTAAGCCTTTGCCTACTTCTTCGCTTATCATGTAAAGATCGAGTTCTTTTCCAAGTTTTACATTTGAATTTTCTTCTGCTTTCTTTCTAAGTTCAATCCAGTCGTCAAGCTCTTTTTGCGTTGCAAAAGAGATTCCGTAAACTCTTTGAAGCATTTTGTTTTTTTCGTTTCCTTTCCAGTATGCTGCTGAGATTTTCAATAATTTTACTGCTTTGATAGGTTCGGTGCTTTCTAGGTGCGGTCCTTTGCACATGTCAGTGAATTTTCCGTTAGTGTAAGTAGATATTTTTGTTTCGCCTGTAGTTTTTAGATCATTAATCATTTCTACTTTGTATTGGTTGTCTTTGAATTGTTTGAGCGCTTCTTCTATTGGAATTTCGATTCTTGTCATTGTTTCTTTTCTTTTCAGAATTTCGTTCATCTTTGCTTCGATTTTTGCTAGGTCTTCTTCGTTGATGTTTTTGTCAAGTTCAAAATCGTAGTGGAATCCCTGTTCTATTGGGGGCCCGATAGCTATCTTTGCATTAGGGAAAGTCTCGATGAGCGCGTTAGCGAATACATGGGCGGTAGTGTGCCAGAACTTTTCTTGGTATTCCTTGTCTTGTTCAGCCATGGTATTCTCTCCTTAGGCAAAATTTGGTTCCAAAAGCTTTAATAATTGCATTTTGTGAACTAAGCGGTCGCAGTCTTAACTGCAAAAATAAGGGCAATTCATGGACTAGTGACAAATGACTGCATACTATAGTATCCGTCTTGCGAGTATATAAATGATTTTTTGAAAATGCTGTACTTTTTGTACATTTCATGCTTTTTGTCAGCTACTTTATTTTTGTCTTTATGGGAATTATATCCTTCAACAACTCGTCTTCGAGCGCCGTTTGCTCTGAAAGCTTTACAAGCCACCCTTCAGTTTTTATTATCCCTGCCTTTTCAAGGTCTTTTAGGGCGGAGTTTAGTTTTGGTTGGGAGAAGGCGGCAAAGCAAAGGAGCTCGTCTTTTGTATAGTATTTGCGCTCGTGCATTAGCATGTACATGACTTTTTTGTGGGTTTCGCAGAAGTTCGGGTTCTCTTCTGCTTTTCTAAGATAAGCGTTTTCAATCACACTCAGCGGCAAACAAAACACCTTTTTCTTGATAATATTATCTTGCTGTTTGGAGTGTTAATAGGGGTTTGGTAGAACTTTGTTCAACTGATTGGTTGAGTTTTTTGGCTATTGTTGGCCAGATTTTTTGGCTAAATGTTGGTTTCAGTAAGCGTTATTAATGGTTTCAGTTGCAATATTATTGGTAAAAATTGGTGAGCAAATTTGATTTGCCTGATAGCATTGTTGGTATTTGCAGTACTTGGATTGTTCTCTGTAAAATTTAGGGGATATTTCTTCGAGGCTGCTGATTGCGTTTTCCGCAAGGTCACTTTGAGAAAGTGCAACACTTCATTTGATCAAAAAATGAAGATGAAGATCAGCACGAGAGTTACTTCGGTGAATAAGCCTTTAGGGGGATTTGTTTTCAAGCACTTTGAAGTGCTTTCTTGGATAATGACAATCTTGATGATTTTGTCTTTGGCCTATTCGGGGTATGTTGGCTTAATGGGGGCTTACAATTGGGTGATGTATCAGAATTGTAATGGTCCTAATAGCACCGAGTTTTGCGCATATAACGCCCTTACGGGGGTAAGCACCCCGATTTTGAATGACGCGAATATTACCGATTGCAATGATGCGTTTTACAATACGAAAGTTAATCCCGGGTTCCTGCCAAGCGGCATACTTGATGCGAATTCCTCGCTAATTAAGTAGATTTTTAAGGGATTGTTGGTTTTAGGATTATAGGAAAATTACGATTATTGGGGGTTGTTAGATGACAGAAGAACAGAATCATGAGCACCATGCTGCTCATACAGAAAATGCTCATCACGAGCATAATGAGCATCACGAACATAAGGAGCATCACGAGCACGCGGAGCACAAGGAGCATCACGAGCACGCTGAGCATCACGCTCATAAGGCTCAAGAGGCACCAAAACAAGACGAGGGAAAGATAATGGGGTTTGAGCAAGGTGCTCTAATCACTGCGGTGGCTTTCCTTTTTGCAGGAATAGTATTAGGAGCACTACTCGCATATGGAATGGGGGCGCTTAATTCACCGACTACTACTATAGGTCAAAATGTATTTACGGGTGCAAGCGTAGATCAAAACGCCTTGAAGCAGAACGTTGAAAAATATATTAACACTAATTTGCTGACTGACAAAACTGTTTCAGCAAAGATACTAGACTCGAATGATTTGGGCAACGGTTTGTTTGCACTTTCATTTGAGATATACCAGGACGGAGCGGTTGTTTCATCCGGACAAGTATATGCTAACGAAAAGGAGATCATAATCGGACAATTGTTCAGTATGAGCGCTCCAGTAGATCAACCAGAACCTGTAAAGACTGAGTACACTAAGTCAGACAAGCCTAAAGTAACATTGTTTGTAATGGCTTTCTGCCCTTACGGACTCCAGGCAGTTAAGGCATTCGGACCTGCTATGCAGCTCCTCGGACCAACAACAGATACAAAGATGGGTTACGTTCTATACTCAAACTTTGCTTCGCAATACGGAGCAGACTGGAACGCATACTGCTTTGATGAAAACGAAACTTATTGCTCCATGCACGGAGCAGGCGAACTTAACGAAGACATAAGACAACTTTGCATACAAAAAGATCAGCCGGACAAGCTCTGGAATTATTTGGATGCAGTAGTTGCGGATTATGACGCTGGAAAAGTTTCGGCGGCAAATATCGACAGCAAGTGGAAGGATTACGCAAAAGTTGCAGGCGTTGACACAGCGAAAGTTGAGTCATGCATAGCAAATGATGCAGCAACCCTCTTAGCTGAACAAGCAGCCCTCAACAAGCAGTTTAGTGTGCAGGGAAGCCCTACGGCAATAATCAACGGCGCACAATATGCCGGCGGAAGAACAGCTGAAGAATTCAAGACAGCTGTCTGCCAAGCATTCAACACTGCTCCCGCTGATTGCAGCGCTGCGCTAAATAGTACAGCATCATCAGCCCCAGCAGGCGGATGCGCAACACCAACAGCTAACTAAAATTAATGCGGGGTCGTCTCCAAGAAAGGGGGCGGCCTTGTTCTTTTTTTAATCATATTGTACTAGTGATACTTCATGAGAAACAATTCGCGTCAAGAAAAGAAGAAAAGTATTTTGCCACAAAAGGTGCTAATTTTTTTTGTGGCGCTTGCTTTAGTGAACTTCGCCGCCGGAATATATTCTTTGTCTTATTACTTTGATCCGCTTGTGCTGGCTAGTCCTCTTCTTTGGATTTTTATCGCGGATTGCCCATTGTATGCGATTCTTTTTGGGATAAACCTTTTGCTTGTTGCAAAAGGCAAGTCAAACCCTTTCTTAGGCATGGTGTCAATGGCAGGGAACATCAAGTACTCCCTTTGGACAATATTCATTTTGTTTTTGTATCCCAACCCTTTGAGTTATTGGATGTTTTTTCTAAGTCACTTGCTCTTGGCGGCAGAAGTAATAGTGCTTTTTAGGAAGTACGCATTTTTACCTTGCCACGCTTTCTTCGCAATAGGCTGGTTTGTGATAAACGATTTGTTTGATTATTACTTGTTCTTCACTCATCCTTACTTCAACCCTTCTTTTTTCGCCCAAGTGGCGTTTTTCTCGCTTTTTTGCTCGTTTTTAGTGCCTCTTATTGTGCTTAAACTCTTTTCAAGGCGCGAAAAGTAACCAATATAAAGGGCTTATGACAATTATTCTCTAGAAAGGCGGGCAAAGTAGAAACCGCTTTTTTGTTGATTTTACAAAGGATTTGAAATAATGAATAGCATCACAGGACTAGGCGCATGCCAAGAAGTAGGAAGAAGCGCATTCTTACTTGATTTCGGAGAAAAATTCTTGCTTGATTACGGAGTAAAATTGACTCCTACGGGGATTGATTATCCTCTTGATGTGAGAGAGCACGTAAAAGCAGTTATTATTTCTCACGCGCACCTCGACCACTCCGGGTTCTTGCCGTATTATTACAAAACATCAGAGTGCCTTAGTTTTATGACTCAGCCTACTCTTGAGCTCGCCGATATCTTGTGGCAGGACTCGATAAAAATCGCGGAGTTTGAAGGACTCGCTCCAAAATATTTAAAATCAGAAATCGAAAGAACTCATAGATACAACTTTATTGTTCCATACCACAAAAGCCTTCATTTGAGCCACGATGTTTCACTAGAATTTTTTGATGCTGGACACATTTTGGGCTCGGCTCTTTCAAAAATAACTTATGGCGACACATCATTCATGTACACCGGGGACTACAAGGTTGACGAGACACAGCTTCACGCAGGTTGTGATTTTTCAATGGGCAAAGCGGATTACGTTATGATGGAATCAACTTACGGTGATAGGGAGCACACGAACCGAAAACAATCCGAAAAAGCATTTTGCGAATCTGTGCAGGATACGGTTGACAGGGGCGGATACGCGATAGTTCCTGCTTTTGCTGTTGGAAGAAGCCAGGAAATAATTGATGTATTGTCAAAGTACAATCTTAACGCCCCAATTTTCCTTGACGGGATGGGAAAAAAAGTTGCTGACATTTACTTGAAGCATTCAAACTTGATAAAAGATCCAAAAGGCCTCAAGAAAGCGCTCAATGGAGTAACTTGGGTTCAGGGAAAACAGGGGAGAAGCAAGGCGCTAAAAAATCCTTCAGTGATTGTAACAACTTCGGGGATGATGAAAGGCGGGCCGGTAATGCATTATGCTACAAAAGTAATGAACGATCCTAGGAGCAAGATACACCTGACAGGATATCAGGCCGAAGGGATGCCTGGAAGAAATTTGCTTGAGAAAGGAGTATTGCCTTGCGGAGAGAATGGAGAACTAGTAAAAGTAAATTGTAAATACGAAAAATATGACTTTTCAGCTCATCCTTCCCAGAGCGAAATGATACGTTCTATCAAAAAATGGTCTCCAAAACAAATTTTCCTCGTTCACGGCGACAAGGAAGTTATGCCAATATTTGCAAAGCGCATAAAGGACGAGACAGGCGTTAAGGCAACTCCCCTTGAAATGGCAAAGCGCATAGATTTTGAATAAACCTTTTTAACAATTTTTTTTATGGCTTATGGGAATTTTTGCCCGCGGTGCAACAACAAGACTGACGCATTAATTTCAGGACTTTGCCAGGATTGTTTCCTTTCAAAGCACGAGATATTCTCTATGAGAGATCTCACTTTTCCTCGGTGCGTAAAATGCGGGAAACTCACTATCAAAGGGCGTTGGGTGGCTTTTAGTGAGGGCGCTTTATCTGCAGATATTGTAAAAAAAGTTAAGCTAAATCACGATCTTGAAAAGCCCATAGTTGACGTTGAAGTGAAAGAAGTCGGCCCGTTTGAGTTTGACGGGCTTGTGAAGGTAAAAGGTTTCATCCAAGATTCTCTTTTAGAGCAGGAAAAACCAATACATTTTTTCTTGCAGAAAGTTTCCTGCGATCCCTGCATGAAGCTCGTATCAAATTATAGAGAGGCAATCATACAGCTCAGGGCAAGCACTCCTGAAGATGCCGACGCAATGCTTGAACTTACAAATTCGATGATTGAGAATGGAAAAGACAAGGACTCTCTTAGCGGAGTCGTGAAATTGATTAAGATAAACAACGGTTACGATCTTTGGATCGGTTCAAAGAGCGCGGCATCAAAAGTTGCCAAAACACTTGCGAGAATCTACAAGACCAGAATAATACATTCAAAGACCCTCATTGGCGAAGAGAACAGAGGAGTATTCAAATACAGATATACTTTTTGCATCAAAAAGATGTGATGATTTCTTAACTATCTGACTAGTTTTATTTTTTTATTTCTCAAATTCATTAAGTGCTTTTATTATCTCTTCGACAGGAAGGGAGCAAGTTACAAGCGGTATTTTTTCTGATTCGGCTATTTTTATTGCAATCGGATCAACCGGCTTATCCTTAAAGTCGCCGTTTAATATTATCATGCTTGGTTTCATGTCAGTTGAAAATCTTCCAATCTTTACTGCAATCATCGGACTTCTTCCGGTTTCCACGTTTCGAAATATAAGCGCCCTGTTCGGCGTTTTTCCGTAGAGCATCATGTATTCCTGCACAGGGACTTCAAGTATTACTTTGAGCGAATCAATTATAGTGTACCCGAAGATGCTTTCTTCTTTGAGTTTGTGCGGGAGGCAAACAACATCTCCCCCAATTTTTTTTACAATGTCGGTAGCTTTTATCCCTGAAGTGAATTCGTGGCTGTCAAACGCTTTTACTGTGTCCTGTACAAAATCTTTTTCAAGCTGCTTCACTACTTTTCCGCCTCTTGACTTATCAATATCGATTAGCGCTTTTACGAGTCTTGAAACAACTGCAATTCCAGGATTTTTTCTTCTTCCACCCTCATAATCTGAAATAGTTGAAGAAGAAACTTTTAGGTGCGATGCAAGCTCTGTTTGGTGTATGGCAAATATTTCTCGCCATTTCTTCATCGATCCGCCAGCATCTGCCGAGAGGGTTATCTCTCCCGCGATTGTCATCTCGAGCTTGTCCATACAATAAGTATGTATTAACCCCCTTAAAAAAGGTTTCGACAGTTGTCGTCTCGTAATAGGGCTTTTTTCGACAGGGTTGTTTTTGGTTAAAACGCGTGGTTTCCCAAGATTTGCTGGTTTAAAGCCAAAAAAGCTTTTTATATTGCAATAATGTTAGGTTAATCATGTTGCGCCAAAAAGGTATTGTCTTTCTTATTTCTTCGATATTTTGTTTGTTCCTGATATTTGGTTGCACCAGTCCGGGTGAGTTTGAATATTTTGAGATTGTTCAGGATAAACAAGGGTACTTTCACGAAGTAATAATTCTAAATACCGGCCAGGTTATGGAAAAAACAGGCCCATCTAATCTTTCATTTGAAAATAGTGTTCGGAATGCAAGAATTTCCCCTGAAAAAGCAAAGTTGCTGATTCAAGATGCAAATTCTTTGATTCAAAAAGGATCCGCCTGCGAATACGGGGAGAAAGAAATAATTTTTTATTCAGGGGGCGTTCTTTCCAAGACCTGCTTTAATTCTGCAGAATTTGATTCGCTTTTTTTGGATGTAACTTCTTCAATTGCATCGGAGTATTCTGTTGACAATTTTTTCGTACACTTGGTTTATGCGGGCCGTAACGGAATGAATGACTACCATCTGTTTAATGATGGTCTTGTTCTTGAAAACGATTATTCTCTGGGCGGCGAATTGTCTTCAGTATCGTTTAAGAAAATAGAATCTGTACTGCTTGAAAATTTGAAAAACTCTGCAACTGGAAGCATGTTTGAGAATGACAATAATTGTTCGCTTGAGACCTCAGGATATAGGTACGTTGAAATACAGAAAGGTCAGTCATATAATTACTATGTTTATTGTGACGAAATCTCTCAATCAAAAAAAGATTTTTATGATGGGGTCTTGAAAGCGTTAGGTGAAGCCAAATGAAAGGAAATTTTTTTGTTGTTTTGCTTCTGCTTCTGGGGTTGTCTTCGTTAGTGGGTGCGGTTGCAGTGATTGTCCCTGTATATGTCGCGTCTCTTTCGATAATCGCCTTAGTATCAAACGTATTAATTACAGCCGCGGTTTATGTTGCTGCAAAAGGGGTATTTAGCAGGAAATCATTTGGGGGCAATTTTTCAGAGAAACTTAATGTTTCATTTGAAATATTCGGGAAAATAGTTATTCTTCTAATCGTCACAATGGCCGCGATTTTTATTTTCTCGCCAGTAACTATTGAGGATTCGCTTGTTGCTGGTTTATTTGCAGCATTAATTGCCCTTCTGATTTTACTTTTAGTGTCCTATAGGAAGATTGCAGTTTTGCCAAGCGAAAGAAAAGCGATTGCCAAAGGAATAATGGGTTTTTGCGTTTTTGTCTTTATTTCTTGTTCTATAATCTCTTACTTCTCAGTGGAGTTCACGGTTGCGACCGGTGCGGCTAAGCAGCAAGCGATAATTAGTTTTCCGTTCGAAGATATTGTAAAAGATGTGATGCAAAGTAGTTCCGCGCCAGTTTATTCAAACGTTGCAGAATCTCCAAGTCCTTCGCAGGGCATTTCGAGCAAGGCGACCGAAGAGAGTAGATTTTTTAGCGTGATTTTACTTCCAACGAGCGCAGAAGTTTGCATTATCTCAAATTTATCTGCAATAATAAGAGTGGAGCCTGTTTTTGGGTGTTATATTGCGGAAAATGGAATAAGGCAGAAAACATTTTGCCCGATAGTCATAAGTGCGGAAGAACTAAATTACTCTTCCGATATTAACTCATCGGGGTCATGTAGCGGGCCCTATACGGTTGAAGGGTGATCTTGTTGGAAAATTTAAGCGAAAAAAGTCGTCTTATTCTGGCCGAATTTCTTAATCAAGATACCTTTGGCGCCAATGAAATAGTTGTTCTTGAGAAAAACGAGAATTCTTTTCTTGTTCCGATGTGTAAAGCATCCAATGCTGAGTTTTTCGAAGGGGCTTTCTCCCCTGAAGGCCCGTTTTGGAAGGCATATGTTGATTTGGCTTTGGGCGAAAAACCGGCCGGCAAGAGGTATGCTGTTGTTCTTGATGGTCAAATGTATTTCTGCAAGAATATTGAAACAAAATACATTTATTCGCTAGGTCCAAAGAAAAATTATTCTTGCAATAATTATCTGCTCGTTGAAAATGCCTCCATTTCGGCGGACGCATTGATCCGCTTGTTATCTGCTCCGTTGGATAGCATTTCAATGACAAAAAATGCGCTCGTTGATGCGTTCAAAGTAAATGAAATATTCGAATCGTTTGGAGATCAAGTTAAGCGGGCGGATTTGGCGGTCAAATTAGCGAATAATGGCTCTTTGGGTGCGAAAGATGCTTCTGTTTGTCTGGAGAATGCAAAAAACGTGATGTATTATTCTTTTGTGGCCTCGCTTGCGCATGCATTGAAGCTTAAGCCAAATGCGAGTCTTGCTCCATTGATTGAAGAAACAAAACAATTCTTGCTGCAAAAATATGACAGAGTATCGGAGAAGAATTGTTTTTTGTCAAAGAATTTTTATGATATCTCGGAAAAACCGTTTGGTGAAACAAAAGAGCGGATATTGCTTAATTCTTCGGAAGAAGATTGGTTTGTTCTTAGAGAAGCTGCAAAGCTTCAATGCTCAAAATTCCTTTACATGCTGAGAAAAATATATTTGTCTGAAGCAAAGTCGCTTGGGCTTGGTGAAAAAGTATTTCATCTGACCGTAAAGGAGCTCGTATCAGCTCGGCAGGACTCAAAGGGGGTCAAAGCCCTTGCGTTAAAGAGATTTGAAGAGTATGAATCAAATCAGGAACTTCTTCCAAAGAGGATAATATTTCAAAAGCAATGGTTCTTTGACAATGAACGCCAGAGTGTAATGAAAGGAGTGAGTGTTTCAACCAAAATTATGCAAAAAGCAAAGGTCGGCTGGGTGCATGGCGAGACGGATTTGAGAAAGAACTTCAGCGGAAAAATAATTGTGACTGACTATTTCTCGCCTAATCTTGTGACCGCCTATGGGGGTGCGCTTGGGGTGATAAGTTCGGTCGGAGGGGTGCTTTCTCATCCTGCGGTGATTGCGAGAGAAAAGGACATTCCTTGCATTGTCCAAGTCGACGGACTTATTAAGATAAAGGAAAATGACCTTGTTGAGATTGACGGAAAAACCGGTCAAATAAAGATATTAAATTGATTTAATTTATGGGTGTTTGTGCCTCACTTGCTTCTTTAAATTCCTCGCTTCCCACTTGTCTTTAACCCTTTTTCTTCTCAACAATCTCACGAATCTTTCAAGCTCGATTCTATCTAGTTCCTCGTGGGTGTGACCTCTGCTAATCAGCTGTGCTATCCGATATCTTGATGCCTGTGCATGGGTTATGTGTGTCATATTCGGGAAATATTCCCGGGCCTTTTGTATTATTCTAGCCTCCATCGCCGAGGCCAATCCGATTTTCTTTGTGGGAAATTTTTCCTTTGTCGTGTCGGGATAAGGATAATACGCGATGAATGTCAAGTCTCTTGTGTGGTGGTCGTAGGAGAGAATGAATTTGCTGAAGTGCTGACCGCCCCAAAAGCCATGCTTTACGAGCGTATCCCTTATTTTTGGGGAGGTTATGAGATCTTTCGACGGCTCGTCAATTACAGCGTACGCATTGGCAATCAGAAGTCTGCTATCCGAAAAATTCGGCGTATATTCAAGTTTTAATCCGAGCGTCTTTTGCCGGCTCATAGGATATTCTTGTTTCTCGCATATATATTACTTCTCTGACGAGGCTTTCATTCGGGCTTGCTTTGCCGGTTTAATCCTCATGCGAAGCAATAAAAAAAAGAAAAAGAGGGCAAAAGCCCTCTTTTCAATCAATTAGTCTATTGTGATGATACCGCGTTCATCTATTATTATTTTTGCGTTGTCTGGGATCTTGGCCCCTATGTTGACTTCGCCTTCTGCGTTCATTCCAACTTCGTTGTCTGTTCTAGCGGTTCCGCCTTTGATTTCAATGCTGTTATCTACTTTGACATTGACATCAGCATTTACTTTGGTGGTTACGCGTATTACTGGAGTTAGAATGTAGTTTCCGTCTCCTGTCTTGTGCATTGATGCTCCTGCATTGAAGTCTAAGACAGCTACTGCGGTTGTGCTAGCGTTCACTTCGAGATCCGCGTTGATCTTCAGGACGTTTGAAGGAAGCTTGGCTTCTGTTGTTCCATTCTCATCGGTTACTTCTACCTTTGAGATTGTGAGCCTTACTTTGTCATAGCTCCCTGCCTCGACATTGGCGTCCGCGGCTAGCTCTGTTTTTTGCTGTGATTCCAGCAAGAGCAGGTCGAAGGTCTGCGGAGAAGAGGATATGGTTATCCATCCTTCGGTTGATTCGGCTGCCTGCACTTCTATTTTGCTAATGGAGAGCATTATGCTGGTTACTGTGTTTAAGTCTCCCTTAGCATCAGTTATTCCGACAACTATGCGTCCATTTGCTTCAATTTCTTGCTTGGAGAAGATTTTTCCTTTATCGTCAATCTCTAGCTCCTCGTTTTCATCAATTTCCACGTCTATTTCTACGTTTCCATTTATGTCCATTCCCTGATCGTTCTCGACTTCTATTTCTCCATCTTCTATTTCGAGTTCTTCGTCAACATTAACTTCTATTGAGGAGTCTTTGCTGATCTTGAGGTGGACTACAGGTGCAAGGATGTATTCTCCTTTTCCTGTCACATGGAGTGATCTGTCCGCTTTGAAGTCTATCGTTGCCACTGATACTTTGCCGGCATTAACGTCAAAGCCTCCAGCGAACTTGAGTTCGTTTGATGGCAATTTGGCTTCAAATGTGCCGTTTGCATCTGTCACCATGACTTTTGAGATGACAAGTCTAAGCTGGTTGTATGCGCCTGAGTTTAGGTTCGCATCAGCTAGTAGTACGGTGGTGCCGTCTGCTTTCAGTTGTAGCAAATCGTAAGTTTTTGGGGTGGATGATAATGTTATCCATCCTTCGGTCTCGCTTTGGACCTGCACTTGACTGATTGTCACTTCTATCTTGCTGACGTTTTCTATGTCAGCTGTAGCGTCTGTTATTCCAACAACTAGTTTTCCGGTCGCCGGACCTGGAGTTGTGCAGCCAAAAACAAGAAGTAAAGCGGCCAAGCACAAAACCAAAAATATTCCTGATTTGTACACATTTTTCATCATTATACCTCTTTCCATATGGGCTGTTTGTCATTAATAACACTTTTGGATGGCATGTCGCGGGCGAGCTTAGGCTAACAAGATTAACAGGCCCGTCGGGAATCGGAACGTCCTGTTTCGCCAGCAAGCAAAAGCGAGCTTTTGTGGCTGCCGCAAAACTAATAGTTTTGCTTGCAGGACGAAGCGGAGCACCATCTTCGCTTGTTAGCTCGATGATGCATACAGGCCCGTCGGGAATTGAACCCGAGTCTACGCCTCGCTCCAACCTCGCTAGTCGGTTTCTGCCTATTGCGAAGCAATGGGCAAATCCTTTCGCGAACCTTAACAAGGCTCTAGGAGTGCGCTATACTATCCACTATACTACGGGCCTATTATTTTTGGCTCCTTTATAGCATTAACTCTGCGGGATCGCTTTGCGATCGCGCTTCGTACCCGCCAGGCGAAACTGGCGATCCGCTATACTACGGGCCTATTAGTTTAATTTGTCTTGTGTGAGATTTTTAAGTGTTGGCTTGGTTGTTAAATTCCGGGGATTAGCTTTAGCGCAAGCGCTACTGCGAAAGGTACTGACCAGTTATCATCCCATGGGAGGGGTTCAATGATTGATGCGAATATTGCACAAAACATTGCTATTTGGAGGTTGTAGAATAGTCCTATACAAAACACCGAAACAACAAAAAATGCTAGGGTTCCTTCAAGAGTTTTATTTTTTATTATTTTTATTTTCCCGAATTTCTTGCCGATTAGCGCTGCGGCAGTATCTGCTAGTGTTGCTACAAGGATTGCGGCAAAGATTATTTGGGGCTGTCCCTTGAAAAAGAACAAGAGGACGCATGCTGAAAGAAAGAATGTTATCGCCGCTTTTCCTGGGAAATGCTTTTCATGATCTCTTTCAACAGTGAAAATTATTTTTTGCAAAAGAGGGTACTTCGCCCCTTTTCTTATTGAGATTCCAATCATTATTCCTATTAGTGTTAGTATTGAAAGGCCGATGAAAGCGTCGCTGGTTCCAAAGAACCATATTGTAAAGATAATAAACAAACCGAAAAGTACGTGGAATAATTTTCTTAAGAGCTCTTTCTTCATAATACCACTAAAATTTTGTTCCTCTCATGATTTCCTTTCCCAGTTCGAACCTTATCTTTTCAGCCATTATTTTCATTTCATGCGAGACTCCAGGCTTTGCTTTGCATGGATCTATGTCGTTACTTTTGTGCAGTGGAACAAGATGCAGGTGCGCATGCGGTACTGCAAACCCCTCAACAACTAGGCCGATTTTTTTTGCACCGGTAGCGTTTCTTAGCGGCCTTTCCAGTTTCTTGGCTAGTTCAAATATTTCCTGGTATTCATCACCGGGCAGATCGTAAAAATAATCGACATGGTGTTTTGGTATTATCATGAAGTGCCCTGGTGTGATTGGATTGATGTCAAGTATAGCGAGGAACTTCTTGTTTTCCCACACCTTGTTTGATGGTATCTCGCCTTTGAGTATCTTGCAAAATATGCAATTGCTTGCTGCCATCGGGTTGTCTGCCATTGTATTACCTTATTTCTTTTTCATTAATATAAAGTAGTGGTGCTTCTCGTAAGGCTCAAGGGAAAGCACTTGCAACACTTCAAATTCACTTTCAAGGATTCTTTTCTCTTCAAGAACTATGTCTTCTTTTTTTTCTGATTGGGAGATGCTTTTTGTCTTTATCGCTATCGCTGCAAGACCGCCTTTTTTCAAGAACTTTGCGTTCTTTACAAATATCTCTGCTTGGTTTCGTTGGGAGATGTCCTGAAACATCGCATCAACTTTTTCTTCGATGAATTCTGCGTACTCGCCGGGATTTTCAGCATTGCCTACAAGCGGCATCAAGTTTTCTCTTCTTTCCGCAAGTTGTAAGAGCTTAATCATTGCCACGGTTGAAATGTCGATGCAAAAAACTAGTCCTTCGTTTTCAACAATATCTGAAACGTGGCTTACTGTCGTGCCTTCTGCGCTTCCAAGGTAGAGCACTTTTGAGTTCTTTGCGAAAATGCTTTCTTTGAGCCCTTTTTTGACCGCGGCGCCATATTTTGATCTGTGAAAGTCCCATTCGCGGTATTCTGTCTCGCCGTCGTGTATGAGTAATTCGCCGTATACGCGTTGCCCCTTAGCAATGCTTTTTGTGTATAACTTTCCGTTATTTTCAAATATTCCTTCAAAGAGCTGTTTCATACTGATTTTTGGGAGTTTTCTTGTTTTAAACGTTGGTGAACGGCAGTTAGCGGGATTTTTCTTGTCAATCTTGAAGTAGGTTTTTAAATAATGCCCTCTTTTCCTTGTTTAGAGTTTTTTTAGGGGTGCGATTTAATGCATAATGATATGGATATGTTACAGAAGAAAATTGAGGAAGCGGCGTATGATCCGATGTGCTTTGCAGGAAGCGTTTTGTTATTACTTATCTGTGCAATGGGACTTTGGTTGCATGATGTTGTAATAATAGTAATAGGAGTTGTTTTAGGAGTTCTATTTTGTTTGCCTGCTTTGACAGGAAACCATTCAAAGCATTTGGTAAAGCAATGGGTGCACGCTCACTTTAACATAGTTGGATTTGTTTTGAATGCTTTAGGTTATATCGCGTTAGTTATCGGACTTTGGAATGCGAACCTAATGGTAGTTGTCGGCGGAGCGCTGCTTTTGGCTACAGCATATATTCATGCCGGAATGAGGAAAGGCTTCTTCGGATAAGATCCGAAGAATCCGCAACTTTTTTTCGAAAAGATTCTAGTCGTTTAACGTGAACTCTTTAGTCAGGTAGCATTTTAGGACTTTTCTTGAGGGTTCAAAAAGTTCTTTTGGAAGGTCGTTTATCGGGAACCATTTCCACTCTGTTATCTCATCCGGCTCCATGACTTTGGGTTCGCCCGAAAATGATTTCGCAACAAACCCGACCGTGACAAAGTGCGCGTGCTCGTTCTTGTCGTTGTTCACGCAGATGACTTTGCTTCCTTTGAGAGTCATCCCAGTTTCTTCTTTTAGCTCCCTTGCCGCGCCCGCTTCGAATGATTCGCCGTACTCAAATTTTCCGCCAGGCATTGTCCAGGTTCCTTCGCCTCTTAATTCGGAATCGGCTTTTTTCGGGTCTTCGTGGCGTTTTCCTAAGAGGAGCTTTCCGTCCTTGATCACCATCACTCCAAATCCTACTCCAACTTTTTGCTTTTTTTCCTGTTCCATCATTTCACCCTCTTCTTTTTGATTATCAGTTTCTTCTTTACATATAACTCAAGCAGTATCGCAAATGGCGCGGCAAGTACTATCGCAAGCGCGGCGTTTCCAATGTAGTTTGCAAATATTGGATAACTGAACTCTTGGGCGCTTAAAGGCCAAAGAAGTTTCACAGGCCAAGCAGTAAAGAGAATGTCAATTATGCTGTGGAAGATAAACCCTCCGGCGAATGCTACAAACACTTGTTTTTTATCAAGCTTGAAAAATTTCCAAGCAATAAATGCGATAATGAGCCCAAGGGCGATCCCATAAATTGGCGGGTGAAAGAGTTCGTGATGGAGCGCATAATAGAGGTCTTGGTTGAAGAAAATAAATATTCCGTCAAGATCAGGCAGAGCTCCTGCGAGAAAGCCAATCCATCTTATTTTTTGGTTCTTTGAAATGGCTGATGCGAAAAGATATCCGGCTATTGCATGAATTAAGGTAAATGACATAAACTTAATTCTTGTGGGCTCTTTAGAGCTTATTTATCTTGTCTTCCATCTCTTTTTGCATTTCTTTGGACATATCTGCGCCGCCAAAGTAATCTATCCTTAGCGCTCTTGAAAGTATTCCTGCGATTATTCTCGCAGCTTTCCCTCTTTTTTGCTTTGGGAGCTTTTGCATAAGCGGATGATTGAATATGTGTCCGTGCTTTGGGCACATTGCTCTTTCTCTTCTGTGTTTAAAGAGCGCTTTTTCTGCGCCAAGAACCTGTACTGTGGAGGAAGGCATCATGCAAAGCCTTTCCTTTGATCCGGCTTGCGAAAGAAGCCTTGCTCCAATAATTGGTGTTGCCAGGACTGAGAATGTTGGAAATTCTTTTTTCATTTCGGCTGTTATAAAAGTGACAAGTTTCTTTCTTTCTTCGTCTACTGCCAAGGCGTTCTTTTCAAGATCTGTGAACATTCCTTCGGCTTCTCCGCTTGGCATTTTCATTTTCCAATCGGCGACATTTTCTTTCATCAAGTTTGAAATAGCTTCAAGGTCTTTTGTCAAATTGACGGCTTTTATGATGTGGACTTCTTTTCCAGCCATCTTTTCGACAATTTTTGTATTCGCTCTCTTGATGAGCTGTTTTCGTAGCATTGCTCTTTTATCCATAAAATCAATCCTTGTTTTTGTCACATTTCAAAGTGCGGTTTTAATTCTTTTGAGAGATCCGAGATTTTTACTCTTGTTTGTTTTAGCGAATCTCTTTCTCTTATTGTAACAGTGTTGTCTTCAAGCGAGGTGTGATCTATTGTAATGCAAAATGGAACGCCTATGGCGTCAAGGCGTGAGTATCTTTTTCCTATGCTTCCGCTTTCATCATAATAAGTTCGTAGGCCTTTTAGCGCTGCCAAAACTTCTTGGGCTTTTTGCGGCAAGCCGTCTTTTTTTATGAGGGGCAAAACGCCTATTTCTATCGGGGCAATGTTTGAGGGTAATGAAAGAACTGTTCTTTGTGCGTCAATATCTCTTCTTGAGAAAGCCAAATCGAGGAGTGCAAAGTAGGGTCTGTCAACACCAAACGCGATTTCAATAACGTCCGGTATGAATGTTTTTCCGTCTTCGCTTCTAACGATAAGATCTTGTTTTGAGAATTTTGCGTGCTGGGTAAGATCATAGTTTGTTCGGTCGCTTATTCCAACCATTTCTATCCAGCCGTAGGAGTTGAGTTCAATCTCAAGGTCCCAAGTGTCGTCAGAGTAGAATGCTCGTTCATCAGTGTGGTGTTGTCTCAGTCTGATTTTCTCTTTCGGTATTCCTGCCGAAGTCAATACTTCATAGCTTAGCCAGAGGTTCCAAGCATAAGCCTTGTTTTTCAAGTATTTTTTATCCATTGCATCGGAGAGTTTTATAAAATTCCATTTCTCGTTGCTCTTTTGCATGCTTTCTGTCCAAAGAGGCATCTCAACATCCTTGACTTTTTCAAACCAAGCGAATTCCGCTTTCATTTCTTTGCTCAAGAACATCTGCGATTCTGCCTGGGTGAATTCTCTTTGCCGTAGGAGGTGCTGTCTTGGAGAAATTTCGTTTCGAAAAGCTTTTCCGATTTGGAAAACTGTAAAAGGCAATTTTCCTCTGAAAAAACTGACGTAGTGCTTGAAAGGCAGATAAGTGGTTGTGGCTGTTTCCGGTCTGTTGTAAGCTACAAGGTCCTTTCCGATTATTGTTTTCATCATCAGGCTTTGTCTTTGTATTTCAAGATTGAATCTTCCTTTGCAGTTAGGACAATTTATTTCGTGTTGTTTTATAGCATTTAATAGTTCTTCATCCTTGAAATGATCTGCCGCTATTCCTGCGGCTTCTTCAATTATTTTGTCGGCTCTAAAAGATGCCTTGCATTTTGAGCAAATAACAATCGGATCGTTAAATCCCTTTAAGTGTCCGGATGCCTGCCAAATTATTTCTGGGCTGATAAGGGGGTATTCCATTTCGTAAAAACCGTTGCGCGTGAAAACGTTTCTTATGATGCTTTCAAGCTTGTTCTTCATTGCTTTTCCGACAAGGCCGTATGAATAAAATCCTGCGACTGGAGAGTAAATTTCCGGTTCTGGGCCGTAAACGAAGTCTTTTTCGGCCAAGTATTTGCCTAGTTCGAGTTGAAAGCTCGCTTTCTCTTCAGCCTTTTTTTTGTCGATTGCCATTTCGTTCACTTATATCTAAACTGGCTTCAAAAAGTAATAAAAAGGATGGTTTTGACCAAGGGGTCTTTTTTAAATCGTCATTTTTTGGTTACTCTGGTCCTTTCAAACTAAGCTTTTAATAGGGCGGGCGCATTGTTAGTTATAGAAACTGGTGAGTGAAATGGTTAAAGCTGCGCCAAAAGGCAAGCCTTATGTGGATCCGAAGAAAGTTCCTCTTAAGCCAAAGCTTAAGCAGGTGGCGCAAATAAGGACCGAGATATCAAAGTTTCTTGAATTAAACAAGCCTCAGCGCATAGCTATAGTTGCTGACAACGACCCTGATGGAATGACTGCCGCAATACAGCTCAAGAAATTCTTGGACAAAAATAATCAGGACTCAATTATTTTTTTTTATGATCATTATGCAAGAACCAGCTTAAGGTTTTTGGATTTGTTTGTTTCATTTAATCCTCAGAAAACTATTTTCATTGATGTTGCAAATGATTTGGTTTCAGAGTGTTTGGAAGCAATCGGCCGCTATACTCAAAAGTTTCTCATTGTAGATCACCACAAGGGAATTGATCTGAAGAATGCGGAATTTGAATATATGGTTGTGAAGCCTTGGGATTTTTCCACAGTTGAACCGTCAAAGTACCCTGCTTCGAAAATGGCTTTTGATTTATTCCATGGCGAGCATTGGCTTTGCGCAATAGGATTGATTGGTGACAGTTCTTCTGAGCAGTGGCCTTCAGTAATGCGGAATGCAATTAGAAACTATAGTGTCACAATAGAGGACTTGACAAATCTGAGCGATCTTATTAGGGCCGTAATGTCCCAGTTTCCTGAAGAGAAGCAAGGACTTTTTGTAGAATTTTACAAAGCAAAGAAGCCGCAGGATGTTCTAAATAGCCCTTACATGAAATACAAGGATGAATTTGACAAGAGACTTACTACTCTAGAAATGGAATATACAAGAACTCATGAAGAAGTTCCCGAACTTGACTTGGTTTTCTTTAAGGGTCGCTTCAAGCTTGCAAGCACTTTAATCAACAAAATTAGCAAGCAAAGGCCGGGCACAACTTTTGTTTTCTTCGAGCAACCCGGCAATCATTACACTGTTTCTTTACGAAGAAGCGATTTTAAGGTTGATTGCGGAGCAATGGCGAAGTTTGCTGTAAAAGGTATAGATAGTTCCAATGGTGGCGGCCATACTCCTGCGGCTGGAGCCACTTTCCCTTCAGAGCACTACGAAGAATTCAAGAAAAGAATAAAAGAATACTTAAAGCAGAATTACAAGAAGTGAATTGTTTTTTATCGAAACCAGCCGTGAAAAGGGAACAGAGAAATCTTCTTTATTCTTGGTCTTGTCGCCCGCATCATTCCGTTTTTTTGCAATACTGTGGGCCAGCTTTCTTTGAGCCACTTCTCGGATTTTTCCATTATTTCTTTCCAGCCGAGACGCTCAAGTTCTTTATCTACTAGTCCTCCTCTGTGTGGGTGAGTTCCTTTCTTTTCGTGGTTGCTTCCAAATCCTTGGAAGTAATGCGTGAGTTCGTGCATTATTACATAGTCAAGAACGTATTCCGGGACATCGGGGTCGAAAAGAATCGGGTTTATTTCGATGGTTGATCCGTACTCGCGATCTTTGAGTGTTTTTATGTGACCTAGTTTTCTTCGTGTTCTCTTTCCTGTCTTGACTACAAGAAGATTTATCACTCCGCGTTCGCAAAAGTTTTCTCTTATTAGCTGCGCTGCCTTTCTTGCAAGGAAATGATCGTAATCTGATTTGGATGGCATAATAGGATTGAAAGATTGGAAGGTTTTTTAACCAAGCCATCCAAAAAGCTTTGGTTTACTTAGTCTTTACTTCAAGTGAAGTTTTTGTGGAGCCTAAGTTTGAGGAAACGGTTAGGGTGTAGGTCCCCGCAAAGATGTTGCTTTTTGGGTCCCTTCTTATTACGCAAGTAACTGCCCTTGTGTCATTTGGTTCAACGTTAGTGAAAAAAGTATAGGGGCAGAAAACTATCAGTTCTTCAGATTCTGTGCTCACGTCAAGCGTGAGATCGTTTTTTGTTTCAGTGTTGTTTCTCAGAGTTATTGTAAGCTCTGCTGAACCTGAAGAGGATTCTCTTAAATCAAGCGGATTATTTTTCCAATTTATTCCAATCGATGGGTTAAGCACTCCTCCGGCATTAGGGAGGATTATGAAAGCCGCGACAACCATGGTGATTATTACGGCCAAAACTATGAGTATGATTGGTAGCTTGTCTTGTATGTTCTCAGGGATCGGTAAATCCGGGAGCTTGAAGTCAGGTAATCCGCCGTATATTGACATGTCAGGAATAAGTATTTTCTGTTATTTAAAGGTTGCCCCGTTCCTAAGGCAAGTTTGGCTATTTAGGGCTATATTTTGGATGTTAATTGAATGTCAAGCCTGCTGTTTAAGGCAAAGTAAATAGTTGGTCATCTTCAGCGTCAAAGAGTTTTGCCCTTACTCCTGCGTCAAGCCAGGCGTGGGCATAAGAAAATGCTGCTAGAGCTGTCAAGAGCTCCCCCTTTTCCTTAAAGTGCACCGCGTCGGAAAAATAATTCTTTGCCATATTAATGAAGTCCTCGGCGATAGCTTTGTCTTTGTCTGAGAGGTTCTTTTTGTATTTGATTTCTTTTAGCGCGCGTTGAGTAAGTTTTTCATATTTCTCTACTTTTGCGAGTTCATTAGCACAGCATTTATCCATAATTGTCAGATCCAACTTTTTATCTTATTTATTGAGCGTTTCTAGCGCTTCTTTCTCTTTGTCGTTCATTTTTCCGGGAATAATCAGGCTCTGCGGATAAATATGGTTGATGTCTTTGAAAGAAACTATTTTTTCTTTTCCTATAATTATTGCCTGTTTCTCTCCGCCCATGCCCAGCATTCCAATATAATTCCATTTTAGTTTTTCTTTTCTTTTCGCGGCTATTTTTTCAAGGACACATATTGCTTCTTCGCAGCTCATCAGTCGTTTTGGCTCAATGTCTTTTTTTATGTCAAGCAGACATAGGGTGTGAAGCCCCATTTTTTGGTTCTCCTTTATTTGGTCATAGAAGGATTCGGGTTCAAACTCAGGCGAATGGTAGCAGATTGTAACTATGCGTCCGAATTTGTATTCGTCAAGGCCTGTTTCTGCCACAAGATTTGTAATGGATATTCCAGGAATGACTTTTGTTTTAATCATTTTTTCTTTAGCGTCAAGTAATATTTGCAAGTGCGTTGTCGCTGTGAGTGCGTTCCCAAATATCATTAGCGCCATCTTGTTTTTTGTGGCGGAGAGCATTGCCGATTCAAATTGCTCTTCGACTTCTTTTCTTCCAAGAGCCTTGAAGTCTTTGCCTATCATTGTTTTTAACTCGTCAACAAATCCTTGGGCGTATTCTGAGGTGTATGCTTCTAAAAATACCTGGTCGCAGGACCTAAGCACTTCAAGCGCTTCAAGAGTGAGGTGCGCCGGCTTTAATCCAATTCCCACTAGATATAGCATTGTATCACTAGAATACTTTTGGTTGGAAACATTTTAATACCTCGGCGGACAAGTGTTAGATATGGCTCCGCTACTTTATTCAAGGACGGTTTCTAGGATCCTTAATGAAATAAGAAAGCACATTCCTTCTAATTTAAACAAACCAAAACCAAATATGGGGGCTGGGCACTTTAACAAGCCTACTCAAAGAATAATACAGGCCGGTGCAAGGCTTAAAATAAAAAAGGTTTTTGTACGTCCGATTGAGCGAAAAATAGCTTTAGAGATTTTTGCCGAAATAATGCGAGGTCCTGTGTTTATGGAAGATCTTACAACAAGAATATCGAGCATGCATAAGTATGACAGATTAGGATTTGATTGGCGAAGTACTACTCCTAATGGAGTAAGGGCGATTTATTTTAAGATGGTTAAAGCTAAAATGATAAAAGAGAAAAAGTAGTTTGAAATTTTATATAATCCCTAATTTGAATAAGCTCGCAAGTCCGGTGGCAAATCCAAGTATTGATATTATGACTTTTATGAAGCCTACCATGTTTTTGCGTTTGTGGTTCTCCTTTGCGTAATCGTCAAGGCTCCAACATATCAACACCGCAATCAAGAGCTTTGCGCCGATGAAAACAAGAGGGCTAATGTTGAGGAGAACGTTTGAGAGCACGTGCTGTTCAGTGAATGAGAAAAAGGTTATTGCAATTGAAGATGCGATTCCATCAATAGCCTGCCCTGCTACAATGAATATGTTCATCGGGTCGTGGAGGATCTTGTACTTTGAAAATCTGTTGACTAAATAACAAATGCCGTATGCGACAATTGCAATTATGATTGCTGTGCCCGCAAACACTAATCCATTATTGATGTGCATAAGATTGAATGCGAGCGGCGGGATACATGCGACAATTCCCACTGCTGCAAGTCGCTTGTAATCAAGCTGTTTCCAAACTTTTGCGAACAAGAGTCCTATTATTACTACTGCGAAAGTAAGGATCCATATTCCGGGGGTAAAGAACCAGAACCCAAATTGTAGGGGATTAGCAGTCTTTGTTATTCCGTCGAGAACGACAGAACCCAGTTCCACTTGGTGCATGACAACTCTCAGGGATATGCCGAAGAGAACGTAGGGCAAAATAGCGAGGAAGAACCTTTTGTCAAATATGATCTTCTTTTTCAGAACTGTGTAAATTATTCCGCATGCGATTACAAGCATAACAATGTAGGTGATAGTATTCACTAGGTTGTACCCTTGTAGCTCGGGGCTGATTATTGGGTTAATGAAGTACTCTGTGATGAAGTCCATGCTCATGTTTAAATTGAGAATCCCATTTAATTGTATCTATGGCCGCGCAAAAGACACACTCTGAATTTAAGGGGACCCTTAAGGAAGCGCTTAAAGGCAAACTTCCTGCAAAAGAGATAGCTCTTTGCCCCAATGCTTATGATTCATTCGGGAACATTGCCGTGATTGAGATTCCAAAAGAGCTTTCCAAAAAGAAAAAAATAATCGGCGCCACACTTCTGAAAGTCCAGCCGAGGTTTGAAACGGTCTGTTCAATTGAAAGCAACCACGAAGGAAAATTTAGGGTGCAAAAAGTCAAGGTTATTGCGGGGAAAAAACAGAATGTTGCAACATATCGTGAATCAGGGTGCACTTTTTTAGTTCCGCTCGGGGATGTTTTTTTCTCACCTCGTCTTGGCGGAGAAAGACTTCGAATTGCGCACATGATCCAACCAGGGGAAACTGTTGGGGCTTGGTTTAGTGGAGTTGCTCCTTACCCAATAGTTTTTTCAAAGAATTCGAAGATGGGAAAAGCGATTGCGATTGAATTAAATCCTGCAGGGCACAAATTCGCTTTGAAGAATTTAGTGCTTAACAAAGTGAAAAATGTTGAACTCATTAAGGGTGATGTAAAGAAACAATACAAAAAATTTAAGGAAACTTTTGACAGAATTGCAATGCCTCTTCCTCACACTGGCTATCAGTTCCTAAAAGAGGCGCTTTATTGCGTGAAACCCGGCGGGATGATTCATTTCTACGAAGTTGTTGTGAAGAAAGATTATGATACCCCCAAAAACCAGATAATGCAAGCCGCGGCTGAAGCTAAGAAAAAAGTAGAAATTGTTTATCAAGCAAGAGTAAGGGATTTTTCCCCTACAAAAGAACAGGTAGTGTTTGATATAAAGGTTTTTTGATGAACAAAGCGAAGCTAGTTCGAAACAACATTCCAAAAATTATTGTTTCTGATGGAAAGGCGCCTGTTACTCACATCGCCTCGGATAAGGAGCATTTGAAAATGCTTAAGGAAAAGCTTGATGAAGAGGTAAGAGAGTTTTTCAAGGACGAGAGCGAAGAAGAGCTTGCTGATGTTCTAGAAGTGATTGACGCTATAATTGCTTACAAAAAGTTTGATAAAAATAAAATCGCGATGATAAAAGAAAAGAAGGCCAAAGAAAGAGGGTCTTTTTCAAAACGAATTGTCCTTGAAAGAATTGAATAACACTATTTGTTGGACATTTTTCTTCGTCCAAAAAGGTTTTAATTGGATTCTTCCTCATTTTTGTTGGTGAGTTAAAATGGTGCTAAATTTGATATTTTTAGGTCCGCCTGGAGCGGGAAAAGGGACAGTTGCGCAGGCAGTAGCAGACAAATACAAGCTTACGCAAGTATCCACAGGGGATCTTATTAGAGCTGAAGTAGCTTCGGGTTCAGAACTAGGAAAAAAACTAAAAACAATAATTGATGCGGGGCAGCTTGTAACTGACGACATAGTTGCAGAGATGCTAGAAAACAAATTGAAGGCTCTTTCGAAGAAAAAAACATACGGTGGGGCGATATTTGACGGCTTTCCAAGAACCTTGGGCCAGGCCCCGATGCTCGATAAAATCCTAAAAGATGTTAAGCAGAAGCTTGATGCGGTGATTTATATCGAAAGCTCAGAAGAAAGCGTAGTGAAAAGACTTTCTTCAAGATGGACTTGCTCAAAATGCAAGAAAGTGTATAACACTATCACAATCCCTCCAAAGAAAAAAGGCGTTTGCGACGAAGACGGCGCAGTGCTAATCCAAAGAGACGATGACAAGCCAGAAACTATCGCAAAAAGATACAAAGTTTTTATCGATCAGACTTCTCCACTCATAAATCATTATGATGTGCAGAAGATCCTGTATAGGTATGATGGAAACGTTCCTCCCCAGCCTTCAGTAGAGGCAGCGGAAGCGATAATTGCAAAAATAGTTAAAACCAAGAAGTGACTGATTTAGAACGATTGGGCCAAAAACTGGCCCAATTTTTGTTTTTTCTCCTTTTTCTTACCTCAAAATTTGGTTAAAAGTAACCTTTATATACCTTCAGAAATGAATATTATATATCAAAAGATAGAAAGGTTCCGGCCAGTAGGTCGATGAGATCTGTTTCTAGATTTTAGAAAAATAAAAAAAATACAAAAGAGTGATAAAAAATGGAAAAGAAATATGTAAATAAGATAGCAGAGGCTACGCCTAACTGCAAGTTTTCGGGGGATGTAAAAATCCTAAGAAAAGCAAAACCTGGGCCAGTAGTGTTCCTAGTTAGCGACGGCACAGGAAGCATTGACGCCGTGACAAAAGAATCAAACTTCAACGTGGACGACACAGTTCTCCTTGTAGGTTATATTACCGAAAGGGCTGGAAAACTCCAGATAGAAATCGACGACATGAAAAAATCGACTGCCGATTTCACGAAGATAATTGACGAGAGAAGTAAGCCTAAAGAAAAGCAATTCTCAGTAGCTTCGGAAAAATACGTGATAATGAAAGATAGATTTTACCTCGTGGCAAAAAGGCTTAGAAAAGCCGTAATCACAGGCGAACCTGTTCTCATAAGACATCACGCAGATGCTGATGGAATATCAGCGGGTCTGGCAATTGAAAGCGCGATTAATTCTCTCATGCTTGAGTACGGAATAAATCCGGCATATAATCTCTACAGAAATCCGAGCAAGGCTCCTTTCTACGAGACGACTGATATGCTAAAAGATTTGTCTTTGTCAAAGAGACTTACAAATGAGTACGGCCAAAAAAAGCCTCTCATAGTGATAATTGATAACGGATCAACTCACGAAGATCACTTCGCTCTCAAGATGATGAAAGCGCTTGACTTTGAAATAGTTGTGATAGATCACCATAACCCTGGCGAAATAGTAAACGGAAAAACTTCTGTTTGCGATTTTCTCTCAGCGCACATAAATCCGTACATCTTCGGCTTTGACAGCAAGATATGCGCGGCAATGTTGTCCTACGAAATTGCACGACTTGTGCATGATAGTTTCGAGAACAAATTGATTCCAGCGCTCGCCGGAATAAGCGATCGATGCGAAGGAACAGAACTTGAACAATACATCCACAACAGCGGAAAGACAATTGAAGAGTTGAAACAAATGGGGGTAGCGATAGATTTCGCCTCATACAACTTAAGATTCGACGCCGGTGACGGAGTATACGACGAGTTTTTCACAAACAAGGAAGTATTGAACTTAATTTCCGAAGAAGCCGCAAAAGGAATGGAGATACAGCTTCAAAGCACCATGCCTTATGTGAAGACCCAGGAAATAAACAACGTGATCTTCTCTTACATTGATCTTGAAAAGTACACGGTGAGATTCAAGTATCCTCCTGCAGGAAAAGTTTGCGGAATGGTTCATGACGAGATATCTGAAGGAAAGGATCACCACGCGGTAATAACGCTCGGAATGCTTTCTGACATGATAATCCTAAGAGCCACAAAGCCTGTTCTTCCGGTTGCAACAATACTTGCCAACTTGAAGGCAAAAATGCCTGAAGCAAATGTTGAAGGTGGCGGACACGAATGCGCAGGAACAATAAAGTTTGTAAGCGCGCACTCGGACAAGATCCTTGAAGCGATAAAAGAAATGGTAAGAAATCTTCCTGTTTCTACTTCAGAATAATTAGGGAATATTTGGGGGGCTCACCCTAACGGGGTGCCTCCAGTAACTCCTTCTGGCGAAGAAAGGCTTGTAGGAACTTTGCCTTCTTTTACTAACATTTCGCTTTCCCAAGTTCTAGCCATCGCGATGCCTAAATTGTAAAGGCTTCTTTTCATTTTATTGTCCTGATTGTTAAATGATCTTGAAAGGCTCTCAATGTCGCGCTCGCTTGTTCGCTTTACTAATAGCTCAAGCGCAGCTTTGTTTGTTAGGAATTTTTTTGTCTTAATATCAATCATGCTCCAAGGGTTTTTAGGGTAACTGCCCTGGATTTTCCCGTAAGGCTTAATGCCAGCATTTTTTAGCGCACCTACAGAGTATGCTCTCATTAGTATTTTTCTTGACAGTCCTTCAGGCTCAAGCTTTGCTATTAAGGATGGGTTTTTTTTCAAAAATCTTAACCAATGCCCTTGTTCCATTACAAGCGGTTTTTTTCCGCTTTTAAAGTATCCTTTGATTCTTATTGAGCTTTCATCCATAAAGTTTCCCGCTTCGTTTCGCAATAATTTTGTTGTTCCAAGCATTCCTTCATAAGCCACATTGTAAAGATTTGTTTTTCCAGTTTTTTCTCCGCCAACTGATTTCATTACAGAACTTATTGCGTCAAAAGTCTTTCCAGTGGCTGCATGATCGACCACCCACACATTATTCTCTCCGCGCCACATCTTCCTTAATTGTTTTTCTATTAGGGAAGTGTCCTGTTCGAGTTCGGACCCAAACGATTTTGTTGTGACAATTGTAAGTGCGCGTGCTTGAGGGGCTATTACTCGCAGTATTCCTTTTATGTAATGATACTTTGCTTCTGAACTGGCGAGAGGGAAAATTAAGAGGGTTCCTCTCCCATCCCCCGGAATCATTCTTCGTATTTCGGTTACTGAGTGTATGAAAGAACTTGGGTTTTTTAGATCTGCAATAGAGGTCCAATATTTTATTCTAGTGACATATCCATAATCTCCTTTTTTTACATCGCGCAAATTGTCCTTATACCACTTTCTTGCTTCCTTTTCTTTTGTCGCTGTTTTTTCTAAGGGTCGTTCGCGTATAGCCATTCTGGCCTGATCAACATAGTGCATTTGAGGCGTGTTATGGTAAACGCTTTGAAGCGCCTGGAAAAGCGAGGCTTTTGATCTTTTTTCAAAATCAAGGATGTTGTTAGGCTCCTTCATGGATCGTTTCCTTGCTGGAAAATAGGGGTTTGCAGAGAACACTTGTCTCTGGTTCTTGGATCTGAGCAGGGCTTCTGTTATTTTTCTGTCTATTGGGTTTGGCATATATACACTTTTTTTCTATTCTATAAAAGGCTATTGGGCGAGGCTTCTTTGGCTCCACCCTAACGATTAAATACACAAAAACTCTTTCTTATTCATGAAATCCAAAGAAGAATCGCACATGAATGCGCTCGACAAGAAGATATTTTTTGCCATTAAAGTTTGGCTCATGGCTGTGTTCCAGGGTACTGCGATGACTGTCGCTGTCTTTGTGCTTGGTAAGATCGACGCAATCCAGTTCATGATTTTAGGTTCTATATTTTTTATAGTGTCGCTAGTCCTAGGCAGATTCTTTGACAAGCCGATAAATGCTATTGCCCTGATGATAACAAAGAAGCTTAACAACCACCCCAAAATCAAGGGACTTATCCTAAAGGGAATTTGAACAAAACCTAAAATCAGGGTTTCTTCTTTTCGAGCATGTCTTTCTTCAGCGCGGCTATTTGGTCTCTTAATGCGATTGCAAGCTCAAAGTCAAGTCGTTCTGCTGCAGCGCGCATCTCTAGTTCCATACTCATCACAAGCTTCTCTTTCTCTTTGAAAGGAATGTGCTTTGTGTCTCTGAGAATGTGTTTTTGTTCCTCAATATCTTTCTTAATAGTTTTAGGGGTAATCTTATGCAGTTTGTTGTAATCCAGCTGTATTTTTCTTCTTCTATTGGTCTCATCAATAGCCTTCTTCATTGATTCGGTGTGCCTGTCTGCGTAAAGTATTACTTTGGCTTGGGAGTTTCTCGCGCCTCTTCCGATTATTTGTATGAGGCTCTGCTGGTCGCGCAAGAATCCTTCCTTATCCGCATCAAATATTGCTACAAGTCCCAGTTCGGGAATATCAATCCCTTCTCTTAGGAGATTAATTCCTACAAGTACATCAAATTTCCCTACTCTGAGCTGGCGAAGTATCTCAGTCCTGTCGAGAGTCTTTATCTCGGAGTGCAGGTATCTTGACTTGATTCCTTTTGACGCAAAAAAATCAGCCATCTCTTCCGCGAGCTTTTTTGTGAGCGCAGTAATGAGAACCCTATCCCCTCTTTTTATCACAATATCAATTTCTTTTTGTACATCTTCCATCTGTCCTTTCGTGGATCTGACTTCAATGATTGGATCCACTAGTCCTGTTGGTCTGATTATTTGCTCTACCAAGTTCTTTGAGTTCGCTCTCTCGTACTTTGCGGGAGTTGCGCTTACAAATATCACTTGCTGTTTTTTCATGTACTCTTCAAATTCGTTGAACTTCAGCGGCCGATTGTCTAGCGCACTAGGGAGGCGAAAACCATAATCAACAAGCGTTTGCTTTCTTTGCCTGTCTCCGTTATACATTCCGTTGAGTTGAGGGATGCTTTGGTGCGATTCATCAATTACAATTAAAAAGTCGTCTCCAAAATAATCAAGCAAACAGTATGGCTTGCTTCCTTCTGGTCTTCCTTCAAAGTGGCGCGAATAATTTTCTATTCCCTTGCAAAAGCCAAGGGTTTGCATGAGCTCAAGATCATAATTGGTCCTCTGTTTCAATCTGTGTGATTCGACAACCCCCAGTTTTGGCAATCTGTCAGCTAGTTCTTTCTTTATTTCTTCAATAGCTTTTTTCATTTCGTTTTCGGGGGTAACAAAGTGTCGCGCAGGGAATAGATGATAATGCTTGAGGCGCTGTTCAACCGCTCCGGTGACCTTGTCAAGCACGCTTATCCTTTCCACCTTGCTTGCATCAAACTCAATTCTTACAATGCTTCTTTCGTTTCCGGGGATTACGTCAAGCGTGTCCCCCTTTACTCTAAATCTTCCACTCATTAGTTCAAGATCGTTTCTTTCATATTGCGCATCAAGAAGTCTGTGCATCAAGTCCTGCCTTGAGAGCTTCATTCCTTCTTCAAGTTCAAATCCCATCCCCAAATAATTCTTTGGATTTCCGAGACCGTAGATGCAGGAGACTGAGGCGATAACAATTACGTCTTTGCGGCTCATGAGTGAAGTGGTGGCGGAGAGTCTCATTCTTTCGATATATTCATTTATCTGCGAATCTTTTTCGATGTACTGGTCAGTTGATGGAATGTACGACTCTGGTTGGTAATAATCATAGAACGAAACGAAGTACTCTACTTTGTTGTTTGGAAAGAATGTTTTGAATTCGTTGTATAATTGTGCTGCGAGCGTTTTGTTGTGTGCAAGAACAAGCGTGGGTTTTTGCACGTTCTGTATAACGTTTGCAATAGTGAAAGTTTTGCCTGAGCCTGTTACTCCTAAGAGGGTTTGGTAAGTGCCTTTTCCGTTCATTCCTTTTGTAAGGCTAGCTATCGCTTGAGGCTGCGAGCCTGCGGGCTTAAATGGCGCGACAATTTTGAACTTGTGTTCCACGGAGGGTTCTTTCTTTGCCATAAAGAATAACTTAAATGAGAGATTTAAACGGCTTTCCCTTGTTCTTTGCCAACTGGGTCATTTCCTAATTTCTTTCTTTCGTAGAAGCCTCTGGTAGCTTATTGCGAAGCGGTGCGCTTCGTCCCTTATCGCCTGGAGTAGCTGGAGACCCTTGTTCTTTCTGTCAAGTCTTATAGGCGCAGCCTTTTGCGGAGTGTATATCTCTTCGAATTGTTTTGCAAGAGAGATAACGGGCGTGTTTTGTTTCATCGCCCTTAGTGCCCTTATCGCTACGCCGAGTTGTGTCGGTCCGCCATCAATTACTATAAGATCTGGTTTCTTCATTTTAGTTGAAAGGGAACCGGAATATCTTCTAGTTACAACCTCCTTCATTGCAGCTAAGTCATCAGAGTGAGTTGGCGCGTTTATCTTGAATTTTCTATAATTCGCTTTATCTGGGAAACCATCAGTGAAAGTGACCATCGAAGCCACTGTGTTAGTTCCGCTTAAGTGGGAAATATCAAAGCACTCAATCGTTCTTGGGGCCTTCTCCATTCCAAGCGCGGTAGCGAGCGCTTCTGTTCTTTCTTTCCCGGCAAAGAAAGTTGCCGTGATGTTTTTTGTGACAAAATCCAAAAGATCTCTTTTTTCTCCTTGCTTTGGCACTATAAGCTTCACTTTCTTTCCCGCTTTTTTCTCTAAGAACTCGCTAAGCGCGGGGTTCACTTCTATTGGGAGAATTATTTCATCAGGTATTGTTGCGGTGTCATAGAATCTTGCCAAAAATTCGTCTAGGAATTCCTCCTGCTCTGGAAAGATAAACTCCTGCTTGTCTTCTACAACTCCTTTTCGTACGTTGAATAGGAGTAAGTGCACCTCTTCGCCAGAGATAGTGTAGTTGATTATGTGCGCATCAATCGTTTTTGTGAATTCCACCCTCTGTTTTTCTTTAAGTGTTTCTAATGCAGCAATTTGATTTCTAAGAGTGATTGCGTACTCGTAGTTACTTTTGTCAGAGTTTTCTTTCATTGATGTTTCAAGTTCGCTTATGAGTTCCTCAGTGTTCCCTTTGAGTATCTTTTTTACTTGCATAACGCGCTTGTTGTATTCGTCCTTGTTCGCGATCATTAGTTTTCTCAATTGAGGAGAAGGTTTTTTTGTGAGCACCTTGAAATTCCTGCTGACGCAATCCATTATTGTCTTTCTTATCGCCCCGCTCACAAAAGGTCCGAAATATTCTCCTTTCTCGTTTCGAAGTCGTGCGACCTCAAGCCAAGGGAGATCATCTTCGCTAACCCTTATGTAAGCATATCTGCGCGAATCTTTGAGATCAAGGTTATAGTGCGGGTAGTATTTTTTTATGAGATTATTTTCAAGCAAAAACGCTTCAGCTTCAGTTGCAGTGAGAACAAAATCTATGCTTTTAATGTGCGAAACAAGCATTTGTGTTTTTGGGTCATGGTCCAAGCGAAACCCTTGGTTTTGCGGGACCCGTAAAGCGTCGCTACGCTTTACTCGGTCTTTTTTTTGGAAATAGTTTGATACTCTTTTCTTTAGGTTCTTGGCCTTGCCTACATAGAGCACTGTTCTGTCCTTATCAAGGAACATGTAGCATCCGGGACTACTAGGAAGAAAGCTTATTTCGCTTGGTTTTATCATGAAGAATTAATAGTGGGTTTTTGTTAAATAGCTTGCCTTGTACAAAAAAATCGGGTTAAGCGTTTATTTGAGGAGTTTTTTCTCCATTTCTCTAAAAAGCATTTCGTGTTTTTTGCTGTCTTCTATGAGTTTTTTGAATGCGAACATGATTTCTTTGTCTTTCTTCATCCACTTTGGCGCTTTTGTGGAGAGAAATTCTGTGTACTCTATCTCTACTTTTATTTCAAGTCCTGTGTCTTCTTCCATAACCTCTATGGTGTTCATTTTCTCGCCTCCACTTTTTCTATTATTCTCTGTACAATAGCTGCGTGGATTTTTTCGTCTCTTGAGATTTTTAGAAGAAGTTCTTTGGCTTCTCCATTTGCTCTTTCAGCTTGATCCTCGTAAAGGTTCATTAGGTCGAGCTCGAATTGCTTTGCGCTCTCTAGGAACTTTAGGATATCTTTTTTTGAGGTTTCCATTGGATAGAATATGCTTTTCTTATATTTAAGAGTGCGCCGCTTTATCTGGCTGTCCGGCTATTTTTTGAGCACCGGGGCGATGAACTTGCCCGTGTAGCTCTCTTTTACTTTCGCAACTTCTTCAGGTGTTCCTTGGGCGATTATTTGTCCGCCGCCTTCTCCACCTTCGGGCCCGAGGTCGATGATATGATCCGCGCATTTTATTACTTCCAAATTGTGCTCGATTACAACGACAGTGTTCCCCTTATCCACTAGTACTTGGAGGACATCAAGGAGTTTCTTGATATCGTGGAAATGAAGACCTGTTGTTGGTTCGTCAAGTAAGTATAGGGTGTTTCCTGTGCCTCTTTTTGCAAGCTCTTTAGTGAGTTTCACTCTCTGTGCTTCTCCTCCTGAAAGGGTAGTGGCGCTTTGACCGAGTTTTATGTAACCTAATCCAACAGAGTTAAGGGTTCCAAGTTTTGTTCTGATATTTGGTATTGCCTCGAAGTGCTTTGTCGCTTCTTCAACACTCATGCTCAGTATGTCTGCAATATTTTTTCCGTTGTAAGTAACAGTAAGAGTTTCTTCATTGTATCTTTTTCCCTTGCATTCTTCGCATTCAACATAAACATCTGGCAAAAAATTCATTTCTATTTTTATTGTTCCGTCTCCTTGGCATTTTTCGCATCTTCCTCCGGGGAGGTTGAAGGAGAATCTTCCCTGATCATATCCTCTCATCTGTGCTTCTTTAGTTGAAGCGAATAATCCTCTTATTTCGTCAAATACTTTTATGTAAGTAGCAGGGTTTGATCTAGGGGTTCTCCCAATTGGCGATTGGTCAATAACTACGACTTTGTCTATTGTTCCTTCGATATCAATTCCGGCGTGTTTTCCCACTTGTATGTTTGCGGTTGAGAGCTCAAGTTTTTTCACCAGGCCCTTGTTGATTATTTCATCAAGGAGAGTAGATTTTCCTGAACCGCTCACTCCTGTTAGGCAAGTGAATACTCCAAGCGGCAGAGTGATGTCAATATTCTTGAGGTTGTGTTCCGAGCAACCTCTGAATGTTATTGAGCCTTCTGAGGTTCTTCTTGTTTTTGGTATTGGGATGCTTATTTTTCCGGCCAAGTATTGTCCTGTAAGCGATTCCTTATTTTTTTCTATCTCTTCAGGTGTTCCAACAGCAACAACTTTTCCGCCGTGGATTCCCGCGCCAGGGCCCATGTCAACAACATAGTCCGCTCTTCGTATGGTGTCCTCATCGTGTTCTACAACTATAAGTGTATTTCCAATATCCCTGAGTTTGTGTAATGTTTCGATAAGTTTGTTGTTGTCGCGCTGGTGCAAGCCGATCGATGGTTCGTCAAGGATGTAAAGGACCCCCATTAGGTTTGATCCTATTTGTGTCGCAAGTCTTATACGCTGTGCTTCTCCGCCTGAAAGGGTGCCGGCCTGTCTTGAAAGAGAGAGATATCCTAAGCCCACATTGTGGAGAAATTTTAGTCTTGAAATGATTTCTTTTAGTATAAGTTTTGCTATTTCTCTTTCCTTGTCCGTGAGCTTTATTTCTTCGAAAAACTCAAGTGCCTTTGATACGGAGAATTCTGTTATGGTAATTATTGACATCCCTGATACTTTTACTGCGAGCACTTTGTCCTTGAGCCTTCTTCCCCTGCAACTTGGGCATTCGCTTGACCTCATGTACTTTTGTAAATCTTCTTTTCTCCACTCTGATTCTGTTTGCTTATACAATCTGTCTGACTGTGGCACAAGTCCTTCCCAGCCTTCATCAAAATTCATTGAAGCGCCGCTGGACCAGTGCCCGTGTATCGGCTTTGCATCGCCAAACAGCAGGATTTCGTATTGTTTTTTTGAGAATTTTTCTATTGGGGTGAATAAATCAAACCCGTGCATTTTTCCGACTGTTTGGAGCTGTTGGCTTCTCCATGAGAGATCCATCTTTCCGTAAATATCTATCGCGCCGTCAATGATGCTTTTTGTTTTATCGGGGATTATCAAATCAGGGTCGAATTCTATTTTTACTCCGAGTCCCTTGCACTCTTCGCAAGCTCCAAATGGCGAGTTGAAGGAAAACATTCTAGGCTGGAGTTCCTCAAAGCTCATTCCGCATACTGGGCACATGAGAGCTGAAGAGAAAGTGTGTTCCTTATCCTTTGAGTCAAGGACAATCAAGAGTCCGTCTCCTCTTTTTAGCGCACTTTCAACGGCTTCAGTAAGTCTTGTCTTTTCTTTTGCACTAATCCTGTCAACTATCGCTTCGATGTCGTGCATCTGGTACTTTGAAAGAGTCATCTTTTCATCGGTGCGGATGATTTTTTTATCCACCCTTACTTTTGAGTAGCCTTCTTTTCCAAGATCGAGTATCAATTGTTCGTAAGTCCCTTTCTTCTGCCGAATTATTGGAGCGAGTATTGTTATTTCTCCACTGAATTTTTCCCTTATTCTTTTGGATATTTGCTGTGCTGTTTGTGACTCTATCCTTACTCCGTGTATTGGGCACTGGGGTATTCCTACTCTTGCGAACAAGAGCCTTAAATAATCATAAATTTCTGTAACAGTTCCTACTGTGGATCTTGGATTGTTCGAAGTTGATTTTTGCTCGATTGATATCGCAGGCGAAAGTCCTTCTATTGAATCTACATCGGGCTTGCTCATGAGTCCTATGAATTGGCGGGCGTAAGCGCTTAGGGATTCTACGTATCTTCTCTGGCCCTCGGCGTAGATTGTGTCAAACGCGAGCGTGGATTTTCCCGATCCGCTTAAGCCTGTGATGACAATGAATTTGTCCCTTGGGAGAGTAATGTTCACGTTCTTGAGGTTGTGTTCTCTCGCTCCCCTTACGATTAAGTCTTTCATAAAAAACAATCCTCATGGAAGGCTTATTAAATTCTCTTAAAGAGCCTCGCCGTAGGTCCCATTGCGGGCCGCTACTCGACTGAAAAAGCTGAGTTTGGGCTTATTTTGAGAGCTCGACGCACGCTAAATAGATATTTTCAAAGAGTTCGGGTATAAGATCTTTTTTCACTGCGGAAAAAGCGATCCTGACTATTTTTCCTTGGGACACTACCCCTGTGGAGTATTTTTCTAATAGTTTTTTTCTGACACTTTCCGCATCGAGTTTCTTTAGCTCTATGCACATGAAGTATCCGGAGTTGTGGGGGAGGGGCGTAAAGTATTTTTCAAATTTCTTGTTCTCCAGTACTTTTTCGGTTGTTTCAAATCTTTCTTTGAGCATGGTGTATTTCTTCGCTTTTTCTTCATCATAATCAATTGAGGAGTAAGCTTTCACAAGTATTGTCTGTGACAAGTTCGCCGCGTTTGAAACGGTCCCTCTCACTCCGCCGGCGGTCTTGTTCTCAAGCGCCGCGTAGAGTTCCTTGTTTCCATTTTTTGTTCCAAAGGTCATGAATCCAATTCTAAGCCCCCATGCATAATCTTCTTTGGTTGGTCCGTCAACCTTCACCGCAAGCACTTTTTCACTTAGGTTTGAGAGTTTTGCAAAAAGCGATTCTTCATACACATCTTCCTTGTATACAAGTCCGAAATATGCGTCATCAACTATTGCGACAATGTTTGAGCCCTTATCGGCGGCTTCTTTTATTGCGGCGAGTATTTGGTCGGCCTCTTTTATCGTAGGGGTGTACCCTGTAGGATTATTTGGAAAGTTTAGGAATATTATTTTCTTAGATTTCTTTCCGGCGAGAGCCTTTTTCATTGCTTTGATGTCAAATCCGCCGTTCTTGAAAGTGTTAAATGTTTTTATCTTTCCTTCATATCCCCTCACAAGGAGTGCGGTGTAGTTCTCCCAAAACAAGTGGGGCATTATTACCTCATCGCCCTTTTCAATGAATAAATATCCGCAAAGGTTTATTGCATGCGAAAGAGAAGCTGTGACTACCGGAGTGCTGATTTCATTTTTGAGTAATGGATTTTTTAGTCTTATTTTCTTCGCCCAGATGCTTCTTAGTTCGCTCTTGCCATAGCTTGAAACGTAAGGCAAGTAGTCTTTTGGCTCCATGTTGATTAGGTCCCTTATCGGCTTAAGACTTGCCGGAGTGGTGTCATCATTAAGCGCAATCCCTATTGTTGCGTTTATTTTTTTGCCTTGCGCATCCGCGGCCTGCAGGAGTATTCCGCCGCTAGGAAAATAAGATTCCTGACCTCTTTTTGAGAGTAATGAGTAAACGTTCTTGTTCGCTTTTTTGATGCTCGCGTTTATCTGATCAAGTTCGCTTACAGTTTTCATGAATAATTGTTAGGGGATAAGTGTTTATTAATTGGATTTTTTTGGGGTGTGCGCCCCTGGTTTTCTTGCCTGCAGAATCATTATTAATGGGAAAAGCGTCTATAGTGTGAATGAAACAGATTACATTTGTGTTCGTTTTAGTTGCCTTGTCTATGGCACTTTTCGGATGCACCTTAACAGGAAACGGATCTCTTGATGACACAAACAATATTGTTGTGCAGCCTGATGACACCAATTATTCAGGAAATAATGGCGGCGGCATAATTATTCCTCCCGCAATTACTTTTGAGTTGAAAAGCTGGGACATGAATGTGATCACTAGCCCTGATGACAAGACGCGCAGGATACTCGCTTTCGAATTTTATTATTCTACAAATATGACTGAAGACGAATTTTATGTTTCTCTCACGCAGCCTAATGGAAAAGTAATATATGAATTCATTAAGCCTACAGGGTATGGGTGGATTCAAGTGGCTTATTCGCTGAAAGGTGATTACCAGTTCCAAGTACTTGGCCCGCCAGGATCTTCTTCTGAAGACACCGTGCTTTTTGACAGAAACTTTTCTTTCGAGGGCCCAGAAGTTTCCATTATCGACGCATCAATTGACGGCTGGAAAGAGAACCACTCCTTAGGGTATGAACCAACTTCAATCGCAATCGAAGTTGAAAATACGGGCGACCTTGCGTTCCCCGCATATTATCGGATTGTTATTGATGGGGATATGCAAAATCCTTCCCTCCCTCTTGCACTTGGAGATCCTGCCGAGATAGTTAGCGGGACTGAGGAAGATTGGGGTTATTGGGAGTATGGCTGGATAAATCCGGGCAAGTGGACGTATCATGTGCCTTTTGAATGGGCTCTCCAGAAAGGATCTCACACAGCAGATATATGGCTTGTAGATTGGTATACTGAGAAAGGGTTACAGAAGTTTTCAATCACTGTTGATACGCCTTAATATTTATTCTTTTATTTTGTAAAGTCTGATTGCGTTTTCTCTTTCAATGGGCTTAAGGATATTTGAAGGTAGTTGTGCTAAAAAGTCTCGGTGGTTTGCTACAAACATCCAGTCCTGCGATCTTTGTGCAGGTTTTATGTCGCTTCCAATCATGAATCGGTCTGGGTAATCCTTGAACAATTGCATCCATTCGGGTTCGATGTTATCTGAAGAATCAAGGAAAGCTACATCGGATTGTATTTTTATGCTTGAGTAAAGATTAGGGTGTTTTTCTAAAAGGGTTCTCATTTGCTCGGCGGCGGCGGATGTAAAATTTGTTCTTGACCATGCGAGATGTGACCAGATTATTTTTGCATTTGTGTTGTGGTCTAAAAGTTTTTCAAGACCAGCGATTCCATTTTCTCCTGATTCAATATCCAGGTGTATATCTATAGGCGTATCATATTTTGCCGCGACATCCGCAAGGATAAGCATCCAGGGGTGATCGCCAGGGACTGTAATATTGGCTCCATCACTTCCGCTGATGCCTACATGCCTCAGCGCTATTTCTCCAAAGCCTTTGTACTTTCCTGTCTTCATTGCATCGTCAAGGAGGGTTTTGTAATTTGCTTCTTCGGCGTCAGTGTGGCTTCCTCTTTCTACTACAGTGTCAAGCAGAGTGATTGCCTCCCCGCCGTATAGAGTTACAAACCTATCGGGGTATGTTTCCGCCGCAGCGGGGATTCCAAAATATGATTGAGGGAGTCCCTCGTAAATCTTTGTGGGCGCTTCCATTATCACCATTGTATCTATTCCTTCATTGTCCATGCCCTGTATTATTTCTTCAAGCGTCATGTCTTGGAGAACCACGTGAGCGTGAACATCTATGTATTTGCCTTCAAATTTTACTTCAGTTTCAGTATCACTAGTTGAATCGTCATCAGGCTGGGTGGCGGCACTATTTGCCAATATTCTTTGTGCCTTAAAGAACCCGAGCGAAGCAGATTCTTGTTGTGTGAATGCTGCGGTGGTGAGCTTTAGTTCCCAAACAATCTTTTTGCCGGGCGTTACTTCAATGAGCCTTCTTGAAGTAGTAATTAGCGTGTTGCCGTTAGGGAGCCTGTCAGCATCTCGCGCAGGGAAATCAGTGACATCTGTCATCATGAATTGCCACACGATTTTGTTATTAGTGTCAAGCTCCATTATTGACTGGGGCTTTGCGTGGTCTGCGAGAATCATGTTTCCGTTTGATAGCGTTTCAGGGTCGTGTTGTTCTGTGAGCAGGCCCTCGCCGATTTTCTTTACGATTTTTCCAGTTTTGTCTACTTCTACGATAAAATTAAAATTTCTCAAGGATATTCTTGTGTTCCCATTTGCAAGGCGCTCAACGCCATTAGTGTGTGTCCATCCTTCTGAATTAATAGATCTGTATTCTGGAGTGTTGAAATAATCGTTCGCTTTCCATGACCAGACAATTTTGCCGCTCTTGTCGATTTCCCTTACTTGCATGTCTTCAGGTTTGTCCATCGCGCCGTAGGCGATGAGAGTGTTTCCGTTCGCGAGTCTGTCCGCGTCGTGGGAAACTTTAGAGTCTTTAAAAGACCAAACTGTTTCGCCTTTTCTATTTATTTCATATACTCCGTTTCTTGGAAGCAAAAACAAAACGTTGTTGCTTGGCAAGACTTCTGCGTCAAATCCTGGGTTAGTGTACCCTGTAAGGGCTTGCGGGATTTTGTATTCCCAGATTATCTCGCCTTTCATGTTCACTTCTACAATCCTTGGCTTTCCTGATGTGTGATTGTCGGCGAAGAGTGTTGTTCCCCACTCGGTTTTTTTCCAATCATCCATAGTTATTTTGAAATCAGAATCAGCGGTTCCTTTTGTTTGTTCTGGGGGGTTGGTGTCGTCTATAACCAGGGTATTCAAATCATCAGGGATAACATTGTTGTCAGGCACTACATCATTTGCGTCGTCAAAAATATTTGCGTCAAATGTATTTTGGTCGCCTGAAATGTTCGAATCATTGCCGGGCAAGGTGCACCCGAAAAGCAGGGAAATTGATAGTATTACTACGGGCAGATATGTGATTGCCTTCATACTGAACTTAGTTGTTTTTGTTATTAAATAAACTTTGCTTAGGGGGGTTTATTTCAGTAGTCTTCTTTTCTTTTCAGTTTCCTTCACTATGCTATTCATGGTCCTCACAACGAGCGTGGGGTGATGCCCTATCGCCGTTTCTTCAGAAAGCATCACTGCGTTCGAGCCATCAAGCACTGCATTTGCGACATCGCTCACTTCTGCGCGCACGGGAATCTTTGAATCCGTCATCGAGAGTAGCATTTCAGTGGCGGTTACGACGAACTTCTTTTTCTTGTTGCATTCCTTGATTATTAGTTTTTGGTAGATAGGAACCTCTTCAATTCGCAGGTTCTTTCCCAAGTCTCCCCTTGCGACCATGATTCCGTCGCTCGCCCTTATCAGCTCGTCGATGTGATTGAATCCTTTTCTTGTTTCAATCTTTGCGATGATTTTTATTTTCCTTCCAAAAAACACCCTTATCCCTTCGATCTGGTCGGCGGATTCTGCGAACGAGACCGCGAGGTAATCAAACTTCTTGTCTTTTAACCAGGGGAGCATCAAGAAGCCCTTTATGTCAAAAAGCACTTTGCATTTTTGTTTTGTAAGGATCTCTAATAGTTTTGAGTATTCTTTTTGGGTCCCGTACTTTGTGTTTATCCTTGCGATATCCATTCCTGCTTCAAACATTGATTTGATTATTTTTGCGCTGCTTGAAGAAGGTCCAAGAGTTGCGATTATCTTTGTGCTCATGCCAGGATTAGTGCGTTTTTGTATTTAACCCTTTACTAGCCGTTTATCATCTCATTCTGGCAGCACTTAGCATTTGTAAGTGTGTAGCCTGTTTCGCACTGCTGCCATGCGGAAGGGCAAAAGGAGACACCTGAGTTATTTACTACGTTCATTAGCTTTTGTAAATTAGGGTCTGTGCAGCGTATGAGATTGCCTTCACGTCATTTAATGATTTTTTTTAATCTAAATAAGTTTTGCTTGCCTCTTAAGGTTGATAAATTTGCTTTTTGCTGTTGTGAAAGATGGGTATCTGACTAATCAGGGTTATTCCTTATTTCTAAACGGAGTTTTTGGGCAATTCATTTCAATACGGGGTAGTTATTGTCCCTTTTCTGCCATATGTTGGAAAAATCCCAATCGTTTGCAGGCGCCGCATTGTGTTGCATCGGAATATTATAGTCTCCTCCTAGCCCGCTTTTTGGGAAAAATGGTTCAGTGGAGTTTAATTGGGTATCCCTGAAATTATATTTCCCCACATAATATGAATTCACTAATGTTCCTTCGGCGTTTGAGACAAGGCCGCCTGCATAGGAGCCGCTTGTGACAGGGACAACATTATCTGAAAAAGAATTTGATATTGTAGCGCCATTTTGGACGACCCCTGCAAGCCCGCCCATGTACCAATTTGCTGAAGCGCTTCCTATTGAATAGGCTCTGTTTACTGTGCCTCCGCTAGAGATGGTTCCCATCATTCCTCCAACATAGTAACTTCCGCTCCCGGCGCTAACTGCCGACCAAACGTAACAATCAGAAAGGGTGCCTGAAAATAGTCCCACAAGCCCGCCTGTATGGTTTGGATTGGTTCCGGTTGATTTTCCGTACACTGTTCCAGTCGAGTATGATCTTGAGATTTGTCCTGAGGAGAATCCCGCGAGCGCTCCGACCTGGGAGTGGCCTGTCACGTTCGCATCATAAACTCCTATGCGGGTGATAATCGAACTTGGGCCCGCATATCCTATCAGCCCAACATAATCCGTTGTCCTGTTTATGTAAAGGCCGCTCACTTTGTGTCCTCCGCCATTTAGGGATCCTGTAAATTTATTCACATCATTTCCTATGGGCTTGAATCCCAATCCTCCGTTCCATAATATTCCCCCTAGGCGCGTGGCTGAATTGCAGTCAATATCCTGTCCAACAAAATAATTCCCATCAAGTCTGAGCTCTATATTTTGCACGCTGTTACAATCGCAAATTTCCAGAGGATCCGCAAGAGTTCCAGTTCCTCCGGGGACGCAAGGGGGGTCTGACAAAATGGGTTGTATTACTTGCGCAGGATTGGATGATTGAACATTTTGAACGCAATCTATTGTGGTCGTTGTGGAGTAATGGTCAGTTAGCCCATATTCGGATTTGGTATATACTATTACAGTGCATGTTTGTCTAGCTTCGCTTGCGCCACTGCAGCTGCACGCACTGCCTATGTTGTCCAGTGAAAAGACCGCTTCGGAGCCTGAGACAAGGGTGCTATCAGGATAATTTACATCGCTTTCGCCTATGCGCACTTTTGTAACACTAATGGTCTCTCCTGAGTTGTTGCCCAGTCTTATCAGTCCGTCGCCATTTTCGTCAAGAACCGATTCTGTAATGCTGATAGGGCCTATGGTGGAGCCTATGCTTGCGGAAGCCGATGACAGTTGTTGGGAAGGATTATTTAATGTGCTAACGGCCATGCTTACAACAATAAGACCCATGACTACGACAACGGCGATTATTACAAGGTATTCTATTGTTCCTTGTGCGTGAGACATTCTAAAAATAAGTCTCTTTTGTATTTAACTCTTTACTTGAGGAACTTCGCGTCAAAGAAACGACAAGTGGATCTGATGCATCTTTTCTTGAACTCTTTAAGAGTAATCTTTTCTTCTTTCCAGGACTTGTCAAAGTTCTGTCTGTCCCATCCGTCGGGATCAAGAACAATTAGTTTGTCCTTTACTTTCTCTTGCCATTGTTCCGAAGTTTTTAGTTCTTTCTTTTCCATGAATACTCTTTGGCTTTCAATGAATTTAAGCTTATTTGGAGTGTGGGGCCGGTACCTTCGCGCATTTATCGGCGCGAAACCTTGCGAAAGTTCTTAATCTGAAAATTTGCATCCTATTCGTGGATGTCAAAAAATTCAAGAGAAGCAAGGTATTGGATACTGAAGGCAATGTTCTCTTAAAGGCTGAGATAGATTTCGACGCGGACACGAAAACCATTGTGGATTTTTGCGTAATGCTTATACTCCAAAAAGAGGATGCAATACATGTTGTTGTAAAATATGATGCGGCGCATGGCAATAACCATGTGCACAGATATTATGAGCGTTTAAATTCTTTCGGCGAAGAAGTGCTTCCTAAGGTGGTGTCGGCAAGATCTGTAAGATTGTTCAAGGATGATCTGATTGATAATTGGAAGGAATATGTGCGCTTGTACTTATGCAAGTGGTTTAAATGACAAAGGAAAGTATTATAACTTGCATGTTATATATTATTTAGGGGTTTCTTATGGTTGTAAAGAATGTGCTTAGAATAGTTGTGGGCGGGGATTTTGACAAGGATTTTTCAGATATCCTTTCGGGGAAAGCGAGCATGGGCGACTATGTTGAGAATGAGATATATCTTGACTCGTTCGCTCATTTGGACAAATTGCTCTCTCCAAAGAAACTGGATCTTTTGAAGTTCCTCTCCGAGAGTCAGCTTAAAGGCAATCCAAAATCCGTGACAATGCTCGCAAAAAGCCTGAATCGAAAGCAAGAAGCCATAAGCAGGGACATAAAGCAGCTTGACGGCCTTGGGCTTGTCTCATTAAAAAAATCCAAACAAACAGTGTACGCAATACCAAAATACTGTTCAATAGAGATAAGGACAGCGTGAAGGTAAAGTTAGCCGGCATGCTTCTTTCCTTAACCTTAAATAATTCTTTCACTAATTGTTTTTCTATTTTGGAATTTAGTTTTACTTTATCGCTTCCCAAATGATTGTATCTCGTGAGTTCACAGATGCGCCTTTTGTATTTATGTCAAAAGGGTGTGGATTCTTATCGTGCGAAGTTCCGCGCATCTTTCTTACGAATAGACTTCTATTGGGCGGAGAGAAATATAGTGCGATGATTCCGTCAACTACAAATTCTTCTACTCCAAATGCGGAGAAAGATGTTTTTGTTGGAGCGGTTTCGGATGTTAAAATAGTAGTGCAACCGAATGTCTTGAGTTTGTCCCCGAACTGAAACAATGTGGTTCTTAGTATGCTTGGATCTATGTATGCTCCAAACACTGTTGTAGAATCAATAACTAATCTCTTAGCATTTATTTCCTGTACTTCGCGGGCGATTTCGGCCAATTGATCCCCTATTTTTTCGTCAACTGTGTCTCTATCTCTTATGTTAGAAAGATTCAATCTGTAGATGGTGAACATGTTCTGGTCTTGTAATGACTTAATGTCCCATTGGAAGGATTCCATGTTCCAAGCAATATCTCTGATATTTCCTTCAAGGGTAACGAATAATCCTGCTTCTCCGTATTGTGTTGCGCCGTTATAGAGGTATTGTGTTGCTGCAATAGTTTTTCCTGTTCCTGCTCCGCCTGAAAGCAAAACATTGCTTCCTTTAGGTATTCCGCCGTTTAATAGCTCGTCAAGGCCAGGTATTCCAGTCTTTGTTCTTTCTACCACAATACATCACTCTCTTTTTTTAGCTTACTTTCTAAATGAGCATTCAGGTGGTATTTAATCCTTACCAAACGCCCCAAATCACTCGTTTCTAAACAATCATTCAAAGATTACTGGCCAATCTCCAAGCGAACTATATATTACATGTATCTGTCTTGCTTCGATAAATGCGGCAACAGTGTCGTTTGCTGCTATATCCTTTGTTAGTTCAACCGATTTGAACGCCATGTATTCATTAAGATAATCAAAAGTGTATTGTTTTGCTCTATTAATGAATGTGGGAGAATAACCATCTACTTCTGCAGTAGCATCCGCAAACTTTGAATAATCCAGAGGATTAGTAGAAATAGAAGATAGCTTACCGTTTACTCCATTAATCTCGCTTTTCACCGAAGAGTTAGAATCAAGTCTAATAATGAACTCTTCTTTTGTTTCGTTGTTCAAATCCGTGTCCAAATAGCTTGTAACGCTAAGCACGGTAACTGCCAGTGCAATCACTGACATTGTGTGCGCCTGAACTAGTCCATATCTTTTCTCAAAAGAGCCCAAGCCTTCGCTCATAGAATCCAGTTTTGAATCAAAAAAAGTAGTATCTTTTAGTCCTATTTTGTTGAGTTCGCCGACAGCGAACATTGTCGCGGGTGACCCTTCTTTTGATTGTCTTTCAAAATTGGCTTTTGACGAATCAAGCACTAATTGAGCTTGTTCTTTTGTATATGTTTCAGAGCTTACTACGCTCATGAAAAATAAAATAAATAATCCTATAATCACCAAGGCAACTATAGTGAACGGAACAAAATTCATTTTTGGCTTTCCCGGCATTGAAATAGGTGCAATAGAAGCCGCCGGCATAACAGTCCCCGAAGGGGCTGCAGAGTGTGGCTGGGGTGCGAAAGCGTGAACTTGAGACGGGCCAGGACCTGAAGAAGGATTTTGAGGGGGCGCAGAAGAACCTTGTGTAGGGTTGTACATTCTTATCCAAAGCACTTGGCTATATTTAACCTTTTCTTGCATATTTTGCCAAAAAAGCGTGTTTTCCGAAAAGGTGTAAGAGTAAAGGAATAAAAGGCACTTCCTGCCTCATAATATCATGCCAAAAAAGAAAGCTAAAGTGCCTAAAAAAGCCAAGACGGCTAAAAAAATAATTAAGGCGAAAAAACCAAAAAAACACAAGAAGAAAGCACCTGAGCCTATAGAAGAAATAATTAGAATAGAAGAGACTGATATTGAAGTAAAGGAAGAACCACAACCAAAAGAAGAGAAAATTGAGCAACCAAAAGAAAACGGCGAAATGGGAAAGCAGGAAGAAGCCGAATACGAAAGAGATTACTCAAAAATGGATTTAGTTGACCTTATTGACCAGCCAGCATGGAAAACAATCTTGTTGGATCTAGTTCAGAGTGAAAAGATGGATCCTTGGGACATTGATGTAATAGCGCTCGCGGAAAAGTATATAAAAAAGATAAACGAACTTGAAAGCACTAACTTAAGGGTTCCGGCAAACGCTATTCTTGCTTGCGCAATTCTACTAAAAACAAAAAGCAAGTATCTTAGGCTCACGGATCTAGACAAAGTGGAAAAACCAATATTAACAGAAGAGCAAAGACAACTATTATTCGCAGAAATACCTGATTTGATGTCCAACAGATCCGCAAGAGAGGGAAGAATTACTCTTGACGAACTAGTGTCAAGCATTGAAGACATTATTCATCAAACCACTCCTAAAAAAGGTTCAGACAGATACGTCCCAAGGATGGAGATAAATTTTGACACTTCTTCAATAGAAGACAGGATGGGCGAAGTACTAGAATTGATAAAGGCAAAGGCGGATTCGCAAGGGATCGTGCTTTTTGACAACCTATTAGAGAACAAGGAGTGTGATTCGATAATCAACACTTTCCTCCCTGTGTTGTTCCTAATGAACTCGGGAAAGATTCTCGCATACCAAAGCGAATTCTACGGTCAGATATTTGTTAAGATAATTAATGAAGCAGAATAGGGAAACTAATTTTATTTTAAACTCTAAAAAACCTTTTCACCACTTAAGGAATGTATCTAAACCGTTGGTCATAATGAACGCGACTATTGCGACAATAATTATTGCAGAAGTCAGGGTCGTATAAAAATCAGTGTATTCTGAACGCACATCTTTAATGGTTAGATCGTTGCTTGGCATGTCACTCGCATCTCTGGCAGGATCAAAGAATTCGTTTGCATCCGCGGTCGGCTCGATACTGGCCGGTTCAGCCGGCGGAGCTATGGCGTCAGCCATGCAGAACGTTGAAAACACTAGGAGCGCGAAAACAAGCAAAACTTTCTTGTTCACACAATCACTTCGCAGCCATGCTTTTAGCTATTGCAAAAGCCACTCCGCCGATAATTACTGCTGCTACAAGAATGATTCCTGTTTCAACGTAAGGTATGGGTAGGGGGCTTGCGACATTTGCGTCGGCATTAACATCCGAAGTGAGATTTGAATCAGTGACATTCACCGGGTCGATTCGCGGCTCTGGAAGAATATCTGCAAAGCAGTACCCTGCAATCAAAACTAAAATTAATCCGAGTATTATGCGTTTATCCATAGTTACCTAATGGTTTTTTTGTTATTAAGGTTTTTGGGATGTCTTTTTCGCATGAGGGCTAATACATGCAAACGCCTTTGAAAACCCTTATATACTCCCTAATAGTATCTTGTGGTAATCATGGCTAGAAAGAAAGTAAGGCGAAAAGCAGCGCCGGCGAGAAGAGTTTCCCAAGCTAAGGCAGCGCCAGCTCCAAGAGTAGCCCCTATACAAAAAGGAAGAGATACTGTAAGGATAAAGACTTTCATAGTGGAAAAACCGGTTATTATTCAATCAAAACCTGAAAGAATTATTACAAGGGAACCGATGCAGGAAAGATATGAAGAACCTGTTTATGATTCGAGAAGAAGCCGATACTCAAGAAGGCCAGAACAAGAAAGGCCGGTAATGGAGAATCAGGAAGATGAGTTTGTTGAAGAAGAACCAAAAAGGATGTTTGCTAAGAAAAAGCCTGCGCCAAAGGAAGAAGAGGAAGCTTTCGGAGGAGAAGAAGGGCTTGAGACAGAAGCAGGCGTAGAAGTAGAAGATGACGGAACTTATCCTGATGATGAGGCGCTTCCGGAAGATGAAGAAGTAATGGATGAGGGTGCCGGGGAGCAAGTTGAAGCAAAAGAAAAATCTCATTTTAGAAGCAGAGGAATGTTCACCAACAAGTGGTGGAAAAAAGCGCTCCTTTGGGCGTTTCTGTTTTGGGCGGTAGTGTTCATTTTTGGGTTCGCTTTGGAGACAACAAAGCTTGGCAACATCGACATTGGAAGAAATTGGTTTTTCTTGTTCTTGATAATTCTTGCAATACAGCTAGTTTGGCATAAATTCGATCTTGGCAGATTCGTTAAACTCTAAGATTTTTTGCAAGCGTTTATTTTATGGCAAAGGCCAAGCACTCTAAGACTCCTGCTCCTGTGAATGAAAGATTCTCTTTGGAATGGGGAAAGATACGCTCGAGCAATGAAGTGTTTGAGGACATAATTTTTGCCGCAGAAAAAATCATTCCAAGAGAAAAGGACCTGATTAGGGAAAAGTACGGCACTTCTCATATAGTCGACAGAAGCGAAGCCTTCCTCCTTCTTGATGGCCACCCTGATGAAATAATTGTAGGGAACGGGTTTGAGGGCGCGTTACAGCTCACTGCAGAAGCCAGAACGTTGTTGGAGAGAAGTAAGGCATTTTTGTTTGTGTTGCATTCCCCTGAAGCGGTAGATTTATTGAACAAATCCCTTGCTGAAGGGAAAAAAGTGAATGCGCTCATTCATTCGACGTGCTAGAGCGCAAGTTGAGACTCAAATCTAAAATCAAACGAGCTTTTTCTTTTTGAGGGCGTCTTCCATCTTTGGTTTATCAAATCCGATTATGATTTCGCCGTCAATGTCAATTACTGGTACGCCCATTTGTCCGCTTTTCTTGACCATTTCGCGGGCTTTTTCCTGATCCTTGCCCACGTTGATGTCGTCGTATTCGATTTTCTTTCCTTTGAGCCAATCCTTAGCCATTACGCAGTAAGGGCAAGTAGTTGTCGAGTAAACTATTACTTTTGCCATTTTGTTTAACACCTCTAAGATAACCAATTAATCTCTTTTCTCTTTAAATAACCTTCATGAAGCTCTTTGCCGCGGCAGAGAGCATAAATGAACATTCAATCATAGGAAAAAAAGATTTTGATTAGTTTTGGAACAACAAAGGGGCGCGACCAAAAACACCGTGTAGGGATTTGCCATCAGTCTGGCAAGGACTGCGCCTCTTTGAGGTTCACTTCTTACACAACATCATTTCTCTTGTTGTGCGTCCATATAAGGTGATTCTTCTTTATAAACATTAACAAAAAATCAGTGTAATTTTGTTACACTATTTTATTTCGTGAACAAGTTATGAAAATTTCGCACAATTTTTTACGAAATTATTTTTGGGGAAGATTTTTTTCTGCCGGACATTACAAAGAACGCGTTCTTTTCAAAGATCAACCAGAATATTTCGTCAAGTAACGGAGTTTTGAATGGCGGATCGGATGCGATGAAGGAGATTTCTTCGTCATTAAACCAATTTAGCACTTCAGAAATTGAATGATAGCTTTCATGCACTTGTCCATACTTATCAGCAAGCCAAGCCGGATTATTCGGACCGCCAAAAAGCTTTTTTCCAAGCAAAATTCTTTTCTTAATGTCATTTCCGCAAAAAATCCGAAGCACAACTCTTTTGAGTCGGTGCCTAAAGCGAGAATATTTGTTATACAAACCAATAATCACTACTCCGTCAGGCTTTGCATGTTTTGCGGCGATAGAAAACCCGTGCCGGGCATCAAGGGTATGATGAAGCGAGCCAAGCGCAAGCACAATATCATACTTTTCAGAATCGATTTGGGGTATTTTTTTTAGCAAAATATTTTTCACTTCAAAAGAAGGCTTGTTAGATTGGCAAAAACGTTTTGCGAGGTCATGGGCTTTGGCGATAGAAGTGCGTGAGAAATCAATCGCATCCACAGTAGCCCCATTTAAGGCAAGGCTGCAACTAAGTTCTCCCGTTCCGCACCCTAGTTCTAGCACTTTTTTGCCTTTCCAAAAACTTGGCTTCTTGAAAATGATTGCGGCGAGCCAATCGGAGTAATGGGTAAGTTTTTTTGCAGAAGCAAAGATCCTTGAAGGGTAGGGGTATTCTTCGTAAAGTTCTCTTATGAGCCCTTCTTTTTGTTCGCGGTTCATAAAGGAAAACCGAGGCGAAAATGGTTAAAATAGCTCGTAGGAAGGATATCTTTAGGGAACAAAATGGTTACTGACCACTCTGTAGAAGGAAGGATAGTTGCGCTCCTAGACCTTGATTACTTTTACGCTCAAGTAGAGCAAGTAAGAAACCCCGCCATTAAGGGAAGGCCTGTAGTAATAGTGATGCCTTCAATCAGGGAAAACTCTGGTGCAGTTGCGACATGCAACTATGAAGCCCGCGCCATGAAAATAAAATCAGGCATGCCTCTTGGCCTTGCAAAGAAGCTCGCAAACGAGAACACTGTTTTCATTAATGCTGACAAACCATACTATGAAGAAGTCTCCCAGAAAGTATTTGATTTGGTGGATTTTTATTGCGAAAAAGTTGAGCAGGTGTCAATCGACGAAGCATATTTTGAATTGACAAACCCTTTAGGGTATGAGAAAGCAAAAGAAGTTTGCGAAAAAATAAAGAAGAGCATATTGGTTGACCTTGGATTAACCTGCTCGATTGGAATAGGCCCGAACAAGTTAGTCGCAAAGATGGCTTGCGGGGTGAAAAAGCCCGACGGATTATTTATTGTAAAGGCCAGTGATGCTGAGCAATTTATTGCAAAGCACAAGATTGGCGACCTCTTTGGAGTAGGCCCAAAAGGAGAAGAAATATTCAAGGCCCACGGAATACACTTAGTTGGCGAAATCAAAACGCACGAAAAGCGCGAACTCATCGAGTGGTTTAAGGATGCTAAGGGCGAACAATTCTATGATTTTGCTTTCGCGATTGACAATCGCCCGGTTGAGCCCAACAGGGAAAAACAGCAGATATCAAAGATGATGACTTTGCGCCAGGACTCAAGTTCCTTTGAAGAAATAAAAACCAGCATAGATTTTTTGGCAGATCTTGTATTCAAGGAAGCGACACGCTTAAAGAAAAGCTTCAAGACAGCCTCGATAGTGATAATCACCGATAGGTTTGAAACGATAACAAAGTCAAAGACAAAGGCCCAGAAGATAGAGAACTTTGATGATCTTTGCAACATGGAGTATGACTTGCTCCGTGAGTACTTGCACGATTCTTTTTCAAAAGTCAGAAGAGTGGGCGTCAAGGTTTCAAACTTCGGCGAAGAGACGGGGCTGCAGAAGAAACTGTTCGAGTTTTAGCTTAAATCGTTGTTTGGTGATATTGTGGAACAAAAATTGAGAGCAAAGAAAGTTTTTGCAGAACTAAAAAGCAATTACAAGGGAGTTCCTCTTCTTTTTCTCAATTACAAAACAGATGCGCAGATGCTTTGCTCAATTATTCTTTCGGCGCAGAGCACCGATAAGCAGGTGAACAAGGTCACTGAAAAGCTTTTCAAGAAATACAAAACCGTGAATGATTTCGCCAGCGCAAACCTGAAAACTTTCGAACAAGAAGTGCGTGCGACCGGGTATTACCGCCAAAAAGCCAAGCGCGTGATTGGGTGCTTCAAAATAATAAGGGACAAGTACAAAGGCAAATTGCCAAGTACCATGGAAGAACTAGTGGAGCTCCCCGGTGTTGGAAGAAAAACAGCGAACTTGGTGCTCGCAAATAGGGGGATAGTTGAAGGAATCGCCGTTGATACGCACGTGTGGAGACTCGCCCAGCGTCTCGGGTTCTCAAAAGCCGACGACCAGCACAAAATCGAACGAGACTTGATGGAAGTCTTTGACAAAAAGATTTGGCACGAATTAAATGGCCTATTGATCTCCCACGGACGAGCCATATGCACCGCAAGAAATCCAAAATGCGCGGAGTGCTTTCTTAACAAAAAGAGGCTCTGCCCCAGGGTAGGCGTCTAAGGGCTTTTAGGGAAAGTATTTAATTGAATTGAATCCTTTATCTTTCAGAGAATTGGTGGTGAATGAAAATGGCAGCAATAACAAAAAAAGACACTATAGGGAAGGTAATGAACGATTACCCTGAAATAGGGTCGGTACTAATGTCAGCGGGCTTGCACTGCATAGGTTGCCACGTATCCGAATACGAATCAATAGAGGACGGATGCAGAGGCCATGGTCTTGATGACAAGAATGTTGACGAGCTAATCATCGCTGCAAACAAAATGGTTGAGATATTTGACAAATTGCCAAGTGTTGCTTTTGCACCTGGCGCAATAGAAGAGCTTCAAGCAAGACTACTCAACTCAAAAGGAAAATTCATCAGGGTTCTTCCTGTTTTTGGAGAATTTGATTTTGAGACAACCCAGAAAAGGGAAAAAGATGATGTTGAAGTGCATGTGGAAGCAAAAGACAAGAAAAAGTTCATTGTGCTTATCGAACCAAAAACAGCAAGACTTCTAAAAGGAATAAGAATCGATTACGACAAAAAAGCCAAGGATTTTGTTGCAAAGAGCGAAAGAAAACTTTCTCTTTAATCAAAAAAGCAATTGATTTATTCGCTTGTTGATTGAAGTAGGCGCGCAGCGGAATGGGCTGCTATTGCTCCTTCTCCGACGCATGTGGCTATTTGGTTGAGCTCTTTTTTTATGCAGTCGCCGGCGGCAAATATCCCCTTGACGCTTGTTTCCATTGACTGGTTTATGACAATTCTTCCCTGCTCGTCTTTTTTCACGTTCACAAATTCTGTGTTCGGTTCGGAGCCGATGTATACAAAGGCGCCGGTGGCTTTGAGTGTGGATACTTTTCCTTTTGCATCCTTTAGGTTAATCTCCTCCAAAAACTGCGTTCCTTTGAATGAAACAACCTTTGTATCTGTAAGAACATCAATTTTTTTTTCTTTGATGAGTTTCTGTTTTGCGGCATCTGCCGTGAGAGCGGATTTTGAGCATACCATTGTTACTTTTGAAGCTACTTCTGCCAAGTAAAGCGCTTCGTCGGCTGCCCTGCTATCATAACCGATTATCGCAACATTTTTTCCCTGATACATTGGTCCGTCGCAAGTCGCGCAAAAGTGAACTCCTTTGTTCAAATATTCTTTTTCGCCAGGGACCTTGAGCCACTTGCTCTTTGCGCCAACGGCAACAATGACTGCTTTAACTTTCAATGATTCTCCTTGTAAAACCACTTCTTTTTCTTTTCCCAAATCTTTAATGGATGTTATTGTGCCTTCCATTATTTCCGCGCCGCATTTCTTTGCATGTTCCGTAAATTTTGTCATGAGTTCCATTCCTGAGATTTCTTCAAATCCGGGGTAGTTCTTTATGTGTCCAGCCCACATTGCCGTTCCGCCTGGGAGTCCCTTGTCTATGATTACTGTCTTTAGTCCATATCTCGCAGTGTATATTCCGGCAGTAAGTCCAGCCGGGCCCGCGCCGATTATTGCGACATCGTATTGCTTCATGTTAGAGAAGAAAGCCTGTTGTCTTTTTATTGTTTTGCCTTGCATAAAAAAGTTGGATTGCGAGGGAGTAAAAAGTTCCTGCTTGGGGGCGAGCCGTTCAGAACTTTGGCTTTGAAACGGCGCGTTGGAATACTATTCCGATTATTATTCCAAATATCAGCGTGAATATTGCAAGTCCGCTGAATGCATCTATCTTTATTCCATAATCCGAGGAAGTACCAACTGCTTTGTTTTCAGCATCATTTACGCTTGCTGCCGATTCTATTGAAGCGGGCAAAACTTCGGACGTGCTCTTGGTGCTTGAAAGTATTGGAGCTGAGTCAAATATCGATCCGGCTGTAATAGCGCTTTGGGCGGGTGAACCGTAAATTGCAAGCAAGCCGAATGCTGCATAAATCATTGCGCCAAAAACTATGAGCCCGAAACATAAAACTATCAGAACTTTTGCTTCTTCCATAAAATTCGGTTCAAGCAGGCTCTTCCCTTTTCCAGTGAGCTCGTAATATTTCCATTTTCTTCCTTCGTCTATCTGTTTTATGAGATCGGCTTTTGCAAGTATCATGCAGTGTTCTTTGATGGTGGAGCTTTCAAGCTCTAGTTTCTTGCTTAGTTCGCTTAGGGTCATTCTTCTGACATTTAGGTTTTTTAGTATGCCGACTCTGCTTTCGGCAGATAATGCCTTAAAGCTCTGATTGTCAAGAATCACTTTTTGGTTTAGCATGGCATCACTTTTGTATAAATGGTATAATATCAATTGGTTTTAGGTCTTTTTAAGCCTTAGTCTTTTCTGAGGCACTCCCCGAAGAAAAGCTTGTCGGAAAAACGAGCGCAAAAAGATTGTAAACTATTCCTGCTCCATTTTTCACGATTATTCCTCCGATGAAGAGGGCCATGATTATCGCCTGTATTGCATAAATTATCCACGCCGCTTTTGCAGATGTTGCCATTAGTGGAATGCTTTTGAGCAGTGTCTCGCTGAAGCTGGAGGTTGCCGGGCTTTTTGATATTTGGTCACGAAGAGTGTCCTTGTAGCTTTCTGAGCCGAATTGTCCGCTCAAAGCATCTATTGTCGCCACAAAAATAAGCACATCTGCATCATTCTTTGATTTGAGTACAGTGAACTGAGGGGCCAATCTAAGCGCGTCAATCGTCTGTTTTTGGGCATCAGCTATTCCTGTAATGAGCGGTTCTTGTATCGCATCTTTCATTGTTTTTTCGTTTCCGATTGTCATTGCAAGCAAATCATCAGTGAATTTTTTTTCGTAGAATGCTTGGTTTGAAACTGTTGCAATCATCACCCCAAAGAAAAGTCCGATTGAAGCGAAAAGGATTATTTTTTCTGCGGCAAATGACCCTGATCTTATTATTTGAGCATATTTCAATTCTTTTTCTTTGGGTTCAAGCACAAGGAGTGCCCAAAATATTCCCACATTCGCAAAAAGCACCGCTAAAAAGAAGTCAAAGAGGTTGAAGACAAATACTCCTATGCAGGATCCTGCCATGAGCCCTGTGGCTGACAATCCGAGCGCGTAATAAAAATTAAATTTTCTTCCCAGGAATAGTATTAGTGCTATTACAATTGCCGAGCAGAACAAAAACGCCACAAAATTCAGGGTTAGTATTGATCCAAGCAAAGGGATAAAATTGGGGGTCAGGAATTTCTCTAACGTCATGCCTGATGCTGAAAAGAAATACGTTCCAATAAACGAAACTATTGCAATCAGCGCCACTAAGATGAGCGCTTTTGCTTTTTCATCCATACGTTGAAATAGGATTTTGTTGTTTTTAAGCCTTTTTGGGCCCGAGGACAATTCTTTAAAATCCGTTCCCAACTCAAATTTGTCATGGTATTTGAAGAGTCCCCGCTGGATTTCGCTTCGATTGAAAAGAAGTGGCAGGGCAATTGGGAAAAAGACAAAATCTTTGAAGTAAGCTCGTCATCGACAAAGCCAAAGTACTATGTCCTTGAAATGTTCCCCTACCCGTCAGGCGCAGGACTTCACATGGGCCATGCGCTCAATTACACCATCGGCGACATTTATGCGAGATTTAAGAGAATGAACGGATTTAATGTTCTTTACCCTATGGGGTATGATGCATTCGGCTTGCCTGCGGAGAACGCAGCGATAAAAGCCGGAGAGCACCCGAAAAGTTATACTACAAAATCGATAACGAATTTTATTCGACAGCAAAAAAGCCTCGGACTTAGCTATGATTGGTCAAGGCTCGTTAAGACATGCGAACCCGAATATTACAAGTGGAACCAATTTTTCTTTCTCAAATTCTACGAAAACGGGCTAGTGTATCGAAAAAAGAGCGCGGTAAATTGGTGCCCTAAGTGCAACACCGTTCTTGCAAACGAACAGGTGCACTCAGGAAAATGCTGGAGACACTCTGATACTGACGTTGAAATGAAACAGCTCGAACAATGGTTCATCAGAACCACAAAATATTCAGAGGAACTCTTGGAGAAAGGCGAAAATCTTGCATGGCCTGAACGGATTAAGACCCTGCAGAAGAATTGGATTGGAAAAAGTTTTGGTACTGAAATTAATTTCAAGATAAATGGAACTGATTGGCCAATTTTCACTACGAGACCCGATACAATTTATGGGGTAACTTTTCTTGTGATTTCAGCCCAGCATCCAAAACTTTTCGAGATGGTTACTCCCGAGCAAAGATTTGCTGTTGAAGAATTCTTAAAAAAACTTAAGAGCGTGAGCGAAAAAGAGCTTGAAGATATGGGCAAGGAAGGGGTGTTCACAGGGGCCTATGCAATTAATCCGCTTACGGATGAGTTGGTTCCTGTTTGGGCTGGGAACTTTGTCGTTGCAGATTATGGTGCGGGAATGGTAATGGCTGTTCCGGCGCACGATCAGAGGGACTTTGAATTTGCTGTGAAATACAAGATTCCACTCAAGCAGGTAATCGCTCCGGCGTTCATCACTGACTCGGGCCCTGACGCAATAAGAAAAGACATGCCTGTTGTCGAAAGAAAGGCGGTCTTTGCGATTGTAAAGCACTGGAACGAAGACAAATATTATTGCCTTGACTGGACAAAGTTCAACTGGAAAACATTCATTTTGGGCGGCGTCGAGGAAAACGAGACTCCTGAAATGGCCGCTGTGAGGGAAACAAGGGAAGAATCGGGATACCAGGATATAAAGTCCGTAAAGCGCATAGGGTTTGAAGTATTCTCAAAGTTTTTTGCCACCCATAAGAACGTGAACCGCGCGGCTTACCAGAAAACATTTTTAGTCGAGCTCGCATCGGATGAATTTGTGGAACCACTGCCAGAACATGTAAAAAACCATAAGGGCCTGTGGGTCGCAAAAAAAGACGTGGCAAACTTCCTTAACATCGAATCAAATTCTGCAGTGTGGAAAGATTATTTGAAGGGCGGAGAGGCTTTCACAGAAGAAGGGCTCCTGATTAATTCGGGTGCATTCAGCGGAATGGAAAGCGCAAAAGCCATTGACGCGATTAGCGGGCATATCGCAAAATACAAGTTCGGCCAAAAAACAGTGAATTACAAATTCAGGGACTGGCTCGTATCGAGGCAGAGATATTGGGGGACCCCTATACCGATGATATATTGTGACAAGTGCGGGTTAGTTCCAGTTCCCCTGGATCAGTTACCTGTTGTTCTTCCAGATGATGTGAAATTTGGCGAAGGTAATCCTTTGGCATCAAATAAGGAGTTTGTTTCCGCAAAGTGCCCGACTTGCGGCGCGCCCGCAAGAAGAGAAACTGATACGATGGATACTTTCTTTGATTCAAGCTGGTACTATTTGAGATACTGTGACAGCATCAATCAGTCAAAGCCCTATGACGGAAAAAAATTAAAGTATTGGATGCCTGTTGACCAATACATCGGCGGAGCAGAACACGCCTGCATGCATTTAATTTATGCAAGATTTTTCACAAAAGCGTTGAGGGACATGAACATGCTTGATTTTGACGAGCCTTTTACAAAATTATTCAATCAAGGAATGCTTCACGGTCCTGACGGGAACAAGATGTCAAAGTCTTTAGGCAACACTGTTGACCCGATAGAAAATGTGAACAAGTTCTCTGCTGATTCATTGAGATTCAACTTGATGTCTCTTTCTGCGCCAAACAGCGATAGTGTTTGGTCTGATAGGGGAATGGAGTCGGCGCACAAGCAGATAGTAAAATATATGAATTTTTTTGGCGCGGTGAAATTCAAAAAATCAAGCAAAATGATTGAGAGCAAGGTTAACAAAACAATAAAGCTTGTCACCGAAGACATTGCAAATTTCAAATACAATATTGCGATAATAAAACTAAGAGAGCTTTTCGACGCGATAAGTTCAGAAGGGGAGATAGCAGGACAGGATGCGATTTCGTTCATAAAACTCCTGCACCCTATTTGTCCGCATATCACTGAAGAGCTTTGGCATAATATGGGCAATAAGGGCTATTTGAGTCTTGAAACCTGGCCTATCGCCGACGAATCAAAGATTGATGAACAGCTCGAAAGAATAGAATCAGCCGTAACAACAATGAGACTTGATGTTTTGAGAATAAAGGACCTTGCAAAGATACAAAAAGTTACAAAAGTGAAAGTGTTTGTTGCCCCTGAATGGAAATGGAAGGCCCTTAAAGTGGTGGCGCAAGCATGCCAATCAAAGCCAGATTTTGGCGCAGCGATGAAAGCGCTGATGGCTGATTCCTCTCTTAAGCAGTACGGCAGTGAGATGCAATCTTTCGCAAAAACAGCTGTTCTGAAGCTTGCTGAAATATCAGAACTAAAACAGTACGATGAAATTGCGGTGCTTAACGAGGCGAAGCCAGCTTTAGAAAAAGAATTTGGCTCTGTTGAGATAATAAGCGCCGATACTTCAAAAGAAGTTAAGGCGAAGAACGCTTTCCCCGCAAAGCCCGCTCTGATTATTGAATGATTTAACTCAAAAACATTTGTTTTTGGGCAGGTTTGTTTTAGTTAGCGAAGTTATTTCACTTTGCCGTAATAACTATCGCAGGGTTACTGATAACATAATCCGCTACTTTTGTAATTGGGTTCTCAAAATCAAATCTTAGGTAACACCTTACTGTTTCAGGGCTTATTGGCTGGATGTCGGCGTAAATAGTAGTTTCTTTTCCTTTTTCAAGTAAAGCTACTGATGTGGTTTGCAGGCTCATCCAAGTGAGGCAAGTCCCCATTGTTGTGTCCGTATTCATCTCATCGAGGGTTATTTTTATGTCTTTTATGTCCTCAGTAGTGCTCTCGTTTTTCAGGGTGAATTGCACTGGTTTTTTAGGACAACCTGTATCATCTGAGCAGGTTATTGAGATTGAGCCTGAAGAGAGGGTGAGTTTTATATCGCTTGAAGTCTTTACTTCAAGATCAAGCGGAACAATTCTTTCGGCTGTGAGTCCGATTGAGGAGAATACTATGTTCCCGCTGAATTTGTCTCCAACTTCCGCATCAAGCGGGGGTCTGAAATAAAGTTTTACTGGAGTTTCCCCCTCAGGGAGTATTGAATCGATGACTCTTGTTGTAAGATTATCATTTGGCGCCTGGTCTATTCTTATCCAACTCAATTTGTCTTCGGATCCGGAGTTTGCCACTATTTCAATCTTCAAGTCGTTAAGTTCGATATCCTCATCCTTGTTTTCCACTACAATTGTTGTGTCCTCTTCTTTTCCCGACGTGAGAGATAATTTTTCCAGTCCGCTTTTCGCTATTGATCCGACATCAAGATCTTCAATCTTGATTGAGGGCATTGTCCTAATTGTAATTGTCTTCTTTTGATCTGTTCCCTTTACTTTTACGGTGACTGATGAATCGGCCGAGGAAGTGATGTCTTTTCTTATTGAAAGGGTGAATATTACACTGGTCTCTCCGCCTTCTGAAACCGAAAAAAGACTTGGAGTGAAATTTATGTCAAGCACCGCGGTGGAAGATTTGCCGTTCTTGTCGCTGCCTGATGTTTCAACTATTAATTGCTCTTCTACAAGGTCGCTTGTTCCGGTGTTCTTTAGTTTAAGAGTGCCTTTCACTGTGTGCGTCTCAAAAATCTTCTCTTCGTCAAGGGTGTATTCCATAACTATGTTCGCTTTCTTTGCAAGTTC
>ERZ1292640.59-Hain-H43-02um-R1-59-length-82660-cov-20_pt1 | contig 82660 bp, 65 predicted proteins | sample MGYA00564404_ERZ1292640 | MGnify/ENA primary metagenome ERZ1292640 (study PRJEB36523, sample SAMEA6512636) | groundwater metagenome | collected 2019-01-08 | study: AquaDiva: Metagenomics assemblies of 32 groundwater samples
CTTTCACGTCGCCTGCGCGCTCCTCACCCTCCGGAGGGTTATGAAATGACCTCTACGCAATCCAGTCGCCGTTTACCGGAGAGCTCCACTATCCCGCCGGTAGCGGTGCCTGGCGGCACCCGAAACACAATGTCGTGCGGTGGCTTGCAGGATGGGGTACGCAGTACGAGGAACGCAACATCAAGGACGGACGAGCACCTGCGTTAATGGCCAAGGGGGGAACTCCGAAATCAGTTCCTGAACAGACTATACGGCGGGCGTTTGCTCGGCTGAAAGAAACAGATTGGCCATTTGTTTGGTTTGGTCGCGATGGGCAAGGAAGGCCCAGAGTGAAGACCTATCTTGAGCAGATAAGAAAAGGTAAGGTGCCGGTAAGCTATTGGGCTGATGACGACTTCGCGCCTGTGCAGCTCGATTCAACCTCATGGGGGTTTCGGGAGTCGGGTCGCTCAAGCGATGGGGTGAGCGAACTGGCCGCCATCGTGGGGGCGCATACCTTCGAGACAGTGAAGCCGTTGAAACTCTTTCAAAAGATCCTCCATCTGTGGTGTCCTGCTGACGGTCTGGTTCTCGATCCGTTCGCCGGGTCCGGAACCGCCGGTCATGCAGTATTGCTGGCCAACCACACAGGATCTACAGCTCGCCGGTTCATTTTGATCGAACAGGGCCGACCAGATAATGGAGACTCGTATGCTCGAACATTGCTCGCGGACAGACTTAGGCGCGTTGCCACGGGAGAATGGAGCAACGGGAAGGGGAAGCCAACTCGCGGGGGCTATTCGTTCTTGGCCCTCGGAAAGAAGGTTGACGCTACGGCTCTCCTCAGAATGGAGCGAGACGAAATGGTTGACACAGTTATCGCCTCGCACTTCGATGCGACGCGCAGGCGTGGCGATCAGCTAGTACGGATTGAGGCATCAGGGACGAAGGCGTATCGCTACCTGGTCGCGCGGAATGCTGAGAATGAGGGATTCTTCTTGGTATGGGATGGGGCAGATAAGAATACCGATTTCACCGAGGCCGCATACGAGGTGTGCGTCGACGAGGCGAGTAGGGCCGGTCTCAGGCCGGCTCCATACCACGTGTACGCGCGGCTCTATCGATACCAGACAGAGGGCGTGAAGTTCTACCAAATTCCCGACCGCATCCTCGCTGATTTCGGTCTTGACCTGAAGAGTGAGCCATTCGTTGACGACGACAACGAGCTGGCATGATCGAGCTTCTCGGATTCCAGGAGCAGGCCTCCAATCAAGTTGCGGCCAGGGTGGTCGAATACCATAGTTCGCCTGTCACTGTAGGCAGGGGTGGGGTTCAGCGGCGGATTCCCTTTCTTCAACTGCTCAATTCCATCACGGCGTCGGGCAAGACGCTTATTCTTGCAGATGCAGTGTCATCCATTGCGAAGCATTGGCCGGTTAAGCCCATAGTGTTGTGGCTCTCTAAGGCTTCCGTTGTCGTTGCGCAATCCTACGCTAATCTCGATGCTGGCGGGGCATACCATGGCCTGCTGGACGGTTTCGAGGTGCGAACTCTCGCGGACTATGATGAGTCGGAATTGTCTGGGTCGGTCGACTCATTTCTGTTCTTTGCAACAACAGGCACGTTCAACCAAGAGAAGAAGGGCGAAGGAAGTCTCAATGTGTTCAAGAGCGCAATTGACGAAGCGGCTAAGTCCACTTGGGAATCTCTGAAGCATCGGCCCAATGGTCAAGGCGGTCGCCGTCCGCTGCTCATCGTCTACGATGAAGCGCACAATCTGAGTGATCAACAGACGACGCTCTTGCTTGAGTTGGAGCCTGACGCATTCTTGCTTTCTACCGCCACTAGCCGATTGCCGCCCCTGTTTGAGAAGGAAGTCATCGGTCACTTGAAGAGCGTCGGCTCGCTGAGCGATGCCGATTTGGTTACCCAAGTTGACGCAGCCGAGGTGGCACTCTCAGGGCTCATCAAGAACGAGATCAATCTCGTCGGTAGGCAGGCGCCGATGGAGGATGTGGTTGCGGAGTTGATGAAAGACTTGCGAAAAGCGAGAAGGGCTGCCACGGATGCGGGGCTTCCAGGTGTACCGAAGGCTGTGTACGTCTGCAAGACCAACGTTACGGAATTATCTGGCGAAAGGGACGATCCAAAGCAGCCGTTTGCACAGCGCCGATCACCGCCCATTCTCATCTGGCGGCATCTGACCGAGAAGCTAAAGGTGAACCCATCAACAATCGCTGTCTACTGCGACCTCAAGACGGATAGGGGACATCCGCTTCCTGAAGACTTCATTCTCTTCAAAGGTGGAGATAGGGACTATCAGTCGTTCGTGGATGGAAACTATGAGCACATCATATTCAACCAAAGTCTTCAGGAGGGCTGGGACGATCCACTTGTCTATTTCGCATATATCGATAAGAGCATGGGGTCCAGAGTCCAGGTAGAACAGATCATCGGGCGGTTGTTGAGACAGCCCGGTCGCGTGCGCTATGCGGATCAACGGCTCAACACTGCTGAGATCCTTGTCCGTGTCGAGGCGACGGGGGTATTCGAGGAAGTGGTGACATCCGTGGAGCAGAAGATCCAGCCAGGAAGCCTCGACATCAAGGTTACAATCTCCAAGCCGGGAGGCAGAGCTAAGGTGGAGTTTGCCGCGAAGGGCCAGTTCTCGGTCCCGCTTGCGGCGCTCATTACGGAGAGGGCAGAAAAGCGTATTGCAGAATATATAGATAAGATGAGCGATTACCGAGGCGACCCCGGATCGAACATTCGGGGTCAGGGCAAGCGCGTGTCCGTCCGGCGTGTGGTGGGTGGGGCCGGAGGGCAGGCTTTTGTGTGGGAAGAAGTCGGGGAATCGGCAAGTGTGCTTGCTCGCTGGCTATTCGCGCGAGAGGTGGCGCGAGTGCATAAGGGTGCGCTTGGAGTCGCTGTGACGTCGAACTCCGACGGGACTCCGACCAAGTTCGACGCCAAGGTCGGGTTTGCCAGTCGAGCCGCGAGTCATGTTACGGATGTTGCCCGAAAGGTAGGGGAGGCTTTTGTAGATCAGGTCTACCTCAAACTGCGGGGGCCTAATCCCTACCGCATTGGGCCCGTGCTTGTTGATCCGGATGCAGTGGCGACCTTCAAGAACGCCATTCATAAGGGCTACGATGACCTCAATTCCTTGGAGCTGGACTTTGCTCGCGCTCTAGACAAGACCGGGCACCCATGGTGCCGGAACTCATCGCGTTCCGGTTACTCAATTCCTCTGCCCCAGTCGGGGAAGACGGTCAACTTCTTCCCTGATTTTCTGATCTGGCACGACCACACCGTGTATGCGATCGACACGAAGGGATCTCACCTCCATGCCGACGCGGCAAGGAAACTCGTGAGCATCAAAGCGGCCAATGAATCTACTGATAGAGTTTACGTTCGATTCGTGTCCGAAGGGGTTGTTGAAGAAAGCGGGGCTCAAGCGGACAGCTCTGGATACACTGTTTGGTCATTCAAGCCCAACGGGCAAAAGGACTTTAATCACTGTGATTCGATGAGTGAAGCACTCGCCGCGTGTCTTGTGCCCGATGTCTAGCTAAGACAAAGCTCGATGCAGCAGGCGGCCAATGTCTGGCGCTACATCGAGTTGGACTGTTCTTCTTCAGTCTAGTTTGGCACGGTACATCTTCGTTGTTCAGGATCGCATTCGGTCAGATGTCATTGGACCTGGAGTGTCGAGTGGTGCGGTTGGGGCAAGCCCGTGCCACGGATGAGTCCAAGGAGGGTCAATTGGCTTCGTCCGGTCGTCCTGCAATACCGTCACCACCCGAGGATTGCTGATCACGAATGGCGGAATCGATATCTCAACGTCCTTGGATTCTGCTTCGGTGGGAAGATGAACAGGGTTGGATACACAGGATGTGACGAAGCGATGAATCCTGTAGTCCAGCATGCCGAGGTTCCATGGGGAACGCCGAGGCCCGACCATAGCACCAGTGGGTTCCCTCCCGTACTCTGGAGCGGCGCCACAGGAGGCGCTATCGATGCTAGCAAGTTCAAGGAACTGGCCGACCTCATGTTGGCCTCATATGACAGGCTAAACCTGGAGGAAGCCCTTCTGTACTACTGGCTCGCGCAGGTTTCTTTTGTTGAAATCAAGTTCATCCTGTACCATGCGGCATTGGAGTCGCTGGCACGATCCGCGCCCCTGAACGGATCTGGTGTGCACGTTCCTCAAGCCGTGTTCGATCGCGAGGTGCGTCCATTTCTTGATGATCTAGAGGCTAATCATCTGGACGACCCCGAATGGATAAGGCTACTGGCAAAGCTCAGGAACGACAATCAGTATGGAGGCGCACGCCAGCTAACGGAGTTCCTCAAGGCTCTTGGTCTGGAGATTGGGAAGATCGAAGACGAGGCTCTCGACCGCCGAAACTACTTCGCTCACGGGAAGAGCCTGCACTACACTCCAGCAGACAGGAATGCGGACCTTACGCTGGCAAGTCAAACGCTCGTTAATCGCGCCGTACTTTCTCTAGTCGGGTACAAGGGGCAGTACGTGGACCTCACGACGATCGGATTGCCCGAACGCAACCTGAATGAGAAACTCGGTGGCCTGAACGGCGATGGGAAGCTATAGCTGTCCTGGCTCATCGCCTTGAGATGCTTCAGCGGCGGCTCTGTGAGCGATCCATTCGGTTCACTTCTTCTGCCTGCTCGCGACGAAATGTCCTGACTTGTCCCGCTTAGGCGCCGTTGCCGGCTTCTTCGCGCCACCCTCTGCGATGGAGTGAGGTATTCTGCTTTGCACTGCAATGGTGGTATGGAAGAGTTCATGCCGTGGATGGGGGGAAGGCCGGTTCAGTGCAGGTCAGGCTGTTCCTGTTTACCCTACGCCTGCTGGCGGCATTGATCCTCAGCGCAGTGGTGGTGATCGTTTCTGGAGGGAGTGCTGGGAGGCGCTGGCAAAGGGAAACGGTTTGCGAGTTGGATGTCTGCGGCGTTTCCAATAACCACAGTTCGAGGTGACGCCGGGCAGGCTCCTCTCGGCCATGCTCCCGCTGCCGACGCCCGTCTAGTCGGCATGCCCGTTCCCAATGCGCCATGCTCATCGACCTGGGAAGTCCGCCAGCGTGCTGATTCTGCGCAGGTCCCCCCAGTTCTGTAGACTGATCGGATGAATCGCCGATGGACGCAATGGATCATCCTCTCGGTGGGGCTGGTGCTCGTCCTAACGGCGGCGAGGAGCTGGGTGCGGCGGGAGGGGGACTTCCAGCTATACGTCGGGCTGGGGGAAACCGTGCTCCGGGGCGGGCACATATACCGGGACCTGGGCGAGGGCGGCAACACCTGGCCCCCGTTCTACGCGCTGTGGTGCGCGCCGGTGGCGCTGGCGGCGCGTCTGGGCCCAAGGGTCGTGCGGACGGGGTGGGTCGCGCTGAATCTCGTCTTCCTCTTCCTCATCATGCGGATGCTGGCCAGGAGCGTGTACGGGAAGGCGCTGGGGCTGATGCCGCGGCGGGGCGCGTTCTCGCTGGCGTCACCGGAGATGCTGCTGCCGCTCCTTCTTACGGCCGTGTTCCTCAACGACGACCTCAACTACCTCCAGGTGAACCTCGTGATCCTGGCGTGCGTGACGGCCGGGATCTGCCGGCTGGCGGAGGGGCGGGAGGTGGCCGGGGGCGCTTGGCTGGGGTTCGCGGCGGCGCTCAAGGTCCTGCCGGGGCTGTTCATTCCGTATCTGTTCTGGCGGGGGCGGTGGCGGGCCGGCATCGCGGCGTCGGTGGTGGCGGGCGTATGCTCGCTCAGCCCTGCACTTGTCTTCGGGTGGCGCCGGTTCCTGGACTTCGTCGCGGCGTGGCCGCAGGCGGCGCACTGGGGCTGGGGGATGAACGGGCCAAACCAATCCCTGCTGGCCATGAGCGAGCGGTTCGCGGGGCAGGGGCGGTGGGTCGGGGCGGCGTCGCTGCCGCGCGGCTACCTGGGGGCCTCGGGCGATCCGGCCGTGCTCGTGGTCTGGGGACTGGTCGTGGCGGCCGCGGTCGTGGCGATGGCCGTCGTCATCCGGCCCCGGGGAGCGTGGAACCGGGAGACCGCCCTGATCGAGTGCTCCGCCGTGCTGACGGCATCCATCCTGCTGGGCCCGCTGTCCTGGTATCACTACTTCGTCGCCCTCGTCGTGCCGCTGACCGTGCTGGGGGATGCCCTGTGCCGGCGTGCCCCGTGGGTCCTCGTCATCCTCGCGTGTCTGGTGTTTCCCTCGTCATCCGGGCTGGTCCGGTATCCCCTGTCGACGGTCTGGCTGAACCTCTCTGCCGTCACCTTCGCCGGGCTATTAGTGCTGGCGGCCTGTCTGTGGTCCCGGGGTTCTAGCCCTTCTTCGCGTGGACGATAACGACGGCGGCGAAGAGGATCAGGATTTCGATGGCACTTGAGGGTCAGCTCTTCGACGCGGCAAAGGCCCTCTTTCTGCTTTCCCCGGTCGCTTGGGCGGCGCTCTTCGCGCTCAGATGGTTCGTCAATGGGGCGCCGCTGCGGGGACGCAGGCTGAGTGAGTGGAGGGACTTGAAATGGCTGCTGTTGATAGTGACTGCAGCGCTGCCGGTGGTCATTCCTCTCTGTGTTGCTCCGTTCAAGTGCGTCGGTCTGCCGCTGTCGGACGCTTCGTGGCTCATCTGTCGGGCCTTGGGCTTTGCCGCATTCGCCGGTCTCTTCAGCTCTCCCGCGTACCTTGTCCTGGCTCTCTTAGCCCTGGCGGTACTGCATCCTGCCTACCTGAGTCGACGAGAGTACGCTGGGAGGCGCGTGGGTTGGTTGGCGATGATGGGTTTCGTGGGTCTGGCAACGGGCGTTCTGCACGGAGTCATATGGAGTGATGCTCTCGAATACCATCTTGGCTCGACCGCATCGCTTGGTTTTGCCGTCGCATACCTTCTCGTGGTGGGTGGCGCGCCTTTCGTGGGCATTCTGGGGTGGGGGTTGTATTCGGCACTGCAGAAGTGCGGCGTCTCTTGGGATCCTCACATCACGGTGCGGTGAAAGCCCGCGATCGTGGCAGTCAATCGGGGAGGCGTCGCCGTCCTCTAGATTGATCTCGTCATGACCCGGCGGGCGGAATGGATCATCCTGGGAATGGGGTTCCTGCTCATCCTCACGGCGGCGAGGAGCTGGGTGCGGCGGGAGGGGGACTTCCAGCTATACGTCGGGCTGGGGGAAACCGTGCTCCGGGGCGGGCACATATACCGGGACCTGGGCGAGGGCGGCAACACCTGGCCCCCGTTCTACGCGCTGTGGTGCGCGCCGGTGGCGCTGGCGGCGCGTCTGGGCCCAAGGGTCGTGCGGACGGGGTGGGTCGCGCTGAATCTCGTCTTCCTCTTCCTCATCATGCGGATGCTGGCCAGGAGCGTGTACGGGAAGGCGCTGGGGCTGATGCCGCGGCGGGGCGCGTTCTCGCTGGCGTCACCGGAGATGCTGCTGCCGCTCCTTCTTACGGCCGTGTTCCTCAACGACGACCTCAACTACCTCCAGGTGAACCTCGTGATCCTGGCGTGCGTGACGGCCGGGATCTGCCGGCTGGCGGAGGGGCGGGAGGTGGCCGGGGGCGCTTGGCTGGGGTTCGCGGCGGCGCTCAAGGTCCTGCCGGGGCTGTTCATTCCGTATCTGTTCTGGCGGGGGCGGTGGCGGGCCGGCATCGCGGCGTCGGTGGTGGCGGGCGTATGCTCGCTCAGCCCTGCACTTGTCTTCGGGTGGCGCCGGTTCCTGGACTTCGTCGCGGCGTGGCCGCAGGCGGCGCACTGGGGCTGGGGGATGAACGGGCCAAACCAATCCCTGCTGGCCATGAGCGAGCGGTTCGCGGGGCAGGGGCGGTGGGTCGGGGCGGCGTCGCTGCCGCGCGGCTACCTGGGGGCCTCGGGCGATCCGGCCGTGCTCGTGGTCTGGGGACTGGCAGTGGCGGCGGTACTCGTGTCGATGGCCGTCGTCATCCGGCCCCGGGGAGCGTGGAACCGGGAGACCGTCCTGATCGAATGCTCCGCGGTGCTGACGGCGTCCATCCTATTGGGCCCGCTGTCGTGGTATCACTACTTCGTCGCCCTGGTCGTGCCGCTGACCGTGCTCGGGGATGATCTCCGCCGGCGTGCCCCGTGGGTCCTCGTCATCCTCGCGTGCCTCGTCTTCCCCTCGTCGTCCGGGCTCGTCCGGTATCCCCTGTCGACGGTCTGGCTGAACCTCTCTGCCGTTACCTTCGTCGGGCTGTTGGTGCTGGGGGCCTGTCTGTGGGCCCGGGGGCGGCCGGTCCGAGGCTGACGGGCCGCCAATACCCGGACGCGGGGGCCGTTTGAGGGGGGAAAGTGCATCAAGGAGGCCTACCGATGACCAAGACGCGATGGATGATGGCGGCGATGGCGGCGGCGGTTCTGCTGGCGCCGATGGCTCGTGCCGACGGCGACGGAGGCGAAGGCGCCGGCGACTGGATGGGCGGGAAGATGGGGAAGGCGCTCCAGCTCACGCCCGACCAGAAGGCGAAGCTCAAGACGATCAACGAGGAGCAGATGGCGACGCAGAAGCCGCTCTGGGAGACGCTCGGCACGCAGCTCAAGGAGCTCAAGGGCCTCGTGGACGGGAAGGCGCCGGACGGGCAGCTCACGGCGAAGCTCGATCAGATCAAGGCGACGCGGGACCAGATCATGAGGAACCGCATGGACTTCCAGGGCCGGAAGGAAGCCGTCCTCACGCCGGTCCAGCGGGCGAAGGTCACGCTGGCGATGGCGAAGCACATGAAGGAGATGATGGGCGGGAAGGGCAAGGGGCGCGACCGCGACTGACGCCTCCCAAGTCTCGCAGGCCGGTTGATCCCCCTCGGTGACCCGGATCATGGCGCTGGTCCGGGCCCTGAGTATGCTTGAGGATGACGGTGCGCAGGCCATGGTTCGTCGATCTCGGGGAGGGGGTCGGGCGGGCATGCGGATGACCTGAGGGCACTTCGGAGGGAAGCGTCCTGGGACCACCGAGAGGGGTTGGCCGGGCGATGGGGGGAAGCATGACGCGGGAGGAATGGACCGCGTGCGAGGATGGCGCGCTGATGCTCAGCCTGCTGGGAAAGGCGATCGGGCCGGCGGGGAGCGATGAACGCCGCCGGCTGGTGCTCGCCGCCTGCGCATGCGCGCGGCGGAGCCTCCAGCACGTGCCGACGCACGAGGACCGGCCGCGGATCGCGATAGAAGCGGCCGAGCGATGGGCGAAGGAGATCGGCGGATCGCTGGACCAGGTCCGGCGCGCCGCCAGGGACGCCGAAGCTTTCGCCGCCGGCCTCCCGCCCCTCCGGGCCGACGCCGAAGTGCCCCGGGGAGCCGCCTCCGGGTCTGCGGCCGCGATCCACGGCGTCGTCGCGGCGGCCGCCGCCTCCGCGGCTTATACGGCCACCGAGAGCTTTCCCGACCTCAATGCCAGGGCCGCCGCTACCGAGGCGACCCGGGCCGCCGCGGCCTTCGCCGCCGTGACCATTCGCGAGACCGCCCACGCGGTCGAACTGCGCCACTGCGCGGACATCGTCCGGCACTTCTTTCCGAACCCGCCGGCAACGGTGGCGCCGTGAAGGTCTTCCGGGCGCCGATGGACCGGCTGTGGGGCGCGTGGACCGCGGGAGCCTTGATCGGTTGCGCCTGCCTGAGCGGGTGCGCGCTGAACGCCCATCGCGAGGACTACTCGGACGCCCAATTGGTGTATGTGAGCGAGCTGATGGCCGGCCAGCCGGAGGAGTTCGACGTGGAGCAGGCGGCCGTCCCCGCGATCTGGGCCCGCGTGCACACCTTCCTGGCGCAGCACAGTTCGATGAACATCCGGACGGCGACGGACGACGCGATCGAGACGAACAGCCCGACGGGCCGCCTCGAGTACGGTTACTCCGTGACCCGGACTCCGGCGGGCGGGCGCGTGCACATCGTGGTTCGCTGCCTGGGAAACGACCGGTGCCTGTGGGGAGCGTATGGAGGCGACGGGCCGAGTCGACGCGTCCTGAACGCCAAGATGCTGGCCGCCTACATGACCACCGGGTCCCTGCCCCATCCCGAGCTCGTCAGTCGGTGAGATACCGATTCGCGGCGGGGCTCCCGCCGCGAAGAGGATCAGGGGCGCGTCCCCTACTTGGGGTGCGCGAGACCCCAGGCGAGGACGAGGATCACGACCGTGAGGAGCGTGTTCCCGGCCAGGGACATGAGGGACCGGCCGGGGGCCTTCGCCTGCTGCCAGGCACGGAGCGCGCCGGCCATCGCGCAGGCCACGGTGGCGCGGCGGTCGTGCTGGCCGATGGCCGCGGCAACGAGGGCGGCGGTGAGCCAGATCGTGATCCACTGGGAACGGTTCGGGTACAGGGTCATGCGGCACCTCCCTAATCGGTTGAGCTGGGCCCAGCTTACCACGCCCGCCGGGGCGGGGGGGCGTGCAATAATCTATCAATGAACCGGCTGCCCGCCCTGCAGCGCCTGCTCGCCGCGGTGGCGATCGTGATCCCGATCGTGGTGCTGGCCGGCTGGTTCTTCCGCATCCCCCTGCTCAAGACCTTCGTCCCGGACGCCGTGTCCATGAAGGTCAACATCGCGGTCGGCCTGCTCGCGGCCGGGTCCGCGCTCCGGCTGTTCCGCCTCCTCGCCAGGCGCCGGCGGGCGCGGGTCGTGTACGCCGTGTGCGTGGCCTTCGTCTTCGTCGCGAGCGTGGCGACGATGAGCCAGGATATCGGTGGGTGGAACCTCGGGATGGACCAGCTCCTGATCAACGAGCCGGCGGGAGAGGCCGGGACGAACATTCCCGGGCGGCCCGCGATGGGCGGCATGCTCTGCCTGCTCCTGGCGAGCGTCTCGCTCGGGCTGCTCCCGTTCGCGCGGCTGGTCGTCGCGGCCCAGTGGTTCGCCCTGGCCTCCTTCATGGTGGCGTTCCGGAGCTTCACCGGGTACATGCTCGGCGCCTACGACTTCTACTCGTTCGGCAAGTTCACGGACATGGCCCTGCCCGGCACGATCGCGTTCCAGTGCCTGGCCGGGGCGATTCTCCTGTCCCGGCCGTCGCGCGGGTTCGTGGCCGTCTTCGCGAGCGCGGGGCCCGGGGGCGTCCTCCTGCGGTGGCTGTCCCCGTCCATGATCTGCGTGCTGTTCCTGCTCGGCTGGATCGCCGACGCGGGCCAGGACCGGGGGCTCTACAACAGCGCGTACGGCATCTCGCTCATGGTCATGGTGGGGTCGGTGGTCATCGTGGCCGCGATCCGGATCGGCGCGCTCTGGCTCAACCGCGTGGACCTGGAACGGACGGAGTCCATGCTCCAGCTCCGGAACGCCATGGAGCGGCTTACGGGCGTGCAGAACAAGATGGTCGAGCAGGCCCGGCTGCGCGCCATGGGCGAGATGGCGAGCGGGATCGCGCACGACTTCAACAACGCGCTGGCGCCCATCCTGGGGTTCACGGAGACCCTGCTCGAGTGGCCGGAGACGCTCAAGAACCGGCGGGAGACCCTGGACTACCTCCGGACCATCCGGCAGTCGGCGCAGGACGCGGCCCAGATGGTCGGGCGCCTCCGGACGTTCTACTCGTCCTCGGGAGGCGAGAAGCCCGTGGAGCCGTGCGATGTCAACCGGCTGGTGCAGGATTCCATCGTCCTGACCCGGCCGATGTGGCGGAGCCGGGCGGGGGCGGAGGGCCGGGCCGTCGGGGTGGTGGCGGAGCCAGGGACGGTCCGGCCGGTCCTGTGCAACCCCGACGAGATCCGGGAGATGCTCCTGAACCTCATCATGAATGCCGTGGACGCCCTGCCGCACGGCGGCACCGTCACGATCAGGACCCGGGAGGAGAAGACCGAGTGCGTGATCGAGGTGCGCGACGACGGGGTGGGGATGACGGAGGAGGTGCGCCGGCGGTGTTTCGAGCCCTTCTTCACCACCAAGGGCAAGGGGGGGTCGGGGCTCGGGCTGCCGATGGTGGCCGCGATCCTGCACCGGCGCGGCGGGTCGGTCCGGGTCGAGAGCGCGCCCGGCCGGGGGACGGCGTTCTTCGTCCGGCTCCCGCTCGGATCGGTCGCGGGGCGGATCGCGAAGCCCGCGGTGGCGGGTCCCTGGAAGGCTCCGCTCCGGATCCTCGTGGCCGACGACGAGCCGCGGATCGTGCGGCTCCTGTCGGGGCTGCTGAAGCGCGACGGGCACCGGGTGACGTCGGCGGCCGACGGGGTGGCCGCGCTCGACGCGTTCCGGGCCCGGCGGTTCGACCTCGTGATCACGGACCGCGTGATGCCCGGGATGTCCGGCGACGAGCTGGCGGACGCGGTGAAGCGGCTGCGGCCCACCTGTCCCGTGATCATGGTTTCGGGAATCGCGTCGCCCGCGGGAGTCGTGGACACCGGGCGGGCGCCCGCGGACTACTCGCTGCCGAAGCCGTTCAGCCTGGCCGCCCTGCGCGAGGCGATCAACCGCGTGATGGCCGCCGCTCAGGGCTGAGCGACAGCCGGCCGGAACTCCCGCGCCTCGGTCCACGCCCGGCCGAGCTGCTCGAGGTGGCCGGGGGTGAGGGCCTTTCGCACGAGGGGGAACAACGTCTCCTCCTCGTGCCGAAAGTGGCTCCGCAGGAGGGCGACGGTCTCCGCGATGGCAGCGGGTTCCGGGGCGCGCCCGCGGGCCGCGTTCCCGAACAGCTCCGCGATCCTGCGGTGCTCCTCGTGCGTGAAGGAGACGGCCGGCTGGGCGGCGCCCGTGAGCCGGGACTCCAGCGCGGGGAGGAGGAGGTCCTCCTCGAGCCGGGAGTGCGACTCGATCGCGTGCCGCGTCAGGTCCCAGGCGTCCCACGGCTGGTCCGGGTTCCGGGGGGCGGAGCCGATGGACCGGAACGCGATCCAGTCCACGAGGACGTTGAGGACCGCGTGCTCGGCCGAGACGATGGCGAGGATGTCGATGACCCGCGACCCCGTCAGGTCAGCGGGAGCCGGCGTTGAGCTTCCCCGGGAGGCCGGGGCTGAGCGTCGCCATCGACGCGGCCAGCGGCGTGCCGGCCCTCACCTCGAAGTTGCCGGTGACGAGGGCCGCCAGGGCCCGAACCGCCTCGGCGGCGTCCTCGCCCTCGGCCAGGATCTCGAGCGTCTCGCCGGGTTCCACCCCGAGCGCCATGAGGTCGATCACGCTCCGGGCGTCGGCCATGACGCCCCCCTTGGTAACCACCACGGCGGACCCGATCTTCTCGGCCGCGGCGGCGACGATGCACGCGGCCCGCAGGTTCAGCCAGTCGGGGCACCGGACCATCCTCCGGGCGATCTCGCCCGGCTCGACCGCCCGATCCCGCCCCGTGTCTTCCCGTTCCACCGTGTCGTTCATGATCCGCCTCCTGATGATGTATGCATCCGCCACTCCCTCAAAGCCCTGCTGAGGCCACTTTGCGCGATTGGGGGGTGCGGGGGCCATAGTAGGAGGGCAAATTCGATGTGACAGACGTGTGACGCTTCCCGGGCTGCCAGGGCTTCCGATCTGGGGGGTCAGCGCACCGCCAGGCAGATCAGGAGGCCGCCGGGCTTGGCCCAGGTCCAGTGGCCGCGGAAACCCTGGCCGGTGAAGTCACCCTGCCCCTTCGAGTAGTCGGGCAGCTCACCCGTGATCCGTCCCCAGTGGTTGTACATCAGCGTGGCGACGGCCGTGTACGTGGGGCGACTCCAGGCGCTGATGGAAAGCAGGCGCCCGTCGGCGGCCACCTGGAGCCAGACCTTGTCCAGAACCGTGCTTCCGCTGGCCGTGTCCCGGTACCGGAAGGTGTGCGCGGGTTCGGGGAGGTCCTCGTACGGAATGGCATCCGACCCCGCCTCGTCCTTCTCGAAGTGCATGTCCCCGGTCAGCATGGCGTCGAGCTTCCCGAACGAGCCGAACGGATGGGCCTCGTCGATGCCGTAGGAGGCGAGTTCGCGCGCCTGCATGAACCGCCAGCCGCCGAATACGACGGCGAGCGCGACCACGATCCAGATCACGAGTTTCATGGGGCGATTATCTCGCCGATCCCGGGTCCCAGGCAACCCGCCGGGCGGGTGCGGCCGGGCCCACTGTGAGAAGATGAATCCGGTGGGGAATCAGGACCTTCCTCGGATGGGCCGGACGTTCCGGCGGTGGATCATCGAGCAGTCGAGGGCATCCAACGTCGGGCACATCGCGTCCGCCCTGTCGATCGCGGATCTCATGGCCGTCCTGTGGGGGGCCGTGATGAAGGACCCCGGGACGGACCGGCCGGACCGGGACCGGTTCATCCTCGCGAAGGGGCACGCGGCGCTGGCGCTCTACTGCGCGCTGCGGTGGAAGAAGCTCCTCGACGAGAAAGCCTTCGCCGGCTACTGCACGGACGGATCGCCCCTGGGCCAGCACCCGGAGCACGTCCTTCCGGGCGTGGACCTGTCGACGGGCTCGCTGGGGCAGGGGCTGTCGGTGGGTTGCGGGCTCGCGTACGGCCTCAGGGCGAAGAAGAGCCCCGGGCGGGTGTTCGTCCTCCTCTCGGACGCCGAGTGCAACGAGGGGCAGGTGTGGGAGGCGGCCCAGTTCGCGGGCCACCACCGGCTCGCCAATCTCACGGCCGTCATCGACCTCAACGGGCTCCAGGCGCTGGGCCACACGGCGGAGGTGCTCGACCTCGCGCCCATGGCCGACAAGTGGCGGGCGTTCGGCTGGGACACGGTGGAGGTGGACGGGCACGACACCGCCGCGCTGGAGGCGGCGCTCGCGCCCGCAGACGGGCGGAGCCGCTCTCGGATGGTGGTGGCGCGGACGGTGCAGGGGAAGGGCGTCTCGTTCATGGAGGGCCGGCTCGAGTGGCACTACCGGAACCTGACCGACGAGTTGTGCGCGCAAGCCCTCGCGGAAATCGGTCCGGCATGAGATCCGCATTCATCGCCGCGCTGTCCGCGCAGGCCGCCACCGATGCCCGGATCTTCCTCCTGACCGGGGACCTTGGGTGGACGGTCGTGGAGGAGTTCGCGGGAAAATACCCCGGCCGGTTCCTTAACGCCGGGGTGGCGGAGCAGAACATGGCGGGGCTGGCCACCGGGCTTGCGCAGGCGGGGTTCGTGCCCTTCACGTACACGATCGCGACCTTCGCGTCGATGCGCGCCTACGAGCAGATCCGGAACGGGCCGGTCCTGCACCGGCTGCCCGTCAGGATCGTGGGGGTGGGCGGCGGGTTCGCGTACGGCCACGCGGGGATGACGCACTTCGCACTCGAGGACCTCGCGATCGCGCGCGCCCAGCCCGGGCTCACGGTGATCGTGCCCGCGGACCCGGCCCAGACGAAGTCCGTCATGGACGCGATCCGGGCTGTCGAGGGGCCCGTGTACCTCCGGGTGGGCAAGGGGGGGAACCCGGAGGTGCCCGGGCTGAATGGGCGCTTCGCCCTCGGCCGGCCCGAGGTCGTGGTCGAGGGAAGCGAGGTCCTGCTCCTCGCGACCGGCGGGATCGCGGTCAACGCCGTGGAGGCGTCGAGGCGGCTGCGGGCCGACGAGGTCTCGGCGGCCGTCGCGGTGATGGCGCACCTGCCGCATGCGCCGACGCCCGAGCTCCGGGCCCTGCTCGGCCGGTTCAAGGCCGTCGTCACCGTGGAGGAGGGCTACACGGCCGGCGGGCTGGGATCGCTCGCGGCCGAGGCGATCGCGCAGGCGGGCCTGGGCTGCCGGCTCCTGATCCGGGGCGTGCATGCGAGCCCCCGGGAACGCGCGGGCTCGACGGCGTTCCTCCAGGCGGCCGAGCGGCTGAGCCCGGCCGCGCTCGCGGACTCCGCCCGCACGGTCCTCTCCGCCGTCCCGAAGTGACCGCGGCGCCGGAGCTGTCGATCGTCCTGCCGTTCCGCAACCAGGCGGACCACGTGGAGCGGGTACTGGGGGCATATCCGCCGGCGCTGGAGGCGGCCGGGATCCCATACGAGATCGTGGCCGTGCCGAACGGTTGCTCCGACGAGACACCCGCGATCGTCGCCCGGCTGGCGGCGGCGGACCCGCGGGTCCGGATGGTCGGGAATCCCGCGGGCGGGTGGGGGCGGTCGGTGCGGATGGGGCTCGCGGCCGCCTCGGGCGCCACGCTTTGCTATACGAACTCGGCGCGGACGGACCCCGTGACCGTCGTCGCGCTCCTGGCCCTCTACCGGACGGCGGGCCGGGGAGTCGCGAAGGCGACGCGGTCGGCGCGGGGGGCGCCCGTCCGCGAGCTCGGCTCGTGGGCGTTCAACCTCGAGGCCCGGGTGCTGTTCGGGGTGACGGGCGCGGACGTGAACGGGACGCCCAAGATCCTGTCGCGCGAGCTCCTGGACCGCCTGGCGCTGCGCGAGGACGGCGACCTCCTCGACCTCGAGCTGCTGGCCGGAGCCGCCAGGCTCCGCGAGCCCGTGGCGGAGCTGGCGGTGACGGGGTTCCGGCGGCACGGCGGGGTGTCGACGACGACGTATCTTTCGGCCCTGCGGATGTACGCCGGGGCGATCCGGCTCCGTATGATATTGCAATGAGCCCGGCGACGCGGTGGGTCCGCAGTTCGGACGAGTGGCGCGACCCGCGCCAGGTGGTCTCGCTGTGGCGCGAGGCGGACCGGGTGCCACCCGCCCGGCTCGCCTCCCGGGTCCGGGGGCGGTTCTGGGAGGCAGTCGAACGGTCTCGTTCGAACTTGATCGTGACCCGCGAATACGAGCATCTCGTCATGGCCCTCGCCGTCGTCAAGGGGCGCCCCCGGATCACGTACCTCCCGCTTCCGCACCCCTCGGGTGTCGCCGTAGACCGCCGGCGCGGGCTCGTGCACATCGCGAGCACGCGAAATCCGAACCAGATATTCGATCTGGCTCCCGCCACCGCGCCGGGCCGCCCGCTGGTGCCCGTCCGGTCCCGGTTCTACCCGGGCGGCCTCTATCTCCACGACCTCGCGCTCGTGGGAGGCCGCTTGCTCGGCAACGCGGTCGGGTGGAACGCGGTCGTCCAGCTTGGCGACGGCGGCGCGGTCAGGCCGGTCTGGTGGCCCCGGTGCGTGGAAGCGCGCGGCCGGCCCGACGTCTCCCGGAACCACATCCAGCTCAACTCGATCGCCGCGGGGGCGACGCTCGCTTCGTCGTGCTTTACGGCATCCGCCGACGAAGTCCTGCCGGTCAAGCCCGGCGATCCCGCGTTCCCCGTGGACGGCCGGGGCGTGATCTTCTCGGGAGCGACGCGGCGCGCGGTCATCCGGGGGCTCACGCGGCCGCACTCGGCCCGGTGGCTGGGACGCCGGCTCTGGGTCGACAACTCCGGGTACGGCGAGGTCGGGGTCGTGGACGGCGCGTTCTTCCGGCACGTGCTCCGGCTGCGCGGGTGGACCCGCGGGCTCGCGTTCGCGCCCGGGGCCGGGTTCGCCGGCACGTCGCGCGTGATCCCGCGGTTCCGCGCCTACGCCCCCGGCGTCGATCCCGCGACGTCCGAGTGCGGTGTCCACGCCTTCGATCCCCGGACGGGCCGCGTGCTGGGGTCTTTGCTCTGGCCCGCGGGGAACCAGATTTTTGCCATCGAGGCCTGCCCCGCGTCGATGACGACGGGCCTGCCGTTTCCCGCGGGGGAGGCGGCGGCGAGACGATTCTTCTACGGTTTCTCAACCAGGCTCATGGAGGGACGCACCAGGTGAACGAGGACTTCCGGCTGCTCATGATCTCGGCGATGTACGAAAACGGGGGGAACACCACGCACCGGCTGCTGGACGGCCACCCCGAGCTCTTCGTCTACCCCTTCGAGTCCCAGCTCGGGACCTCGCTGGTGCAGGACCACCTGACCTCCATGTTCCCGGTCAAGTACCGGTGGCCCGTCTTCCCGCTCGAGGGGGACGGGATCGGCGATTTCCGGTCGATCATCGACGAGGAATGCAAGGTGCGCGCGCGCACGCCCCACGTCTCGAAGTTCCGGCACATGGCGTTCGACTTCTCCGACGAGGAGCGATGCACGCGGTTCCAGTGGCACCTCAACGCCGCGGGCCGCTCGCGGGGGAACAACGTGGCCGTATTTTTCCGCGCTACCTTCGAGGCGTGGAAGAACCGCCGGGCTTCGGGCCGGGAAGCCGTGTACGTCGGGTACAGCCCGATCGTGGCCGTGGACGCGGACAAGATCCTGGACGATTTCCCGAAGGGCCACGTCCTGCACGTCGTCCGAAACCCGTGGTCGGCGTACGCGGACCACAAGAAGCGGCCCGTGCCGCTCTCGCTCTCCCGGTACCTGCTCGGGTGGGCGCTCAACCAGCACCTCGCCCTGCAATACCGGAGCAGATTCCCGGGCCGGTTCCACATCCTCCGGCTCGAGGACATCCTCCCGAATCCCGTGAAGGTCCTCGGGGGCCTCTGCCGCGCCATCGGCGTCGGCCCGTCGCGCACGCTGGCGACCCCGACCTGGAATGGCCGGCGGCTCAGCAATGTCGCGCCGTGGGGCACGATCCGGCGGGCGACGCCGGCGGCGAACAAGGCTACCGCGCTCGAGCTGGGCGCCGAGGAACGGGAGGAAGTCGGCGCTCGCGCCGCCCCGTTCCTCGGGCTGCTCGGGTACAACCGGTTCATCAAGTAGCCGCACGATGAGCCGGGTCCTCGTCTCGGGCGCCGCCGGGTTCGTCGGGGCGAACCTCGTCCGGCGCCTGGCCGAGGACGGCCACGAGGTCACGGCCCTCGTCCGCCCGGGCTCCGACCGCTGGCGGCTTGACGGTCTTTCGGAGGCGATCCGGATCGTCGAGGCCGATCTCCGGGACACCAACTCCACCGGCCACGCCGTCCGCGCGGCGCATCCGGAGCGCGTCTTTCACCTCGCCGCGTGGGGCGGCTACTCGTGGCAGACCGATCCGGCCCGGATCGCGGAAACATTGGTGTCCGGGACCGTGAACCTGCTTAACGCCTGTATCGAAACCGGCGCCGATAGTTTCGTGAACACCGGCTCTTCCTCCGAGTACGGGTACCAGGACCACGCGCCGGAGGAGTCCGAGACGCCGGTGCCGAACAGCCCCTACGCGACGGCCAAGGTGGCGGCCACCGTCCACTGCCGGCAAGCGGCTGGGGCGGCCAGGACCAGGATCGTGACCCTGCGCCCGTACTCGGCCTACGGGCCGTGGGAGGAGCCCAATCGTCTCGTGCCGACGCTGATCGTGAAGGGGATCAGGGGGGAACTGCCGCCGCTCGTGAACCCGGACGTGGCGCGGGACTTCCTCTGGATCGGGGACCTCGTCGAGGCGTACCTGCTGGCCGCGGAGCGGGAGCCCCACGAGCCCGGCGCGGTGTACAACGTCGCGACCGGGGTCCAGACCACGATCCGGCAGGCGGTCGAGGTCGCGCGCGCGGAGTTCGCGATCAAGGCCGAGCCGCAGTGGGGCAGTATGCCCGACCGGTCGTGGGACACGACGTGCTGGATCGGGAACCCGGGGCTCATCGAGCGCACGCTCGGCTGGGCGCCCACGGTCGAGTTCGCCGACGGCTTCCACCGCACCGCCGCGTGGCTCCGCTCCAACCCCGCCCTCCTCGACTCTTACTCCTTCCGCCAGTCGAAGCCCGGCTGAGTCCTACCCTCTCCCACCAGGTGGGAGAGGGTAGGGTGAGGGTCAGGCGGCCATGATCGTGGCGGAGTGGATGGCTTTCAGCCGCCGTCGCCGGGGATCAACGGCCAGCCCGAGGACTTCGAGGGTCTCCGCGCCCAAAAGAACTTCTCCGCCGTCGGGAGACACCAGGATGGTCGACGGCACGTTACCGGGTGTTTGGGGTAATATCAAGGGGAGAAGACCATGTTAAAACTCAAAGCTCGCAAGACCATCGAGGACTACATGAAGCTCCCCGAGAATGCGCTGGCGGAGTTGATCGGGGGTGAATTGCTGATGACACCGGCACCGCCTCCCGAACATCAAGACATCGTCACCGGGCTTGTCACCCTACTGCGCCAGTTCGTTTCTGAACGAGGGCTGGGAAAGGTCCTGGTTTCGCCTCTCGACGTGTTTCTGCCGTCGGGGGATCTCGTGCAACCGGACATCGTCTTTATACGGAAGGCGAACCTCGGCATTATCCAGGATCGGATCCGTGGAGTCCCGGATTTGCTGATTGAGGTCTTGTCTCCAGATCGTCCTGAGCGTGATCGGTTCGTCAAGCGCGACCTATACGCCCGCAACGGGGTCCCCGAATACTGGATCGTGGATCCCAAGGACAGGACTGTAGAAGTCTTTCTGCTCGACGCCGGAATCTACGGCTGTCCGGCACTCTACGAGTTTGGTGACTCCATGACCTCCCCGCTCTTGCCGGCTCTCACGTTATCGGTCTCGTCGATTTTCCCAGTTGGGTGATGGACGACCTGCTGATCCTTGGCGAACGTCTAGGGCGTCCCGCGTAGCCCAACCCGGGGCTCATCGAGCGCACCCTCGGCTGGGCGCCCACGGTCGAGTTCGCCGACGGCTTCCACCGCACCGCCGCGTGGCTCCTGTCCCGTCAGTTCAAGACCACGCCGCAGTTCTGGATGCACCTGCAGGCGGCGTGGGATCTCCACGAAGCCGCCGCCCACCTGAAACTTGTCGGGGCCTGATCAGTGGGTAAACCGGCACTTGCTCGCGATGTGGGGGGGGGGCGGGGCAAGATCGCCGTTAGCGGGCGGCCTTGCCTCCGCGCTTCATGGGGATCAATTTGTCGATGACGTACGCGATGCCGAAGGCCGCCAACACCATCGCCGCCATCAGCACGACACCTTTCATGACACCTTCCATCAGTCTGCCCTCCCGCCGGACCGTTTCCGGTCCTGCTTGCTCGCCCGCTCGATCAGGGCAATCCCGATCCACCCCAGCAGGATTGATGCCCCGGCGCCGGCGGCGATCCAGCCGTACGGCCTGACCTCGGTCGTGCCCGGATAGAAGAGGGCGATCATGCTCGCCACGAAGACCGCTTTGGCGGCCCCCGTGAGGAGCTTGCCCAATTCCCGGTGACTCTCCGCCGTCAGGTGCTGGAAACTCATCCCGAAGTTATTGTACCCCTTCCGCCACGAGGGCGGGCACTTTCGCCGGCCGCTTTCCCTCGATGATCATGTCGACATGCATGATCAGCGCGTGAACTGGCACTTGCTCGCGACGTAGTCGCGCGAGCCGTCGAGGACGAACCGGTCGAGCTGTTCGGGCTCCTTCAATTGCTGGCCGCGCCGCCGCTCGACCGCGAGGAATCCGCACTCGGCCTCGGGGAGCCACGTGATGTCGCCCCAGAGCTTCTCGAACTGCGCCACCGGGAAGATGTCCTCCTGGCCGGCGCCCCAGAGCTCGCGGACCTCCTTGATCGTGACATATGTGGGCACGCGGCTCTCGAGCGCGTGGAGAGCGGCGTCCACTTTCGGCTTCGCCGCCTCGTTCACGACGTCGTCCCGGGTGAGCCCGAGGAGCGCGAGGAACCGGTCGAGGTCCAGCCACGTGGTCAGCGTGTTGTAGTACGTGAGCTTGAACTCGTCCTCCTCGTGCGGGAGCGCGAGCGCCTCCACGAGCTGGACGCGGCCGTTCACGCGCGCGAGCCCGCCCCCCTTGTCCTCGAACCGGCGCGGGGTCACCTCGAAGCTGGCCATCTTTCCGCTCGCGGCGTGCATGCCGAGCATGATCGGGCTCAGGAAGACCCCGGTCGTGTCCGTGTTGTGGGCGAGCAGGTACTTCAGTTTCGGGTTGTCCGCCAGCATGCGCGCCAGCGTGCCGTTGCGCAGCAGGTTCGGGATTTCGAAGAAGTGCCCGGGCGGGTTGAACCGCTGGAGCGCGTCGTTCTCCTCGTAGTCCTCGCCTTCCCCGTGGTCGCGCGCCCACTCGATCAGGGCCTCGCGGACGTCGTCCCGGACCTTCTGCACCTGCTCGTCGAGCTTCTGCTGGAGGAGCTCCTCCCAAAGGAAGCGGAGGTCGCGCTCCATCGGGTACACGCGCTGGGAGATCGACCGGCCCTGCGAGAGGTAGACGCGGCCCTGGTACCCGAAGTTCTTCGCCGCCTCGAGCTCGCGCGCGATCGGTTCGTGGGTGAGGTAGCTGGTCGTGAAGACGTGCTGGATGCGCTGGCGGTAGCGCGAGGCGAAGTCCTGGGACTTCGCGAGATGCAGCTCGATGAAGCTCCGGTGGCGTCCCTTCATGGCCACGAAGGGGTTGATGGCCTTCACGATCGCGGCCCCGCCCGCCCACCGGCTGCCGAGCCCGCCGCTGTAGGTCACGGTCGCCACCGCCCCGGCGCGGATGAGCTCCTGGCCCGTCGCGCGCAGCCGCGCCACCGTGGGGTCGCTTGGCTCGTTGGACACGACCGCGAAGTCCCCGGGGGCCACATCCGTGATCTTCGTGCCCTGGGGGAGCCGGTTCCGGTCCACGCCGATCTTGCCGGACTTGAGCAGGGCCTTGTTGCGGTCCTGGGCGGCCCGGTCGAATCCGAACGAGGCGCGGACCCGGTCCGCCTCGGCATCCTGGCGGACGAGCCGCTCGTCGCGAACGCGTGCCTGCCCTGAGCGAGCGAAGCGAGTCGAAGGGGTGCGGACCTCGGGCGGGCGATACCCGGCGGGCATGACCGCGGCCTTTCCCTTCAGTAGATCCGCCTGGACGCCCCGGTAGTTGAGCTTGAAGTCGTAGACGACGGGATCCATGGCGAAGGGGAGGGCGGAGGCGTACCGGTCCTTGAGCTTCTGCATGATCCCGAGCACCTCATCCTGGAACCGGTCGCGGCGCCGGGGGTCCACGAGGAACGCCATGCCGCCGCCCGACGCCCCGCCCAGCATCAGGAAGCCCCAGTAGTCGCGCCCGGTCTTCGCCTTCACCTCCGCGATGAGGTCCTCGGTGAACGCGTTCGACGCCCACGGGATGATGATCTTCGTCGAGTCGTCCCAGTCGCGCGTGCACAGCGCGCCCAGCCGTTTCATCGACCCCGATTCGATCGCCTCGACGACGCGGCCGAAGAGCCGTCCGCCCTCGCGCCGCGCCTCCCAGGGCGCCTTCGACCGGAGCAGGTACCGGGTCGTGACCATCTCGAGGATGGGTCCGACGTTGAGCGAGAGCCCGCCGTGGACAATGACGATCGACGCCGAAAGCCGCTTCTCGATGTCGGCGGGCAACTGCTCGCGGGCGAGGACCGTGTGGCGGGGGAGGAGCCGGCCGCGGCTGATCCCGAACTCGGGATCGCCGCGCGCGGCCGCGACGCCCTCGATGACCTTGACCCCCGGCCAGATGCCCCCGGAGTCCTGCCAGCCGCCGCCGGAGCCGCCGAGCCACTCGCCCAGGATCGCGCGCGAGGCCACCTGCCGCCGCTGGTCCTCGGTGAGCCCGCCCGTCTGGGACGGGATCTGGCCGCTGAACCGCATGAGCCGGGTGATGATCGTGGCGAGCAGGTTGGTCGAGACCGCGAGCCGGGAGCCCTTCGGGATGTCGCGCACGCGCGTGACCAGCTCGAACCCGCCCTTCCGCCCGAGCAGGGCGCGGAGGATGCTCTCGAGCCGGACGCCCGCCTTCTCGCAGGCGGGGGGCACGACGCCGGACGCGATGACCCCGGCCTTGATCAGGCTCAGGTGGTCGTTCCCGAAGTTGAACAGCTCCCCGATCGTCGAGACGGTCTTGTCGCACGCGAGGTCGACGGACACGAGCCGGATCACGGGCTCCTCGATGAACCGGCAGTAGCACTCGCACGGCGGCACGGGCGCCCCCTTCCCCCGGACCGCGAGGTCGACGGAGAAGTTCACGACGCGCGCGCCCTCGGGGAAGTCCATGCCGAGGAAGAAGATGTCCGACCAGCCCGAGTGGCTGGGGTCCGCGCGCACGGGGCAAGCGTCGACGCCGACCGGGTAGAGCCCCGACGCGGGGTCGCGGCGGAGGTAGCTCCGGTGCGCGCGCAGGGGGAACCGCCGCGCGGTCGCGGGCTGGAACATCCACTCGTTGCCCCGGCTCGTCCGCACGGACTGGCGCACCTGGTCGAGGAGGTAGCTGAACGCGAGGTCGTAGTAGGCCTGCGCGAGCGCGCTCAGGAGGGCCTCGTTGCAGCCCTGCGCCATCATCTCGGCCCGGTACAGCTCGATCGCGGCGTCGAACTCGCGGTTGAGCGCGGCCCGGATGCCCTCGTACGGGATGCGGCCCGTCTTCGGGACGTCCTTCCGGTCGATGAGGTGGTAGCGGTAGATCGCGTGCAGGAAGAGGCACGCGCGGACGCGGTGGTAGAGGTTGTTCGACTGCTTGCGGAAGAACTCGAGGCCCTCGGCGACCCGGAGGAGGGATTCCCGCGACTGCCCGGCGAACAGGGCGGCCTCGTCGCGGTTCCGGACGGCGTCCGTGGCGCTCGTGATCGTCTCGATCACGTCCGCGAGCAGGTTCGCCATCAGCGGGCCGGCTCTAGAACGACGCCGACCGGCGGAGGATCAGCTCGCGCACCGCGGGCTGGGCCGCGAGCGCCTCGGGGAAGACGACCTCGTAGCCGAACTCGATCACGCGCTTCTCCCCGGCCCCGAGGTCGAGCTTCCACCGCAGCTCGCCCTTCTCCTCCCGCTTCTCGGCCGGGTCGGGCTCGGACTTGAACGCGCGCACCTCGATGCCCGACTCCTGGCTCACCGGGATCTGGTCGATGACGGTCACCGTTTGCCGGGCGCCCGTGAAGTTCTCGATCGTGAGCCGGAACGACTGGGTGAGGACGAGCTTCTTGCCCCACCAGCTCTCCTTGGTCTTCTCCACGAGCCGGTCGCGCTTCACCTTGATCCGCTCGTCCGCCCCGAGCTGGAGCGGAAGCTCCTGCCCCGGCGCGGTCGTCTCGATCCGCGACTGGCCCAGGAAGTCCCCGGCGAGGAACGCGTTCACGGCGCCCGCGAGAAAGGGGGCCGCCGTGTTGTTCTTGCACAGCGCGCGCAGGAACGCGAGCGGCGCCATCTTGGGGGTGGTCTCGTAGGTGAGCGCCGCGGGCAGCTTGACGACGTCGATCGTGACCCGCCGCGCCGTGTCCCCCGAGGCGACCGTCTGCCGGCGCGGGAGCTTGTAGAGCGCGCTCACGCCCGACGACTCGACCTCGGAGGTCTCCCAGCCGCCCTGCTCCGGCTCCGGGGCCGCGACCGCTTCGTAGCCGGCATCGCGGGCCGCCGGGGCGGCCGCGGGCATCGCCGACATCATCTTGGCGCCGCCGCGGGGCGCCTTGGCCCGGACCTGGGGGCGGTACGCGAACCCGGCGGACGAGAGGAAGACGGGCGGCAGCTCGGGCATCGACGCCCCGAGGCTCGGCCGCGCCGTCGAGAGCGCGAGGTCCACGTCCTCCCACGCCTCGCCCGTCTGCTGGGTCACGAGCCCGAAGAACGTGAGCTCGACTTCCTTCTTCTGTACGTCGCCCCGCGCGTCGTAGGCGGGCTGCCAGCCCGCGCCCGGCACGACGTAGCGGACCTCGATGGAGGATTCGCCGCCGTCCCTGGCGGTCAGGAGCAGGGCCGCCGTGCGCGTCTCCCGCCCGCCGCCGCTCCGGATCAGGTCCAGTTCGCGCTTCTTCGCCTCGAGCGTGCGCTGGAGTTCGCGCAGATCCGCGGACGTCTTCAGGATCGCGGCCATCCGGGTGGAGCGCAGGGAGGACAGGTACTTGACCGCGGCCTCCCACTCGGCGGGGTTGAGCGGACGGGATCCCGCGTCCCGGCCCGCCTTCTCGGCCTCGAGCGCCTGGAGGCGGTCCGCGAAGTCGAGCGCCTTCTTGTCCACCTCGATCCGGCTCATGAGCTCGGTCTGCTGGTCCTGGAGCTTCTCGATCTCGCGCTCGAGCGCCCGGACGCGCCCGTCCGAGGACTCGGGCCGGAAGGTCCGGCGGAGCTCGATCCCGCCCAGCCGGGCGGGGCCGGACTTGACCGACGCCGAGAGCGAGTCCTCGACGAGCGTGGCCGGGAGGTTGGTGAGGAGGACGGAGGATTCCCCGGCCTCGACCTGGACCTTGACCGTCCGGGTCACGAGCGCGCGGTCGGCGTAGACGACGACGGCGGTGACGCGGCTCGGAGGGGTAAGGTCGGCCGCGGCTGCGGTGGTGCAGGCGAGACAGAGCGCGAGTAGGTTCGTCATGGTGCCCCATTCTACCGCACGACGGGTGATAGACTGGCCATATGTCCCGGGCCGTTTCGCTGATAGCCCTCCTGCGTCCGCTCCAGTGGACGAAGAACCTGCTCGTCTTCGCCGCGCTCCTGTTCGCGCGCCGGTACGCGGAGCCGGGGGAGGCCCTCCGCGCGGTCGCCATGTTCGCGGCGTTCTGCCTCGCCTCCTCCGCCCTCTACGCCCTCAACGATTGTCTCGACCGCGCGGCCGACCGGCGGCACCCGCGCAAGCGGCTGCGGCCCGTGGCGTCGGGCGCCGTGTCGCCCGCCGCCGCCCTGGCGCTCTCGCTCAGCCTCGCGCTCGGCGCCTTCGCGGCGGCGTGGAACCTGCCCGCGGCCGCGCACGAGTGCCTGATCGGGTATCTCGGGCTCGGCGCCGCCTACTCCCTGTTCCTCAAGCGCGTCGTCGTCCTCGACGTCCTCGTCGTCGCTTTCGGGTTCGTGCTCCGGGCCGCCGCGGGCGGGCTCGCCATCGAGGTCGAGATCTCGCCGTGGCTCCTGATCTGCACCATGCTGCTCGCCCTGTTTCTCGCCGTCGCCAAGCGCCGGCACGAACTCCTGCAGGCGAAGACTCCCGCGGCCCAGCGGCCCGTCCTCGGCGAGTACACGCTGGCGCTGGTCGACCAGATGATCGCGGTCACGGCTTCGTGCACGCTCATGGCCTACGTCCTGTACACGTTCTCGGAGCAGACAACGCGCAAGTTCCCGTCGCACCTGATGCCGCTCACGAGCCTGTTCGTCGGGTTCGGGCTCTTCCGCTACCTCCATCTCATATACCGGCGCGACCTGGGGGGCGAGCCCGAGGCCCTGCTGGTCCGGGACGCGCCCATCCGCTGGACGGTCCTCCTGTACGTGCTCGCCGTGCTCCTGGCCGTCCGGTAACCTCATGGCCCGCGCGACCGTCGCCGTCGTCCGCGCCACCCCCGAGACCGTCCTCGCCGACGTCGGCCGGGCGATGACGCTCGCGGGGTTCGAGCGCGCGCTGCCGAAGGGCTCGCCCGTCATCCTCAAGGTGAACATCACTTGGCACTTCTGGTACCCGGCGTGCAACACGACCCCGTGGCAACTGGCGGGCGTCGCGCAGGCCCTCCTCGGGGCCGGGTATCCGCGGGAGTCCCTGGTCGCGGCGCACAACCGGACGGTCGTGGTCTCGGCCCGGCTGGGCGAAAGGCTGAACAAGCACCGGATCGTGACCGAAAGGATGGGGATCGCGGACGTTCACCTGTACGAGCCGGGGGAGGAGTGGGTCCGATACGAGCCAAAGGCGAAGATGCGCGTCCTGGGCGGCATGTTCCCGGAGGGGCTCATGATCCCCAAGCGCCTGATCGGGGCGAACATCATCCACCTGCCGACGATGAAGACGCACGTCTTCACCGGGATCACGGGCGCGATGAAGAACGCGTTCGGCGGGCTCCTCTTCGAGAAGCGGCACTGGACGCATTCGGTCATCCACGAGACGCTCGTGGACCTGCTCGCGATCCAGAAGGAGATCCACCCGGGCGTCTTCGCGGTCATGGACGGGACCTTCGCAGGCGACGGCGCGGGACCGCGCGCCATGCGCTGGCACGAGAAGGACCTGATCCTCGCGAGCGCCGACCAGGTCGCGATCGACGCCATCGCGGCCAAAATCATGGGTTTCGATCCGCTCTCCCTCAAGTTCATCCGGCTCGCGCACGAGGCGGGGCTGGGCGTGGGCGACCCCCGGGAGATCGAGGTCGTGGGGGAGGACATCGCGGGCGTGAACTGGGGCTTCCGCCGCGGGGACACGTTCGCGTCCCGCGGCCAGAAGCTCATCTACTGGGGGCCGCTCCACCGGTTCGAGAAGCTGCTCCTGCGCACCATCATCGTTCCGTGGTCGTACGTGGCGTCGATCCTGTACCACGACGTCTTCTGGTACACGCTCGTCGGCTACTGGCGCGCGCGCCGCGCCCTCAAGACGAAATGGGGCCGCCTCTTCCGGGACTGGGAGCGCGTCCAGCCTTGACCGGTGGCGGCCTCCCGTCGCGGGAGGTCAGGCTGAGCCCAGATGCTCGATACGTTCCGCCAGCTCGTAGTCCTTTTCCGTGATCGCCCGCGGGCTGTGGGTGATGATCGTCACGGTCAGCCGCTTGTAGTCGTGGAGGCGGATATCCGGATGGTGGTCCATCGCTTCCGCCAGCTCCGCGATCCAGTTCACGAGCGCGACTGCCGCCCGGAAGTTGGGCTGGACGAAGGTCTTGGTCAGCCCGTCCGGCGTCCTGGTCCAGCCGGGCAGCGCCACAGTCGTCCCGCCAGCGCCGTTGTGTTTCGTCTTCATGGTGTCTGCCTCCCCCCGTTTGTACGCTATAACCGGCTGTCCCGGCTGGTTGTTTCAGTCCGCCACTCGCGAGGGAGCCGTCAGGTTACAATTAGCTCATGAAACCAATGCTGGTCCTTCTCATTGCATCCATCGCCATGGCGGCCGACAAGCCCGCCGACACGACACCCGCACCCCTAAAGCCGAAAGCGGTCAAGGCCCTCAAGGCCGCCTATCCCGCGGCAGTGGGGCCGATCCTGGAGGCCAAGTGCTTCCCCTGCCATGCGGCGACACCCGGGAAAGAGGCCAAGCTCTCCCGGCCCCGCAAGGCCTTCGACATGACCGGCGGATTCCCGTTCAACAGCGCGGACACGCTGGAGCAGCGGCTCGGCCACCTGCGCCACGAGGTGGAGACGGGCGCCATGCCGCCGTTCATGTACCGGCTCTTCAAGTGGAGCGCGAAGCTGACGGCGGACGACCGGGCCGCGATTCTCGGCTGGCTGGACGGCAAGGCGCCCGCCGGCCAGGGTCCCGCGAAGAAGTAGCCCCTGGCCGCGCCCTCAGCGCGAGACGGCCACGCGGGCCGTCTCGCGCCCCGCGGGGGTGGACACCGTCACGAAATAGAGCCCTGGCGACACCGGCGTTCCCCGCCCCGACGTGCCATCCCAGCTCCGCTGGGTGACGTCGCCCGGCTTGAGCTCCCCGTGAAAGAGCCGCCGCACGATCTGGCCCGCCGCGTCGTGGACCGTCACCTCGACCATCCCGTCCTTCCGCGTGCAGAACCGCACCGAGACGTCCTCGCCGTTGGAGAGCCTCGCGGCGTTGCGGTTGAGGGCGAGGCAGCCCGCTAGCGGGCTGTACGTCACCCGGAACCACGAGACGCTCGGCGCGGCACTCGTCCCGTTGCGCTCGAGCGTGAACCGCACCCGGATCGAGGGGTTGTGCCCGGGGTCGAGCCCGGCCAGCGATGATCCGGAGACGACGGACGGCAGGATGACCCCGCCGGCCTCGTCGAGGATGCCGCAGGTGACGCGGCCGCCCGCGCCGTCGTCCTTCAGGAACTCCACGCGGCCCCAGCGCCAGAGGCGCGGCGGGGCGATGGGTTTGGACACGATCCGGCCCGCGTCGGGCTCGTACGCAACCGCGAACTGGCGCACCCGGGGCGTGAGCGAGCCGTCGTGGGCCATCGAGAACCGCAGGCAGGAGTCCGTGGTGCCGCTCGCGGGCGGCGGGTTGGCCGCGTTCAGGTCCCAGGAGGTCAGCACCGCCCGGTACTGGAAGTAGCGGCCCGTGACCGGCGGCCCCGCGAACGGCAGGTTCCCGGCTTCGGCCGCGGGGACGACCCCGGCGTCGAAGATCGTGGAGGAGAAGACGAACCCCCCCGGGTCGTCGGCCACCCGCCAGTCGAACTGCGCCGGCGTGCGGATGCCTGACGAGTCCGGGTTGAGGTCCGTCAACCACGACACCATCGTCCACTGCGTCTTCGGGCTCAGTGAGTCGAAGGCGGGGGAGAGGAAGACGCCGGACGCCGCCGTGATCATGAGCCCGTCGATGTACGCCGACGCCGACGCGCGCGCGTTCACGCATGGGACGGCCGGAGTGCCGCAGGACGAGGCGGCCGCGTTGCTGGTTCCGGATGTGCCGGAGGTGTTGACCGCGAACGTCCACGTCCCCTGCGGCGGATCGTGGCACATGGCGGAGTTCATCCCGCCGGGAGGGTCGGCCGTGCAACTCTTGACGTCCCACGAATCCACGGCGCCGTTCAGGCTCCCGGCCGCGAAGCTGAACGAGAGGGGCGTGTACGGCGATTCCGCCGGAGCGCCGGGGTCGTTCAGGTAGAGCGTCGCGGATCCCGTCTCGGGAGGGTCGGCGAGCCGGAGGTGGACCGGGCAACCCCGGGAGCGGTCCAGGCACGGGGGCCCGAGCCCCAGGTCCTGGCACCCGCCGGTCGCCCCGCCGAAGTAGTCCGTGCGCAGGATGCTCGCCACCGTGTACGTGTACCCGATCTCGAATCCCGCCAGCCGGTCGTTGTACGCCCCCGCGCTCGCGGGAGGATTGGGGCCCTGCCCCGGAGAGCGGATCCACCACGTCGCGTTGTACCCGTAGCCGGAGACGAAGAGGTCGCGGTTCACGGCCTGGTCGAGGCTGAGTGACGCGATGGTGTAGTCGCCCGATCCCTTGCATGGCAGGCTGGTCTGGCAGTCGTTGAACCGCGCCACGTCGGGGACGAGCAGGACCCGGCTCGACCGCGCCCCGCGCGAGGCCTCCGCGCCGGCCGCGTCGATCGGATACACGAGGCACTTCGGGGACGTGGAAACGCCGGTCACGCAGTCGTTCGTCCACTCCATGTTGTTGGCCGCGGAGAAGAACCGCTGGAAGAGCTGGAGGCTTTCACCGTATGGCGTGGCGGAGGCCGTTTGCACGAAGAGCGTGGCGGCCCCGGGATAGGAGAACCGGGTGTCGGTGGCGGTGTCGGACGCCGGTCCCGGCTGGACCCAGGTCCAGGTCGCCGCCACCCGCACGGACGTCGTCGGCGCGTCCACGGAGACCGCCTGGATCAGGGAGAGGCCGGCCGTGTCCTCGAGCTCGTCGAAGTAGGTGCCCGCCAGGTCGTTCCAGACCCCGCGGCCGAAGGCGGCACCCGTGCAGAGGAGGGCTGTGACGGCGGCAAGGGGCAGGCACGCGCGGCCTCGCATACCGCGATTATAGCCCCGTGGAACTTATCTCCCCCTACGGCGTCAGGTATACGGGGGCCGGAAACCGGCACCCAGACACAGCCGGCCCAGGCGGCCGGGACAAGGAGATCATCATGGGCCAAGGGAGCAGTCCGTGGATTCGGGGGGTGGGGATGGCGCTGGCGCTGGCCACGGCGGGCGCCGCGGGGGCCGGGACGCCGGCGGCCGCGACGACGGGGCGGCGCGAGCTCGTGGCGAAACCGGTCGCCGTGACCGTGTACCAGCAGATGGCGCGCGTCGAGCGCGAGGGCGTCTGCCGGCTGGGGGCCGGCCCCTCGACCGTCGTGTTCGGGGACCTGCCCGCGTCCGCGGACGAGGGGTCGCTCCGCGTGTGGCTCAAGGGTCCGAAGGGCACCCGGCTGCACGGGGTCGAGGTGGTCACCATGCACGGGTCGGAAGCGGTCGAGACCAGGGTCCGGAAGCTGCGGCGCCGCATCCGGGAACTCGAGGACCGGAAGGCCGTGATCGACGACCGGAACACGGCCCGGGCCGACGAGCTCAGGATCCTGCGCGGGTGGGATGCCAAGACCCGGAAGGGTACGGGCGGCAAGGACCTGCCGTTCACGGAGCTGTCGCAGGGCGCGGAGGCCATCGGCCGCCGGATCGGGGTCCTGCTCGCGGAGACGCGCAAGGATTCGATGGAGTCCCGGGACCTTTCCGAGCAGATCGGCGTGCTCCAACGCGACGTCCAGGCGGCGGGGTCGGCGCAGACCGACCGTAGGGTAGTCGAGGTCGAGCTCGACGCCGCCGTCGAGGGCCCGGTCTCGTTCCGGCTCGCGTACACGGTCCGGGAGGCGCGCTGGGAGCCCGTGTACGACCTCACCCTCGACACGGCCTCGAAGGAGCCGGCGGTGGGGGTATCGTTCGGGGCCCGGGTCTGCCAGCAGACGGGCGAGTCCTGGGACGGCGTCAAGCTCGCGCTATCGACCGCGCGTCCGGCCGGGGTCACCCAGGCGCCGGACCCCCGGGAGGGATGGGCGGTGGAGGCCTCCGGCCAGCGCCGGGGCGGCGTCGTGCTGTCGGCGGCGCCCCGCGCCCGCCGGGAAGCGTCCGACGGGGACGGGCCGGCCGACAACCCGGTGACCATCGGGTTCGACCCGGCGACGGTGGCTTCGGCCGAGTACGCGGCGCGGTTCGAGATCGCCCGGCCGGTGTCGGTCAAGTCCGGGGCCGAGGCGCGGCGGGTGGGCATCTCGGAGTCCAGCCACCCGGCGGCGCTCTCGATCGTGACGGAACCCCGGCGGTCGCTCGCGGCCTTCGTCGAGGCGAAGCTCACCTACCAGGCCGACGCGCCGCTCCTCGCGGGCCCCGCGCACCTCTTCCAGGGGGGCGAGTTCGTGGGAACGACCATGCTCAAGGCCGTGGCTCCCGGCGAGGAGGTCACGCTCGGGTTCGGCCAGGACGCCTCGCTCCGGATCGAGCGCCGGCTCGTGGAGCAGAAGGTGACGGAGGGCGGCTTCGGATCGCGCGGCACAATGCACCGCCGTTACCGCTGGGTCACGACGCTCGTGAGCGGCCACGCGGGAACCCGGACCATCGAGGTCCGCGAGCGCGTCCCCGAGTCGCGCCAGACCGACGTCGAGATCAGGCTCGGCGACGTGTCGCCCGGGCTCCTGCCCGACGACCCGGACCTGCCGGGGCTCAAGCGGTGGCGGATCGAGGTGGCCCCGGGCACGCCGGCGACGGTCGAGTTCGGGTACACGGTCCGGTCCCCGAAGGGGAGGTCGGTAGCCGGGCTCGGCTGAGCCCGCGGGTCAGGTCAGGGTTTCGTAACCCGGGGGGCGGCTGATCCGGTGGTCAGGATCAGCCGCTCGCCCGGGTTCAGGATTTCGGCGTACCCGGCCGCGAGACTGCCGGTGACCGTCCGCGTGATCCCGTCCACGGTCGCGACGAAGGGCTGGCCGGGAACCCTGGCCGCGACGACGACCCGGCCCGCGGCGAGGATGTGCCGGCGGTTCTCCGTCCGGATCGCGTCGGCGGTGAGGATGAAGGCGCGGGCGGCGAAGACGGGCCGCGCGGCCGGGGCGGGCGCGGGAGCCCGGGCGGGAGCGGAAGCGGTCGCCGCCGGGGCGGGTTCGGACGCCGGGGCGGCCGGCTCGTCCGCGACGCGCTCGGCCTTCGCGCGGCGAGCGCGGGCGGCCGAAGCGGCCGGGACCCGCTCGGCCTTCCGGTCCGCGGCCGGGGCGGACGCGAGCTGATTCGCGGGAGGAGTCTCCTGCGCCGCCGGGACCGCCACATCGCGCCGCCCGCCGGGCCGGACGAGGATGAATGCCAGCCCGGCGGCGGTCAGGGCGCCGGCGAGGCTGAACCCCGCGCGCGGGACCCAGCCGAACCGGCGGGGAGCCGGTGCCTGCTTCGCCTTCGCGATCCGGGTCTCGATTTCGGTCCACATGGTCCCGGTCGGCACGGGCTCCGCCGTGGCCCGCGCGAGCCGGCGCAGCTCGAGCTGCTCCTGGTACAGGCGGGCGCACGCCGGGCACTCGCGCACGTGCGCTTGGCCGGACTCGTCGAGCTCGAGTTCGCCGTCCAGGTACGCGGACAGCTCGTCGAGGCTGAAGTGGGCCTGGCTCATGGCAGAGTCCTCCTTGATGGACCAGACGTCGCAGGCGCGCGGAAGTTCCACGGGATCGCGCTCATGACGGCTCCTCCCCGTCCCGCATGAGGCCCGCGAGCGCCCCGCGGGCGCGGGCGAGCCGGGAGCGCACGGTCCCGACGTTGAGCCCGTGCCGCACCGCGATGGCCTCGTAGGCGAGGCCCTCCTGTTCGCGCAGGAGCAGGACCGCGCGCTGGGCCTCGGGCAGCGACGCCAGGGCCCGGCGGAACCGGGACAGGCGCTCGTCGTGCTCGGCGGCCTCGGCCGGCCCGGGGCCGCGCGCCGCTATTCCGTCGCCGCGGGTCTCCTCGGAATCCGGTCCCAGCGGCTCGTCGAGCGAGACCTGCGGGTGGCGGCGGCGCCAGCGGGCCCGGTCGATGATGAGGTTGCGGGCTATGCGGAAGAGCCAGTGCAGGAACGAGGATTCCCCGCGGAACCCGGCGAGCGCACCCCAGGCGCGGACGAAGGCCTCCTGCACGACGTCCCGGGCGTCCTCGGGGTTGCCCAGCTCGCCCAGTGCCCAGCGGTAGAGCGCGGCGTGATGCGCCAGGTAGAGCTCCCGGAAGGCCTCCGGGTCCCCGGCCTGCGCGCGAATCAGGACTTCTTCGGCGTCCGCCACCCCACGAGTATATGGGGAACCCGGCTCGGGCGCCCGGCTACTCCAGCCGGATATTCGCTGGGGTGGAGGTCGAGATCCGTTTGCCCACCTGTTGGCAAGGCGGCCATTTTACATGTTCCAGGCCGGGGCTGGGGCGCTACGGTTGAATCAGGAGGACGCCGATGAGAGCGACTCGGGTGGGAACGGGACGCATGAACTACCTGACACTCATCAAGGCCATCACCGCGGTTCACCGGGAATCCGCAGCGCGCGCCGTGGTGGCGGTCAACCAGGCGCTGGTCCTGCGCAACTGGATTATCGGCGGTCACATCGTCGAGTATCAACAGGAAGGGAAGGATCGCGCGGCGTATGGGGCGGGGCTCCTGACCCGGCTTTCGGAGGATCTCGTGCGCAAGGGGGTTGCGGGGACAAGTCCCGACATGTTGGAGCGGATGCGTTTGCTCCACCTCCATTACCCGCAGTTGGCTCCCATTTCCGCACCGGCGGTGCGGAAATCGCTGAAGGCAGGGAAACCCGCACCGTCGGCGCGGAATTCCTGCGTCTCGTCCCCGACACCGTTGAGCAGGGATGCCGTGTTGCGCTTTTCCTGGACTCACCTGGCGGAACTCGTACGCCTGGAGGATCCCTGGAAGCGGGCTTTCTACGAGAACGAGATCCTCAGGGGGAATTGGTCCAAGCGCCAGCTTCAACGTCAGATCGGCTCGCTTCTGTTCGAGCGCACCGGTTTGTCCACGAATAAGCGCGCAGTCATCGACGCCGCGCGGCGACAGGCGGATGGCGCGCGCGATGGAATTGCAGACCTGATTCGTGATCCCTATGTTCTCGAGTTCGTGGGCCTGGCCGAACAGCATCATCTCCGCGAGAGCGATCTCGAGACGGCGCTACTGGACCACCTGCGGGCGTTCCTGCTCGAACTGGGCACCGGTTTCTGCTTCGAGGCGCGCCAGAAGCGCATCACGGTTGGCAACGAGCACGACTACATTGACCTTGTCTTCTACCACCGCGTTCTCCGCTGTCATCTCCTCATCGACCTCAAGATCCGTGCCTTCCGGCACGCGGACGCCGGCCAGATGAACTTCTACCTCAACTACTGGAAGGACCGGATGATGGCCGAGGGCGACCAGCCTCCCGTGGGCCTGCTCCTGTGCAGTGACAAGGACGAGGCGAAGGTTGAGTATGCCACTGCTGGATTGGACAAATCCCTCTTTGTTTCCCGCTATTTGGTCTCACTACCCAAGCCCGATGACATCCGGCACCTGCTCGAGGTGGACCGGGCAAGACTGGATCGGGAGAACGGGAACCGATGAACGAGCGACCGGCGGAATGGGATGTCACGTGTAACGGCACCATTACTCCAGCCGGATGTTCGCGAGGTAGAGGGCGCCGCAGGGCGGCCGATCATCCATGCCGATCTGGAATTCCGTGACCGTCGCGAGCGGATTCCCGTCGAGCCGGAGGGCCTTGCGTTCCCCCTCGTTCCAAATGGGGTCGCCCAGCGGGACCGTGAGCCGGTTCCATCCGGGGCCGAGATTACGGGGGGCCACGTGATACCAGCCCTGCCGCGGACCCGCGAGCGAGAGCGAGACGCCGACGGGCAGCGGCTGGGCCGCCACGGCTTCGGGCGCGACGAAGACGTCGAGGCAGACGGCCCGGGCTCCCTCCCATGTATGGCCGCCGAGGAGCCTGACGATCATCCACTTACGGTCGAGGCCGAGCCGGTACGCCATGCCCGGGTGCCCCCCGGGCGCGGGCACGACCTCGCCGGCGCCCCACCATTCGTTGTTGAACTGCGGGCTGGCGAAGTCCTCGATGACCGCCGGGGCCTGGAGCGTCATCGGGGGTACGGCGCCGAAGGCGATCATCCCCATCTCCCGGGCGATCTCGGCCGCGCTGGTGAGGTAGCCTTCCCGAACGCTCCACGCGAGGGCCTTTGCGTACCCGGCGGCCGCGTGCGTGAGCCAGCCCTTCTTCCGGTACAAGGCGCCCAGCGGCGCGCACCAGCTCTCGCGGGAAGGCTCGAGCTCCCGGAGCCGGAGTAGCCCGGGGATCGCGTCGTCCACACGGCCGAGCGCGGTGAACCCCATCACGAGGCGGTACGTCTCGTTCCAATCCATGGTGGCCGTCGAGGCCCCGGTCTCGCCCGCGTGGACGCACATCCGCTGCCGGGCTTCGGCGGTTGCGCAGACGGGGACCTGGTGCCGGTGGGCGAGCGCGACCGCGTCCGTGATCCGGGCCGGCATCTTCCCCTCGCGGCCCTCCTGGGACAGGACGAGATGGGCGGACGGACCGGGGCGCGGGCTGAACGCGATCTCGGCGCGGACGAACTTGCCGTCGAGATGCGCGATCGTGTTCTCGAGCAGGCTCGATACTGTCAGCTTCCCGCCTGGCGTGCCGTCCAGCTCGAGCTGGAGAGCATGGGCCGCGGCCGGTTCGGCCGGGTACGGGAGGATGTCGCCGGTCCCGGCGTCCGCGAACACGATCGCGGCTTGATCGCCGTCGATCCGGATCTCCTTGACGGTCATCTCGTGCAGGTCGGGCGTGGTCATGGCGTCACCGCGCCTCGCGCCACAGGTAGGCGCGGGAGTTCTTCCAGTCGACGGCAATGCGCTCGCGGATGGGTTTACCGGTGGCGCACCGGCCAGTGTAGTAGATCTCCCAAGGGGGAAGGCGCGCATCTACCGCAATCCGGCCTCGAAGCTTGTCGGGCCACCAGGCATCCGGGGGGCCGAGAACAGAGAGGATCTCGAGGCGTCCCTCGGACAACTTCCAGAGATGGAAGCGGTCGGTCATCCGCGGGCCCTCGTCGGGCGGGAATCTGAAGGCGAGCCATCCTTCGCTGGTCGAATCATTGTGCCGTTCATAGATGTCGGTCGCACCGGCTGGAACGAACGAAGGGACCCAGCCGGCGGCGAGCGCCCCGGCATGGCCTGCGGCGCGCATGTCCGCGTAGTGGCGGGTTACCTCGGGATTGGCGGGTGGCGAGGGGCGCTGGTGATGCGGCAGGAGGATGATCATCCCCGCCACGACTGCGACAAGCGCGAGGACGGCGGCAGGATGAAGGGGCGTGAACCGCACCGTCTCCGGCTCTTCTGGCGGCATCCCGAGTCGGGTGCCCGGGACTCCGTCCCGGGCCTCGCGGTCGAGGTCCAGCCCATAGCCGTCCGCGATCCGGGTTCCGATCGGATAGAAGCTACGCGACCGCCTCAGGTCCCTGACTTTCTTCCTGCGTGCCGGTTTCCGTGGTGCCATGACGCCCCGATCATACTCCCGCGAGCGCGCTGCGCGCCGTGTCCTACCTCACAGGCGGGCAGCGCAGATCGGCGAGGCCCGCGAGCGCCTGCGGGAAGCCGGGCTTGACCCGGAGCGCGATCGCGAGCAGGCGGCAGGCGCCGGCCCCGTCGCCGGCGTGCACGCGGGCGCCCGCGAGGTTGACGAAGACGGTCGCGGCCAGCTCGTGGGCGCGGGGATCGAGCCCGCCGACCAGCCCCGTCCACCGCCGCACGGCCGCGAATGCGGCGGGACGGCGGCCGAGGAAGCTCTCGCTCACGGCGAGCTCGTACCATCCGATCTCGCCGTCGAATCCCCGGGCGGCGAGCGCGCGGTTCAGCTCGAGCGCCTTGTTGAAGGCGCCCGTCTGCGCGCACGCGTAGGCGGCCGTCTCCACCGCGTCGTCCACGTCGGGCAGCAGCCGGAGGGCCCGGTCTGTCAGGTCGAGGCATTTCGCCTTCGAGGCGCCCGTGTTTCCGGCGATGCGGACATCGACGGTGACCGCCTCGGTCCAGGGCAGGACGGGCACCGTGCGGGCCTCGGGATGCGGGCGGGCCTCGACGCGCAGGACGTAGAAGAAGCCGTTGGCGTAGTCCATCCGGGGGGAGCGGTGGACCTCGGTGAAGTACCGCTTGGCGAACGCGCGGTACACGCCGAGCATGCGCGGGCTCCACGGCGGGCCCGTGAACCAGCCCTGGTGCCGGAACCGGCCGGAGACGAGGTTGTGGGCGATGCATCCGATGCCCGCCTGCCGCCACTTCTTCGCCAGCTCCTCCGGGGTCCTCGACTCCTTCGCCCAGCGCCACGGGAGCGGCATCGTGACGACGTGGCTGCTCACGACCGTCTGGCTGAACCCGAACCGCTTGTCGCTCCCGGTCAGCAGGATCCGTTCAGAGGGGGGTAGGCGGTCCGCGCACCACCGGCGGATTTCCTCGTCGGCCGTGTACCGTTGGGCGAAGAACGCGGGGCCGGCGAGCCGGCCGGTAAGGAAGCTCCAGTCGTCCGGCGGGAGCTGGACGATGACCCGGACGAGCAGGTGCGCGCTCCCAACGGCGGCAAGGATCGCCCAGCCCGCGGAAGTGTAGCGGGGCGCGAGATCCCGGAGACGCCGCAGCGCGACTTCGCCCCCGGCGGCGATGAGCGGCGCGAGCGGGAGCAGGAACCGGAAGTCCCACTCGGTGAGCGTCACGAGGAAGAGGGCGAGGGCGACGGCGGCGCCAACGCCCGCGGCTCCGGGGAGGCAGAGGACGAGTCCGAGCGGCGCGAGGGCGGCCAGCGGGAGGCCGGCCTGGCCGGGGTCCGCGAACGCGTCGCGCCAGGACAGCCACAGGCCGGGATGACCTCCCGCCGGGATCGCGGTCACCTGCTGGGCGTACAGATGAAGGGCGCGGGTGTACGGGGGCGCCCACCAGAGTCCGTGCAGGGCTTCGGGTCCCAGCGGGTAGAACGGGTCGCGCGTCAGGAGCCAGTCGCGCGCGGGCCAGGGCGCGGCCACCACCACGGCCGCGCCGACCGCGAGCCCGAGCGCCCGGAGGCCCGGACGCCGGAGGCCGAACCAGACGGCGAGCGCGGCGAGGGGGAGGAACGACGTGTACTTCGTCGAGGCGCAGAAGCCGGCGAGAATGCCCCCGATGAGGGCGCCGCGCGCCGAGCGGGGAGGCCACGCGAGCATGGCGACGACGGCTGCGGCCCAGAAAGCCGTGACCCCGGGGTCGTTCTTGGCGAGCCATGCGTGGTACGCGATCGCGGGGGCGAGGGCGACGAGGCAGGCGGCCGTCCAGCCGGCCGCCCCGCGATCGAGGCGCCGCGCGATCGAGGAGGCGCCGGCGCATCCGAGGAGGAGGAAGACGAGAGTCGCGGCCTTGACCGCGGCCACACCGCCGGTCGCGAGGCCGCAGGCGAAGACCATCTCGACGCCGAGCGGCCAGTGCCACTGGAAGTGCTGGACGGCGGGGTAGATCCGGTGCGCGCGCAGGAATGCCTCGGGAGCCGCCCAGTGGTAGACGAGGGGATCCTCGTGCGTGTCGGGGAGCGAGGCGAGGAGGGCCATGAGAACGGCTGCCGCGACCAGCGCGGCGGCGGTGGCCACGGGTTCCCCCGCGAACGACCGCGCGACGGCGGCGAACTCCGCGCGGCGGGCGTGCGCGGCGCGCAGCCCGAGGGCGATGGCGCCGACCACGAGGACCCGGAGGGCCCCGGGCGCCAGGAGGCCGGCGAATCCGAGCCCCGCCGCCAGCGCCGAGAGCGTGCCCAGCCCGAGCGCAAACGATACGACGAGCGGGAGCCTCCCGCGCCGCGGCGTAACGGGTCCGGCGACCGCCTCGCCAGCCCCGAGTGCGGCGAGGAGGGCGGCGAGGGTCAGCCCCACGGTGGCCGCGACCCGGCCGGCCTGCGCCAACCCTCCGGCCATGGTCCATTCGGGGGAGATCGCCCAGGCACGAATCAGCGCGCGCAGCGGATCGGCTGCCTCCGTCCAACTGCCGAGGGTCTGCGCGACCACGAGCAGGCTCCAGCCAATCGCGACGGCCAGGAGCGCGTTCATGGGGCGCCGCTTCCGGCGCACCGGAGCCGGCGGGCAAGCGCGGTGGCGGGGCCGTGGCCGGGCGCGGTCCGGAACAGGATGCCGAGCAGGCGGCAGGCGCCCGCCGAATCTCCGGCCCGCGCTCGCGCTTCCGCCCAGTTGAGGAAGAGCCCGGCCACGAGAGTGTCCGTATCTTCGCTGAAATACGCGGCGTACCGCGACCGGTGCCGGAGCGCGGCGAACGCGGGAGCGCGCCGGCCGGCGTAGCTCTCCTCGACCGCGAGCTCGTACCAGCCGGTTTCCCCGTTGAACCCGTCGCGGGCGAGCGCGCGGTTGAGCGCGAGCGCGAGGTCGAGCCGGCCGAGCTGGTGGTACAGGGTCGCGGCCTGCTCCATGGCGTCGTTCACGTCGGGCAGCCGCGCGAGCGCGTCGCGCGTGAGGGCGAGGCTCTCGTCGCGCAGGAAGCTCCGGCGCGCGGTCTGGTTCGCGCGGGCGAAGAGCGATTCGGTCCACGGCAGGACCGGCACCGTGGCGGCCGCCGGGTGGGGCCGCCGGTCGACCCGCAGGACGTAGAACAGGCCGTTGAGGGCGTCGAGGTACGGCGTGCGATGGACCTCGACGAGGTACCGGCGGGCGAATGCGCGGTAGACGCCCAGCGCGCGGTCGTCCCACGCGGGCCACGGGAACCACGCCTCGTGCCGGTAGCGTCCGGAGACGAGGTTGTGCGCGATGCACCCGATGCCCGCCTGCCGCCACTTCTTCGCGAGCTCCCCGGGGGTCCACGACTCCTTCGCCCAGCGCCAGGGAAGCGGCATCGTGACCGGGTGGGCGCTCACGACGGGCTGGCGGAACCCGAACCGCCGGTCGCTTCCGGTCAGCAGGATCCGCTCGGACGCGGGGCACCGGTCCGCGCACCAGGCGCGGAGCTCTTCCTCGGCCGTGTACCGGCGGGCGAAGAACTTAGGCCCATGCAGCCGGCCAGCGAGGAAGCCCCAGTCGTCGCCCGGCAGCTCGAGAGCGGTCCCGACGGCCAGGTGGACGGCGCCGGCGGCGACCAGGACCAACCAGGCGGCCGCCGCCAGCCGGGGCCGGGCGGACCGGAGGGCGAGCAGGGCGAGTTCGCCGCCGGCCGCCAGGAGCGGCGCCAGCGCCAGGAGGAACCGCGTCGACCGCTCCCCGAGCAGGGCGAGGAACACGAGGAGCGCCACGGCGCACGCCAGCCCCGCGCCGCCCGGGAGGAAGGCGACCAGCCCGAGCGGGGCGAGGGCGGCGAGCGCGATCCCGAATTGGGCCGGGTCCGCGAGCGAGTCGCGCCAGGCGAGCAGCCAGTACGAGGGCCGCTCGGTCAGGACGGGGGTCACCTGCTCGGCATACCGGTGGAGCCAGTCCGTGTACTCGGGGCTCCAGAAAAGCCCGTGCAGGGAAGAGGGACCCAGCGGGTAGAAGGGGTCGCGGGTGACCAGCCAGTCCCGCGCGGGCCACACGGCGGCGGTCGCCGCCGCCGAAAGGACCGCGAGGAGGATCGTCCGCGGACTCGGACGATGCAGGACGAACCAGGCGACCAGCCCGGCGAGGGGGAAGATCGCCGTGTACTTCGTCGCCGCGCAGGCGCCCGCGAACAGGCCGGCCAATAGCGCAGCGCGTCGCGTGCTGCGTTGCGCGCCGCGCCCGGATCCAGCGGACCCCGCGAGCATGGAGAGGGCCGCGGCGGTCCAGTAGACCACCGCCCCGAGATCGTTCTTGGCCATCCACACGTAGCGGACCAGCGCCGGCGCGAGGGCGAGCAGGGCGACGGCCGTCCAGCCGCGGGCCCGGGGGTCGAGACGGCGGGCGAGCGCGCCCGCCCCGGCGACGGCGGCGGCGAGCAGGGCGAGGTTGACGGCCTTGAGTCCGGCCACGCCCGCGACCGCGAGTCCGAGCGCGAAGAGCATCTCGACGCCGAGGGGACCGTGCCACTGGAAGTGCTGGACGGCGGCGTGGATGCGGTGCGCGCGCAGAAACGCCTCGGGCGCGGCCCAGTGGTACACGAGCGCGTCCTCGTGGGAATCGGGGAGGGTGGCGAGCGCGAGCCAGAGCGCGGCGGCGAGGAGGCACGCGACGGCCGTCGAGACCGGCTCGGAGGCAAACGAGCGGCCGGCGGCCGCGAGCTCCGGCCCCCGCGCGCGAATGGCGCGGAATCCATTGAGGCATGCGGCCAGGGCGAGGCCGCGCAGGACCCCGGGCGTCATGGCCCCGGCGAGCCCGAGACCCGCCGTCGCGGCCGAGAGCAGGGCTAGCCCCAAGGGCAGCGACAGCGCGAGCGGAAGCCGCCGCCGCCCTATGAGCGGCGACGCCGCGTCGCCCGTCCCCAGCGCGGCCGCGAGGGCGCCGAGGACGAGCCCCGCCGCGGCCAGGACCCGGGCAGCCTGGGTCAGCACGCCGCCCCACGAACCGTCGGGGCCCTGGGCCCAGGCGGCGAGCAGGCTATGGAACGCGCCTCCGGCTTCCGGCCAGCCCGCGGACGCCTGGACGAGGACGAGCGCAGCCCATCCGAGCCCGGCCGCGAGGACCGCCGTCACTTGGTGAAGAGGAACTTCCCGACCGGGCGCACCGACCGTCCGTGCTCGCACCCGAGCTGGTCGGACGCGGAAACGGCGGCCTGGAAGCCGGGGTTGGCGCGAAGGCACATGTCGAGCAGGCGGCAGCATCCCTCGAGATCGCCCACCTTCGCCCGCTCGAGCATCCAGTTATAGAAGAGGACGGCTTCGAGCTCGAGGATCTTGTCGTTGAACGAGGGCGACAGGCGGTTCTCCTGGCGCAGGGCGACGAAGGCGGCGCGCCGGAATCCGGCCCGGCTCTCCTCGTCCGCGAGGTTGAACCAGGCCGCCTCGCCGTCGTACCCGACCCCGGCCAGCGCCCGGTTCAGGGCGATGGCGCTTCGGTTGTCGCCGAGCGAGTGCAGGTTCATGGCCGCCTGTTCGACCGCGTCCTCGACGTCAGGCACCCGCGCGAGGGTCTCGAGCGTGGCTTGCCGCCCGAGCGCGGCGGTGGCCGGCTTGGAGGCCGCGTTGGCGTATGCGAAGAGCGCCTCCGTCCAAGGGAGGACGGGCACCGTGCGCCGGGGGGGATGGGGCCGGGCGTCGACGCGCAGGACGTAGTAGAAGCCGTTGAGGTAGTCGAGGTGCGCCGAGCGGTGCACCTCGGTCAGGTAGCGGAGGCCGAACGCGCGGTAGATCTTCAGGGCCCGGTCGTCCCACCCGGGCCCCGAGAACCATATCTGGTGCCGGAACCGGGCCGAGACGAGGTTGTGCGCGACGTATTTTATTCCCGCCTGGCGCCACTTCTTGGCCAGGTCGTCCGCGCTCCACGACGCCTTCGCCCAGCGCCACGGGAGCGGAACGACGACGACGTGGGCGCTTACGACCGGCTGGCGCCACCCGAACCGCTTCTGCTCGCCCTCGAGCAGGATCCGGGCGTCGGCGGGAAGGTTGGCGGCGGACCAGGTCCGGACCTCCTCGAGCACGGTCGATTCCGCCCGGTGGAGCTCCCCGTTCGTCATCAACCCCAAGGTCCAGCACCAGCCGTAGGGCGAGATGAAGCCCACGACCTTGGCGCCGAGGTGCAGGACCGATCCTCCGAGCAGGACGATCCAGACCGCGCGGCCCACCCGCGGCCAGGTGCCGCGCAGGGTCAGGGCGGCGGCCTCGCCCGCGGCGGCGACCAGCGCCACGAGGGGGAGGAGGAACCGGGCGTTCCGCTCCGTCAAGAGGATCAGGAAGGTCAGCACGCTCACCGCGCAAGCGGCCGCGGCGGCGGGCGGCAGAAACGCCGCGAGCCCCAAGGGGGCCAGCGCCGCGAGAGCGAGGCCGAGCGCGTTCGGCTCGCCGAAGACGTCGCGCCACGCGAGGAGCCAGTACATCTGGGAGATCTGGCCCGCGGGGGTCACGCGCCCCGCGTACGTGTGGACGGCCTTCTCGAAATCCGGGCCCCACCACGGGACGTCGAACCAGCGCGAGAGGAACGGCAGCACGGGATTGCCCGCCGTGAGCCAGTTCCGCAGCGGCCAAGCGATCGCGGTCACGAGGGCGGCGACGGCGATAAGGACGACGCCGTTTCGGCGCGGCCCCTTGAGGAGGAGCCAGGCCGCGAGCCCGGTGAGCGGGAAGACGGCGGTCCACTTGACGGCTCCGCAGAATCCCGCGAGGACGCCGGCCGCGATGGCCCCGCCGGGGCGGGAGAGGGGCCATTCCAGCGGTGCGAGGAACGCGGCGGCCCAGAACGTCACGAGCCCGAGGTCGCTCTTCGCGATCCAGACCTGCTCGGCGACGGCGGGGGAGAGGGCGAGGATCGTCGCGGCGGCCCAGCCCCGGGCCCGCGGGTCGAACCGGCGCGCGAGGGCCGCGGTCGCGAGGAGCGCGGTCACGACGAGCGCGAGGTTCATGGCCTTGATGCCCAAAGGCCCCGCCAGCGCGAGCCCGAAGCCGAAGAGCATCTCGATCCCGAGGGGGTTGTGCCACTGGAAGTGCCAGGGCACGCCGACGAGGCGGCCGACGCGGAGGAAGTACTCGGGCGCGGCCCAGTGGTAGACGAGGGGGTCCTCGTGCGTGTCGGGGAGGGCCGTGAAGACGATCCAGAGGACCACGGCCGCGGCGAGCGACAAGGCGGTGGAGGCGGGCTGGTCGCGGAATGTCCCCCCGGCTTCGCCGAGGACGGCGCGGCGGGCGGCCAGCTCGCGGAGGCCGAGGCCGAGCGCGCCGAGGGCCAGCAGGCGCAGGGGCAGGCGGGACATGAGCCCCGCGAACCCGCACCCGGTCACTGCGAGCGACAGGCCGGCGAACCCGAGCGCGAGGGTGAGGGCGAACGAGGCGCGGTTCCCTCGCGGGGCGGCGAGCCGGGCCACGGCCTGGCCGGCGCCGAGCGCGAGGCCGAGAGCGCCGAGCACTAGGAGGGCGGTCGCGGCGTAGGTGCCCACCCGGATCATGGCTCCCGACCACGTCCAGCCGGGAAGCCCGGCCCAGATCACGACGAGCATGCGGGCCGTCGGGAAGTTCTGGGGCCAGGTCCGGACGGCCCAGAACACGGCGACGCAGGCCCAGGCGAGGGAGGCGGCCAGCATGGCGGCCAGCGCGAACTCCCGCGGGGGGCGCGCCGGGCCGCCGGGGCGAGCCGGGGCGGCGGGTGCGGATTTCGGACGTTTCGCCATGGGTCGTTGTACCAGGGCTCCATGGTACAGCCTGGGGGGGAATCCAGTATCCTGTTGCGCATGGCGCTCTGGCGGGCCTCCCGCGATCTCCGGTGGGTGCTGGGGGTGGCGTTGGCGATCCGTTTCTTCCACAGCGACGCGCCCCTGCTGGGGACGAACTCGTGGCGGGAATGCGACAACGCGTCGATCGCGCGCAACTACGCGGCCCACGGCTTTCAGTTCATGCGGCCCACCGTGGACTGGGGCGGCGTCGGGAGTCCGCCCGGCGGGGTCGTACAGATGGAGTTTCCGGCGTACCATTTCTCGGTGGCCTGCCTCTACCGGGTGTTCGGCGAGCACGACTGGCTGGGCCGGTGGCTCTCGATCCTGTGCTCCCTGCTCGCTATCGTCTTCCTCCACGGCCTCGTCGCCGGCGTCGCCAGCCGGCGCGCCGCCGCCTGGGCCGCGTTCTTTCTCGCGATCCTGCCGCTCAACGCCTACTACGGCCGCGCCTTCATGGTGGAGTCGCCCATGCTCGCCGCGCTCATCGGCGGCGTTTGGGCGTTCGACCGGTGGCTGGCGCGCGGAAAGGTGCACGCCTTCTGGCTGGCGGCCTTGTGTATCGCCCTCGGGTGCCTGCTCAAGATCGTGTCCCTCTACATCGGCCTGCCCTTGGCCTTGCTCGCCTGGCACCGGCACGGGTGGCGGATGGTCCGGCGTCCCGCGCTCTGGGGTTTCGTCGTGCTCGTGCTCGCGCCCGTCGCGTGGTGGTACGGATGGTCCGGCACCCTCCTGGTGGAGTCGGGGCTCTCGCTCATGGGCGACTGGCGGTACGGGACCGACAAGTGGGGAGACTGGCGGCTCGTGGCGACGCTCGGGTTCTGGAACCGGATCATCTTCGAGCGCCTCGCGGGCAAGCACCTGACCTGGCCCGGATTCCTGATCTTCGGCTGGGGGATGATGCTCGGACGGCGGCGGCGCGAGGACGTGTTCGACGCGTGGCTCCTCGGGGCCCTGATCGCGACCGTGGTCGCGTCGCGCGGCAGTTGGGTGCACGAGCACTACCAGGTCTGGTTCCTCCCGCCCGCCGCCGCGGTCATGGGCCGGACGTTCGGGCGGAAGTGGCGGGCGCGCATGTGGCGGGCGCCCGGGGCGGCCGTGGCGACCATCCTGCTCGGGGCCTGTCTCGTGTTCTCGGCGTACCGCTACGCGGAGGTGTCGGCGTCCGAGAGTCCCGAGGAGTCCGGGAGCTGGCGCCTCGCGATCACGATCCGCGAACACACGGAGCCGGACGCCCTCATCGTCTCGCTGGACCACAAGGACCCCACGGCGTTGTACCACGCCCGGCGCCATGGCTGGAACGCGCACGTGAACGATCTCGCGGCGGGCGGCGACGCGTTCCTGCTGGGTTTCGTGGCCCGGGGCGCCCGGTATCTGGCGGCCCGCCACGAGGAGTTCATGACGCCCGACCGGACCGCGCTCGTGCGCCGGGTCCTGGCCCGGCACCGGATCGTGATCGACGACGGGGCGACCTTCCTCGTGCGGCTTCAGCCGTGAAGGACGGCCCGCTGGGCCCCGGGGAGCTTCTTCTTGCCCGCGTGCAGGCTCCGCCCGTGCACGAACTCGAACCGGCGGTCCGGCCCCAGCCGCGCCGGTGGACGAAGGCCGTGCTCGCGGCGGGGCTCCGTCCCGCATCCATCCTGGCCCGGGCCCTCCTGGGGCCCGCGCGGCGGAACTCCATGCTCCAGGGAGCCCGGGTGCGCAGCCTCGTCTTCATCAAGCTCGATCACCTCGGGGACGTCATCATGGCCACGCCCATCCTGCGCGCCCTCCACGCCTGGGTTCCGGAGGCCCGCATCACGATGGTCGTCCGGCCCGCGACCGCGGACCTCGCGGCGCGCCTGCCGGGCGTGGCCGAGGTCCTGACGGCGGACGTCCCCTGGATTCGGCCGGGCTCGGGAGTCTCCGCGAACCTGGGCGCCTGTCTCGCGCTCGCGAGGACGCTTCGGGCGCGGCGGTTCGACCTCGCCGTGGATCTCCGGTACCACAACCGGCTGGACAGCCTCCTGCTCTCGCTCTCCGGCGCCCGGGCCCGGCTCGGATTCGACGCGGGCGGGTTCGGTTTCGGGATCAGCCACTGCGCGCGCTGGCCGCGGGAGGGACACGAGGCCGGGCGGATGGCGGGGGCCCTCCGCGAGTTCGGCGTTCCCGTCGAGGATCTCGCGCCGGAGTTTCCGGTGACCGCCGCGGACGTGGCCGCCGCCGCCCACAGGGCCGGCCGGAAGGGCGGATACGTTGCCGTCCATGTGGGGGCCGGGAACGCGGTCAAGCGGTGGATGCCGGAGCGTTTCGCGTGGGTGGGCCGCGAGCTCGCGGCGCGTCTTCGCGCCCCCGTCGCGGTCCTCGCGGGCCCGGGGGAGGAGTCGCACGGCGAGCCGCTCGTCCGCGCCCTGCCGAAGGCGTCCTGCCTGGACCTGCGTGGCCGGCTCGGGCTCTTCGAGCTCGCGGCAGTCATCAAGGGGGCCAGGCTCTTCGTCGGCAACGACGGGGGGCCCGGTCATGTCGCGGCGGCCATCGGCACGCCCTCCGTGATCGTGTTCAGCGGGACGAACGAGGCGTCCGAGTGGATGCCGGTGGGGACGCGCGTGCGCGTGGTCGAGCGCAGGGTGCCGTGCAAGCCGTGCGCAAGCACGACGTGTCCGTTCGACCAGGCGTGCCTGCGGAAGGTGACGGTGGATCAGGTCCTGCGCGCCTGCCTGGAGACCCTCGGGAAGGGCTAGCGTCCTCGAGCCGCTGGGTTTCCGCGTCTGCGGAGACCCAGAGACATCCGTCTTCGGATGTCAGTTCTCGAGCAGGCCTCGCAGGTGGCGCGCTCTTGAGGGGTGTCGCAGGCGGCGCAGGGCTTTCGCCTCGATCTGGCGGATCCGCTCCCGGGTCACCCGGAACACGGTGCCGACTTCCTCCAGCGTGTGCGCGCGGTCGTTCGTGCCGAGGCCGAACCGCAGGCGGAGCACTTCGGCCTCGCGGTCCTTGAGGGTGCCGAGCACCCGTTCCACCCGGCGCCGGAGCATGGCCTCGGCGGCCGTCGCCGCCGGCGAGGCCGCATGCCGGTCGATGACGTGGTCGCCGAGGAGCGTGTCGCCGTTCTCGCCCACGGGCGTCTCGAGGGAAACCGGCTGCTGCGCGACCTTGCGCAGGAGGCGTATGCGTTCCGCGGGCACGTGGAGCTTGGTCGCCAGCTCCTCTTCCGTGGGCTCCCGGCCGAGGACGCGCGTGAGGTCGCGGGTTATGTTCGCGAGCTCGTGGATGGCCTCGATCATGTGGACCGGGACCCGGATGGTCCGCGCCTGGTCCGCGAGCGCGCGCGTGATCCCCTGCCGGATCCACCACGTGGCGTAGGTCGAGAACTTGAAGCCGCGCCGGAATTCGAACTTCTCCGCTCCCCGGATCAGGCCGAGGTTGCCCTCCTGGATCAGATCGAGGAAGGGAAGGCCGCGGTTCGCGTAGCGCTTGGCGATCGAGACCACCAGGCGGAGATTCGCCTCGACGAGCTTGGTCCGGGAAGTGAGCATCTGGTGTTCGCCCTCGTCCATTTCCCGGACGAGCCAGGCGAGCGCGGGGGATTCCGTCCGGGTCGCCTCCTCGCGCAGGAGGCCCGCGAGACGGTTGTGTTCCTTGCGGGAGAGGCCGAGGGAGCGGATCGACTCGACGATCAGGGACCGGAGCCGTTCCGCCCGAGCGGCGTGGGGGCGGGCTCGGTTCCGGGTTAGCACGTGGTCTATCCTACGCGCATTTCGCGTGCCGCGTGCGATAATGCCGGACATGCTGGGTATCGGGCCCGACCGCCTGCGCGTCCGCCGCGTGCTCGTGACAGGCGTGGCCGGCCTGCACGGGAGCCACGAGGCGGAGGCGCTCGTGCGGCTGGGTTACGACGTGTACGGCGTGGACGACCTCTCGGGCGGGTACATTTCCAACGTGCCCGAGGGCGTCCGATTCACGGAGCTCGACCTGCGCCACCACGCCTCGGTCGAGCGGTACATGCGCCGGGTCCGCCCCGAGCTCGTCTTTCACGACGCCGCCTATGCCACCGAGGGCGGGTCCCAGTTCACACCGGTGCGCACAACCGAGCGCAACCTGATGATGTACACGAACACGCTCGTCGCGGGGCTCCGGGCCGGGATGAAGAAGATCGTCCTCGCCTCCTCCATGAGTGTCTACGGGCGCCAGAAGCCCCCGTTCACCGAGGAGATGGAGCGGAAGCCCGAGGACGTCTACGCGGTGTCCAAAGCCGCGATGGAGCACGTGACCGAGATCCTGTCCCGGGTCCACGGGTTCCAGTACACGATCATCCGCCCGCACAACGTCTACGGGCCTCGCCAGAACCTGCGGGACCCCTACCGCAACGTCATCGCGATCTGGATCAACGCCCTCATGAACGGGAAGCCCTTCTGGATCTACGGCCAGGGCACGCAGAAGCGCGCGTTCACGTACATCGAGGACTTCACGCCCTACGTGATCCGGGCCGGGCTGTCGAAGCGATGCCACGGCGAGATCTTCAACATCGGCCCCGAGGAGGATATTTCGCTCAACCACCTCGCGACGCTCGTGCTCCGGGAGTTCTTCGGGGGCGACCGCGCCGTGCCGGCCTACCTCAAGCCGAGGACCTGGCGGGCCGGCCGGCCGCTCGAGGTCTCGGACGCCTTCTCTTCCCAGCGGAAAGCCCAGCGTCTGCTGGGCTACCGGACCACGGTCCCCATCCGGGAAGGCGTCCGGCGCATGGTCGCCTGGGCCCTGACGGTGGGCCCCCAGCCCTTCGCCTACCTCAAGCACGGGCTCGAGCTGGCGACGGGCGCGCCCCCGACGTGGACGCGGAAGCTCTACTGAGGGGATAATAGCCGAACCATGGACATCCCGAAGCGCACCAAGTGGTGGAAGAAGGTCCCAACCGTCCCCAAACTCGAGCGGCCCCACGTCGACCGGCGGGGCAGTCTCCACGTCATCGCGTCCTCGCGCACGCTGGGGACCCGGTTCGGGTCCGTCGTCGTGATATCGAGCAAGAAGGGCACGATCCGCGCCAACCACCGGCACCGCCAGGACAGCCACCTCTGCTACTTCGTCACGGGGCGGATGCTCTACGTCGAGCGCAAGCCGGGAGCCGCGCGGCCCAGCAAGCGCCTGATCGTGAAGGCGGGCCAGGCGGTCTTCACGCCGCCCGGGATCGACCACGCGATGAAGTTCCTCGCCGACAGCATCTTCATCACGGTGGCCGACCGGCATCGCGACCAGGCGGATTACGAGAAGGACCTCATCCGGCTGAATCCGCCGTTGATCGCCCGGTGAGCTGACGGGCATGGTGCGCCGGCGCGAGATCTGCCGGCTCTGCGACGCCGGACACCTCGAGCAGGTCCTGTCCCTGCCGCCGACGCCGCCGGCGAACGCATTCGTGAAGACGCCGGCGCCGCAGGAAGTCTTCCCGCAGGACCTCTTCCGGTGCCGCGCGTGCGGCCACGTCCAGCTCGGCGCCGTCGTCGACGCGGAGGTCCTGTTCGGAGACTACGTTTACGCGAGCGGGACGAGTCCCGTGTTCGTCCGGCACTTCCAGTCGTACGCGGACGAAGTGACGCGGCGGTTCGGGCTCGGGGCCGGCGACCGCGTCGTCGAGATCGGGAGCAACGACGGCGTCCTGCTGCGGGCGTTCCGGGAAAAGGGGCTCGACGTCCTCGGCATCGACCCCGCGCGGAAGATCGCGGCGGCGGCGACGGCCTCCGGAGTCGAGACCTGGCCCGACTTCTTCACCGAGGCGACCGCGCGCCAGGTGGTCGGGAAGTACGGGCCCGCCGCCCTCGTGGCCGCCAACAACTGCATGGCGCACATCGACGATCTCGCGGGCGTCGTGCGCGGCGTGCACGCGGTTCTCGCGCCCGGTGGCATCTTCGTCATGGAGGTCCAGTACGTCGTCGACATGGTACGGAACGGCCTCTGGGACATGATCTACGCCGAGCACGTGAGCTACCACGCCGTCGGCCCGCTCATTCCGTTCTTCAAGCGGCACGGGCTGGGGGTCTTCGACGTGGTGCCGGTGCCCACGCACGGCGGCTCGATCCGGGTCTTCGTCCGGGCCGAGCCTCCGTTCCTCGAGCGGCCCGAGTGGGACCTCAAGGAGGAGGCCTGGACCTCGGCGGTTGCGTTCAAGCGCCTACGGAGCCGGATCGACGCGGCCTCGCAACGCCTGCGGGCGCTCCTCGGGGACTACAAGAAGGGGAAGGCCGTCATCGCCGGATACGGGGTGCCGGCCAAGACGACGACGCTCATGTACACGATGGGGCTTTCGAGCGCCTCGATCGATTACCTCGTCGACGATTCGCCGCTGAAGATCGGCCTTCGTTCCCCGGGCCTCCACATCCCCGTGCTCGCTCCGTCGGCGCTCCTCGAGCGGCCCCCGCAGGCCGTCGTCATCTTCGCCTGGAACTTCGCCGAGTCGATCGCGAAAAAGATCCGCGATCTATTCGCCGCGCGCGGCCTGAAGGCGCCGGACCTTATCGTGCCCTTGCCCGACCCGACCGTGATTTAGACCGACAGGAGGACGCCGATGGACGAACAGGACCTAAAAGACATTGCGACGGGGCTCGGGGCCGAGGCCCGGGCGCTGGAGGGCAAGACCCTCCTGCTCACCGGGTCGGGCGGCTTCCTCGGCCGCTGGTTCGTCCGTGCGGTCGACCACCTGAACGCGGCCGTGCTGGCGAAGCCCTGCCGGCTTCTGGCGCTCGACACCGTCGAGGCGGCGAAGGACATCCGCGAGGGCGTCAAGCGCCCCGGGGACATCACGTTCATCCACCACGACCTCTCCGTGGGGTTCGATTTCAAGGACCACGTGGACTTCGCCGTGCACATGGCCGGCATCGCGAGCCCCGCGTACTACAGGGCAAAGCCCCTGGAGACCCTGGACGTCTCGTTCCTGGGCACGCGGCAGGTGCTCGACCTCGCGAAGCGCGACGGCGCGCGCATGCTCTGCTTCTCGTCGAGCGAGATCTACGGCGATCCCGACCCGAAGTTCGTGCCGACCCCGGAAACGTACCGGGGGTACGTTTCTTCCATGGGTCCGCGGTCGTGCTACGACGAGGGCAAGCGGGTCTGCGAGACCCTGTGCTACATCTACGCGAACTACTTCCAGGTGGCGGCCGTGGTGGTGCGGCCGTTCAACGTGTATGGTCCGGAGATGAAGGAAAAGGACTACCGGGTCCTGCCGAACTTCGCCTCCGCGATCAAGGCGGACCGCCCACTGCTCATGTACGGGAACGGGAAGCAGACGCGGACCTACTGCTACGCGACCGACGGCCTGGTCGGGTTCTTCCGCGCGCTCCTCAAGGGGCGCGGCGGGGAGGCGTACAACATCGGGAACACGAACCCCGAGATCTCGATCAACGACCTCGTGGCCGTGATCGAGAAGGTGCTGGGCCGGACGGTGAAGAAGGAGTTCGCCAAGTATCCGGATCACTATCCGCCGGACGAGCCCAGCCGCCGGTGCCCGGACCTCACGAAGGCGAAGACGGAGCTGGGATATGCTCCGCGCACGCCGCTCGAGGAGGGGCTGCGGCGGTACCTGGCCTGGACCGACCGGCACTACACCGGCGCAAGCTGATCCCATGAAGGTCGGCGTGCTGGGAGGCGCCGGAAAGTGGGGCCGGAACATCGTCCGGACCCTCGAAGGCCTCGAAGGCGTGAGCGTGGCGTGGGTGGCGGGGTCGAAGGATGACTGGCCCGGCTGGCTGACCTCGCGCCGGCCCGACGCCGTGGCGATCGCGACTCCCGCCTCGCTCCATGCCGCCCACGCCGTGCGCGTTCTCGAGCAGGGCCTCCCTGTCTTCGTGGAAAAACCCATGGCGCTCTCGGTGGCCGACGCCGAACGGGTCCGTGACGCGGCGGCCGCGAATCATCTTCCCGTCGTCATCGACCACATCCACCTGTTCAACCCCGCGTGGCGGGAACTCAAGCGGCGCCTGCCTGAGCTGGGCGCGGTCCGCGAAGTCGAGTCCGAGGCGGGGCAGGAGGGGCCGTTCCGGGGCGACGTCACGCCGCTCTGGGACTGGGGCCCGCACGACATCGCGCTGGCCATCGACCTGCTGGGCGGGGCCCCGTCGAAGGTCGAGTGCGCGAAGACGCCCGAGGGGAACCACCGGGTCACGATGACCTTTGGGACGACGGTCTGGCGCGCGCACTTCGGCAGCTATTTCAAGGCCAAGGTGCGGCGCGCCGCGGTGCGTGGCGCGAAGGCCGAGGCCGTCTGGGACGATGTCGCGGAGGTGAAACTCCGGATCGCGGGCGCCCCGGCGCCCTTTCAGCCCGCCTCCCCGCTCACGACCGCCCTGGGCGAGTTCCTGTCCGCCATCGGCGGTGCGCCGGCGCCCTCGTCCGCCGCCCTCGGCGTCGACGTGGCCCGGGTACTCGAGCGCTGCGGCCGCGGGCAGGGGGCCTGAAGCCTGACAGGGCCGGTCTCCGGGACGCCTCGCGATGGGCGCCGGGTCACGGCTGCGGTTCGTCCCCCTCCAGGTCCTGGATCAGCTCCGTCACCCGCGCGAGATTGGTGCTGCGCGCATGGCTCACCGCGGGAGCGGTGACAGGCGGGATCGAGCGCAGGATCTCCAGCGACCGCCCCAGCAGGCGCCGGGCATGCCCGGTGCGCCCCTCGCGCATCTCGCGCTCGGCCCACAACCGGAGCATCTCGCCCCAGTCCACGAGGAACTCGGCGCGCGCCATGCGATACCGGTCAAGGCACAGGGGATAGACCCGGTCGGCGGTCTCGTATTCGCCCGCCATCGTCGCGGCGGTCGCGAGCATGCCGAAATTCTTGGAGTCCAGGACGCCGGAATCCACCAGCGGCTTGAGCGTGTCGTAGGCGGCCCGCCACTGCCCCGCCATGCCGTAGATGGTCCCCAGTTCGCTCTCCACGCAGCCCAGGCCGGGCAGGATACGCAGGATGCGCTCGCACTCCGCAATGGCTTCGCGGTACCGGCCCTGGTTCCGCAGGATGATGACCGGGGCCAGCAGGCTGGACGTCCCCGGCAGGAAGTAGGCTTCGGCCGGCTTCGGGGCTCCCCGCCGCGGCGTGGACCGCATGCGCCATAGGTAGTAGCATCCCACCCGGGTATCACTCCGGCGCGGAGCGCGAACCAGTTCCAGACGCCGGAGGCAGAAGGCCCGGTACAACACCAGCATGCGCGTTTCCCAGGAGAACGCCGCGTAGCGGGTGCTCCGCGTCAGCGCTCCCACCACGTTGTGTACGATGAGCGGCTCGCCAAGCTGGCGGTATCGCTTGAAAATCTCGTCCTGGCTCCATGACGTTCTCACGAGGTCCCACACGGCGGGAGTCTGCCCAAGCATGCCGGTAAAGATCACGCGAGAGGGGATTCGGTAGGAGGACAACTCCCCGATTGTCATGACGTTCGGGGGAGCCGTCTCCCTCAGGGCCAGGTACATGTCGCGGAAGGTCTCGAGATAGGCGGTCCGGACGTGCGGGAGCGGCCTCCCCGCATCGCGCCAGGGCACCGGCTGCAGGGCGGGGTTCATGATCGCGCGGCAGAGGACATACGCGGCCAGCACGAGGGCACTGGCCACGCGGGGGGCCGTGCGCAGGCGGCACACTTCGGTCGCGACCAGCAGGCACAGGATCCACTCAGCCGGCACCAGGAACCTTGAGAAGTGCCCGTAGCGCAGGACGATCGCCGCCCCCAGGGCGCATCCCCAGGCTTCCCGCCGCTGGCTTCCCAGCAGGAGCAGGCCCGGCAGGCAGAGCGGGAGAAAGACGGCGTCCCGGTCCAGGTACTGGAGCAGGGCCCCCGGGATCTCCGCCCAGCTGAACGTGTCCGGTGCCTGAAGGGTCCGCATATAGGAGAGGAACACGGCGTCGTTCCGGGGACCCCAGCCCAGGGTGGGGAACAGGTCCGTGGCCAGGGGGAACACGGGATTACCCGTCGCGACGAACGCCTTGATCCACCAGACGGCGGTGGGAAGTACGAGCGGGGCGGCCAGGCGCATCGCCAGACGCAGGGGCGGGGGATCCAGCACCAACAGGACCGCGGCGACCGGGCCGAAGACCTGCTTGGCCGCCGTGCCCAAGCCGTACAGGATGGCGGCCATGCCCCAGGCCCGCCGCCGCTGAAACAGCCAGCCGGCCGTGATGAGCGCGGCGGCCGCCGAATCGTTCGTGCTCATCGTCATCAGCCATGGAAGGTGGGCCGTCCCCAGGGCCAGGACGCTCCCGAGCCATGCGGCCGTTCGCCGGCCTTGTGCGAGACACATGCCGGCCCAGATCGCGGCCACCGCCGCGAAATGGGAAAGGACGATCCATCGTCCGAGCCGCTCGACGCCGAGGCCCAACGGGATCACGAAGGTCATCTCGACGGGGATGGGCAGGTGGAAGTCCATGAACACGTGCTCGAGGAGAACCCGGTGCGCCTGAAGGAACTGCCACGGCGCCCCCAGATGATACGTGAAGACGTCCTGCTGGCTCTCCGGCACCAGCAACCACGGGACCAGCATGGCTGCCGGGAGCGCCATGGCGAGCCGGCCGTGGAGGGGGACCGCCAGGAACGTCCGCCCGGCCTCCAGGATCAGGCACCGGGCGGATCTGGAAGCCGGAGACGCGGCGAGCAGGACGACCACGACGCCCGCCACGACTCCGGGGAAGAGCAGGCCGGTCAGGGCCAGTCCGAGGAAGGCCGGTCCGAGCATGCCCCAGCCCAGCAGGAGGCCGGCTCCGAACACGACCAGCGCTCTCGGTCCCGCGATCTTCCGGCGCCCGGCCACCAGCCCGGTGCCGATCCGGGCCGCCATCTCCCACAGCACGGCGGCTCCGATCCCGAGAAGGATCAGCCGGGTTGCCGCCAGTTGAAAGCTGGCTGGCATGCCTCAGCCGGCGGACGGAATCCTGATCACCGCGCCCTGCGCCGTCAGCGTGCGTTGCAGGTGGCCGACATCAAGCCGGCGGGGCGCGACGCCCTGCCTGGCCGACAGCGCCGCGGCCGTGCCCGCCGCCTGGCCGATCGCCATCATCGGGATCATGGCGCGGTGGGATTCGTACGCGCGCTGGTCGCTCGAGATGCACCGGCCCGCGATCAGGAGCTGGTCGACGACTCGGGGGACCAGGCACCGGTAGGGGATGTCGTACCCCTGGTGGGTCAGGTACCGGCGGTAGCCGTAGTAGCCGATAATCGCGCAGGAGCTCATCGCGATCGAGTCCGGGAACCTCGTCCCCGCGATGGCGTCGTCGCCCGTGACCTTGTATTCGCCCTCGATGAACCGGGTCTGCCGGACCCCGAACATGACCGGCGTCTCGGCGACCTTGGCGTCCACGAGGTCCGGGTGCTTGGCCTGCATCGCGGCGAAGTTCGTGTAGACCGCGAGGCGGGCGGCGACCTCGGCCTTGCTGATCGCGTCCGCATTCGTGCCGTCCATGGTCTTCGAGAACGGGCCCCAGACGATCATGTCGGCGCCGAAATCCATCCCGCCGAGGTCCGCGGGGTGTTTCGCGCCGAACCGGATCCGGTACATGAGCGAGTCGCCCAGCCGGGGCTCGCTTTCGTCCGTCGAGCTCCAGAACGGGGCGCCCGCGCGCGCGGCGACGTCGCCGTCGCCGGTGGCGTCGATCACGACCCGGGCCAGGAGCGCCTCCCGCCCCGACTTGTTCTCGACCACGATGCCGCGCATTTTCGCGTCCTCGACGATGGGCGCGGCGACCCACGTGTGCAGGAGGAGGTCCACGCCCGCGTCCGCGCACATCTTCATGACGACGTACTTGACCTTCTCGGTGTCGATCGCGTAGCTGTAGGCCATCTGCCCGGCCTCGTCGGCGTACGCCTTCTGCGGGTACGGGCTCTTGCCCAGCCCGTTCATCTTCTTGAGCTCGAGGACGATCTCCTCCGCGATCCCGCGGACGGTCTGGGTGGCGTCCGGTTCGACCTGGTTGCGGAACCCGTTGAGGTTCGCCATCAGCCCCGCGGTGGCGACGCCGCCGAGGAACCCGAACCGCTCGACGAGCGTGGTCTTCGCTCCGTTTCGCGCCGAGGCGATCGCGGCGGCGAGGCCCGCGGGCCCTCCGCCGGCGACAACGACGTCGGTGTCGCGGGCTACCGGAATCTCGCGTGCGGGCTCGTGCCAGGTGTTCATGAGGCGCAGTCTACACCTTCAGCCGGGCTGAGGCGAACCGGAGTGCGACGGCCCAGTCGTCGGGGCCGAGCGCGTGGGTGCCGGGACGGAGCCGGTAGCCGAGATCGGCGCCGACCAGCTTGCCTATGGGGGGACGCCGGTTCACGCCCAGCCCCTTTGCACCGAGGAGGTGATAGACGGGCTCCGCGTGCTTGAGCACTTCGAACTGGCCGTCGGGGTTTGCCCACTGGTCGCCCTCGGCGGCGAGGAAGAGGACGGGCCGGGGCGCCACGAGGGCGACGAGCCCGTGCTGGTCGAACGGGAGGCGGTTCACCGCCCTGCTGAATCGAGGGAAGACGTCATTGAACCAATGCGGGAACATCTTGTTGATGCTGCGCACACTCTCGCCGACCGTGCCCCGGCTCGGGGCGGAGCCGCCGCATCCGGCCTGGTTCACGATCGCGAGCGCGAACCGGGGATCGAGCGCGGCGGCCAGGAGCGCGGCCTTGCCCATCCGCGAGTGGCCGATCGCCATCAGCCGGTCCGGCGCAGTCTCGCGGGCCCTGAGAAGGGCATCGGCCGCGCGCGAAAGGCCCCAGGCCCAGGCCGAGATCGTGCCCCAGTCCGTCGGCCGCGGCTTCGTCTGGCCGCGGCGGAAGTACCAGGGGTGGACGCCGTCGGTGAAGTCCGGCCGGTCGGGATCGACGTCGGACGCATGGAAGGTCGCGAACCCGAAGCCCTTCCGGACCACGAGCTCCGCGGGCCACGCGTCGGGCCGGCCGTCCATTCCACTACGCACGTTCACGTTGCCGGTGAAGTTGACGCCGACGAACATGGGCACGGGTCCGCGGACCCGCGCGGGGCGGACGATGAGGAGGGACATCGCCGGGGTGCCGCGGGGCCCAAAGTTGACCCGGTACTCGCGTAGGACGGCGCGGCCGCGTGCGTGCGGCATCTCGTCCAGGAGCCGGACCCGGAGATTCCGGGGCGCGGGCGGCTCGAACCCGTACATGTAGTGTCGGAACAGGGCGCCCAGTTCGGGCTTCCGGACGTGCTCCCACGCGGCGCGGGTCGCCACCCTCTCTCCCCGGAACATCTCCAGCGGGTCGGGCCAGCCACGGCGGAGGGGGAGCCGTTCGGGAGCCGGGAAGCCTGGGTTCTTCATGCGCCCATCCTACCAGCCTACGGGTAGAATCAACCCGTGCTCATCATCGAAGGGAACGGCGGCAGACCGGTCTACGCGTACCGGGTGCGTCTGTGAGCGACGCGATGACGTGGACGCGACGGGGGCTCATTCTCCCGCGCGCGAGCTCGGGCGAGGGCTCCGAGGTCGTCGGGGACCCGTGCATCGTCTGGGATGACGACATAAATTCCTGGCGCATGATCCTGTTCTTCTCGCCGCCCGGGGCGGGGGAGGCCGTCTGCACGAATCCGGACGATCCGGGGCCCGGCAGTTGGCGGGTCGTCGGCCCGCTCAAGTTCGCGAACCCCTCCGCGCTCTCCGGGGGCGGGACGCACAAGCCGTTCGTCGTCATGGACGCGCTCCGTCCCAACCGGGCCGCTCGCGTGGATGGGAGGTACTGGCTGGTGACCGTGTCGTTCAAGAACGGTTCCAAGGTCGTGCAGCGGGCCTGGGCGCTGAAGCTGGCGGGACCGTGGACCGTCGAGGAGGGCATCCTGATCGACGTCGGCGGCCCGGGCGAGTTCGACGAGAAGCACGTGGACGCGGTCACGGGCTTCTGGTTCGAGGACCGCGGCGAGTTCCTCTACTTCTATATGGGATACCCGCGGACCGCCCAGCCGCGGACCGTGAGCCCATACGGCAACGCCTCCGCGGCCGCCGTCCAGAAGCTGGGGGAGCGGACGGCGCGCAAGCTCGGGATCATCCTGCCGCCGGAGCCGGAGCGCGGCCACTGGGCGTCCGGCTGGGTCGGCGGCGTCCAGCTCTTGCCCGGCCGCACGCACCGGTGGGAGGTGATCGTGAACGCCTCGCCCACGGCGCCCGATCCGAAAGACTCGACCGTCGCTCGCGAGGAGCCCGCGCCCAGTCTCGGCGGATTCTCGTACTGCGACGAGGAGTGGCCGGTCACGGGGTGGCAGTTCGAGCGGGAACCGATCGAGTGGATCGAGAAGGTTCCTCCCGAAGCGGTCGCGGCCGGCGAGGGCACGAACCTCTGGCGCCAGCACATCCTCGTGTTTCCCGACGGTCGCTGGGCGCTCTACTACAACTCCGGCTTCTACGGCAGTGAACAGCTCTATATGAAGGAGTTCCCCGGGCAATCTTGAGATGCCATTCTGGCATCTCAAGTGACGCGCTGGCTCACCCCGTTGTTCATGTACATATTGATCTGGCATGATGTACATGAACCATGCGCAAGGGAATGCCCATTAAGTGGACCGTGGCGAAGGCCAGGCGGAGATTCGCCGACCTGATGAAGTCGGCCGTGCGGGAGCCCCAGCCGGTCTACAACCGTGAACGAGTCGCTGCAGTTGTCGTGGGTCCCGATGCATACCGGGAGTTGGCCAAGCGCCCGCTCCGCAAGTCATCCGCGACCCTGGCCGAGTTGTTCGCGGAGGGCCGTGAGATATGCCGGCGGGAAGGATACGTCCTCGAGACCCCGAAACGCCGTGACCGCCCTAATGCCTTCACTGCATCACGACATCGCGCATCTGCTGGACACCAACGTCCTCAGTGAGCTCCTGAAGCCCGAGCCCGACGCGGGCGTCGCGGCGTGGGCTGTGGGCGTGCTCAAGACGGGGATCGGCGTGGTGACCGTCGAGGAGGTGCGCTACGGGCTCTCCTGGAAGCCGAACGAACGAATGGCAGAATGGTTTGAGGCTTTCCTCAGGCGGGGATGCGTGGTCCTCCCGGTGACCGAGGAGATTGCCCGTTGCGCCGGAGATCTGCGGGGCTCTCTCAGGCGGAAGGGGCGAACAAGGTCACAGGCCGACATGTTGATTGCCGCGACTGCCTCTGTTCACGGGCTGACGGTGGTGTCGCGGAATGCGTCCGATTTCGAGGGATGCGGGATCGCGGTTCTGAACCCGTTTGCCTAAGAGTTCGCGAGGTCCCGTGACTTGAGGTTCCAATCTGGAACCTCAAGTGGGAGAGGCCGATCGACTGGGGTTTGAGGTGCCATTTTGGCACCTCAAACCGAGATCAGGGCGCGGGGGCGAGGGGGATGTCGGGGAGGCCGGGGGCGTCGGTCAGGTACTTGGCGCGGGCGGCGAGCCACTCGGCCGTGACGGGGGATGCGGCGCGCGCGGACTTCGAAAGCGGGCCGCCCGGCTTCGGCCGGTAGGTCTCGAGCGCGCCGAGCCCGATGGCGCCCTGCCACGCCTTACCCGCGAATCCCGGATCGCCCGCGCCGCCGTGGGCGTCCTGGCCCGTACCCTTGCGGTAGGCGCCGATCGTCGTGAACCGGCGCCAGGGGCGCTTCGGGGACTTCACGCCCCAGCCCGCCGGGTTGTAGTTCGTCCCGCCCCATTGGACCAGGGGCTTGTCCCGCGCGGCCTGCCAGAGCCAGGTGCCGTCGAAGACGTTGGCCAGCCGCGTGGGCTCGTCGTCCACGGAGAGCGGCACCGCGCCGTCGCGCGCGCACATGACGTTGTTCGTGAACGCGCACCGGGCGGGCCATCCGCCGTCCTGGATTCCGTCCGGCCAGCCCGATACCTCGAAGGCCGCGATTCCCTTCCCGGTCGCGAGCGCGATGTTGTCCATGACGATCGAGTCCTCGAAGGTCTCGATGATCCAGAAGGGCGGCCGGTCGTCCTCGGCCAGGCACCGCCGGACGAGGTTGTGCCGGCTGACCTTGGGCACGTCGATCATGGGCTGGTTGCCGTTCCCCATGAGCATGAACCCGTAGTGCTCGTTGTGGTGCGAGTAGCAGTCCTCGATCACGGAGGCGTTCACGAGGTAGTCGAGGTCGAACCCCCCGCGCTCGCCGCTCGTATGGCAACGCCACGACTCGCAACGACGCATCGTCACGTTCAGCGCGTTCCAGAACCACGTGCCGAGGAAATAGTTGTGGTAGGTCCGGCAGTTCTCGATCAGGATGTGCCGGCCGGAGCAGGCATAGATTCCCCCCATCCCGCCGTTCGACCAAGCCGTGCAGTTGCGCACGATCCCGTCGCGCCACCCGCCCTGGTGCCACCCGTAGATCTCGATCCCGGCGCCGCGGTTCCGGAACGCGAGGCAGTTCTCGATGACGATCTCGTCGATCCCGTCGTTCGCGTCCCAGGTCCCGCCCGCGTGTATCCCGGCATTACCGCAGTCCGAGGCCACGATGTTGAGTATGCGGAGCCCCTTGGGCCGGGGACCCGGGCGGTTGGCCGTGACCGTGATCCCGAACCCCCCGCCCAGCGGATCGGTCGTGACTTCGATGTCCCGGATCTCGCGGTATGAGACATCGCGCAGGTCTACCGCGCTGTCCGGTCCCCCGTCGATCAGGGGCCGCGGGCCGTCGCCGTAGGCGCCGATCGTGATCCACGCGCCGGCCGTGCCGCTGCCGGCGGGGGAGATGGTCCCGAGCCACTTTCCGCCGCGCTTGAGCAGGAGCGCGTCACCGGGTTCGAAGACGCGGGCATTGGCCTTTGCGAGCGATCTCCAGGCGGTCGCCGGGGTCAGCCCGTCCCGGCCGTCGTCCCCGGCGTCCGCATCGACGTGGTAGCGGCGCACCGCCGTGATCGGGGGCAGCTCGAAGCCTTCCCGGAACCCGTTCGCCTCGAGGTCGTCGGCGGGGAAGTACGCCCGTCCGCCGCCGGGGTCGTCGCGATGATCCAGCGTGTCGCCCTTGGGGACGGCCGACCAGGCGAGCGTGAGCGCCATCTTCTCGACCACGAGGTCCGCTCCCTCGCCTTCGACCTTGAGCCGCAGGACATGGGCCCCCGGCTTCGCCACGTGCACCTCGGCCCGGAACCCGGGCATGAGCGTGTTGGATATCCACTGCGACTTCGCGTAGGTCTCGATCGGGATGAGCGCGCGGGGCCGGTGGCGGGGCTTCGCGCCGTCGAGGTCGTACTCGACAACGAGCGGCTCCGTCCCGCGGGCGGTCACCTTCAGCCAGAGGTACCAGACGCCCGGGGTTGGGAGCGTGACGGTCCGGCTGAGTTCGAGCGGGTCCTGGCCGTGGTGCAGGCGGCCGCCCGGGGCCATGACCGGCAGGCGATCCGGCGCGGCGAGGGCCGGGGTCACGTGGAGGACGAGGGCGACGAGGGTCGACGCGGCATCCATAACGCCACTGTTATACCTTGTCCCGGCTATCCCAGCGTGACGACCAGCCGCATCACCTGGCGGTCGCGGATGCGGGAAGCCCAGGACTCGCCGAGCGACTCGCCGGCCACCGTGGTCTCCCCGCCGGCGGTCACGATCCGGTAGGAGATTGGACGCAGGCCCTCCCACGTGTTCTTCCGCGAGAGGTTGAGGTACGTGACATCGATCGAGCCCAGGAACCGGAACTCGAAGACGCCGTCCTTGAAGAGCCACGCGGGCAGGACCGGCGAGAGCCGGAACCGGAGGACTCCGTCCTTATCGAGCGTGAACGGCGACTTGCCGCTCGTCATCCTCACCCAGATGTCGATGAACTCGGCCGTGGCGCCCGTGAGCCGCGCCACGAAGCCGGCCCCGTGCCGGTCGGGGTCGGGGTAGCCGGACCCGACGAGGAACGAGCAGTTCTCGAGGATGCTCCGGCGGTAGACGGCGGGGTCGAGGAACGCGACCACGCACTTGCGAAAGTCGCGGAAGAAGTCCTCGTAACAGCCGGCCCGCAGGACCTCGAGCAGGTACTTGTACTCCATGTGGAGCCAGATGGACTCGTTCTCGAGCCAGCCTCGCGGGAACGTCTTGGCCCGCCCGATCTCGTTGGTGAAGTTCCCGAGCGGCGCGTTGACCCGGTACATGCCGAGCTTGGGGTCGAAGAGCCCGCTCTTCCGGACCATGGCCGGGATGCGGCGGTCGCCCTCGGTGCGGAGCGCGTGGACGAACCCCTCGAGGTAGAGCGGGAGGGGAATCTGCTTGAATGCCCTGATCTTCGCCGTCCGAGTGCCCTTGATGGGCGTCCACCGGGTCGGCTCGTTCATGAAGTAGGTCACGTAGGTGCCGTACTTCCGGAGACACTTCTTCGTGCCGAGGTCGCACAGGGCGACGACGGCTTCCAGCGCCGCGATGGCGGATTCGCCGGTCACCGCGACGTCCCGGCCCGAAACGCCGAGCCGCGTCCTTGCCCGGTAGGCCTCCTTGAGCGTGTAGGTCCGGTCCCAGTACGCGAACGAGTTATTCGTCCTGAGGCACGTCCGGATCTCGCGGACCACGCCGTCGAGCAGGGCCTTGACCTCGACCGCGAGACCGATGGAATCATCCGGCCGCAGGTGCTTGAGGAGGTACTGGCACAACCGCTTGAGCTCCAGGGTCTCCGAGAGCGAGGACCCGAACCGGCCCGGGAGCCCGTTCATGGCGTCGCACCAGTCCGGCTTCTCGGACTCCATTTCCATCCCGATGCCCTGCGCGTCGAGCGAGGCGGCCTTGTTGGCGACCATGCACAGGAGCTTGGCCGCGAGCGTGGTCCGGTAGACCCCGCCCTTACCGTACTTCGTCCTGACCAGGTTGCGATCCTCCGGGCGGGCGTCGATCATCGCCCGCTTCTCGCGGTCCTCGCGCACGGCGTCAAACTGCCACATCCGCCCGTTCTTGAGGACGTACTTGTCCTTCCGCGGCGCGACCACCCAGGCGTTGTCGTAGTACGTGCAATCCTTCCGGTGCAGGATGGCGCGGATGCGCTCGGGGTGGACGCCCTCGCAGCTCTCGAGCAGGTCCGTGTTATAGAACCAGTGGTCGGTCCAGTAGCCCTGGGCGTAGAACGACTCCTCGACCGGCCGGCCGGCGTCTAGGAGGGCGCCCGCGAGCGCCTCCCGCGACGTCCGGTAGCGCAGGCCCTCCTCTTCGACCCGCGTGAGCACGGCCCCGACCACGAACGGCCGGGTCAGGAGGCCGATGACGCTGTCCGACGGGGACCGCAGGTGCTTTCTGAGCAGGGCGGCGGCGGTTCGGGATTCGATCACGAGAAACCGGCCGCGGACGACGAGGGGGTTGAACCCGTCGAGCTGGAGCAGGTTCACGAACCGGGTGACGTTCATCCCCTCGACGCCCGGGTGGAAGAAGTTGTCGCTCCGGCGGTTCTGGTTGATGTCGCGGTAGTTGCCGTTGCCCTCCGAGAGGAACGACGGCACGGTCTTGAAGTCGTTGTACTCCCGCTCCGTGTCGCCGTGGGCGCGGTAATAGACATAGAAGGGGCGCCCCGCGACGTCGATGGGCAGCCCTCCCCGCATGACGTTATCCACGAAGTTCTGGCGCACGTACTGGTCGAACTCCGGGGACGCGGAAACCGTCCTGGTCCGCTCCGTGAGGTCCGCGATGACCTGCCGGTTCTCGGCGCGTTTCGCCTCGAAGAAGCTCCGGCGGCACGCACGGCGCGCGATGGCCCGGATCGCGTCGGGGCTCTCGGCCTGCCCCACGTAGGAGACGAGGTCGAACGACTCGCCGGCCGCGAGGCGGACGGCGGCGTGCGAGAACGCGCAGGGGATGAACCCCTCGCGCGGCTCGGTCTTCGGCGGGACGAAGCGGGTGGTCTTGAAGAACGCGCTAGGCGTCTCGAACCCGGTCACGGGGCCGAAGACGTGCTTGGGGCAGACGATCGTGGCCGGCCGGCTCTCGCGCCCGCGGTGGGAGAGGCTGGCGGCGTAGAAGTTGCCGCGGCGGAAGGTCAGGATCTCGGTCACGTCGCCCAGCGCGGTCTTCGTCTTGTAGAACTCGACGCCGCGCTCGAGCCGCTCGGCCGAGCACCAGGCCTGGATCAGGTTGGTCAGCGTCTTCATGGTGCCGTTGTCGAGGCCGCACGGGAGGATGGCGGGCATCCCGTCCACGATCTCGATCGCGCGGGCCTTGCCTGACGTGTTCGTGACCCGGACGCGGCGGGCGAGCGCGGCGAACCGCTCGTTCGGGACCGTGAAGTACTCGACATCGACGGTGAGGCCGAGCGAGGGATTCCGCTCCGTCAGCCGGAGGTCGTGCGGCGTGGTCCGCATCTCGGACGGCAGGCCGGTGCCCTCGGCGAACGGCTCCCACGGCTTCCCGTCGGCCTTGAGGAAGGTCCGGAACCCCAGCAGGGCCGTGCACCGGTATGCCTTGTTCGCGGGCTGGAACTCCATGATCGAGCCGTCCTTGTCGAGGACGCCGAACGAGGCGATGCCCTGGCCACGGTTCGTGTAGAAGGTCCACATGGGGACGCCCCAGGGGCCCGCGATGCCCGGGAGGAAGCTCGCGAACGGCGGGGCATCGTTGTAGTGTTCGATCACGAAGTCCTGGTTGGCGTCGAGACGGTACCGGGGGGTGTCCATGTCGTGAGGGATTATCCACTACCCGGGGGGGCGGTTTCCAGACGCCGGGGGTGGCGTCAGGGTAGTATTGGGGGTATGAAGATCATGTCGGGCCAGGGGCCCATGGAGATGGTGGTTGTGGGGCTGGCGCCGGACGAGATGCTCCTGGAGTCACTCAAGAAGGCGATCGCCACGAGGGGCATCCGGAACGGGGCAGTGATCTCGGGTGCGGGAACGCTGAAGTCGTGCCGTATGCATTACGTCGACCACGTCGGGTTTCCCCCGCAGGACGTGTTCTGCTCGATCGAAGGGCCCCTGGAGCTGGTGGCGCTCAACGGCGTGATTGCGGACGGCGAGCCCCACCTGCACGTCGTCGTCTCGATGAAGGAACAGCCGGCCCGGGCCGGGCACCTCGAGGACGGGAGCCAGGTCCTCTACCTGGCCGAGGTCGCGATCCTCGTGTGCGAGAGCCTGGCGATGGCGCGGCAGCTCGACGAGGCGCGCAAGATCAAGCTCATCGGCCCCGCCTAGGGGACGTATTTAAGTAATTAAGTTACTCCCGTAACTTAATTACTTAAATACGTCCCCTCACCGCCGGCGTCCCCTCACCGGGGGCCGTGGAAGAGGGGGAGCAGGCGGCGCAGGAGCGGTGAGCCGAGCATCAGAAGCCGAATTCCCGCCGGGGCGAGGACGGGGCTCCGCAGGACGCGCCGGGCGGCGCGGCCGACCAACTGGCGCCGCGCGTACCGCGCCTTCCACGCGCGGTTGTACCCGCGGCGGATCGCGGCCGGATCGTCGGGGCCGGTTGCCGCGAAGGTCTTCGTGAGCAGCGGGCCGGTCGCCAGTCCGCGTCCGATCCCCTCGCCCATGAACGGGTCGCCGATGCCGGCCGCGTCTCCGGCCAGGAGCGGACCTAAGCTGGACCTCATACCGCGATGGAAGGGGAGGGGGCCGACGCCGCGCCACTCGTCGATGCGCTCGGCGGCGTACATGAGATCCCGCAGCGGCTTCGAGCGGTCGAGCACGCGCTCCCACACTGCCTGCCACGGCTGGCCGATTCCGCGGGGGAACCATGCCAGCCCGCACGCGTTCGCGGTGCCGTCCGCGAACGGGAGGACGCCGACGTAGCCGCCCGGGTAAAGATGAAGCGAGAGCGCGCCCGGCTTCCCGGGGACGCCCCGGAACGAGGCGTTCCACCCGAACCATCCCGCCGTTGGTTTCTGCTTGACGGGCGCTGCGATCGTGAACCGGCCGTCGGCGATGACGACGAGCCGCGCGCGGCGAAGGCCCTGGCCTCCCTGTGCGCTGCGGATGTCGACCGCCCAGTCCGGGTCCTCCCACCGGACCGAGGAGCCGTGCGTGCCCATCTCGACCGTCGCGCCCGCCCGCCGGACGAGTTCGAGGAGCGTGTCCTCGAGCGCGTGGCGCGGGAGCGCGAGCGCGCCGGCGCCGCCTTCCCGGACCGGGAGCTCGATCGTGCTTCCGGATGGCGCGGTCACGACCGCGGCCTCGACGTCGGCGGCGCCCGCGTTCCGGATCGCGTCCAGGATGCCGAGCGCCGAGAGGCTCGCGACGGCTTCGGGGCTCAGGAAGGCGCCGCAGACCCGGCCCGCCCAGTGGTCGCGCTGTTCGAGCAGGACGACCTCGAATCCGGCCGCGCGCAAGGCCAGCGCGGCGCTGGTGCCGGCCGGGCCGCCGCCGACGACGAGGGCGGTGCGGGTCACGGCGTCTTCTCCCCGGCGAGGCTGACCCGGAACCATGGTTCGCGGGCCGCGCGGAGGTAACCCAATCCCGCGGCGGTGGCCAGCGCGCCGAGTTCGGGCAACGTGAACCCCCTGCGGACCGAGAGGGGGCCGTCGTGCCGCACGATCCGGTTGGCCATGGCGTGGACGAGGAACCAGACGGCCGTCCAGCTTGCCGGCGTGCGCTCGACATCCGAGACGATGACGCCGCGCCGGGCGGCGCGGTCGAAGGCCTGAAGGACCTCGACGTGGCGCGCCGCAGGGCTGTGGTGGAGGAACAGGGACGCGATAACGTAGTCCGCCGCCGCCCCGGCCCGGAGCTTGGCGAACACGTCGCCCTCGACTATCTCGATTCCCGGGATTCCCGACGTGCGGTGGCGGGCGATGGCGGCGGCCTCGTGCACGAGCTCGAAACCAGTGATCCGGACCCGAAAACCTCGGCGGCGCGCCCAGGCGGCGATGGCTACCGGGATGTCGGCGGAGCCGGTGCCCGCATCCAGGATCGTGATCTCGTGGCCAGGGGCCCAGGTCGCGGACCAGGCCTCGAGCTTCCGGAGCATTACGCCGTTGCCGCCGAACCAGCTGTTGATGAACTCGAGGAAGTTGAATGTCCGGGCCATCTCATCCGGTGGCACCGGTGTGGTGTCCATGAGCTCGGGGGTGTCGACGCGTTTCATTCGAACCGGACGAGGGCGGCGTGGACCGAGAATCCCGCCCCGAAGGCGGCGAGCACCCCGAGTTCGCCCGCCCGGGGTGGGCTGGTCGCGATCTCCTCCTGGAGGACGAAGAGACAGCTCGGCGACGACATGTTCCCGTAGTCGCGGAGGATCCGGCGGGAGGCCGCGAGCCGCTCCTCGGGCACGCCGAGCCCGTCGCGGGCCGCGTCGAGCACGTTCGCGCCTCCCGGGTGCAGGAGCCAGTGGCCGACGCCGTCGGGGGCGAGACTGTGGCGGCCCAGAAGCTCGCGGACCAGCGCCGGCACCGCCTCGCCCGCGCGGGCGGGCACGTCGCGGGCGAGCACGTTGCGCAGCCGGCCGCCCTCGGTGCGGAACCGGAGCGACTCGCGCCATTCCGGGTACGTGGCGGAGGCGAAATCGACGAGCCGGGGTGAGACCCGGCCTGCCGCCGGAGCCCCGACGACCGCGGCGGCCGCGCCGTCGCCGAAGATCGAGTTCGATATAACGAGGTCGGCCGAGTCGCCGTCGAACATCGCGGCGGTGCAGATCTCGGCGGCCACGACGGCGGCAGTGCCTTGCGGGTGGGTGCGGACCCAGGAGTCGGCCTGGCGCAGGGCGGGCAGAGCGGCGCCGCACCCCATCCCGACGAGATCCACGGCGGCCAGGCCGCGGGCGAGGCCGCACGACTCGGCGAGGTACGACGAGAGGCCGGGGCAGAGGGTGCCGGTGCAGGTGGTCGTGGCGAGGAACCCCAGCTCCTCCGGAGTTTTCCCCGCGGCGGCGAGCGCCCTGGTCAGCGCCTCGGCGCCGAGCGTGACCGCCCAGCGCTGAAACCGCGCGTGGATGCGGTCGAGGTCGGTCTCCATGATCTCCGCCGGCTCGGCGAGGGCGACATGGCGAAACGCGACGCCGGGGTGGGACATGACCCGGCGGTAGAGGCTCTTGGTGCCCTCGCGAATTCTGAAGTTCGCGAGGATGAACGCGAGTGAGTCCGCCTGCGAGATCCTCAAGGGGGGCACCGCGGTCCCGAGTCCGGCCACGGCAGGGAGCGACCCGGGGTCCATATCTACCAAGCGCGCGGACGTCAGCGGTATTGCCGGGCCAGATCCACGGCCAGGTCGCACCACGCCGTGATTCGGGCCGGGTCGGCCCGGCAGGTGGAGATGTCCTTCATGATCAGCTCCACGTGGCAATCCCGGGTGGCGTCGAGCACCCGCCGCAGCTCGCGCTCCGCCTCGGCCCGGTCGAACGACGAGCCCGCGAAGACGCCGGGGTTGGGCTTGTAGGAGAAGATGAAGTCCCGGCCGACGGCCTCCGCGCCCCGCTCGATGTTGATGAACCGGCTCATGGAAACCCGGCGCAGCCGCGGAATCGCCCGCACGATGTGCATCTTGCAGTGCAGGGGCTCGCAGCAACCGTAGGCGTTGAGCCCGAACCGGGACAGCCATTCCAGCTCGTACCGCAGGCAGAACTCCTCGTGCATGGCCGGCGAGGCCTCGGAGAATATCTGCCCGGTCGACATGCCCCACTGGTCGATCGCGCGCGCGTGGACGCCGTCATAGTCCTTCTGCGGGAGCTCGTCCGTGATCCCGAGTCCGCCCGAGCCGACCCGGTGGTTGCCGTTGCTCACCGAGAGCAGGCCCAGCCGCTCGAGCTGGTCGAGGCGGGCGAGCCAGGCGTCCATGAGGCGCCGGATGCCGGCATGGACGAACGCGGGCCGCTCGATCATGTCCTCATAGAGTTCGGTGATGCCCCACCACCGGACGAGCTCGTCCCAGGGCGCAAACCAGATCGTGACGAGACCGCGCCGCTCGACCGGGAGCGCGTCCCCGACGAGCTCGCAGGTGGCCGCGTATGCGCGGTCGGTGGCGGCGTGATCGGGCGTGATCACGGGGGTCCGGATCTTCCCGAGGTCTGCTTCGGAACGGAGGATTGGCAGGTAGTCGGCGGCATTCATCCCGTAGTCCGTCCGGCCCCGAACCTCCTGCTGGCCGATGCCGTATCCCGAGTCATGCCGGGCGACGGGAGAGTACACGACCGGGTCGACGACCATGTCGCATCGGGCGTGGGTCCAGTGCCAGAGTTTCTCCCGCAGGCTCCATTCCACCCCGCGGGCGAACTCGGCCTCGCACTCGCACTTCAGCTCCGGGTGGTCCGGGAACTCCCAGAACGGAATCTCGTTGATCCACACCAGGGGGCCGGTGCGCTCGAGCCGATTGATCTTCGTCCACCGCTCGCGCGTCTGCGCGTGCCCGGGGAGCGCGGCGACCTCGGCGACCCGGAGCGAGAGGCCGCGCACGATCAGACGATCGTGCGATGTCGCCATCATCGGTTCGCCAGAGCCTCGCGCCAGATCCGGACCAGCCCGGCCGCGGCCGCGTCGAAGGTGAAGTGCTCAAGGGCCCGGGCGCGGCCGAAGCCGCCCAGCTGGCGCCGGAGCGCCGCCGACCCCATGAGCCGGTCGAGGGCGCGCGCCAATGCCGCGGGGTCGCGCTCGGGCACGATGATCCCGCCGTCGCCGACGACCCACGGAATCTCGCCCGACCGCGTGCCCACGACCGGGAGCCCCGTGAGCATGGCCTCGGGGAGAGTGCGCGCGAACTGCTCCTTCCACGCGGGCATGTCCGCCGGCCGGGACACGCCCGGATGCGTGTAGACGTCCATGGCGGCGTAGCAGTCGGGGATGCGGGCCAGCGAGACCGGTCCCGCCCAGCGTACGCGCGCCGCGATCCCGAGCCGGGCGGCGCGGGCGTGCTCGGCATCGCGCCGGGGGCCGTCGCCGACGACGAGAATCTGGTGATTCCGCTTCATCCGCGCGGAAGCTTCGAGCAGGAGGTGGAGCCCCTTGCCGAGAAAGATGCGGCCGACCCAGCCGATGACCGGCACCCCCGTAGCCAGACCGAACCGCCTGGGGGGGAGGCGCCGCGGCCGGAATAGCCGGGCGTCGACGCCGAAGGGCTGGACCCATATCCTCTTCCCGAAGCCCCGCCGGCGCAGGAGCCACTCGGCGCCGGGGCTGTACGCGACGGCGCCGTCGACCTGGCGCAGGACCCAGCGCTCGAGGAGCGGCCATGGCCAGCGGTAGTCGACGAGGAGATTCTGGACTATATGAATAAGAAGTCTCGCCCGCGGGGCGAAGACGCGGCGCGCCGCCGCCATTTCCACCGCGACGGCCATCGCGGCCTCGCCGGTCGCCAGGTGGATGAGGTCGGGCCGGAACTCGCGCAGGTGCTTTGGCAGGTCGGTGTACCAGTGGTGGCCGAGGCTTGCCGCCGACACCGCGCGGCCGGGCACGATCCGGTAGCGGGAGCCGGTGGCGGGATTCCGGCGCTCGACGGGCTGCGCCAGCCGCCAGCGGACCTGGCGGTCCTCGACGCCGGGCAGGGTCAGGACCCGGATCTCCAGGTTCCGGGCGCGGAGCATGGCGTCGAACAGGGGATGGTTGTTCGGGTCGGCCGCCGCGTGCCAGAGGAAGAAGATCTTCACGTTCCAGATGTCAGCGTAGGCGATTCCGCCCTCCGGGGGCAACCGCGACCGCGGCGTTGGGGCGGAGCGGAAGTGCGTGGGCCCTTGCTAACATAGGGAACCATGGGACGATTCCGCAGGGGCGGCCCGGGCACGCGGGGGGAGCGGGGCTTCACCCTCGTCGAGATGATGGTCGTGCTGGTCATCATGGGCATCCTCATGATCATGGTGTCGAGCTGGATCAAGAATTGGGCCAAGGCCACCGCCGTCATGGCGGCCAAGGCGTACCGCCAGATGAACGAGCAGGACCTGCGCCGGCTCTACATTATCGTGCAGTCCAACGGGCCGCAGGGCGGGTCGTGGCCGAACATCGGCCCCTACCCGGCCCAGATTCCGATGCGGTCGCCCCGGGACTGGCCTAGGCCGGCCCCGGGGTTCGACGAGATCCAGTGGGCGCCGTCCAAGACCCCGGTGCTCGTCCAGTACCAGGTGACGGGGTGGGCTACCGGGTTCGAGGTCAGCGCGATCGGCGACCTCGACCGCGACGGCGGGCTCGAGCTTTACCGGATCATCGCGCCCCTCGGGATGTTCGAGGGGCCGCTGAAGTACCCTCCTGTCGACGCGGTCCCGTTCACGCCCTGACCGGACCGGTGACCGCCGCCACGCGTCATCCGGCCCGTCCGATGCGCATAGCGGTCCTCTCGCACAGCGCCGTCGAGCCGTCGCACCGGCGCAAGTGGGAGCTCGTCGCGGGCGCCGGTTGGGAGGTTCTGCTCCTTGTCCCGCCCGCGTGGCCGGAAGCGGGCCGGCTGGTCCGCGCCCGGGCGGGACGAGCGGCGCGGCTTCGCGTGGAAGTCGTCCGCGGCTTCGCGGCCGGCCGGCTGGCGCGCTGGACGCCGCTGGGGCTGACCCGAAGGATCGCGGCGTTCCGCCCCGACCTCGTGTACGCCGAGGAAGAGCCGTACGGGATCGCGTGCTGGCGCGCGATGGGCGCGGCAACTTCGCTCCGCGTGCCCTTCGCGTTCTACACGTGGGAGAACATCCGGCGCGGGTACCGCTGGCCGCAGGGCCGCCTGCTCGCCTCCGTGCTGGGACGCGCCGCGGGGGCGATCGCGGGGAACGGCGAGGCGGCGCGCGTGCTGCGCGGGCACGGCTTCCGCCGGCCGGTCGCGGTGCTGCCGCAGTACGGATTCGATCCCGCGGTATTCCGGCCCCGTCCGCGGGCGGCGTGCCGGCGCGCGTTGGGCTGGCCGCGCGAAGGCGCCATCGCGGGCTACGTCGGGCGCCTGATCCCCGAGAAGGGGATCGAGACCCTCTTGCACGCTGCGGCCCGGGTTCCCGGCCTTCGCGTCGCCGTCGTCGGGAGCGGCCCTAACGAGGGTGCGCTGCGGGCGGCGGCGGCGGGTCTCGGGGACCGGGCGCTCTTCCTGCCCGCCGTGCCGCGGGAGCGGATCGGGGTCGTCATGGGCGCCCTCGACGTCCTCGTCCTGCCGTCGCGAACGACTCCGGCGTGGAAGGAGCAATTCGGGCGCGTCCTGGCCGAGGCTTTCGCCTCCGGCCGGTGGGCTATTGGGTCGTCCTCGGGCGAGATCCCGGCCGTCCTCGGCCGCCGGTCGCTGGTCTTCCGGGAGGGTGACGTTCCGGGGCTCGCGGCGAGGCTCCGGTCGGTGGTGGGCCGGCGCCCCCCCGCGGAGTTGCGGCTACGGGCCCTCCGCCGGTTCACGGACGGGGCCGTGGCGGCGGGGACCCGGGCCTTTCTGGGGGGGCTGCTCCGGGGGGGTTGACATGGATGGACCGGTCGTCCTAGTTTAGTCACACCATGCGCCTGGCTTGGCTGGCACTCGCCGCGCTGAACTTCGCCTCGCCGGCACCCGCGGCGACCGGGGGGGCCTCATGGCTCCAGGACGGCGTCGGCGCCCGCTGGCTCGGAATGGGGGGCGCGGCCCGCGCCGCCGCCCGGGACGTCCACGCCGGCTACTGGAATCCCGCCGCGCTCTCCGCCGTCGGCGCCGAGACGTGGGAGGTCGGTTCCATGCTCTCCCTGCAGTCCATGGGCCGGACCACCGCCTCGCTGTCCGGCGCCTGGCAGTCCGATCGCGCCGGGACCTATGCGCTCACGTGGATCCGGCGGTCGATATCGGGGCTCGAGCGCGTGGACGACCAGGGGACCGTGACGGAGACCTCGTCGAGCGCGGCCGACGCGCTGCTGGTCTCGGGCGGCTGGGCGCCGCTCTACCAGCTCCGCGCGGGTCTCACGGTCAAGCTCCTACGCGAGTCGGTCTTCGACGCCGCCGCCAGCGGGTTCGCCGCCGACCTGGGGGCGCTGTTCCAGCCGTTCCTCGCCGAGGACCTGTGGGTGGCGGCGACGATCGAGAACGCGGCGGGCTCCGTGGCCTGGAAGGGCGGGGCGACCGACACGCCGGCGCGCGCGGTGGGCGGCGGGGTGGCGTGGCGCGGCTGGCGTGACCGCCTGCTCATCGCGGCCGACGCCGTCTCGCGGCCGGACCAGCCGACGATGGCATTCCACGCGGGGGCGGAGTTCTGGGCGGTACCCATGGCGGCGGTCCGGGCGGGGTGGAACGACGGCCGGCCGGCGGCGGGAGCCAGCTACGTCCTGAAGCCTTACGAGCTCGACTATGCCTTCACCTTCGACCCCGACTCGATCGGCACCCGGCACCAGGTCTCGTTCCTCCTTCATTTCTGATGCTCCTTGAGGCCCGGGGGAGCCCCCTCCCCGAGTCGCGGACGGCACGGTACACTATCAGGCAAGTGCCCCACGGAAACGTCCGCTCCCGATTGGCGTCACGGCCATGCCTTCGCCCGAGCCACCGGGTCATTCTGGTCGCCGCGCTCCTCCTGACCGGGTGCGGCGGATGCAAGGAGAAGGTCACCGAGCATGCGGGCACGAGCGGCTACTGGCACCTCGAGCGGGCGCAGACGACCCTGATATGGAAGTGGCTCAACAAGATCGGGTTCATCGCCGCGCGCCTCAAGGACCCCGGCTACCAGGGCGAGCGCTGGTGGTACGTGTCGCCGGCGGGCACCCGGGTCTTCATGCGGTTCGTAAACCTCGCGGCGCCCGACTCCCGCGACGCGGACCCCGCGTCGTTCATGCCCCGGGCGGTCCAGTGGACGCTCGACTGGGGGTTCACGGGGCTCGGGTACGGCGCCGACCTCCCGGGCTGGCTGCCGCTCGCGGACAAGGTCCCGGCGATCGCGAACCTCTCCCTCGACAAGTACAGCGCCGGATTGACCCAGGGGGTCTTCGACGGCTCGGTCGCGCAGGTGAGCAGCGCGTGCCAGGCGCTCTCGGGGCCGCTCAAGGACTCGAAGGAGGTCGCGGGCATCCTCTGGGAGGCCCGGCCCGTCGCCTCGCCGCGGGCCCTCGTCCTCGCCTACTCGGCCATGCGCGCGGACTCGTTCTCGAAGCGCAAGCTCGTGACCGTCGTGCGCGATCAGTGCCGCAACGACCTCAAGCTCCTTAAACTACGGTTCCCGTGGGCGCGGAGTTTCGAGGACCTCCTCGCGCGCTCTCCGTGGGACGAGTACGAGCAGATCGACGCCGACGGGGAAGCCTTCGCGCTCAAGCTCATGACCGAGTATGGCATGCGGGTCCAGCAGGAGGTCAAGAACCGGTTTCCGAACTATCTCAACCTCGGACCACTCCTCGATCCCGGGATGCCCCTCTCGGTCATCCATCCGCTCGCGCTCTACGTCGACGTTCTCACCTTCGCGGTCTGGAGCCATGACGGGCGTCTGCCCCGCCGGTACTTCGAGGAGATCTACGAGAAGACCCGCCGGCCGATCCTGATCCTGGAGTTCGGGGAGAAGCTCGGCACGGGGACCGGCGACGCGGTCGTGCAGACGCCGGAAGGCATGGGCGAGGCGGTCCGGCGCGGCGTGCTCGGCAGCGCGTCCCTGCCCTTCGTCGTCGGGTTCGGCTGGACCGGGTACCGGGACAACCCGGCGGAAGCCTTCGGCCTCCTGGACGGGGCCGCCGCGCCGCGCGAGATCGTGGTGAAGGCGGCCCGCGAGGCGAACGGGCTGGCCCAGCAGCACCACCGGGACCTCGCGACTCCCGCCGAGGCCCCGGCGTACTACGACTCCGACCGGTTCGCGACGGAGCCGCCCAAACAGGGGATCGGCCGGGTGCCGCCGTCCATCACGATCGACGGCGAGCTCGGGGACTGGCCCCCGAACGCGTTCCAGCTCCGCCTGCTGAAGACGGACCAGGATCTCGATCCGCGCACCCCCGTCACCGTCCGCGCCGGCTGGAACGACCGCGGGCTCGTGATCGGCGTGTCCGCGCCGGACGACGAATCCGTCGAGCTCCTGGACCCGCGGGTCTACTGGCGCGACGCGGACTTCGTCGAGGTCCTGATCGACGGCTCCGGCGCGCGCGGCGCGGGGTACACGCCCTCGTCCCTGCACATCGCCCTCCTGCCGCGGGGCGGCGGGACGACTGGCCGGTCCGCGGTCGCCATCGCCGTGCACCACGACGGCGACGCCCTGAAGGAAACCGTGATCGGGTTCCCGCCGGTCGAGGTGGCGTCGTCCGTGGCGAAGACGGCGCTCTCGACCTCGAAGGGGACCTCGCTCAAGCTCGCGAAGCCCGGATGGGGCCTCGAGGCCCTGATCCCGTGGGCCGCCGTCGGCGTCCAGCCGCGGCCCGAGGTCCGCATTGGGCTCAACGTCATCGTCCACCTCCAGCGCGGCGCCCGGCAGGAGTCCGCGTTCTGGGCGATCACGCGGGGCGAGGCCGGGCTCGACCACCCCGCGACGTGGGGGAACGCCACCCTCAAGGAGATGGGCGAGTGAGGACGTCCGCCGCGTTGCTCCTGGCCCTGTGCCTGGCGGCGGCCCCCGCCGGCCGGCTGTACGCGGCCGACGAGGACGGGGCCTCCGAGATCGAGCTGACGTCCCCGGGCGAGAACGAGGAGATGACGATCGAGTCGGAGGACAAGCCGCCCCCGCCAAAGCCGGCTCCGGTCCCCGCCCCGGTTCCGAAGCCTGTACCCAAGCCGGCACCCAAACCGGCCCCCAAGCCCAAGCCGGTGCCGAAACCCGTGATCCCCAAGAGCCCGTGGGAGTGGCTGGTCATCGAGGACTTCGACCGGGCGGAGCCGGGCAAGGACGTGGGGGCCCTCCAGCGCGCGGCCGGGGTCCAGTTCGCGATGCGCCTCGCCGCCCCCGGTCACGACGGCCCGCAGGCGCTGACCCTCGCGGGCGTGCCCTCGTTCGCGGAAGCGACCGTGTGGATGTGGACGCCGGCTACGGCCACGCCCATCGACCTCTCGGCGTGGCGCGGCGTCAGCCTCTGGGTCAAGGCGTCGCAGGCCGTCGGGGAGCTGCGGCTCGGCGTCGCGGGCGGCGGATCGATCTTCACGACCGTGCCCCTGGGGACCGACTGGACGGAGGTCCGGCTCGACTTCGCGCGCGACGCGGGGCGGGGCCGGTTCAACCCCGCGCGCGTCACCGCGATCGCCCTCGCGGTGGCCCACGAGTTGACGTCGCCGGTGGAAGTGACCGTCGACACGCTCGCGGCCTGGCGGGAGCGCGTGCCGTCCGACGCCATGCAGCTTGGGCTGAACGTGCCGCCCGTCGCCGGCCCGGGCGACTGGGCGGCGGACTTCCGGGCCGTGAACTGCGCGGGGCGCTACTCGGCGGCCGAGGGATTCGTCCTCGGGTTCTGGACCGGCGAGCTGCCCTACGCGCACCGGCCGGTCGTCGCGACCTGGAGCGACCTGCCCCGGGGCCTCAAGGGGGCGACCGCCCTCGTCGCCCAGGTGCGGCTCGAGCCCGCCCAGCCGGCCATCGTATTGAAGTGGACCCTGGTCGAGGCGGGTGGGGAGCAGTTCAGCGCCCTGCGTGTCCTGCCGTCCGAGGGCCCCGTCCGGATCCCGCTCGCGGAGTTCCTCTGGGATCCGATCGAGAATCTCCGCACTCCCCCCGCGGTGGTCGGCAACGGCCTCCTCGATCTCGCGGAAGTCTCCGGATGGCGGCTCGAGATCCTGCCGGCGACGGAGCGGCCGACCAAGGGGATGCTCGTCGTCAAGGAGCTGTGGGCCGAGGGGCGGATGAAGCCCGGGCCGCGGCCGCCCGTGAAGCCCCTGATCAAGCCGGTGGCTCCGAAGGCGGCGCCCGCGACGACGGAGCCGGTGGAGCCGGCGGATTCGTCCACGACGTCCGCGGAGGCCGAGCCGGCCGAGGGGACGCCGGCGCCGAAGGCCAAACCGAAGCCGGATCCTGCCGAGGGCGACGAAGCGATCGACGAGGGCGGCGAGGAGGCTCCCGCCGAGAAGACGGAAGCGCCCGCCACCGAAGGCGAAGCGGCTCCGGCTGCCAAGGCCGAGACGCCCGCGACCGAAGGCGAGGCGGCCCCGGCCGACGAGGGCGCGAAGGCGGAGACGCCGGCCGCGCCCGCGGCCAAGGAAGCGCCCGCAGCCGGCGCGCCCGAGGGCGGCGCGGAAGCTCCCGCGGCCGGCGCGGACGAGACCGCGCCCGAGCTGCCCGGAGACTCGGGGCAGTAGCCGCCGGTCCCGGGCCGGACTACCCCGGCCACTATCCGCCAATAGCTCGTCCCGAAGTGAGGGTGGGCCGCTTGACACGGAGCCTTCTACCCGCCTATGATCCGCGCGTGCATCGCGCCGGGGATCGCATGGGCCGTGTAGTCACTGCATTTTGGTCGCTCCTAGGGGTACCAGCGATTTTCGCCCTGGCCGTTCTCTGCTGGCCCGGATGGGCGTCAGCTGGAAACGCCGGACCGGCGACGCGTCCGCACAAGTCTTCCCCCGGCGTCGAGGCACTCATCCAGCGGCTCGTGAACATTGAGCGGGAGATCGTTACGCAGGATTTCCGGGAAACCGTCGAGGTGGAAGACCAGTGGCAGGGCACGCCCCTGCGCACGAGCACGGTCAAGGCGCATTTCCTTTTCAGCCGCACGAAAGGGCGGGTACGGAAGGACGAGATCGTGTTCTCCGCGACACCTGAGGGTCTCCCTCGGGGCAGGACTCGCTCGCCTCGGGAGAGCCCGCAGGTCGTGGTCCAGCCGCAAGTGCGCCCCGAACCCGTCTGGCTCTACGCGCTCGCCGACACCCTTCGAGCCGCGGATGTCCGTATCCGCCGGGAGAGCGGCCGCACGCGGGCGAGCCTCCGGATCCCGGGAGGGCGGTCCGCGTCCCCGTTCATGGACGTGGTGTTCGGTGTGGACGGTCTGCCCGTCTCGGTAAGGACTTTCGGGATCCGGGGTGGCGTCATGGACGAGTACACGATTGCCTGGACGCGTGTCGGCCGGACCCCTCATCCGTCGGCGGTGGTGCTCGTGGCGCACAGCCGGCATAACACGGTCAAGGCCGTTCACACGTACGAAGCCGTTCGGATCAACTCGCCGGTCTCCGGCACCCTCTTCGGAGCGCCCTGATGCTGCGCACCCTCGTCCTGTTGGCCGGATGCGTCGCCGCGATGGCGGCCGGCCCGGCTTGGGCGGCGGACTGGCCCCAGTTCCGCGGCAATCCGCAGTTCAACGGATATGCCGATGTCGCGGTTCCCGATGCGATTGCAGCGACGTGGAGTATTCCCGGGTTGGCCGGCACACCCGGCAGTCCCGTGGTCGTGGATGGGGGCGTGTATGTGAGCGAGCGTGGAGTCGTCGGCGACGTGGGCCAGGTCGAGAAGTTCTCGGCCACTGACGGGACTCCTCTCTGGGCCGCGGCGATGATCGTGCCCGGCCTCACGTCGGCTGTGGTCGGCGTGGGCGCGGGGCGGATATATCTCACGACGAACAACAATCTCGTTGCGTATCAAGCTTTCGACGCAGTGACCGGCGAGCGGGAGTTCGCCGTCCCGCCGTGGCCCGATGACGGTTCGTTCTCCGGCCCCAACACACTCCCCGATCCAAGTATTGCCGCGCTCGTTTGGCCCGAGACGCCTACCGAGAACGGTCTCGTCCTGTTTGAAAAGCCGACCTTCTCCCGCATTAGATATTCCCGGGATACGCCGTGTGGAGAAGCTCTCACCGCAGATGATTATTCCCACGTCGGCCCGGAGACCACGGGGAAAGCCAGAATGGTCATCTTCCAGAACCTCTGTTTCATCTCCAATTACTGGTACGACTGGAAGCCGAAACTTGAGTGGTATGCGGATACCATCGTTCCAGACTGCTGGTGCGAAGGTCTGACGAGTGAGTGCGATGTAGGCGTGGTTGACCAGTTCTTCGACTACGGGAATGCCCAGATGGGTGTACACGTGCTGGCTGGCCAGTACGAGCTTGTGAGCGTATTCGTCAACGGCGCCGGGATAGCGGGGCGGGAGCCGCTCACTGGAAGCATCCTCTGGTCCTATGCCGACACCGGCGCGGTCGACAAGAACTCGGTGACGGAAGGCAACAACCGGGTCGTGTCGTTGAGTCGGGCGGGACATCGGCTCAGCCTGCTGACAGCCGGGTCGGGTGGCTTCATTGGAGCGACGGACTTCACGGTGGCGCCGTCGACGGGCGTTACGATGGCGCGGGATGCGATCCTCTTCGGTGATACGGCAGGCAACGTGCACGTCTACGACCCCGCGACGCTTGCTGAGCGGCAGGCGATTCCGGTAGGTGCGGGACCGGTAGTCGGGGAAGTCGCCGTCACGTCAGCCGGGCTCTTTGTGGTCACGGCGGACGGCGTGCTCGCGCGTCTGGGCAACGAGCCGTGCGGCGTGACGAGTGTGGGGTATCCGCAGAATGGATACCAGGCGCTGGGCCCCGGAGGGGTGAACGCCCTGAGTGGAAACCTCGTCTTCACGGTCACCGACCTCTCCCTGCCCTTCGCGGGGCTGACGCTCACCCTCCAGCGCACGTACAACAGCCTGCGGGCCCAGCCGATCGGCCGGTTCTCGCCGGACGGCACCGTGGGGGGAGACGCCGGAGAGGGCATCGGCGGGACGCCGTTCGAGTCCTCGCTGGGGCCGGGATGGATCTTCAACTACGAAGCCGCGGTCAGGCCACAGCAGGACCCCGCATCGGGGGCGATGCTTTACGTGGAGACGCGTGGCGACGGGCGCGATGTCGGATACACGTACTCGCAGACGGGCGAGACGGCCAACCCGCCCGGTATTTCTGATTCCTTCACCATCACGGGGCAGGGGGTGAACCTGCGGTCCAAGCACGGCCTCCAGCGCGAGTTCGACACGGACGGCCGGCTCATCCGGATGAGGGACCCGAATGGCAACCGGCTCACCTTCAGCTACACCCCGACCGCCCTTTTCAAGACTGGTGCCTTGGGCTCACGGCTGGTCCAGATCGTGTATGCCTCGACGACGATAGTCGAGTTCGGCTCCGCCGTCGCGGAGGAGGCCACCGTAGAGGTCTCCCTCAACTACGACACGGAAGGACGGCTCTGGAAGCTAACGGCGCCCACCCCATCCGGGATCGGGACCGTAGAGACGGTATACGCATACGACGGCCTCGGCCGGCTCTGGCATGTGACGGGCCCAGACGGAATCTACAACGCACTCTACGAGTATGACTTGGTCACGGGGAAGATGACGCACCGGGTGGATGCGCGGGCGCCGGCCGGGGACAAGCGGCGGCATGTCGTCTACAACACCCAGGGGATGGTCGAGCGGGAACTGACCGAGTCCGGTATTCCCCTCGTCTTCTACGGCTACCAGCGCGCGGGGACCCGGCAGATCACCACTGCGACCGAACCGGGCCTCTTCGGGGCGAAGGTCACGACCTACGTGCACGAAGGGTGTCGTATGCTCACCGAAGTGGCGGACTGCGGATCGGGGAGCCTGCGCTTGAACTGGGATGCTGGCTACAACCCGGTCTCATCGGAGGACGCGCTGGGCCACCGGACCACGGGGACGTTCGACAACCGCGGCAATCTCACGCTGGCAGTCGACGCCCGTGGCGGCAGTGCCACGCTCATGTACGATCCGGTCTTCAGCCGCGTCACGCATATCACGGACCCCAATGGCGATCGGACGGAGCATGCCTATGACGCGGCCGGGCACTGCACAACGACCACGGAGTACATCGCCGCGATATCCGAACTAAACGAGCTCCCCAAGATTCTGGTCACTCACCGGACGTACGACAACCGGGGTCTGTTGATCAAGGTCGAGGACCCGAAGGGGAACATCACCGAGTACGCGTACAACGGCACCGGCCAGCTCACGAGTACCGACCGGTGGCTGGAGACGTCTCCCGGGGTTTTCGATCACTACCTCACGCGGTACGAAGTTGACGCCTGGGGACGGCGAACGGCTATTGGCGATCCGCGAGGCGTCCGGACGGAGCACATTTACGATCCTGAGAACCGTCTGGTCGAGACCCGCTTCGCGGTGGCTCCGGATGGAACGTGGCAGGCGCGCACCAAGAACGAGTACTATCCCGTCACCGGCCTGCTGTCGAAGGCGATAGATGCGACGGGGCGGTACACGGCATACACCTACACGGAGCGGGATCAGGTGGACACCGTGTCGGATGGTGCAGGTCTGATCACGAACAACGACTACGACTCGGCCGGCAACCTGGTCGCGGTTACGGACGGAAACGGCCATACCACGACGTACCGGTACAACTCGGCGTGTCTGCTCTCCGAAGTCCACGACGCCGAGGGGGGCACGATCTACCTCGACTATGACCCCGTCGGTAACCTCGCGACCGTCACCGACCCTAACGGCCACATTACAACCTACGGTTACGACGAGCTGAACCGGCGGATCAGCATTCTCCATCCGGGCGGATCGCAAGACACCATGCAATACGACTCCGTGGGAAATATGACGGCGCGGACCGTGGGCGGACTGGAGACCGATTACCTGTACGATTCCTTGCGGCGACTGCGGCGGATGCGGGCGCCTGGCGATCCGAATACGCCGGAGGAGGATTTCCGGTACGACGAGGTGGGCAATCGGACCTATGCGGCGACGACGGTGCCGGGGTCGAGTGGCGCCTCGCCTTACGTGGTCAACTCGACATACGACTCACTAAATCGGCTGGTGGAGGAATCCATCACCGGCCTCGCGACGAAGCGATACGAAAGAGACCGGGCGGGGCACGTGACGCGGCTGACGGTGACGCCGGATACGACCACGACGGTCCTGCTCGACATCGAGTACAGGTACA
>ERZ1292640.63-Hain-H43-02um-R1-63-length-80714-cov-19_pt1 | contig 80714 bp, 68 predicted proteins | sample MGYA00564404_ERZ1292640 | MGnify/ENA primary metagenome ERZ1292640 (study PRJEB36523, sample SAMEA6512636) | groundwater metagenome | collected 2019-01-08 | study: AquaDiva: Metagenomics assemblies of 32 groundwater samples
CTTCCCGATATCTACGCATTTCACTGCTACACCGGGAATTCCACTTTCCTCTCCCACCCTCGAGCCTCGCAGTCTCAGTCGCACTGCTTCGGTTGAGCCGATGCCTTTCACGGCTGACTTGCGAAACCGCCTACACGCCCTTTACGCCCAGTAAATCCGGACAACGCTCGCCACCTCTGTCTTACCGCGGCTGCTGGCACAGAGTTAGCCGTGGCTTCCTCTGGGAGTACCGTCAACGTTCCGGGATTATTTACCCCGGTACACTTCGTTCCCCCTGACAGTGGTTTACAACCCGAAGGCCGTCATCCCACACGCGGTGTCGCTGGGTCAGGCTTGCGCCCATTGCCCAATATTCCTAACTGCTGCCTCCCGTAGGAGTCTGGGCCGTGTCTCAGTCCCAGTGTGGCTGGCCGTCCTCTCAGACCAGCTACCCGTCATAGCCTTGGTGGGCCATTACCCCACCAACTAGCTGATAGGATGCGGGCTCATCCTCGAGCGATACCTTGCAAGCAGAGGGCATCGTTTGATTTCCGCGCTTTCACACAGAAACCGTATCTGGTATTAGCCCACCTTTCGATGGGTTGTTCCCGTCTCGAGGGCAGATTCCCACACATTACTCACCCGTTCGCCACTGGATTCTCCCTTGCGGGAAAATCCCGTACGACTTGCATGTCTTAGGCACACCGCCAGCGTTCGTCCTGAGCCATAATCAAACTCTCCACAAATCTTGAAACTACTCTTGGGGTGTGTGCTGCTTGGTTTTCAAAGAACCACAGGGAACCTCGAGAGAGGTCCTGACCGTGAATACTTAGCTGATATATTGTAGCAGGAACCCGGGAGGCGTGTCAAGCCCCCGCCTCTAGGCCCCCCCGATGGCGGCGGAGGCGCCGGGCACGTGCGCCAGCCGGATACGCTCGATGACCGCATCCGCCAGCCCCCCCGCCGCGGGGATACCGCCCGGCCGGACGCGATTCAGGGTCTCTGTCACGCTCAATTCGATGATCTGGGCAGCTTCCGGGGCCCCGGCCGCCCTGAGGAGTTCCGCCCCGGAGAGGATCATGGCGGTGGGATTCGCCTGGCGCAGCCCGGCGAAACGGGGAGCGGTTCCGTGCACGGTCGTGAAGAGCATCCCCCGCCGGCCCACGAGGATCTCGGGGACGAATTCGACCCCCCCGGCCAGCCCCACGGCGAAATCCCCGACGATCTCGCCGTAGAGGGGGGACACGACCAGGACGTCGAACCGCTCCGGGAGGCGCGCGAGCTGCATCGCGACGTGATCGGCCAGAAGGTCCTCGCACGCAACCCCGGGGTACCGTCGCGCCACTTCCTCGCCGATCTTCCGCCAGGCGCCGTCGGTCTTCCGGTGGACGTTCGCCCGGTGCACGAGCGTGACCTTGCGCCGGCCGGTCCCGACCGCATGAGAAAAGGCGAACTCAAAGAACGCCCGGGCCGCTGCCGGGTCGAACTCGCGGATCATGGCCGCGGTCGCACCCTCCCCCAGGAACGGCCTGAGGTCGGTCCAGTCGTCGCTCTGTGGATCCCGCTCCATCACCGCTCCCCCGCTGGCCGGTTGCTCCGCGATGACGACCAGATCGAGCGCGGTCGTCGACGGGCCCGCCCCGAACGACCGGCAATGACGGACCGACGCGAAGACCTCGAAGAGCTCATCCAATACGGTATTCGGGTTGCGATCGCTCGACGGCCCGCTGCCGTCGAGCGGACCCTTGAGGGCGAGTCCCGTCGCGAGCAGCTCCCGCGACGCCGACCGCGTGAGCACGGACCCCGAGACGGTCATCCGCCCGGTGCCGAACGGCACCTCGACCCATGACAGGGCCGCGCCCGTGGCTTCCACGCAGCGCCGCGCGGCCCAGGCCACCTCCGGCCCGATGCCGTCTCCGGGAATGAACGCCGCCTGCCGCGGCTTGCTCACGGGTTCGCGCATGATGATGAAGACGGGTGAGTGATGGGAATTGAACCCACAGCCTCCTGGGCCACAGCCAGGCGCTCTGACCATTGAGCTACACTCACCATTTACTCAGGCCCGTAACGATATGCACATCCGCTCCGCCTCAGGCGTAGCCTTCGGCTCCGCCGTCGCGTCGCTTTCGCGACGCTCCAAGGACAAGAAGCCCTTCGCTACTGCCACTCCGCCTCGGGCGCAGCTACGGAGCGGATACCATCCTAACAAGAACGCGCGGCCGGAGGGGTTCGAACCCCCAACCCGCTGGGTAGAAACCAGCAGCTCTTCCAGTTGAGCTACGGCCGCAAGGAAACCGAACACTCGGGGCGCCCGGGTTCGAACCGGGGACCTCCTGCGCCCAAGGCAGGCGCGCTACCACTGCGCTACGCCCCGCACTCGTCTATTGTACCGCGCGCACAGGAAGCAGGGGGCCAGATTGCTAGGATGTGCGTACGCGCGCAAAGCGCGCGTCCATCCGCGCTAACGAGATTCTCGGTACACTAGGGACCCATGGCGCGCCACGCCGGCCCCCTCCTCGAGATGAACGGGATAACGAAACGCTTCCCGGGCGTCCTGGCCCTGGACCGCGTCGATCTCGCCGTCAGGCGCGGCGAAGTGCACCTTCTCCTCGGCGAGAACGGGGCCGGGAAGTCCACGCTCATGAAGATCCTCTCCGGAGCGTGCCAGAAGGACGAGGGGGATATCTTCCTCGACGGTCGCCCCATAGAGATTCGCTCGCCCTTCCACGCCCGCACCCTCGGCATCAGCATGATCTACCAGGAGTTGAACCTGGTGCCCAACCTCACCGTTGCGGAGAACATCTTCCTCGGGCGGGAGCCCTCCCGCGGGGGGTTCGTGCTGCGGCGGCGAATGGAAGGCGACGCCAGGCGCCTCCTCCGGCGCATGCAGGCTGACATCGCCCCGGACGCGCTGGCGAAGGACCTGCCCGTGGCTCAGCAGCAGCTCGTCGAGATCTGCCGGGCGCTGTCCTTGGATTCCAAGGTGATCGTCATGGACGAGCCGACCTCGCCCCTCACCGAGCGCGAAACCACGGCCCTCTTCCGCCTGATCAGGAGCCTCAAGGCCTCCGGCGTCTCCGTCATCTACATCACCCACCGCCTCGAGGAGGCGCGCCTCGTCGGCGACACGGTGACGGTACTGCGCGACGGACGCCGGGTCGGCGGAGCGCCGGCCCGGTCGCTCTCCAACGAACGCCTCGTCCGCATGATGGTCGGCCGGACCCTCTCGCAGGTCTTCCCCGCCCTCGGGCGTCCCCGGCCCGGGGCCGTGCTCGACGTCAAGGGGCTCGCGCGCGCGGGAGTCTTCGGGCCGGTGTCTTTCAGTCTCGCGCCGGGCGAGATCCTCGGCGTGGCGGGGCTTATCGGATCGGGACGGACCGAACTCGCGCGGTCGCTGATCGGCGCCGACCCGAGGACCGCCGGCACGATCGCGATCGGGGGGCGCGCGGTGCGCATCGCGTCCCCCCGCGATGCCAGGCGGGCGGGGCTCTGCCTCCTCCCGGAAGACCGGAAGGCCCAGGGGCTCGTCCTCGGGCTGCCCGTCGTCCAGAACGTCTCCCTCGCGTCGCTCGAGCGGCTCTCCCGGTTCGGCTTCCTGCGCCTCGGGGCGGAACGGCGGGAGGTGCAGGGCCTGGTCGACCGCCTGCGGATCAGGACGCCGTCCCTCGAGCAGTTGGTCCGCAACCTCTCGGGGGGCAACCAGCAGAAGGTCGTGCTCGCGCGATGGCTTGCGGTCGAGCCCCGCATCCTGATCTTCGACGAGCCCACCCGCGGCATCGACGTCGGCGCCCGCTTCGAGGTCTACAAGCTCATCACGGCGCTGGCCCGGCAGGGCGTAGGCATCGTGCTCGTCTCGTCGGACCTGCTGGAGGTCCTCGGGCTCTCCCACCGGGTGGCGGTCATGCGCGGCGGGCGGATCGCGGCGATCCTCCCCCGCAAATCCGCGAACCCGGAACGGGTCATGCGCCTCGCGATGGGGCTCACGCGCGAAGGAGTCCGAAAGGGACACGGACCTTCGCGTTCGGCTCCGGACGGAGCCGCGCGGACTTGAGGCGCGAGCTCGGAGCCGCCTGGGCTCTGCTCGGGTTGGTGGTTCTGCTGAGCGCTGCCACCCGAGCCTTCGGAGGCGGCGACTTCCTCTCCGTCGGCAACCTGACCAACATCCTGGCCCAGGTCTGTGTCACGGCCGTCCTCGCCGCGGGGGCCAGCTTCGTCATCTTCGGAGGCGGCATCGATCTCTCGATCGGCTCCCTGCTGGCGGTGTCCGCGGCCCTCGCCGCCGGCGCCCTCAAGGCCGACTGGCCGGTCCCTCTCGCCTGCGCCGCCGGGGTACTCACGGGCGCGGCCTTCGGCGCCGCCAACGGCGTCCTCGTGGCCTGGCTCGGCCTCCCGCCGTTCATCGCGACCCTCGGCATGATGGGCATCGCGCGCGGGTGCACGTACGTCTATCTCGGCGGAGCGCCCCTCTTCAGCTTTCCGGCTTCCTTCCGGCTCCTGTCCGAGGGGCGATTGGCCGGCATCCCTGCGCCGGTGATCGTGATGGGCGCCGTGTTCGGCCTGGGGAGCCTCATCCTCGCCCGTACCCGCTTCGGGCGGGCCGTCTACGCCCTCGGCGGCAACGAGGAAGCCGCCCGTCTCTCCGGCATTCCGGTCCGGCGCCTCAAGGCGTCCCTGTACGTCGCCGGTGGAGCCGCCGCTGGCCTCGCCGGCATCCTGCTCGCGGCCCGGCTCGACTCGGCGGAGCCGCAAGCCGGCGACGGCTACGAACTCGATGCCATCGCGGCCGTGGTCATGGGCGGCGCCAGCCTGTCAGGCGGCGTGGGTACCATCGGAGGCTCCCTGGTCGGCGCCCTCATCATGGGCGTGGTCCGAAACGGCCTCAACCTCCTGAATGTCTCGTCTCATTGGCAGAAGGTGGCCATAGGCGGTATCATCCTCGCGGCCGTTTTGTTCGACGTCATGCGGCGCCGCCGCCAATCCTGACCATGGAGGATTCCGTCATGCGCAGGCATCTTGTCCGCGTCTCCGTCCTTTCGGCGCTTCTCGCCGCCGGGGCGTCCGCGAAGGACCTCCGGATCGCGGTGGTGCCTCCCGGGCTCATCAGCCCCTTCCACGTCCAGGTGGACCAGGGCGCCCAGGCGGCATGCGCCCGCCTGAAGCTGACCCTCCTGCATCCCGCGCCTCCGCGCGAGACGGACTTCGCCGAACAGGTCCGGATCGTCGAGGACCTGATCACCCAGCACGTCGACGCCATCAGCGTCTGCGCCATCGGCAACGAGGCGATCGTGCCGGCGGTGAAGAAGGCCAACAAGGCCGGGATCCCCTTCTTCATCCACAACTCGCTCGAACCACTGCCCGCGGGAGAGGTGACGGCCTATATCGGCTACAACCAGCGCAAGGGCGCCCGCCTCATGGGCGAGTACGCGGTCAGGCTCCTCAAGGGCCGGGGCAAGGTGCTGATCCTCGAAGGCATCCCCGGTTACCACACCCGGGAGCGCACCGCGGGGTTCCGCGAGGGGCTCGATGTCGAGCGCAACCGCGGGATCGTGGTCGTGGGGTCCCAGCCCGCGGACTGGGAACGCAGCAAGGCGATGGCGGTCACGGAGAACTCGCTCCAGCGGGTGCCGGATCTGACGCTCGTCTTCGGCTGCAGTGACGAGATGGCGCTCGGAGCGGCTGCCGCCGCCAAGGCGCATCACCGGCCGGGCATGTTCTTCCTCGGCATCGACGGAAACCCGAACGCGATCGACGCGATCCGGAAGGGCGAGATGACCGCCACGCTCGGCGTCTACCCCAGGCGGATGGGCGCCATGGCCGTCGAGACGATTCTCAAGGCCCTGAAAGGCAGGCGGGTTCCCCGGATCGTCGAGACGCCGATGGAGATCGTGACGGTGGCCAACGCGGAGGCCTACCTCAAGAAGCAGTGACGCGGGGCGCGGCCTACTCCGGTTTGGCGGGCTCCGACCGGGGACGCCAGCCGCCCTGCAGGCGATACGCGTTCACGAGGTATTCTTCGACCATGCGGTGCGTGTTGAAGAACGAGCCGGAGAACGCCACGGTGCGGCGCATGATGGCGATGAACTCCTCCCGGTCCTTGAAGTAGCAGGGCAGGACCACCTTCGCCAGCTTCTCGTAAAGCGCGTGCGCGACCTTCCGGTCGTTTTCGGGGTTCTCGTCGTCCGCGACGTACTCGCCCACCGCCCAGCCGGTCGCGCCCTCGATGTGCCCCTCGATCCACCAGCCGTCGAGAACCGACAGGCTGGGCACCCCGTTCATCGCCGCCTTCATCCCGCTCGTTCCCGAGGCTTCCATCGGCGGCCGCGGCGTGTTCACCCACACGTCCGCTCCCGCGACCAGCTTCTGGGCAACCGCCATGTCGTAGTTCTCGATGTACGCCACGGGCACCTTCCCCCGGAGCTGGCCCGCGACCTCGTGGATGCTCCGGATCAGGCCCTTGCCCTCCTCGTCGCGCGGATGCGCCTTCCCGGCGAAGATGATCTGGAGCGGCCCGATGTACCTCGTCATCGACTTGAGCCGCTCGAGCGACTCGAAGATCAACTGGGGACGCTTGTAGCCCGTCGCCCGGCGCGCCCAGACGAGCGTCAGCGCGTCCCGGTCGAATCCCGCATGCCCGCGTTCCCCGAGGAACTCGACGAGCGACTGCTTGGCCTCGAGGTGGGCCGTCCAGACCTCGTCGCCGTGCGCCCCGATGATATTACGGAGCGCGGCGTTGTCCAGGCGCCATCCGGGCGCCCACTTGTCGAAGAGCCGCTGAAACGGCGGCGAAGCCCACGTCGCGGCGTGCACGCCGTTCGTGATGCTCCGGACGTCGACCCCGGGGAACATCGCCCGGGACACCTCGCCGTGCTTGAGCGCGACGCCGTTGACGAACCGGGAGACCGCGATCGCCAGTTGGGTCATGTTCAGGCCGTCGACCTGGCCGCACATGGCCAGCCGCGCCTTCCAGGCCGGCGTCAGCAGGCGCTCCACGAGATCCGCGGGGAACCGGTCGTGCCCCGCCGGCACCGGCGTGTGCGTCGTGAAGACGCAGCGCTCGCGCAGGGCGGCGAGGAGCTCAGCCTTCAACGTCGCGGACGCGGTTGCCGCTTCGCCGCCACCCGAGGCTTCCATCTCGTCGAGGAGGGCGACCGCGATCAGGGCCGCATGGCCCTCGTTCATGTGGAAGGTGCCGAGCCCCTCGTGCCCGAGCGCCCGAAGCATCCGAACGCCGCCGATCCCGAGGATGATTTCCTGCGCGAGGCGGTGGCGGGCATCGCCCCCGTAGAGCTCGGCGGTCAGGGCGCGGTCATCCGGATCGTTCTCCGGCCGGTCGGCGTCCAGGAGATAGACGGGCAGGGCGGCCCCCCCGGCTCCCTGGATCGTGTACCGCCAGACGCCAAGATGGACGGTCCTACCCGCGATCTCGACGCTCGCGCGCGCCCGCAGCGGCTCCAGCCGGTCCTCCACCCGCCAGACGGTGGGCTCCTCGGTCTGCTGTCCCCTCGCGTCGAGCCGCTGGTGGAAGTACCCCCGGCGGTAGAGGAGGGTTACCGCGACCATGGGCACCGCGAGATCCGCGGCGCTCCGCAAGGTGTCTCCCGCGAGCATGCCCAGACCGCCCGAATAGGTCGGGATGCCCGCATCGAGGGCGATCTCCATCGAGAAATAGGCGACCCGCGGCGATTCGGCGTCCGGCATGGTGTCCTGTTTTACCGGTTCCCGCGGCCCGGCGCAATCCGGCTCATGCCGTCCGCCCCACGGATCGCGCCACCCGCTTGACCGCGGTTACGAGAGACGCGAACCGCGCGGGCAGGATGCTCTGCTCGCCGTCGCTCCGGGCGTCCTCGGGCCGGTCGTGGACCTCCACCTCCAGCGCGTCCGCCCCCGCCGCGACCGCGGCGAGCGCCATCGGGTGGACGTAGCTCCACTTGCCCGTGGCGTGGCTCGGATCAGCCACGAGGGGCAGGTGCGTGAGCTCGCGCAGGACGGGAATGGCGTTGAGGTCGAACGTGTTCCGGGTGTAGTCCTCGACGGCCCTGATCCCGCGCTCGCAGAGCATGACCTGGTCGTTGCCGCGCGAGACCACGTATTCGGCGGCCTCCAGGAACTCCTTCAGTGTCGCCGACATCCCGCGCTTGAGCAGGACGGGTTTCCCCGAGCTCCCGGCTTCCTTCAGCAGCTCGAAGTTCTGCATGTTCCGGGCCCCGACTTGGAGGACGTCCGCGTACCGGGCGACCAGGGCGACGTGCCGGGTATCCAGCACCTCGGTCACGACCGCGAGCCCCGTGGCGTCGCGCGCCGCGGCCAGGTACCGGAGCCCTTCCTCCCCGAGACCCTGAAAGCTGTACGGGGACGACCGCGGCTTGAAGGCGCCGCCGCGTAGCCCAGTGGCTCCCGCGCGTTTGACCGCCTTCGCGATCCGGATGATCATCTCCGAGCTCTCGACCGCGCAGGGCCCCGCGATGAGGGCCACCTTCTTCCCGCCGACCGCGAGGCCCCGGGCGCGCACCACCGTCGTCTTGGGATGGAACTCCCGGCTCACGAGCTTGAACGGGGCGAGCACGGGCAGGACCTTCTCGACGAACCGGTAGCTCAGCAGGGGCACGGTGGCGAGCACGCGCTCGTCGCCGATCACGGGAATGACCGTGCGCTCCTTGCCGCGCGACACGTGCGGCGACAGCCCGAGCGAGCGGATCTTGGCCGTGAGCACGCGAATGTCGCGCTCGGTCGCGGAAGGACGCAGGACTATGATCATCGCCGCCTCAGCCGGTACAGGACGCGGTCCAGGGAGCGCAGGAGCCGGGCATTCTCGGGCGGCGTTCCCACCGTGATGCGGACCCACCGCTCCAGCAGGCGGCCCGGGAGGGGCCGGACGATCACGCCCTCCCGCTCCAGGGCGAGGGTCAGCGAAGCCCCCGATCCGTTCACGTGCGGACCGAGGCCCGCCCTGACCATGACGAAGTTGGCCTGACTCGGCACGACGAGAAGGCCCCGGCACGCGAGCGCGCGGGTAAGCCGCTCCCGATCCCTGACCACGGCCGCGACCGCCCGGCGGACTCCCGCCCGGTCCTCGAGAGCCGCGCAGGCAGCCCGGTACGCCATGAGGTTCACGTTGAACGGTTGCCGGATCAGTTCCAGCGGCCGAACGACGTCCGGCGCCCCCAGCCCGTACCCGACCCGGAGGCCGGCCAGCCCCCAGGCCTTCGCGAGCGTCCGGACGACGAGCACGCGCAACCCGCGCCGCACGAACCGGAGCGTGTCCGGGAAGGCGCGGTCGGTCACGAACTCGTTGTAAGCCTCGTCGAAGACGACGACCACGTGCGCGGGCAGGCGGCGCAGGAAATCCTCGACCTCCCCGCGCGTCACGATCGTGCCCGTGGGGTTGTTGGGATTGCAGACGAATACCAGCCGGGCCCTATGCGTGACCGCCCGCGCCATGGCCGGCAGATCGTGACGGAAATCCCGCAGCGGCACCACGACGGGCCTCCCGCCCGCCGCCCGGACCGCGTGCTCGTAGACGACGAAGGAGGGAGCCGCCATCACGGCCTCTTCCCCCGGCCGCAGGAAAACGCTCGCGGCCAGCACCAGGACCTCGTTCGACCCGTTGCCGAGGATCACGGATTCCGGCTTCAGCCGGTTGCGGCGGGCAAGCTCCGCGCGCAGGGCCGGATAGCCCCCCTCCGGGTAGCGGTGGGCCTCCCCCGCCGCCCTCACGATGGCCGCCCGCGCCCGGGGCGTGGGGCCGTAGGCGTTCTCGTTGGAGGCCAGCTTGATGAAGTCCGCTCTCCCGTACCGGCGCTTCATCTCGTCCAGGGACTTGCCGCCGACGTAGGGCTCGAGGGTGTAGACCTCGGGACGCACCAACGCACGCACGCCCGCCGCGCCTGCACCCATGAATCCCCTTGGCTTCCCCATCAGGAATGCATTATGGCACCCGCCGAGGGGACCCGTCTATCGCGCGGGTTGGGCGGCGGCCGGGTAGGAACCCAGCAGCTTGACGACCGTGCAGTGCGCCTCGAGTCCGCGCAGGGCGCTCGCGACGTTCCGGTCCTCGACGTGCCCGTCGAGATCGGCGAAGAAGCAGTACTCCCACGCGCGCTTGCGCGAGGGCCGCGACTCGATGGACGTGAGATTGATCCGGTGCCGGCGGAACGGCTGGAGCATGTCGTAGAGCACGCCGACGCGGTCCTTGGCCGCGAACATGATCGAGGTCTTGTCGTGCCCCGTCCGAGCGCTCCACGCGCGCGCCAGCACGAAGAACCGCGTCGTGTTCCCGGCCAGGTCCTCGAGGTTGCGCGCGAGGATGCGCAGCCCGTGCAGGTGCGCGAGGAGCGCCGGCCCGATGACGGCCGCCCCCCGCTGGCCGGAGGCGCGTTTCGCCGCCTCCGGCGTGCTCCGCATCTCGACCCGGGACGCCCCCGGAAGCCTCTCGTCGAGCCAATGCCGGCACTGGGCCAGCGGCTGGGGATGCGAATACACGACCTTCACCCCGGCGAGCGACTTCTCCCGGGTCATGAGCATGATCTCGATGGGCACCTGCACCTCGGCGCAGATCTTGATGTCCGATTCCATGAACATGTCGAGCGTGTGGTTGATCACGCCCTCGGTCGAGTTCTCGACCGGCACGACGCCGTAATTGGTCTTGCCCCGCTCCACCTCGTAGAAGACGTCGGGAATCGTGGGCACCGAGATGTAGGACTCCTGGGCGCCGAACCGGGTCCGGGCCGCCAGGTGCGTGAAGCTGCCTTCCGGCCCAAAGAACGCGACCCGTACGGGCTCCTCGTGGGCCCGCGACGCGGACAGGATCTCGCGGTAGATCGCGCGGAGCCCGGAGTCGGTGAGCGGCCCCGCGTTTCCCTGCGCCAGGGCCCGCAGGAGGCGCTCCTCGCGGTCGGGAGCGTAGACCGGCATCCCCAGGTCGCGCTTGACCCTGGCGATGCGCTCGACGAGGCGCAGGCGTGCGTTCAGAACGCCCAGGAGCCGGCGATCCTCCGCATCCACCGCCCTCCTCAGCTTCGCGAGCCGGCGGAGGTTCCGCGCGGGCTCGGTCATCCGGCCCGGGAGAGGGTGAACGTGAACGTCTCGATTACGGGGTTGATGAGGACCCGGGCAGCCATCCGGCGCACCTCGCGCTCCGCCGCCGGCCGCGAGAGCGAGCCCCTGAGGCGGACCCAGAAGTGCTTGCCGACCCGGACTTCCTGGACCGCGCTGAAACCGAGTTCGCCCAGCGCCCCCCGCACGACCTTGCCCTGCGGATCGAGGATGTCGGGCTTGAGACCGACGCTCACCCGGGCGAGCCAGGCGCCGGCACGCTTCATAGTGGAATCCCCAGCCTGCGATATACGGTATTCACGTTCCGCAGATAGTACCGCGGATCGAAGCACGCGTCCAGCGCGCCCCCCGGCAGGCACCGGGCCACCGCGGGGTCGGACGCCAGCAGCCGCCTGAACTCCTCCCCCTTCTCCCAGGCCCGCATCGCGTGGCGCTGGACGAGGTCGTAGGCATCCGCGCGCGTCATCCCGGCCCCCACGAGGGCCAGCAGAACCCGCTGGGAATAGATGAGACCACCCGTCAGGTCGAGGTTCTTGCGCATCTGGTCGGTGTTCACCGTCAGCCGTTCGAGGACCCGGAGCATGAGGGAGAGCATGTAGTCCGCGAGGATGGACGCGTCGGGGATCGCGATCCGCTCCGCCGACGAATTCGTGAGGTCCCGCTCGTGCCACAGGGCCATGTTCTCGAGGCCAACCATGGCGTAGCCGCGCATGACCCGCGCGAGCCCCGCTACCCGCTCGCACAGGATCGGATTCCGCTTGTGCGGCATCGCGGAGGAGCCCTTCTGACCCTTCTCGAACGATTCCTCCAGCTCGCGCACCTCCGTGCGCTGGAGATTCCGGATCTCGGTCGCCAGCTTCTCCAACGACCCCGCCAGGATGGCGAGCGTAGTCAGGTACTCGGCATGCCGGTCCCGCTGGACGACCTGCGTGGACACGGGCGCCGGCTCCAACCCCAGCCGCTTGAGGACCGTGGTCTCGACCGACGGGTCGAGGTGGGCGTAGTTCCCGACCGCGCCCGAGATCTTGCCGACCGCGACCGCCTTCCGGGCCCGAATCAGCCGGTGGAGATTCCGGAGCGCCTCGGCGTAGTGGAGGGCGAACTTGAGCCCGAGGCTCGTGGGCTCCGCGTGGACGCCGTGCGTCCGCGCCGTGGCCACGGTCTCCCGGTGGGCCGTCGCCAGCTTCCTGAGGATGACCGCGTACCGCACCAGCTTCGTCTCGAGGACGCCCGTGGCGTCCCGCATGGCGATCCCGAGCCCCGTGTCCACGACGTCGTAGGACGTGAGCCCCATGTGGATGAACCGGGCCGACGGGCCCACGCGCTCGGCGACGGCGGCGATGAACGCGAGGACGTCGTGGTTGGTCTTCCGCTCGTGCCAATCGATCCGGGCTATGCTGAAGCCCGCCCGCTTCTCGATGATCCGGAGGTCCTTGCGCGGAATCTTCCCCCGCCGGGCCTGCTCCCGGCAGACGGCCAGCTCGATCGCCAGCCAGCGGCCGAACTTGGCCTCCTCCGCCCAGATCGCCCCCATCTCCGGGGGCGTGTAGCGCCGGATCATGCGGGGTCCAAGCTCCCCGTCACGCCGAGTCCGCGAGTTCCCCGGCCCGAACTCGCGCGGCGTGCACGGCTTCCTTGAGGATCGCCGCCCAGCCCTTCTCGTCGAGGATCTTGAACGCGGCCTCGGTCGTGCCGCCGGGCGACGTGACCTTCTTGCGCAGCTCCCCGGGGTCCTCGATGGACTGGCTGAGCATCTTGGCGGCCCCGTAGACGGTCTGGACGGCAAGCGCCCGGGCCGTATCGTCGGAGAGGCCCTCCGCCTTCCCCGCTTCCACGAGGGCTTCGACGAGGTGGAACACGTACGCCGGACCGCTGCCCGACAGCGCGGTGACCGCGTCCATCTGGTCCTCGGACACCTCGACGGCCTCGCCGATGGCGTTGAAGAGCCGGACGACGAGGTCGCGGTGGACGGCCGAAGCGCGACTGCCGGCGGACACACCCGCCGCCACTTCCGACACTCCGGCGGCCGTGTTGGGCATCACGCGGATGATGGGCACCGGGCGCGGGAACTTGACCTCGAGATAGCGGATCGGGATGCCCGCCGCGATCGAGATGACGAGCTGGTGCGATTCCACCGAGCTCGCGATCTCGTCGAGCAACTCCTTCATCTGCTGGGGTTTGACCGCCAGGATCAGGGTCTCGTTCTCCCGCACGATGTCGAGGTTGTCCCGCGCCGTCTTGACCTTGTACTTCGAGGACAGTGCCTCGAGCCGGTCCTCGCGTACGTCGCTCACCTGGATCTTGTCCGGAGCGAGAAGTTTCGCCCGGAGCAGCCCTGAGATCAGGGCCTCCGCCATATTGCCACCGCCGATGAATCCGAGCCGCGTCACGGTTGCCTCCTGTCTCCGAACAATGCCGTCCCGATTCTCACCATCGTACTGCCCTCTTCGATCGCGGGCTCGAAGTCCCCGCTCATGCCGGCCGAAACCACCGCCGGCCCCTTCCCGGTCATCTGCTCCAACTTCGTCGCGACGCCCCGGGCCTGCCTGTACGCCTCCCGGAGCTCCGCGTCGGAGGCCGGGTGCGGCCCGATGGCCATCACGCCGTCCATACGAAGATACGGCAGGCGGAGGCACATTTCAATGAATTCATCCACGTCGGCCAGGGCCACCCCTCCCTGCTGGGGCGCCCCGGTGACGTTCACCTGCACCAGCACGCGAACTGGCACCCCCGCCGCCTCCCCCGCCCGGTTCAGCGCCTGGGCCAGTTCGGCCCGATCCATCGAATGGACCAACTGGCACAGTCCCGCCGCCTCTTTCGCCTTATTGGTCTGGAGCCGGCCGACGAAGTGCCAGATCGGGCCCGGCCCCACGAGCGGGATCTTGTCCTTGGCCTCCTGCACCCGGTTCTCGCCCAGATCGGTGACCCCGAGCTCGACAGCCAGCCGGACGACCTCGGCCGGGACGGTCTTCGTGATCGCCAGGAGAGTGACGGAGGAGGGGTCCCGGCCGGCCTTCCGGGCCGCGACCGCCATGCGCTCCTTGATGGCTTCGAGGTTGGCGCGGATAGCCTCGCGGCGGGAGGAGAGATCTTCCATGCAGGAGAGAACTACAAAGCCGAGCTGGCGGAGGGAATCGAACCCCCGACCCAGCGCTTACAAAGCGCTTGCTCTACCCCTGAGCTACGCCAGCAGGTCATACTCCGAGTCTACCACCCGACCGATGCCCCGCCCGACGATCTGCGTGATGGTCGCGAACGAAGACTCGGGCTCGCGCCGTCCCCGCTCCCTCATTGCTACAATCCGGCCATGTCCCCTGCCGCCCGCCCCCCTCGCCCGCCCGCCATTGCCCCGAGCGCAAGCCCGGGAAACCCGGGATCCGTCGTCCCGCCGGTCGGATTCTGGGCGCTGGCGCTGTTCAGCGGGTACCTCTACCTCGGCGCCATGGGGGGCACCTTCTTCCGGATGGCGCGGGATAACGACGACCTCGTGCGGATGTCCTTCCTGCTCGCGGCGGGAGCCGCGCTCTCCTTCGTCCTCGTCCGACGTGGCGCGCGTCTACCGCTGTCCCTGGTCCTGCCCGCCCTCGGCTACGCGCTCGCGTGCTTCTACTCGTCGTTCGACACCGTGAACCCCGGCGACAGCCTCAAGGACTTCCTCAAGATCGGGACATATCTCATGGCCTTCCTCACGATCGCCTCGGTGGCGGCGGCACCCCTGGACCCGGCAGGCCGGGACCGGCGCCGCTTCGTGGCCTACGTCTGCCTTCTCGCGGGGCTCGCGCTCGGCTTCCTGCACACCCCGCCCCAACCCTCGAAGGTCCAAGTGTACGGCCTCGGCGCCCTGCTGCTCGCGGTTGCCGCCTTCAGGCCGGGTAGCGCCCTGACGACCCGCCAGCGGCTCGGCGTCGCTTTCGCGGGAGGCGTGCTGCTGATCGGCCTGGTGATCGCCGATCCCGCGGCCATCGGCACGCAGCTAGCTTTCCGCCTCTGGTCGACGCCGCAAGTCCTCGCGAGCCTGGGTACGACCCTCCTCTGCGCCGTCGGATTCGCGGTCTTCATCGAGGCGGTCACGGTCCGGGCCGCCATGCTCCGCGGGCTGGTGGTCCTGATCGTCATTTCCTGCGCCATCGGGCTGATGCAGTTCTACGGTATCGAGGCGCTCCGGGCCTGGGACCCCCGCCAGCCCTACGACACCTGGATATCGGGCTTCCTCGCGGATGCGGTGGCCCCTTTCACGATCGGCGTCTACCGCTTCGACGCCTCGACGAATAGGTCCTATCTCGTGCTCCCCCGCATCCTCGGCATCTACGGGAATCCCAACTTCTTCATGCCCTTCCTGATGCAGTTCATCCCCCTGACGATCGCCTGCGCCGTGCTCACACCCGGACGCCGGTGGTTCTGGATCGGCGCCACCGCCCTGCTCACGCTGAATATGGGGCTCACCGAGACGGCGGGAGGCTGGTACGCGCTCGTCGCTCTCGCGCCCGTGTTCGGCACTCTCCTGGGATGGGTGGCGGGTCCCCTGCCCGAGACTGGCCATCGCGCGCTCGGCATCCGCGTCGCCATCACCGGAGGGATCGTCCTCGTCTTCAGCGGATGCCTTCTGTTGACCAAGGATCTTATCCTCCCGCTCTTCTTCATCTCCCTCGCCGGACTGCTCGGCCTGCTCGGCTGGGGGGCCACGAGGCTCCGGCATGACCGGATCGGGCGCGCCGCGCTGGCGACCGTCCTCGGCGGCGGGGCGATCCTCGTGGCCGTCGGCGCCGGGCTTTACGCGACCGGGTACAAGGGCGAGTCCCTGAACGAGCGGGGCCTCAAGAGCCTGCTGGCACTCGAGATGTGGCGGGGTATGCCGCTGACCACGCCGCACGCCCCGCTGACGGGGGTCGGAATCAACGGGTACAAGTCCTGGTACCCCGTCATCCAGCAGGCCGTTCGCCTGCCACGCGGGATTCCCTTCGAGAAACTCGGAAGCAGTTTCACCCAGGAGAACCGGACCCACGACGACTGGCTCCAGATGCTCGCCGAGACCGGGGCGATCGGAACGGGAATGTTCATCTGGCTTCTGGCGTCCATATTCGCCGGAGCCTTGCGGCGGCTCCGCGACGACCACGGCCTCGACGCGGGCGACCGGGCCGCGATCTGCGGCCTTACCGGTTCCCTGGGCATCATCCTTATCTACATGGTCCCGAACTTCCCGTTCCACATCGTGTCCTCCGCGGCCACGTGGTGGGTGATGGCCGGGCTTCTCGCGTCGTACCAGTCGGAATGGGTCCTCGCGCGGCGCCGGGCAGGGCCCGTCGCCGCGTTGCCGCCCTTCGGGGGTGCCTGGCGCCCCGCCCTTGAGGCGGCCGGCCTCGGGTCCGTCGCGGTCATCGGCGTGCTGTCCGTCCAGCTCTTCACGGGCACCCTCACATACAAGCACGCCGAGGACGCCTGGAAGAACCCGCGGCAACCGGACCCCGTGCGCGGGATGGCTCTCTACCAGCGGGCCATCGACCTCGACCCGTTCAACGCCCAATACGCGTACGACTACGGAGCGCTCTGCTACAACAACATCAGCCGCGACGCCGCGCTCGCACCCCGCGCGAAGAGACTCTTCGAGCGATCGCGGGCCCTGGGATTCGAGAGCGACGACCTCGAGTACGCGCTGGGCCAACTCGCCGAGTTGTCGGGTGACTACCTCCAGGCGCTTGTCCGGTTCGACCGGGCCACCGGCCTCAATGAACGGCACGAGTATGCCCGCCAGGGACGAATCCGCATGAAGCTTCGCCCCTACCCGGCCTTCCTCGCGACGCTCGACCCCCGGCACACCCAATTGGTCGCCGCCCGCAGGATGGCCCGCGACATCCTCAGGAAGGATCCCGACAACTACGCCGTGCTGAGCGTTCTCGGGCGGTTGTCAGTGACCGCGTTTCACGACTACCCCGCCGCCGTCGCGTGCATGAAACGCGCGTGTGAGCTCGTCCCGAACGAACCGGAGTTCTGGCAGTGGTACGGATACGCCTGCGCGGCGGCCGGCGACCTCGGGACTTCCGTGATCGCACTCAGGCGCTCGCTCGTCCTGAACCAGGGCAGCCAGGATGTCCGAAGGGCCCTCGGCCAGATCGAGGATCTCGTCCGCCGACAGAAGGAGCAGACCACCCGACCGACCAGCCCGCCGACCCCCCGGAAGACGGGCTAGGCCAGCGCCTTAGCCTTGGGCCGTCAGCCTTCCTCGGACCGGTACCCCAGGTCGCCGAGGACGGCGGTGCGGTTGCGCCAGTCGGGCTCGACCTTGACCTGCAGCCCGAGGAAGACGCGGTAGCCGGAGAGCCGCTCGAGCTCGAGCCGGGACTCCATCCCGACGGCCTTGAGCATGGCGCCCTTGGCGCCGATTACGATGCCCTTGTGGCTGTCGCGCTCGACCAGGACGACCGCCTGGATGCGGACGAGCGCGCCGTCGAGCTGGATGGATTCCACCAGGACGCCGCAGCCGTAGGGCACCTCCTGGTGCACCCGGCGGAAGAGGTGCTCCTGCACGATCTCCTGGACGAGCGGCGGCTCCGGCACTCTGGGTCCCTCGGCCAGCGCCTCGAACCAGAGCGGCCCGAGGGGCAGGCGGTCCCGGACGAGGTTGCGCACGAGCTCGACCCCGTCACCCTCGCGCGCCGAGATGGGCACGATCTCGGCGAACCGCCCGTCGGCGCCGTACTTCTGCATGACCGGCAGGAGCTCGTCCTTGGGAACGAGATCGATCTTGTTGAGCACGAGGATGACCGGAATCTTGGGGTCGGTCAGGACCTGCCGGATCCGGGCGTCCTCCTCCGGACTGCGGGCATCCACCACGTAGAGCACGACGTCCGCGTCCCGGGCGGCCGTCACGGCCGTCTTGCCCATGAAGTCGCCCAGGGAGCCTTCGGCCTTGGCGAGGCCGGGCGTGTCCACGAAGACCATCTGGCACCCGGGTTCGGTGCGGATGCCCAGGATCCGGCGGCGCGTGGTCTGGGGTTTGGAACTCACCCCCGCGACCTTGTACCCCGTGAGGACGTTCACGAGCGTGGACTTGCCCGTGTTTGGCAGCCCGAGGACCGCGACGAATCCGGACTTGTGGCCGTCCGGAGCCTGGGAGGCTGGCTCAGGCAAGACGGTGCTTGCCCTTGAGCGCGCTCGCCACGTGGGGCGGCACGAGGCCGCGGACGCTGCCGCGCAGCCGCGCGATCTCCTTGACGACGCTCGAGCTCAGGAACGTGTACCGTTCCGCGGGCATCAGGAAGACGGTCTCGGCTGTCCGCTCGAGCCGCCGGTTCGTGAGCGCGAGCTGGAACTCGTACTCGAAGTCCGAGACGGCGCGCAGGCCGCGGATGACCATGCTCCCGTGTTTGCGGCGGAGGAAGTCGACGAGGAGACCGTCGAACGACTCCACTTCGACCCGGCGGAGGCCCCGGACGGCGAGGCGGACCTGCTCGACGCGCTCGGAAGCGGTGAAGAGGGGGCGCTTGGCCGAGTTCCCGAGGACGCCGACAATGACGCGGTCCGCGATCGCGAGGCTCCGCTTGATGATATCCACATGCCCGTACGTGATCGGGTCGAAACTGCCCGGATAGATCGCCGTCCTCATGATTCCTCCTCCCGCGCGTACACCCCCACCAGCGAGGCGCCATACCGATTATGACGTATCAGGCGCAGCGCGTCCCTGACCGGGGGCAGGTTCCGGCGGGCCGGAATGCGCAGGACCACGGCACCCCCGGGCTCCACCAGCCTCGCCGCCGCGCTCAGGAGCTCGCCATCGCGTTCGTCGGCGAAGGGGGGGTCCAGGAGCACGAGATCGTACCGGGCCTCCGCCCGGTCCAGCTCGCGCAGCCCCACCAGCGCTTCCCGGCATATCACCCGGGCGGATCCCGCCAGCCCGGTCCGGGCCACGTTCTCCGCCAGGATGCGGCACGCCTCGCCCGACTCCTCCACGAAGTCCACTCTAGCGGCGCCGCGGGACACGGACTCGAGCCCGAGGCTCCCGGAGCCCGCGTAGACGTCGAGGACGCGGGCGCCGGGCAGGCGGGGCGCGAGAATGTCGAACAGGGACTTTCGAAGGAGAGCGAGCGGAGGCCGGGAGGCACCCGGCGCCACGAGGCGGCGGCCGCGCAGGGCGCCCGAGCCGATGCGCAGGGGCTTCCGCGGCTCTCCGGGGCCGGGCTTCACGAGAACCTTGCCATTCCCCAGAACTCCGAGAGCCGCCCCTCGAGCGCGCGCTTGACCTTCGCGCCGTCCGCGCTTCCGAGGTTCGGATCCGCCTCCAGGAGGGCCTCGGCCTCGCGCCGCGCGGCCTCGAGCGCCTCGGGGTCGAGCAGGAGGTCGGCGACCTCCTCGTCGGGCAGTCCCGCCTGCCGGGTGCCGAACAGCTCCCCCGGGCCGCGGATTCGCAGGTCGGTTTCCGCGAGTTCAAACCCGTTGCGCGTCCGGACCATGGCTCCCAGCCGCGCGCGGGCGTCGGCGGTCACGATCCCGTTCGTGATCAGGAAACACCAGGAGGCGTTTCCCCGCCGGCCGATCCGGCCGCGCAATTGGTGGAGCTGGGCGAGCCCGAACCGGTTCGCGTGCTCGATCAGCATGATCGTCGCGTCGGGGATGTCCAGCCCGACCTCGACGACGGTCGTCGAGACCAGGAGCTTGACGGCCCCCGTGGCGAAGCCTTGCATGACCGCCGCCTTCTCCTCCGAGTTCATCCGCCCGTGGATGAGCCCGACGGCGAACCCCGCGAAGACGCGCTGGAGCCGCTCGTGCTCCTGCGTCGCGTCGCGCAGGTTCACCTTCTCGCTCTCCTCCACCAGCGGGAACACGGCGAAGGCGCGCTCTCCCGCCTTCAGCCGTTCCATCGCGAACTTGTAGGCGGCGTCGCGCGGCATCGCGCCGTGGGCCCACGTCGTCGTCACCGTTCCCCGGCCCGGCGGCATCTCGTCGAGAAGCGAAAGCGCCGTGTCCCCGTACTGCGTGAGGACCACGGCCCGCGGCAGGGGTGTAGCCGTCATCATAAGGAGGTCCGGATGCTTCCCCTTCCTCTCGAGCGCCGCGCGCTGGCGGACCCCGAACTTGTGCCGCTCGTCGATCACCGCCAGCCCCAGCCGCGGGATCACGACCTTGCTCTCCAGCAGGGCGTGCGTGCCGACTACGAGGTCGATCGACCGGCTCTCGAGGAGATCGGCGTCGGTGCCCTCGAGCCCGGCGTGCACGCTCCGGCGCCCGGCGGCCGACAGCCCCCCCGTCAGGAGCCCCACGCGGATGCCCGCCGGCCCTAGAAGAGCCTCGAAGGTGCGCAGGTGCTGTTCCGCGAGGATCTCGGTGGGCGCCAGCACGGCGGCCTGGAGCCCCGAGTCCGCCGCAGCCGCGATCGCCGCCGCCGCTACGGCCGTCTTCCCTGACCCCACGTCTCCTTGCAGGAGCCGGTTCATGGGGGCCGCGCGGGCGAGGTCGGCGAAGATCTCGGCCGTCACCCGGTCCTGGGCACCCGTGAGATTGAACGGCAGCGAGGCCCGGAACTTCCCCAGCCGCTCTCCCTTCAACTCATACCGCCGCCCCTTCCGGATCCTGGCGAGCGCGCGGCGATGGACGCCGAGCGCGACCTGGAGCAGGTAGAGCTGGTCGAAGACGAGCCGGCGGCGGGCTGCATCCCAGTCGCCCCAGGACTCCGGCCCATGCGCCTGGCGCAGGGCGTCCCGGAGCCCGACCAGCTTGCGCCCGGTACGAACGGGCTCGGGCAGGGGGTCTTCGACGGCGTCCAGCAGACTCGCGACGGCGGCCGCCGCCAGCGCGCGGGCGCGCGGCTGGGGGATCACCGTCGTCGCCTTGTAGTAGACGAGGACCCGGCCGGCCTCGAAAGCCGCGAGATCCTCGTCCGTGACCATCTCCGTAGTGCCGGCCTGTCCCCCGAACCGGATTCCGGCGTTCGAACGCTCGGGCACGTCGTGGATGAGGAGGGCGCGTCCGGCCCGGAAGTCCTTGAGCAGGTACGGCCGGTTGAAGAGGTAAAGCTGGGCCTTGGCTGTCCCATCCTCGAGCTGAAGGCGGAGGATGTGGAGCCTCCCCCGCGCGAAGGCGCCCACCTTCGCGATCCGGACCAGGAAGAGCCCGCGCTCGCCCTCCTTCGCCTCCGCGAGCGCCCTCACGCGGTCGCGGTGCACGTGCCAGCGCGGCAGGCGGAACAGGAGATCCTCGAGAGACCGGACCCCGAAGTGCGCGAGCGACCGGGACTCCGACGGGGTGAGGCCCGGGACGGGCGTGGACGGAGGGACGGCCCGGCGCGTCGTCAGAAGGTGACGATCACGGCGAACCGGGAAGCGTTGCCGAGGTCCCCGTAGGGCGCGTAGGACGCGTCGAAGCCGTAGTCGAACTGGAACCCCCGGCCGCGCAGGCCCAGACCGAGAGTGAGACCCGACATGCCCCCGAGATCGTTCCGCGGGTAGCGGAACCGGTACCCCGCGCGCAGGGCGGCGAACGACAGCCAGTACTCGAGCCCCACGTGCAACTCCATCCGGCCGCGCCGCGGCGCGACGATGTCCGCGGCCATCGTCAGGGAGTCCGAGGTCTCCTCGGATTGCCACGGGTAGGCGGCGGTGCCGCGCTTGCCCGGCTCCTCGAAGCCGGACGCCACGGCCTCCGCCGGCGAGGCCAGCAGGCCGGACTGTCGCCAGGACACGCCGACCCGGACGGTGGCCGGCATCTCGAACCCCGACAGCTCGCCCCCCATGTTCTCGACGACCGCCGCCAGCGCCAGCCGGGGATGCTCCCAGAGCGGCACGCCCAGGACCCCGCCGCTGAAGCTCACGGTCTGGCCGCGGATGCCGGACCCCAGGTCCTCCTTCACGAGCTTCACGGACGCGCCCACCAGCACCGCATCGCTCGCGAACGCCCGGGCGTACCCGAGCTGGAAGACCTGGTCGTTGACCGCGAAACTGTCTCCCGGGAGCTTCGTGTCCGGATCGAGCATGGCGAACCGCCCGAGGTCCAGGAGGGAGTATGCCGCCGACCATGTGCCCTCGAACGGCACCGTGAGGCCGAAGTACTCGTGCCGGAAGTTCTCGAGCCACTGGTTATGGGTGAACATGACCTCGACGTCGTTGATCTGCGCCAGCCCCGCCGGATTCCAGAATATGGCCGTCGGATCGTCGGCCACCGCGGTGAAGGCCTCGCCCATGCCGGATGCCCGGGCCCCCTGCCCGATCTTGAGGAAGGGCGCGGCCACGCGGGCCTCGTCGAATACGCGGCTGCGCGCGGCATCGGCAAGGCCGATACAAAAGACGCACGCCGCCACCCCCGCCCGGAGCACGATTCCGGCGTTACCGGCGGACAACGACTTTTCCCTTGAGCATCTTGAACCGTTCCTTCGTTACGCTTCGGTACAATCCGGGGTCTCCGGTGCGCGCCATGCCCCTCAGTACGATGATATACACTCCCGGCGCCCAGCGGGCGGTCGACACGGTCTCCGACTTTACGCCCCCCGTCAGGTACGCGTACCGGTCCCTGGCGATGAGCTCCCCGGCCACGTTGTAGAACTCGGCGTTGATCTCCCCGCCCTCGGCTACCACCTCGAACCGGATGGTCACCGACTTGCCGTCCCGGCTGGGAGCTACCTCGATTCCGCTGCCCGACGGCAGGGCTGGAACGATCGCCGGCTCGTAGCCGATCCGGAATTCGTCGAACCGGGGAAGCGTGGGCGCCGGCCCCCCGTCGTTGGCGGGATCGTTGTAGAGGCTGACCTCGAACTGAATGTACCGGAACGGGTCGGGCGCCATCGGCATCCTGAAGAACGGGTTCGAGCCGGGGACATCGGACGCGTAGGTGTAGTAACCCGGCGTGATCGGGGCGCTCCCCTCCTCCGGGATGCGGGGCGTCCAGCACGTCCAGCGACCGTCGGCCCCCGCCACGCGGTAGCGGCACAGCGCCCAGTCGTCCCCCGCGCCCGGCCCGGTCTTGCTGTAGGACCACGAGACCTTCGTCATCTGCGCCAGCGTACCCAGATCGTACATCGGCGACAGCCACGACCCCGCGTCCACCCAGCCCGTGGTCGGATCCAGTCGCGTGCGATAGACCCGCTGGCAGGCGTTGGCCGTGGCGCCCATCTCGCCGCCGATCGCGTACACGAAGCCGTTGTAGGACACGAGCGGCGACCCGGGCACGACCACGGGGAAGGCGTACTGCGAAGTGCCGCCGGTGTAGAGTTCGGACCCGTCGGGTTGCGCCGGCCGTAGTTCGGAGTTGTCCACGCCGCCGGTCCGGATGAGGCCGCGCGACCCGGCCGAGTTGAAGAGCACCTGATACTGCATCGCCGACCCGTTTCCGCCGCCGACGCTCAATAGCGACCCGTTGTAGGCAATGGCGCCCGCCCCCGGCTGGGCTTTCAGGCCCGTCCCGCCCCCCGCATTCCACCCCTTGATGCCGTTGCAGTCGTCGAGGAATCCGTAGTAGGACCCGCTGAAGTACCGGCAGACGCTGCCCGACGACCCGGGCACGAACTCGGCGCCGACGAACGCGATCGTGCGCATCACGCTGAACGGCCGGAAGTTGTTCCAGCCCAGACAGACGTTCAGCGCCCGGCAGCAGTCCTCGGTGCACGGGGCGCAGAGCGTGCATGTGCACAGGCTGCACAGCGCGCAACTCGTCGGCGGATTCCCGGGTGGAACGGAGAGCACGGGCTCCCACGTCAGGTCGTTGGAGCTGTACAGGTGCCCGTCGGGTTTGATCTCGGCCTTCTGGACGAACTGGTCCGGCGCCATGACGTCCAAGAGGCCGCCGATGCAATACAGGGCGCCCCCGGCGTACACGAGCCCGTGATCGGTCGCGTTCTGGATCAGCGGCAGCTCCGCCTCCCACGGCCCGGTCTGGCCGGTCACGGGATCCACGGCGGTCGAATACACGCGCTTGGTCGTGTAGGCGGCCCCCGGCAGGGGCGCCGATCCGCAATTCTGGGTCGTGCCGCCCACGACGTAGATGCGGTTGCCGACCGCCACCGCCTTGTGCCGCATGATCGGGATGCCCTGCGTCGGGTTCATGGGCGGCCCCCACGGCACGATCGCGGGCCCCGTGTCCCCAAAGTTGTAATAGGCCCGTGTCCACGGACCGATTCGGCCCTTGCCCACCCCGGTGGCATCGCCGGTCGGATCGATCGGCGCGAACCATACGGTCGCGACCGAGTAGGGGGGAAGCCCGGACGCGCCGCACCCGCCGGAATCCTGCTGGCACCCCCCAACGACGTACACGCGGTTCCCCACACGGACAGCATCGTGCCCCCAGATCGCGAAGGGCAGGGGGACCATCTGCGTCTGGTCGTACCGATACTCGTCCCCCGCCACGACGATGTTCCCGGACGAATCGATGGCCACGCTCCGCGCCGTGTCGTCGTTGATCGAGTTCGAGCTGTACTCCCGCGACCAGAGCAGCCCGCCCGTGGGCGAGTACTTCCTGACCACCCAGTTCTTCCCCTGGGTGACATCCGTCCGCGTGACGTAGCCCGCGACAACGACGTTCCCCGCCGAATCCGTCTCGACGGAAGTCGCCACGTCCTCCGCGTGCCCCGGGCTGTCGAAGTGCGCCGTCCACAGGAGGGAATCGGAGGAATCGTACTTGCGGATCAGCCAGTTCTTTCCCTGGCCCAGGTCGGGGCGGTCCTCGTACCCGACCACGACGAGGTTGTCCGAGGAGTCGAACGCCGCCGCGCGCGCGGTAGTCTCCATGGCGCAGGTCGCGCTCATGAACGACCCGACCGTGATGTCCGTGCCCGCCGGCGAGAGCAGCCAGACGCGCCAGAGGTCGCCCAGCCCGAGGTCGGCGCGGTTCTCGTAGCCAACCACGAGCACGGTCCCGCTCAGGCTCGCGGCCACACCCAGGGCCGCGTCGGCGGAGCTCCCGGGGTCGTCGTAGGTGACGGTCCACGCCGGCGCACCGCCGGGCGCGTACCGCGTCGCCCGCCAGTTCAGGCCCTGGCCCAGCCGGTCCTCGGACCCCGCGACGGTGAAGTTGCCTTCCCGGTCGGCCCCGACCCCGCCGACGATGTCGTCGCCGTTGTCCGGATCGTTGTACCCGAAGTTCAGGAGCTCGGCGCCCCCGGGCGTGAACTTGAAGACCTGCCAGTTGTCCCCCTGCCCCGCCGTGGCGGTCGTCCCCGCGACATACACGGACGACGATCCGTCGATCGCCAGCCCGGTCGCGAGATCGTCGAGGTTCGCGACGCCATTGAAGGTGAAGCTCCAGAGGAGGTTGCCGGCGATCGCGTATTTGAGGACGCGCCAGTTCTTCCCTTCCCCCGCCACCGTCTCGTAACCCGCGACGTACACGCTCCCGCTCGACTTCGCGATCGCGACCGCCAACGCCCGGTCCTCGCCATCCGCCGCCCCGTTCCAGGTCCGGGTCCACAGGACATTCCCCGACACGTCGTACTTGCGGACGAACCAGTTGTCGCCCTCCCCGATATCGGAGCGGTCCTCGTAGCCCGCCGCGACGACGGCGCCGTTCGCCGCGATCGCCACCGCGTTCGCGTGCTCGGTCTTGCTCGCCGGCCCGTTGTAGGTCCGGCTCCAGGAGAGGGCGCCCCCCGCGTCGTACTTCCGCACCAGCCAGTCGTCGCCGTGCGCGACATCCGACCGGTCCTCGTACCCCGCGACCGCGGCGTTTCCGCCCGCGTCGAGCGAGACGGCGAGTGCCCGGTCGTTGCCGTGCGCCGGCCCGTCGTAGGCGCGGAGCCAGCTCAGCACCCCCGACGGGTCGTACTTGCGGATCACCCAGTTGTCGCTCTCGCCCAGGTCCGCGCGGGCCTCCCACCCGACCGCGATCGAGTTCCCGACCTGGTCGAACGAGGCTCCCGTCGACCGGCCGCTCGGAGCCGTGATCACACTGGAGCACGGGATCATCGACACCGGCACGCCCAACGCCGAGTATTTCCGGATCAGCCAGCTCTTGCCCTGGCCGATGTCGGTCCGGTCCTCGTTTCCGACTACCGCCACCACGCCCGCGGGCGAGACGGCGACCCCGTATGCGAGGTCGTCGAGGTTGCCAGCCGAATTGTAGGCCGCCGACCATGTCACGGTTCCGTTCGGGTCGTAGCGCTGGACCCACCAGTCCTGGTTCGTACCCGCGGACATCGCTGTTCCCGCGACCACGAACCCGCCCTTCGCGTCGAACGAGACGCCGTAGGCCACATCGGCCAGGTTGCCCGGATCGTTGTAGGTCTTCTGGGGGAAGAGCAGATTCCCGGCCGCGTCGTACTTCCGGACGAACCAGTTCAGGCCCTCCCCAAGATCGGCCTGACGATCCTCGTAACCCACGACCACGCACGCCCCCGAGGCGGAGACGCTGACGGCGAGCGCCGAGTCGGTGCTGTGGTTCGGGCTGTCGTAGTCCACGGTCGAGAGGAACCCGCCCGCAGCGTCGTGCCGGCGGAGCCGGAGGTTGATCCCCTGGCCCAGGCCGAGATCGGGCCGGTTCTCGTCGCCCACGGCGATCACGTTGCCCGCGGCGTCCAGCCCGACCCCGTTGCACCCGTCAGCGTCCGAGGCCACGCTGTTGTACGAAACCGTCCAGAGCTGGACCCCGTTGGGGTCGTACTTGGTGACCCGCCAGTCGAGCCCCTGCTGCGGGTCGTTGGACCAATAACTCGCCTTCCCGTCGCAAGCTGAAGTGGGATCGCAGGTATACGTCGAGTCGTGCTCGAGGGTGAGATACGCCCGTCCCGCGCTCCCGGTCGGCGACAGCGTGATCGCGTACGGCAACCCGCCCGAGAAATCCGCCACCGTGTTCCAGTACTTGGTCACCCCGGCGGAGGCCGGTCCGGCCGCCACGCCGGCGGCTACCAGGAAAGCCGCCCGGATCATCGCGCGACCGGCGGCCATCAATCATCCTCCCGTTCGGACGCCACGAACGAGCCCCGCAGCACCTTGTCGGTCACCACCCCTTGCACGGTTCCGCCCAGAAGGTAGACCCAGTCCTTCCAGACCACGGCCGCCGAGAGCTGGTGCATGTCGGGGGGACCGGAGGCCACACCCCACCCCCCGAGTTCGCCCCGCGTCGCGTCGAACGACGCGGCGGCGATGCTGTCGATCAGGAACCAGAGCGGGTCCTGGCCGCCCAAACAGAACACCGTGTTGTGCCACGCGACCCCCGCAGCCTGGCACCGGCCGAAGCCGAGCCATGGGCCCGGCAGCTTGGTGGAAGCGAGGTACCACGTGTGCACGCCGCCGTCCGCCCCCACCGGTCCGACATACACCGTGGGCATCACGAGAGTCTTGCCGCTCCCCGGGCTCTGTCCGCCCATGACGATCAGGAAGTCGCCCACCGCGACCGCCGCCGCGTTCGCTAGAGGGACGGGCAGCGACGTGACCGGCTTCCATCCCGGGATCCGCCCTCCCGCCTCGGCCGTCCACGCCGAGGTCCGGCAGCCGCCGGGTGCCGTACCCCCGATCACGTAGATCCGGTTGCCGACGGCGGCCATCGCGTGCCCCTGCAGGGGCTCCGGCAGGCGACCGACCGGCTCCCATGCGCGGATGCGCCCGTCCGTTGCCGGCGCCGCGCCCCAGATCTCGTCGGTGGCCACGCCCGACTGCCGGCCCGCCTTGAGGCCGCCGACCACGTAGATCCGTCCGCCCACCTCCACGGCCCCGTGATCCGACAGGCCCGCGGGCAGCGGGGCGTCCTTCACCCAGACTCCGCACTCCCCCTTCGAGGTCGGCACGCTCCGGTACACGCCCGTTTGCAGGATGCCCCGGCGGTCCTGACCGCCGATGACCACCAGGGCTTTCGGCAACGCGATGGCGCGATGGTGGCTCACGGGAACCGGCAGTCCCGCCTGGCCCTTCCAGGCGGCGTAGTCGAGCTGGATCACGGTGGTCGCGGCCGAAGCGCCCGACCCGGCGACACCCGCCCCGCCGCCGGCCGCGACGAGCGCGAGTACGGCGAGCCGGCGCGTCACGCGAACATCCAGTAGTGGACGACCTCGAGGCTCTTGTTGATCTGGCGGAGGCGCTTGGAGAGCAGGCGGAAGATACCGAGCGAGACCTTGATCGCGAGCGCGGGATCCGAATCGCGCATCGCCTTGTACGGCTCCAGGCACAGCGCGAAGGCCTCGACGTCCTCGAGCGCGACGATGCTCGCCGACCTGGGGCCCCCGTCCGCCAGCGCCATTTCGCCCACGCACTCCCCGGGTCCGACGACGGCGAGGAGGCGCTCCCGCGTCTTCTCCTTCACGGACCGGCGCACGACGCCGACCTGTCCCTTGCCGATCACGTAGAGGGCCTGGCCCTCGGTGTCCTGCTCGAAGAGGGGTTCGCCCTTCGGGAATGTAACGGTTTCCATCGCGGCCGCCATCCGCTCGAGCTCCGCATCGTCGAGTTCCTCGAGGAGCGGACTGGACCGCACCGCCTGCAGGCTCGCCGGGCTTACGGGCATAGCGTTACCATCCCCGCCTCCATCATAACGGACCGGAAAAAGCCCTGCAAACAGGGGGTTTCCGGCCGGTCAGCCCCCCAGATACGCCCTCCGGACCACCTCGTCGTGCAGGAGGGCTTCCGCCGGCCCCTGGATCAGGAGTCGCCCGGTCTCGAGCACGTACCCGTGCCGGACCAGCCGCAGGGCCTGCCGGGCGTTCTGTTCGACGAGCACCACCGCGCATCCGCGCGCGTGGATCTCGCGGATGACGCCGAAGATCCGCTCCACGAGCAGGGGCGCGAGACCCAGCGAGGGCTCGTCCAGCAGGAGGAGCCGGGGGCGGCCCATGAGCGCCCGCCCGATCGCGAGCATCTGCTGTTCCCCGCCGGACAACGTCCCGCCGGGCTGGCCTGTCCGCTCCGCCAGGACGGGAAACAATTCGTGCACCCGTCCCAGCCGGTCCCGGATCTCGGCATCGTCGTCGCACAGGTACGCGCCCATCTGGAGGTTCTCCAGCACGGTCAGGCGAGGGAAGATCCGCCGGCCCTCGGGCACCTGGGCCAGCCCGAGCCGGACCCGGTCCTCGGCCGACCGGCCCGCGAGATCCTCTCCCGCGAACCGGAGGGACCCGGCCGACGGCGCGAGCAGCCCCGAGATCACTCGCAGGGCCGTCGTCTTTCCCGCCCCGTTCGCGCCCAGGAGGGCCACGATTCCGCCCTCCTCGACGGCGAGACTCACGCCGCGCAGGACCTCGCGGTCGCCGTAACCCGCGTGCACGTCGACCAGCTCAAGCAGGGGCGGCATCGGACCTCCCCAGGTAGGCTTCGATGACGGCCGGGTGGCGCTGGATCTCGGCCGGCGACCCTTCAGCGATCAGGACGCCGTGGTCGAGCACGGCGACGCGGTCCGAGATGCCCATGACCACGCGCATGTCGTGCTCGATCAGGAAGAGCGTGATGCCCTGGGTCCGGATGCGGCCGATGAGGCCCATGAGCGCCTCCGTCTCGGACGGGTTCATGCCCGCCGCGGGCTCGTCGAGCAGGAGCATCATGGGCTCCTGCGCCAACGCCCGCGCGATCTCGAGCCGGCGCTGGTCGCCGAGCGGCAGCTCCCGGGCCATGGCGCCCGCCCTGTCCTCCAGCCCGACGAAGTCCAGCCACTCCTCGGCCTTGAGCCGGGACAACTCCTCCTCGTCCCGGACCCAGGCCGACCGCCATAACGCCGCCACGATCCCCGCCCGCGTCTTGAGGTGGCGTCCCACCAGCACGTTCTCGAGCACGGTCATGTGGGGAAACAGCCGGATGTTCTGGAACGTGCGCGCGAGCCCGAGCCGTGCCACCTCGTGCGGGCCGCGGCGCCCCAGCTCCAGCCCCGAATCCCCGAACCTGACCTCGCCCGCCGTGGGCGGGCTGAATCCCGACACGCAGTTGAAGAGCGTCGTCTTCCCCGCGCCGTTCGGCCCGATCAGCCCCAGAATCTCGTCCCGATTGATGTCGAGATCGACGCCGTCCAGCGCGGCCACACCGCCGAACCGCTTCACGAGACCCCGGATCGCGAGGAGGATCACGGCGCCCTAGTCCCGCCGCCGGACCGCGAAGAGGAGAAGGCACGCGAGCACGATCAGGAGGGGCCGGTCGCCCATCCGCACCCAGGCCGTCCGGCCGGCAATGAGGCGGACATCCGCGATCTGGACGCCCGGAACGAAGAGCGGGATATCGCCCGCCACCTCGCCGCGGGGCGAAACGGTCAGCGTCGCGCCCGTGTTCGCGCACCGCACGAGGTCGCGCCCGCACTCGACCGCGCGGGAGACCGGGCCCAGCGCGTGCTGCCAGGTGGCGGCGGTGCGCCAGTACCAGGCGTCGTTGGTCACGTTCACGAGGACCTCGGCGCCGTGGAGCGCCATCATCCGGCCGTGCGCGGCGAACACCGCCTCGTAACAGACCTCGGCTCCCGCCGCGCCACCTCCGGGCAGGGCGATCGTGACGGGCCCGGTCCCCGGCGAGAGGTCGACGAGCATCGAGATCAGCTTGCGCGCCACCGGCGAGACCGCGCGGAACCACGCCGGGATGTATTCTCCGAAAGGCACGAGGCGCATCTTGAGGTAGCCGCCTTCCACTCCCTTGGCGGTAACCAGGAAGACGCCGTTCTGGATCACGCCTCCGGGAGCCTCGTTGAGCGCGCCCATGAGCTGGGCCGCGCGGGTGTCCTTGGCCACCTTCCGGAGTCGCGGGAGGAGTCCCGGCGCCTGGATCGCGCACGCGACGGCGGTCTCGGGCCAGACCATGACCGCGGGATGGTCGGCCGCCGCCTGCCGCGCGAGCATCTCGTACCGGGCGACGAGGATATCGATCGGCAGAACGTTCTTCTCCTCCTCGTTGAATCCGCCCTGGAGCAGGGCCATCCGGACCGTGCGGGCGCCCGCAAGGTCCCGGGCGATGTGCCGTCCGGCGACCGGGGACAGGGCGAGGAGGGCCGCGATGGCCGCCCCGCCGAGAGCGATGGCGGGCCACCGGCGCTCCCGTGGCACGAGGAGCGCCCGCACCGCCCCGTTGAAGGCCACGATCGCGACGCCGACCCCGAGGACGCCGATGAACCGGGCCGAGAGGAAGAGGGCGGGGGCCGCCCACTGGGACGCGCCCAGCGGAGTCCAGGGGAACCCCGTGAAGAGCCAGCTACGAAGCCACTCGGCCACTCCCCAGGCGGCGGGCGCCACCCAGAGGGCCCGGCGCGGGCCCGCGCGGGCTACCAGCCAGCCCCAGAACGCCCAGTACCCGGCGAGGGTGCCGGCGAAGAGGAGCCACGCGGGGAGCCGAAAGTAGTCCATCTCGCGGATCGCGGCAACCCAGTAGATCGTGCTCAGCCAGCACACGAGACCGCCGACCCAGCCCGCGAACGCGGCCCGGCCCGGGGGCATGCGCTCGAGCGCGATCAGCGCGGGGACGAGCGCGATCCACGCCAGCCACCCCGTCCACGGATGCAGTCCGTTCACGAGCCAGCTCGGGAACGAGAGCGAAACGAGCAGGCCGGAGATGATCACGAGGCCGAGGTTCATCGTTCACCGCCCAGATCAAGAAGCCTGCGGCGGACCGCCCGCTCGAACGCGGGGCCCGGCTGGATGAGCGCACGCTCATAGTCGTTCAGTCCGGGACGCCGGACCATGCAGGATCGCAGCAGGAGCGCCTTTCGATACCAACTACGCGCCTCCGCGAAGTCGCCCCGGGCCCGCGCCAGGTCTCCGAGCCCGACATGGGCATCGAGGCGGAACGGCTCCCGGGCGAGTTCCTCACGGAAGAAACGGCCCGCCGCATCACGGTCAAGCCGATCGAGCCGGAGCATGCCGTTCCGCTGCTCCGAACCCGAATCCAGGACGAGCCCCGGCTTCGGCGGCTCTTCCGCGGCCCGCATCGGCCAGGCGGCCAGTGCCCGGTTGCGCCAGAACGAGGGCGGCCTGCTCAAGGTCGCCTCATGCTCGCGTGACGATCGCGAAACCGCCGGTCTGACCCATTGGACACCCAACCAGCACGCGAGCACGGCGCAGAGCGCCGCGCCGGCCGGGGAGACCCTCGGCGCCTTCGCGCCTCCGGACGAACGCCCCCCCATCGCCATGAAGGCGATGGCCGTTGCCGCAAGCATCAGGATCGGCGGCGCGCGCAGCGGAAAGTCCACGAGCCCGTGGATGAGGACGCCACCGAGCGCAAGACGCCACGCGGAGGCCGGACCCCGGCCCGCCGCCAGCCACGCGAGCACGAGGCCCCACAAGAGGAGCCCGAGCCCGGCCACGCCCCACTCGGCCGCGAACTGGAGCGGCTCGCAGTGCGCGAACTGGGCCACGAGCGAGTACCGGCCGACCCCGGCCACCGTGATCGAGGGCTCCTGCACCCTCAAGACGGCATCCGCGTACGAGCGCGGCCCCCACCCTTCGGGCGCGAGGACGATCAGGTGCGTCGCCTCACGCCACATCGCCAGGCGCTGGACGAGGCTCAGCGCCTCGATGCGCGAGGTCCCCCACGCGGCCACCATGATGACCATCGCCAAACTCGCGAACGCCACCAGCCTCCGGTGGCCGTGCGTGCGAACCATCTCAACGGCCAACCATCCTCCCGCCACCGCACAGGCCGCCAGCCCGGCTCCCGCCGACCGCGTCGCCGCGATCCCGGCGACGGCGATGGCCAGCGCGCCGGCCGGCAACAGACCTCCCTTTCCGATCGACCCCAATGCGAGCCCGCCGCCGAACACGAGGAACGCCCCAAGGAAGTTAGGACTCGGAAAACCTGCCATCGCCGGCAAATGCCTCATGACCGACTCGACGATCCCCCACCCGCCGATCACGATCGTCGCCCCGAGCACGGATGCCCTCATGGAGGACTCGACGCGGAGGCTGACCCGGGCCAGCGCGCGCACGAGCAGGACCGCGGCAAACACGCCGGCCGTGACCAGCAATGCCGTGTACGACGCATCCGGCCGGGACGAGAACAGCGCCCACCCCGCCGCGAGCACGAGCAGGCCAATCCACGGCAGGTCCGCGCGTCCCACCACCGGCCGAAGGCCACCCAGACACCGAGCGCCCCAAAACGCGGCCACGGCGATCCCGAGCACCGCGGACTCCCAGAGCACAGCCGAAGTGCCCTTGAGGAGGATGAGTGGCAGGACGAGGACCGGGAGGAGGAACGGAAGGCCGCGTTTTCGGAGCGCCGATGCCACTCCGGTCAGCCACCGCCACGCTCGCTCGAGCGCGGGCGCCCCCGGAGATCCTGGACTCACCGCGACGAGCCAGCCGGTCAGGCACCACCACGGGAACGAGACGGCGGGGAGCACGTAGTCGAAGTCGGTCAATACATGAACGAGTCCGGCCAGCCACGCCACGGCCAGCGCCGACCGCCAGACATCCGGGCGACCGCAAGTCATTCTTCGCCACGCGAAGAGACCGACCGCGAGGAAGCCGAGAAGCGGCACGAGCCCGACCAGCCCCTGCTCGATCCAGGTCTCGAGCGGCCAGTCGTGCGCGTACCGGGACCAGATCGCGGGGGGCAGGGCCGCCGACGCCGCCGCCCCGTAGCTGCCGGGTCCCCGCCCGGCCGCCAGCGAGAGCGTCGATGGAGCGAGCCCGGCCATAGTCCGCCAGTGCGCCAACTTGACCGCCATCCCCGAGCCGAGCGCGCCAGGCCCCCGCCACGCCAGGATCGCGGCGAAGAGGACGAGGGCGCCGACGACCGGCACCACTCGCCGGGACCGGGAGGCGATCTCGACCGCCACGATCGCGAGCGCGAGCGCGGCGGCGGCGCCGATCGACCCCGAAGCGACGAGACCCGCCGCGGCGAGCGCGGCGGCGCCCCCCCACGCCCAGCGCCACCGGGATCCCTCCATCCAGCCCGCAACCCCGAACGGGAGCGCGAGGATGAGATAACCCGCGAGGGCGCTCGGGTAGAGGAAGAACGCGAACGCCCGGCCCTCCGCGATCCTCGCGGCCACCTGCTCAGCCAGCCCGGGCACCCGCGTCCGCAGGTCCGCGAGTGCCGCCGCGGACACCTCGATGCCGCCCTGCGCCTGCGCGACCCCGTAGAGGCCCGCCAGCGCCCCGCCCGCCGCCAGCCCCGCGGCGAGAGCCCGGCCCGCGCCGACGCGCTTCCCCCATCCCGAGAGGAGGAGGAACCCCGCCACGCCGGCCAGAGTCACGGACACGGCGGGCAGGCCTTCCAGGAACGCGCCGTTGGCCGCCGCCGAGACCCCGGCGGCGGCGAGAACCGCCGCCAACCACCGCGCCGCCGCGCCGCCCCCCGGAGCCCATCCGCCCGAACGGGCCAGGAAACACGCAGCGCAGGTGCCGGCGAGCAGAATGAGGCTCACGATCGCGGTCGCGACTTCGTTGCCGTACAGCCCCCGCTGGAAATACTCGAACGGCGGGATCAGGGCCACGGCCAGCGCGGGCCACGCCAGCGCCCCCGCCGCCGGGGAGGACGGAGCGTGTTCCCGCAGGAACCGGCGCAGCCCGGGAAACCAACCGGCACCCGCGCGGGAACGCTGCACGCCGATCCTCCCCCCTATCGCCAGGAAGAAGGCTACCGCGCCGCCGCCGGAGCTGGCTTCGGCTTCCCGGTCTCTTCCCCGAACCGGCGCACCTCGGTCTTCACGTCGGTCGCCGTCACGCGGACGATGAGGCAGTGGTGAAACCCGCCCGCTTCGGGTTTGGCGTACAGGTGCGCGCCCGCACCGCCCGTGATGTAGTACGGCACGCCGTCCTTCTCCTGGAAGCTGTACACGTGTTCGTGGCCGGAGTACACGCCCTTGATCCGGTCCTTGTACTTCACGAACAGCGCGTGCAGGCGGTCACGGTCGGCCGGGTACTTGTCGAGGGAACTGCCCCGGTGCCCGTCCACGGGAAAGGGGGGAGAGTGAAAGAAGACGAAGACGCGCTTCCCCGCCGCCGAATCCAGCCGGGCCGCCAGCCACGCCTCCTGCGCCTCGCCCAGCCGGTTGGACAGGGTGGTGGTGTCGAGGGCGATGAACCGGGCGTCCCCGTAGTCGAAGTCGTACCACGTCGAACCCCAGAGCTCGCGGTAGATGCGCGCGCTGGCGGCGTCGAAGATGTCGTGATTCCCGGGCGCATGGAAGACCAGCAGTCCCGAATTCTTCAAGCCGTCGACGTACGCCGCCCACTGGCGGCGCAGGGGGCCCTCTTCCGTCTCGTAACCGCTGATCATGTCGCCGGTCTGTAGTACGAACGCGGGCGATTCCGCGCTCATCGCGCGCAGCATCTCAACGAAGACGGACCTGAGCTTGCCCGAAGCCTCCCCGCGGTTGTCGCCCAGCACGACGAAGGCGAAGGACCGGCCGGCCGGGACCGGCGCGAGGACGGGCAGTTGCCCGGTCCCGGGCGCCCATCCGGTCGGGGCCGGAACGCCGGCAACCTTCCGGGGCATCTCGGCGGGTGGCGGCGTGACGGCGGCGGACGCGGCGAGCGTCAGGAGGAAAGGGACGGCAGCGAGGGCGATACGAAACGTCTTCATTGGGCTATTCTGTCACCCGGCAGCGGCATCGGACAACCGGCGGGGGCAGTGATCACAAATCCTGCGGCGTGATCATCCAGTCCATGACTGCCTTCGCTTCCGGATGCAGGGACTCGACCGTGAATTGAACCGCGGCGCCGACCGGCATCTCGATCACCCGCGACCGCGTCCCCCACGCCAGCCACCCGGCGAGCACGCCCAGATCCGGCATGTGGCCCACGAGGACCACTAGCGGAGAGCGCGCGTGCGACTCGAGCACGCGGATGAGCAGGTCCACGGTGGCGCCCGACGCCAGCCGGGGATCCGGGAGCACGGCGCCCGAAACGGTCTCCTGCGACACGATGGCGGCGGTCTCCGTCGTCCGCCGGTACGGACTGCAGTGCACCGCCGCGCCCGTCACCCCGAGCGACGCGAGCCGCCGCGCCACCTTCACCACGCCCTCGCGCCCCGCCTCCGTGAGCGCGCGCTCCTCGTCGACCGGCGCGTCGCCAGCCCGCCCGTGGCGCATGAGAACGACCCTCACCGCTCCCCTCCCGCCGCCGCCTCGATCCGCCGGGCCGTCTCCAGTTCGCGCCGCCCTTCCGCCCGCGTGAGCGAGTCGCCCCCCAAGCTGACGAGCACCTCGCCCGCCAGGCGATGCGCCGCGCCCACATTCGGGTACGCGGCCGCGTACCGGCGCACCTCCGTCACTAGCGCCCCCGGTCCCTCGCGCCGCAGCGTCAGGCGGGCCGAGAACGCCATAACCTCCTGCACGGCCGGGAGGTCCGGGAGTTCCGCGGGCGCCCGCGCGCGCACGTCGAGGCCGTAGATCCCGGCCTCGGGGCCGCTCCACGCGCGGCGCGCGTGGGTCGACCAGTAAGCGGCCCACGACGCCGCCTCGCCCGGCCGGAACTCGAAGAGGTCGGGCATGTTCCCCAGGCGCTCTCCCGCGCGGCCGGGCAGGTACAGGACCCACCGGATGCCGAGCTGGCGGAACCGCGCCGCGATGCGGACAGCTCCACCCGGCGTGCCCCACAGGATCCAGACGAGCCGCGTCGGGTAATCGTAGACGTGGTCCGTCACGCATTCGCGCCAGATGAGGTGGCTCTTACAGTCCGAGACCACGAGGATCCGGTCCTTGACCGCGGTGTGGCTGTTGAGCCACGACGCCGCGTCGGCATAGCCGGGCGCGGGGATGAGCGTGCCCCGGAGATACGCGTCGCGCGACACGACCCCGAGCGCAGTCCACAGGCGCGGCAGGGGGACGAATACCTGGCGGACGGCCCCGGCGAGGTTCAGGACGAGCAGGCCCGCCGCGATCGCGCCCGGCATCCGGCACCATCCCGCGCGCGCGAGGAGCCCCGCGACCAGGGGAGCCGCCGGCAGGAGGAACCGCTCGTCCGCGATCAGCGCCGCCCAGACCGCGACGCAGACCGCGAGCCAGAGGCCGGAGCCTGGCAGGGACCGCAGCGCCGCGGGGGCCGCCAGCAGGGCGGGCGCCGCCGCCACGAGCCACGGACTTACGAACAGGAACGGCTCCGAAGCGACGTACGCCGACCACGGAGACGCGAAGACGTCGCGCCACGGCCGGCGCAGGACCGCGCCGCTCAGCCGCTCCGCGAAAGGCAGGGCGGGCAGCGAGTCGGGGAACCACCTCGCGAGAAACGGATCGACCGGATTCCCCGCCGCCAGCCAGTTCCATCCAATCCAGGGCAGGAAGACGGCCAGCATTCCGACAGCGGACGGCCACGCCCAGCGCCATTCCCGGCGGCGCACCGATCCCGCGAGGAGCCACACCCCCATCGCCACGACCAGCGGGAACGCGGCGTACTTCAGTGCGCACGCGCCGCCAAGGACGGCGCCCGCGGCGAAACGCCGCGGCGGTGACGGCGACGCGTTCGGCATGACGAGCAGGGCGAACGACGCGGCGCCGAGCCATACGAGGGGCAGGTCGGTATAGGCCGACGTCCCGATGGCGACGACGAGCGGCGACGAGACCAGAAGCAGGGCCGCGAGAATCGCCGAGCCCCCGCCGCCCCCGAACGCGACCGTGAGCGCGACGACGGGGAGGACGCACAGCGCCGAGAGCACCTGCGCCGCGGTCGCCGCATCCCGGGGCGGAACCGCCATCAGCAGGAGCTCCCAGACCTGGGGAACCTGGCCGTGGATGTGGTGCCATACGTGGTGCACCCGGTGGTGAAGGAGGTAGATGAAGGGCAAGCGCAGGTGGTATAGGTACGCGTCGATGCCGGGCTCGGGATTGAAGGCGGCCAGCGTCCAGAGCGCGGCCACCGCTCCCCCGGCGGCGATCGCCCAACCGCCGGTCCCGAGCCGGTGGAGCCGCCAGCGCGTCACGGCGACTCCCGCCGCGGCGAGCCCCAGGGGCGCGAGCAGCAACACGCCCAGGCGCAGCACGCTCGCGAACGCCAACCCCGCCAGCCCGAGGCCGAGCGCTCCGGTTCCGCAGATCACGAGCCCGGCGGCGCCGGGGACGGCCGCCGCGGGCAGGAGGGGCAGGCGCAGCCACGGGGCGGTCATCCGCCCGGCGGTCCAGGCCGTCGCGGCGAGGAGCGCACCCCAGGCGGCACCTCGCCCGAGCGCGATCCACGACGCCGGCAGGGCCGCCGCGCCAGGATCGGGCACGCCGGCGGGAGGGACGGGCCAGCTCGCCGCCGCCGCCAGCCGGCTGGCGACGCCGTTCGGAAACGGGGCGGCAGCGAGGAACCCGGCGCAGACGAGGACCGCCCAGAGCGCGACGAGCGGCCGGAAGAAACGCATGTGAATCCTAAGATAACACCCTCCGGGCGGTTCGGCTAAAATGAACCGCCCGGGACGATTCGGGCAACGCACATGACCGACCTCAACGAACTCGTAGGCGCGCGCAAGCGGAAGCTCGAGCACCTCATCCAGCGGGGGGTGCCCGCGTATCCGTACCGGTTCGACTTCACCCACCGGCTCGCCGGGGTGCATGCGGCGTTCGCCGCCGCGACGGCGGAGGACAGCCCGTCCGAAGTCGCCGTATGCGGCCGTCTCATCTCGCTCCGGGACCACGGCAAGACCGCGTTCGCGCATCTCGAAGACGCCACCGGCCGCCTCCAGGTCTACCTGCGCGGGGACATCCTGGGGGCCGAGGCGTTCGCCGGGCTCCAGGACCTCGACGTCGGAGACTTCGCGGGAGTGCTCGGCCCCGTGTTCCGGACCCGCACCGGCGAGCTGACGGTCAAGGCAAAGTCCGTCGAGCTCCTGGCAAAGTCCCTGCGCCCCATGCCGGAAAAGTGGCACGGCCTCAAGGACGTGGACACGCGGTTCCGGAACCGCGCCCTCGATCTCGCCGCGAACCCCGAGGTCCGGAAGATCTTCGAGACGCGAACGCGTGTCGTTAGCGCGATCCGCCGCTGCCTCGACGCTCTGGGGTACTTCGAGGTCGAGACCCCGATCCTCCAGCCCGTCTACGGCGGCGCCGACGCGACGCCGTTCACGACCTGGTACGAGAGCCTGAAGGCCACGAACTATCTCCGCATCTCGAACGAGCTCTACCTCAAGCGTCTGCTCGCGGGCGGCCTGGACCGCGTGTACGAGTTCTCGAAGGACTTCCGGAACGAGGGCCTCGACCGCACCCACCAGCCCGAGTTCACGCTCCTCGAGCTCTACGAGGCCTACACCGACTACCACGGGATGATGGCGCTGACCGAGACGCTCTTCCGGGAGGCCGCGGTGGCCGCGCGGGGCGAGCCCGCGCTCACCTACCAGGGCATGCCGCTCGACTTCGCCGCGCCCTGGCCCCGGATCCCGTTCGTGCCCGCCCTCGCTGCCAAGCTGGGATTCGACCCCCTCGGCGCCACGGTGGACGCCCTGCGGCTCGCGGCGGAGCAGGCCAAGGTGCCCGACGCGGGAAGACTCACGCGGCCGAAGCTCCTCGACAAGCTGTTCTCGGTCCTCGTCCAGGACGGGATCGCCGGCCCGGCGTTCGTCGTCGACCACCCGCTGGAGCTCACGCCGCTCGCGAAGGCGAACCGCTCCGACCCGCGGCTCGCCGAGCGATTCGAGCCTGTCGTCGCGGGCATGGAGCTCGGTAACGCGTTCTCCGAGCTGAACGACCCCCTCGAACAGAGGCGGCGCTTCGAGGCGCAGGCGGCCCTGCGCGCGCAGGGCGACGCGGAGGCCCAGCCGCTCGATGAGGACTTCCTCGCCGTGCTCGAGCTCGGGGTTCCGCCCGCGGGCGGGCTGGGCATCGGCATCGACCGGCTCGTCATGCTCGCCTGCGACGCGCCCACGATCCGGGAGGTTATCCTCTTCCCTCAGCTCCGGCCGGAATCGCCGCCGGAGAAGACGGGCGCGTGAACGTTCCACCGGGGCTCGCCCCGGGTGTCGCAGCGTACGACCGGTGGCTGTCCTGGAAGCTCCTGCTCCGCGCCCACCGCCAGCGGTTCATCCCGCTCGTGGCCGTGCTCTCCGTGGCCGGCGTCGCCCTCGGGGTGGCCTCGCTCATCGTCGTGCTGTCGGTCATGGGCGGGTTCGAGCGCGACCTCCAGGAGAAGATCACGGCCATGTCGGCGCACCTCTGGGTGCAGCCGGTCCTGCCGGGCGTCAGCGCGACCGCGGAGACGGTGGCCAAGGTCGCGGCGACGAAGGGCGTGGCGGCGGCCGGGGCCTACGGGACGGCGCAGGCCCTGCTCCAGTCCAAGCGCTCGGTCACGGGAGCCGTGCTCTTCGGCCTCGACGCCAAGGCGGCCGCGGACGTCGTCATGATCGGCAAGCACGTCAAGTGGGGACGCCTCCCCGACTTCGACGCCGCCGCGCCCGAGATCGTGCTCGGCAACGAGCTCGCCCAGACCCTCGGAACATTCCCCGGCGACACGGTCGTGCTCCTTACGGCGCGGAGCATGACCCAACAGGTGCCCAACCTCCTCCGGGTCCGCGTCTCGGGCGTCTTCGAGGTAGGCATGTACGAGTACGACGCGCACACGGGGTACATGCCGCTCAAGGCCATGATCCGGCTCACCCCCGGCATGCCCGCCGGCGTGATGGCCCGGGTCCACGTGATGTTCGGCGCGCCCGCGACCGGACGCGAGGCGCAGACCCGGGTGGGCGCCGGCTTCCTCGTGCGGGACTGGCTGGCGCTCAACCGGAACCTGTTCTTCGCGATCCAGACGGAGAAGCTCGTCATGTTCCTCATCCTGCTCACGATCGTTACCGTGGCCGCGTTCAACATCACGAGTTCCCTGATCATGACGGTGATGGAGAAGACGCGGGCCATCGGCATTCTCGCCGCGCTCGGAGTGCCTCCCGCCCGGATCGCGCGCATCTTCGTGTTCCAGGGGACCCTCGTGGGAGCGGCGGGCGTCCTGGCGGGCGTCCTGGCGGGCGGCGTGATCTGCGCCGTGCTCAAGCTCTACCCGATCAAGATGCCGGGCGGCGGGAGCGTCTACTACCTCGACACCCTGCCGGTCGAGACCAACTGGCTCCTCGCGCTCGCCGTCATTCCCGCCATCGCGCTCGCCCTGTGCGTGCTCGCCTCGGTCTACCCGGCCCGGCAAGCCGCGCGGCTCGACCCCGTGGAGGCGATCCGGTATGAGTGACGTCGCCGCTCCGATTCTGGCCGCGCGGGAGCTCGCCATGCGCTTCCCCCCGCCGGCCGAAGTGGAGGCCCTGCGCTCCGTCACCTTCGAGCTCGGTCGCGGCGAGCTCGCCGCGCTCGTGGGCCCCTCGGGCTCGGGCAAGAGCACGCTGCTTTCCGTCCTGGGCGGGCTGATGACGCCGACGGGGGGCCGGGTCACGGTGGGCGGGGCGGAGCTGTCGGCGCTCTCCCCCGCCGCACGCGCCCGGGCCCGGTGCGAGCACATCGGATTCGTCTTCCAGTTCCACCACCTCCTGCCGGAGCTGACCGCGCTCGAGAACGCGGCCCTCCCCGCGCTCGTCGCCGCACGCGAGGGCTGGCGCCCGGAGGGGCTGGCCTCGATCGAAGCCCGCGCGCGGGCCCTGCTGGCCGCCGTCGGGCTCGACGCGCGCGCCGGACACCTGCCGACCCAGCTCTCCGGCGGCGAGGCCCAACGCGTCGCGCTGGCGCGGGCGCTGATGAACCAGCCCGAGGTCGTCCTGGCGGACGAGCCGACGGGCAACCTCGACGCGCGAACGGCTTCCGAACTCATGGACCTCGTCCAGCGGCTGAACCGGGAGCAGGGCGTAACCTTCCTGATCGCCACCCACAATCCCGAGTTGGTCGACCGCGCCTCGCGCGTGTTAAGATTGGCCAACGGAGCATTGACGGCATGAAGATATGGCTCGACGGCAAACTGGTGGAGAAGGAGCAGGCGGTGGTGTCGGTGTTCGACCACGGCCTCCTCTACGGCGACGGCGTGTTCGAGGGCATCCGGGCCTACAACGGCCGGGTGTTCAGGCTCGACGAGCACCTCGACCGCCTCTGCGATTCCGCGCGCGCGATCATGCTGAAAATGCCGCTGGACCAGGCCGGGATCAAACAGGCCGTGCTCGACACCCTGCGGGCCAACGGACTCAAGGACGCGTATATCCGGCTCGTGGTGACCCGCGGCACCGGCGATCTCGGGCTCGACCCGCGCAAGTGCCCGAAGGCGACCATGTTCGTGATCGCGGACCGGATATCCCTGTACCCCGAAGAGGCCTACACCAAGGGGCTGACGGTAGCGACGGTGTCCACGCGCCGGAACCTGCCGGTCGCGCTCGATCCGCGGATCAAGTCGTTGAACTATCTCAACAACATCCTGGCCAAGATCGAGGCCAACAACTACGGTGTGCCGGAAGCGATCATGCTGAACGCCGAGGGGTACGTGGCCGAGTGCACGGGCGACAATCTCTTTATCGTCCGGGGCGGGCGTCTGCTCACGCCGCCGACGGCCACCGGAGCGCTCGAGGGCATCACGCGGGCCACCGTCCTCGAGCTTGCGCGCGGCCTCAATATCCCATCGTCGGAGGAGAACTTCAACCAGTACGAAATCTACACGGCCGAGGAGTGCTTCCTCACGGGCACCGCGGCCGAGCTGATCCCCGTGGTGACCGTGGACACCCGCCCGATCGGGACGGGCAAGCCCGGGCCGGTGACGCTCAAGCTCATCGACGCGTTCCGCGAGCTTACCCGGAGGGAAGGGACCCCGGTCTGAACGGGCTCTGCCCCCGGCGCCGGCCGGGAGCCCCGCGGCGGGGCGCCGTCATCGGCGCGGACGATTCGCGGGCGGACCACTCGGAGTGCATCCACTGCACATGCTGAAGAGCGGTCAAATCCCGCGCCACCGCCTCGCCGCGCTCCGCCGCCCCGGGCCGGCGCGGCGGGCCGGGCGAGATCAGCCTTCCCTTTCCGCAATGCGCGTGGTATCCATTAAGGGTAGCTACTTCAGTGTGCTTCACGAGTTATTTCCGCAACGCCGACCCGCAAGGCGGCGCGCGCGCGGGGCATGACCGCCCCGCCCTGGAGTCCTGACCTCCCATGCCCGCGTCCAACTTTCTCCGCGGCGTCACCATCCGGCTCATCGCCATCGCGGCGATCCTTTTCATGCTTTGCGCCAGCGGCGTAGGGCTCCTGATCAGCTACCACCAACACGCCATCAACCTCGACCGCGAGACCGCGGACCTGCGGGCGACGCTCAAGGATCTGGCTCCGATTCTCACCTTCCCCCAGGTCCGTCGCGGCCTCGCCAGCTCTGGCGAGGCGCGCAAGACCCCGCTCGCGGAGGCACGCCTCCTCCTCCAGCACCAACTGCCGCTGATGTGCCACTTCTCCGTCGTCGCCGCCGGCCGGACGCCGCGCACGGTCTACACCTTCGGCGACGACGCTCCCGAGCTGTCCGCCGACGCCTTCGCGCGCGCCCTCCGGGGCATGTACCTCGACGAGGTCCGGAGCACGTCGGGCTCCACCCTCCACCTGGTCGCGGATTGTCCCGTCCCCGGGGAGAGCCCTTCCACCAGGACCGTTGCCGTCCTGCGCGTCGGACTGACCATGCCCTCGTTCCGCCAGTTCGTGCTGCTCGAGATCCGGCGCTCCGCCGGCTGGCTCCTGATCTCGTTCATCCTCGTCACCGTCGTGACGACGGCGCTCTTCGTGATGATGACCCGCTCGCTCCGCTCCGTCGCCTCCTACGCCGCCGCCATCGAACACGGCGAGTTCAACCTCGAGCTCGACATCAAGAGCCAGGACGAGGCACGGACGATCGCGGAAGCCTTCAACGTCGTGCTGCACCAGCTCAAGCACTCGTACGTCTCGACCCTCGGCACGCTGGCCGCCCTGCTGGAAACCAAGGACCGGACGACGGAAACCCACTCCCTGCGCGGCGTGCGCTATGCCGTCGAACTGGGTCGCGGGGCCGGGCTTTCCCCGCAGGAGCTGGCCGACCTCGAGTACGGAGCGCTTCTCCACGACATCGGGAAGATCGGGATCGCGGACATGATTCTCAAGAAGGCCGGGCCGCTCACAGAGGAGGAGTGGACCGTCATGCGCCAGCATCCGACGATCGGATACAACGTCCTGCGCAATCTCGACTTCCTCCAGAACGCGCTGCCCGTCGTCCTCCACCACCAGGAGCGGTACGACGGCCGCGGCTATCCGAACGGGCTCAAGGGCGAGCAGATTCCCATTCTCGCCCGGATCTTCACCATCGCGGACTCGTTCGACGCCATGACTTCCGAGCGGCCGTACCGCAAGGCGATGCGCCCGGAGATCGCGATCCAGGAGGTCAAGCGCAACGCCGGAACGCAGTTCGACCCCCGGCTGGCCGAGATATTCGCCCGGATCTGGGCCGAGGGCAAGATCCAGGACGGCAGCGGGGCCGGGTTGAAACCGGCGACCGCCTGATCACCGCACGCGAATGAAGCTCCTCCGGTTCGAGGCTGGTGACGGCGCCCGCCTCGGGGTGCTCGACCGGGATCGCGTCCTCGACCTGACCGCGGTCGATCCCGTCCTGTTCGCCCCCGATCTGGGGGGGCTCCTCGACGGCGGCGACGCCGCCCTGGACGAGGCCCGCGCCGCCGCGCCGGGCGCCCCCGCCATTCCCGCCTTCAGGGCGAAGCCCCTCGCCCCCGTGCCCGCGCCCTCGAAGATTATCTGCGTCGGACAGAACTACATGGACCACATCCGGGAGCAGAAGGTGGAGGTGCCCAACTCCCCGATCCTGTTCTCGAAGGCCCCGACCTGCGTCATCGGTCCTGGGGAGCCGGTCCGGTGGCCGGCGGGGCTCACGGCGCAGGCCGACCTCGAGGTCGAGCTGGGAGTCGTGATCGGACGGCGAATGAAGGGCGTGCCGGCGAACCAGGCCCTCGACTTCGTGCTGGGGTACACGGTGCTCAACGATGTCTCGGCCCGGGACCTCCAGTTCGGGGACAAGCAGTGGGTCCGGGGCAAGTCGCTCGACACCTTCTGCCCCATCGGGCCCGTGATCGTGACCCGGGATGAGATCCCGGACCCCCAGAGCCTGAGCCTGTCGAGCGCGGTCAACGGACTCGTCTGGCAGGACTCGAACACCCGGGAGATGATCTTCCCCGTGGCCGAACTCCTCGCGTTCATCTGCCGGGGCATCACGCTCCTGCCCGGGGACCTCGTCGCCACGGGCACCCCGAACGGCGTGGGAGTCTTTCAGAATCCCCCGGTCTTCCTCAAGCCCGGCCAGCACATGCGCCTCGAGATCGAGCGAATCGGGGTGCTGGAAAACCCCGTCGAGGGAGGGACGTAGTTGAGAAGTTGACAAACTCGCTCCCCGCGCCGCGAGAGCGGGGGAGTTTGTCAACTTCTCAACTACGTCCCCTTCTCCACGGGACTCAGGGCACCTCCGTGCCGTCCCCCTTGTACTTCAGCCGCTGAACGTTGTCCATCGAGTGGATCTTGACCTGCGAGACATCGAGATAGCCCTCGGCATCGGCGCGGACCCAGAAGTCGATGTCGAAGTCCACGATGCGGTCTCCCTCCTTGCCAGCGAAATCGGAACAGACGCGGTAGATATTCCCGTATCGGACCACGGACTCCCGGAGGAAGTTCAGACTCAGGCGCCAGTCCTTCCGGGACCGTTCATCCCGAACCGGGAACAGCCCGTCAGGGCCGCTCTTCTCCCCGATGAATGCCGCCACCGCCTCCCGGATGCGCGATGCCGTGACCGCCATCGCGGGCGCCTTCCAGCCCTCGGCGAACCCGTACGAGACCGCGACGCGGTGGCTGGCCGCGACACCCGAGAACGGCTGGAAGGCGTAATCAACGCTCCAGACCGGTCGGTGCACGACCGCGCCCGGGCGGACGCCCAGACCCGCCGCGAACCCGGGCGAGCCCCCCACCGACGCCTGGGTCGGCCTCCACCGGTAGCCGGCCCGCACGGTCAACGCGGGATGCGGACTGTACTCCGCGCCGGCGGCGACCCACGGCGATCCCGGTGCGATCATCCAGCCGCCGTCGAGGGCCACCTGCACCTCGCGCCACGGCATCCACCCGATCCCGGCGCTCGCGAACCCCGGCAGGGAGAAGCCCCCGGACCGCGGACCGAGGTGCATCAACGCCCAGCCGCCCCTGAGCGCGGGAGCGAGCTGGACCATGCCCCCCAGGCTCACGCCGGGGACCACAATCCCCGAGGCCTCCCGCACCACCTCCACGGACGCGCCCCCGTATCCCGGCACCGGGAACCACCGCGGCCACGGCAGACCGTATCCCGCCAACGCGCACAGGTCCACGGGAGACTCCGTCCCCACCTTGTCCCCGAGTTCGTTCCGGACCACGAGGGTCCCGTACGTGAAGGCGATAACCCCCGCCCCGAGGGTTCCGCCGGCGACCGGCAACGCGCCCGCGACGCAGGACAGTGACGTGTCCAGCCCCATCAGGTCGTAGGTCGCCACGGCGGCGGGACGCCGGAGCAGGGCCAGCCCCGCCGGGTTCCAGGACAGCGCGGAGGCGTCATCAGCCACCGAGGTGAACGCCCCGCCCAGAGCCGCCGGCCGGGCCCCGATCCCCACCGAGAGGAAGGACGCGCGCACCTCCGCCGCCGGCTCCACCTGGGCGGTGGCGGCCCCCGCGATCCCCCGCACGAGCGCAAACGCGAAGGCGATTCGTAGCCCCGGCGTCATCGCCGCACGTCGATCTTGACCGGCGGGTAGGCCCGCTCGATCCCCGCGTCCGTCCTCGTCCTCGCCATCAGGAAGTACAGGCCCGGGGCCCAGCGCGCCACGCCCCTGATTTCGAGGTCCCCGTACGGCGCCTCGGCGCGAGCCCATTCCCCCCGCCAAACCCGGTCGCGCGCGGCGTTCGCGACCTCGACCGTGATCCGCGTCGCCGCCGGGTCGAGCCGGAGCGCCATCCGCAGGAGGTCGCCCCGCACGGGATTGGGAAACGCCACGACGTCCTCGGTGAACCGCGACTCGATGGCCACCTGGACCGACCCCCCCGCCGACACGGGGACGCCGTTAGCCGTCCCGGCCACCACCGGCGTCAGCGTCAGGCCGCCCGAGCCGCGGACCGTCCAGTCCCAGGCCAGGCTCCTGGTCTCGCCCGGCGCGAGCACGATCGGGAAGGCCGGGACCGGGCCCGCGGGCACGGCCAGATGAGCGTCGCTGAGGCCGACGGACGCCGCGGTCAGCGTGGCCGCGATCGCCCCCCCGTTGCTCACGGCCAGTACCAGCCGGACGGCCCCTCCCATCTTCACCGCCGCGGGCACGGCGGAGGCGCTCCCGGTGAGCAGCGGCAGGATCGCGACCGTCATCGGGACGATGCGGCCGACGGGCACCAGGTTCATGACGTCCGTCCCGGACGCGGAAGCGCTGAGGACCAGCGCGCCCGCCAGGCGCGCCTGCAACTGCCAGCCGAACGACGTGACGGCCCCGGCCGCCAACGCCATGGGCCCGGCCGGCGTCGGACCCGAGGTCACCGTGGCCAGCGAGGAGTTCTCGAGCAGGAGCGAGGGCCCGACCCCCGCCGCGTCGGCGAGTCCCGTGTTCGATACCGTGAGGGCGAACCCGAAGAACTCGCCTACCCGGCACGAGAGCGCCGGCGGCGCCACGGACGCCTTCAGGACGGCCGCCGGCTGGATCGTCACGGGGCCCGCCCCCCCGGCCGCCATCAGCGGCGCGCCTGAGTTACCGTCCGAGCCGGCCGCGCTCGCCGTGAAGGTAACGATCCCGGGCAGCACCGCTTCGTAGGTCCAGGTGAACACCCCCGCGGAGCCGCCGGACACGCCCACCGGTCCCGCGGGCAGGGGGCCGGACACGGCGGTCAATGGACCAGCCGGGAGGACGGCCGCCACCGGACTGACGCCGATCGCGATGGCTTCCCCGGAATTGGCGGCGGACAGGATGAGCGTGATCGTGTCCCCCTGCTTGGCCGACAGCGGCGCGACCGACGCGAGCCCGGACAGGCTGGCCGGCACCTGAAGGCGGCCCGACGTCGAGACCCTGGCGGTCAGCGCGGTCAGCGTGGCCGAGTCGACACCGCTGACCGTGGCGGAGAACGTGACCGCCCCCGAGCCGCTCGCGCTCCAGGTCCAGGTGAATGACTGCGACGCCAGGGAACCAATGCTGACCGGCGGCACGGGGAGCGGACCGCCCATGGCCGTCACGAGCGGGGCCCCGCCGACCGGCGACAGGCTCGGGATCACGGTGTTGGCCGCGGTCCCTCCCGTGTTCGTAATGTGCACCACGGTCTCGAACCATTGCCCAAGCGATACGCTGGCCTGGGACATCGTCAGCGTCGTGGACAGGTTGGCGAGGTCCGGGACCCCCGACAACGCGCATGAGTACGTCCCGCCACCGTCGTTCGCCCAAACCCTCACGGTCCAGAACCCCGCCACGCTGGCGGTGTACGACAGGGCCTGCGCCGCCCCCACGCCGGCATTGACGCTCGACGCCCGCAGGCTAAGCGAGGGGTCGTAGAGGTAGATGTAGAACCGTCCGCCCGGGGGCGGCGTGAGCGTGAACGAGATCTGGTCTCCCGACGCGCCGTAGAAGGTGTAGTAGTCGTAGTAGTCGCAGGACCAGTTGGCGAATCCGGCGAAGGACCCCGGCGGGACCTGCCGGGCGTCCGAGTACCAGTTACCGGCGTCTCCGTCCGCCCCCGCGTCGGCCTGGGGATACTCCGCGACCGTGATCGCGTGGGGGGAGGACCAGCCGGACTGCGATCCGTGCGAGTCCACGGCCTTGACGGAGATGTTGTAGACGCCCGGCGTCGTGAACGTGCGCGCCAGGCACTGGGGCGTCCCGGACACCAACTCGGACGATACCGAATCGGTGAATCCGTCTCCGTTGTAGTCCCAGTAGTAGGTGATCCGGTCTCCTGACGGGTCCGTGCCGGTGGCCGTAAAGGTGTACTCGACGCATGTCGACCCCGTGGACGGCCCCGTGGGCGAATCCGGCGTGTAGGGCGGACCGTTGATCCAGTAATGGAGCGTCCCCGACCAGGTCTCATATGCCGACGTCTCTCCGTATCGCCGGATCCTCACGTAGTAGCTTCCGGTTGCCGGAGCCGTATAGTCCAGATACGATGCCAAGCTGTAACTCACGCCGCACTCCCCGGCACTGCTGTCGTCGTCATAGGCCACCTGGAACTGCGTCGAACTGGGCGTGTTGTAGATCTGGATAACGGTGTCGCCGGTCCCGCCGCACGTGTCGAAGTGATAGACACTGCCCGCCACCATGCCGACCACGAACCAGTCGTACAGGTCCGTGGGACCGAGCGAGTGCGGGCCATGGAACATTTCCGAGACTGCCGGAGTCAGCGGCAGCGCCCCCGTGGCCACGTCATCCCACGGGTCCCAGCCGTCCCCCGCGCCAATACCCGGGAGGAAGAGTGCGAGAACCGTCAGGAGCATGGAAATGCGAGCAGGATGGATGATCGAGCGGTCGGACTGCGCCCCCGGCATGACGCGCCTATGATCGCACCCCGGCTCGAACCACACAAGGGCGACAGCGAGAGGGACGTAGTTGAGAAGTTGACAAACTCGCTCCCCGCGCCGCGAGAGCGGGGGAGTTTGTCAACTTCTCAACTACGTCCCCTTCTCCAGCTTCCGGGCGGCGTGCTTCGAGGCCACCGCGTCCAGCACCCCGTTCACGAACTTCGTCGACTCCCCTGTCGAGTACTCGCGTGAGATCTCGATGGCCTCGTCGATCGTGACCCGGGCCGGGATGTCGTCGCAGAAGAGGAGCTCGTAGGTCGCCACGCGCAGGAGCTGGCCGTCGATCGCCGCCAGCCGGTCGAGGTCCCAGCCCGTCAGCGACTGCCGGAGGGCGTCTTCCACGTCCGACTTGCGGTCGACCACGCCCTTGGCCAGCTCAAGGCCGAAGGCCTTCACGCGGTCCGGCGACTCCTTGAACTCCTCGAACGAGGCACAGGCCTCGTCCAGGGTGCATCCGCCCACGCGCACCTGGTACAGGAGCTTCATTGCGAGTTCCCGGCCCCGGCGCCGGCCGCCGGCGGGAGCGGTGTCGGTCACCGGCTGAGCCGGTCGAGCAGGGTCGCCATCTCGACGGCAGCGCGGGCCGCGCCCGCACCCATGTTTCTCCCGCCGTCCAGCCGGGCCCGGGCTGCGGCCTGGTCGAACGTGTTCGCCGTGATGACGCCGAAGGTAATCGGAATGCTCGTCGACGCTGCCACGGCCTGGAGCCCCTGCACGCATCCGGCCGCCACGTGCTCGTCGTGCGTCGTCTCCCCCCGGATGACGGCGCCGAGGGCTACAACGCCCCGGTAGCGGCCCGTGGCCACGCCGGCTTTGGCCGCGGCGGGCAGTTCGAACGACCCCGGCACCCAGGCCACGTCGACGCGGGATGCCCGGACCCCCGCCGCCGCAAACGCGCGCAGCGCCCCCCGGAGGAGCCGATCCGTGATCCAGTGATTGAACTCGGCCACGACGACGAGGTACCGCCCCGCGGGATCGCGCCGAGCGCCCCGGTAGACCGTCATGGCAGGTGCTGGAACAGGTGGCCCATCTTGTCGCGCTTCGACTTCAGGTAGCGCTCGTTGACGGGGTTGGACTTGAACTCGATGGGCACGCGCTCGACGATCTCGATCCCGTAGCCCTCGAGCCCCACGATCTTCTTGGGGTTGTTCGTGAGCTGGCGGATGCGCCTGACCCCGAGATCGAGGAGCATCTGCGCGCCGTCCCCGTAATCCCGGAGGTCCGCGGCGAACCCGAGCTCCCGGTTGGCTTCCACGGTGTCGAACCCCTGCTCCTGGAGCTTGTACGCCTTGAGCTTGTTCGGCAGTCCGATGCCCCGCCCCTCGTGGTGGCGCATGTAGCAGAGGACGCCGCACCCGGACGCCTCGATCGCCTCGAGGGCACCCTCGAGCTGCTGGCCGCAGTCACAGCGGAGGGAGTGGAAGATGTCCCCGGTCAGGCACTCGGAGTGCATGCGCACGAGTGCCGGCACCTCGGGAGACAGCGTGCCCTTGACAACCGCCAGATGGTGGACGTTGTCCAGGATGTTGCGGTACAGGTGGAGCCGGAACTCGCCCACCCGCGTCGGGAAGTCGATGTCCACAACCCGTTCCACGAGTCTCTCTCGCGACCGGCGGTACCGGATGAGATCCGCGATGCTCACGATCTTGAGCCCGTGCCGCTTCGCGAAATCGGACAGCGCCGGGAGCCGCGCCATCGTCCCGTCCTCCGACACGATTTCGCACAGGACGCCCATGGGCGTCAGCCCGGCCAGCCGCACGAGGTCCACGGTGGCTTCCGTGTGCCCCGCCCGCCGGAGCACGCCACCCTCGTCCGCGTACAGCGGGAAGATGTGCCCGGGCCGGAGGAGGTCTTCGGGTTTCGCCGCGGGGTCCGCCAGCGCGCGAATCGTGAGGGAGCGGTCATGGGCGGATACGCCCGTGGAGGTGGAAGACGCGTCCACAGACACCGTAAACGCGGTGCCGTGGCGGGAGGTGTTGTCCGCCACCTGCGGGTCGAGTCGGAGGGTCTCGCCCCGCTCCGCCGTCAGCGGCACGCAGATGAGCCCCCGCCCCTCCTTCATCATGAAGTTCACGGCGGCCGGCGTCGCCTTCTCGGCGGCCATGACGAGGTCGCCCTCGTTCTCCCGGTCCTCGTCGTCGACGACGATGACCTGCCGCCCGGCGCGCAGTTCGGCGAATGCTTCCTCGATGCTGTTCAACACGATGGGTCTATTCTATTACGTTCTGAGGTCGAGAAGGAGTCCCCGGAGTTCCTCCACCTGCGCCAGCAGGGCGAGCGGGTTCTTCTGGGCCGACAGCACGGTGCGCGTCATCTCGTCCAGCTTCCCCTCGATCCTGTCCACGATGATGTAGAGCTTGGGGTTGGGCCCGTGACCCTCGACCACGCGCACGCGGTAGGCGCGCTTGACCGCGGCCGTCAGGAAGGCGCGCACGGCGTTCTTGTACGCCGTCAGGTGCTCCTCGTCCTGGTGGGCGAGGACCTCACGGCCGGTCGTGTCGACCTCCTGGATGAGCCGGGTCCAGTCCGTCTCCGTCGCATCGTCGGCCTCGACGGCCGCCCGCAGCTCCTCGACGAACGACGGGGGCTTGGCCGCCCCCGACTTGCCCGACGATGACGGTTTGCGCTTTCCCGCGACTGGCTCCTTCGAGGGGAGGTCCGAGAACTGGCCCGGCGTCCCCTCGACCCGCACCTAGTGCCTCCGAGCCGCCAACAGGCGCTCGACGTAACGGGCGATGAGGTCCACCTCGATGTTGACTCGGGCTCCCGGTGCGGCGTCGCCCAGGGTCGTATGCGAGAGCGTGTACGGGATGAGCGCGATCTCGAAGGTGTCTCCGGTGACGCGTGCCACCGTCAGGCTCACGCCATTCACGGCCACCGATCCCTTCAGGGCGATGTACTTCGCGAGCTCCCGCGGCGGCCGGATCCGGATCCTGCGCCCCGTCCCCTCCCGGTCGAACTGGGTCACGATCCCGACGCCGTCCACATGGCCGACGACGAGGTGTCCGCCGATGAGGGAGTTCAGCCGCAGCGAGGCCTCGAGGTCCACGCGCGACCCGGCCCGGAGGCCGCCGAGCGAGGTGACCCGGAGGGTTTCGGGCACGAGCTGGACCGTGAACCGTGCCCCTCGCTTCTTCACCACGGTGAGACAGACGCCGCTCGTACACACGCTCTCGGACGCCCGGACCCGGCGTCCGAACGCGCCCGCCTCGATCGTGATCGTCGCGCCCTTGGCAGTCCGGTCGATCCGCTCGACCCGCCCCAGCGCCTCGACGATGCCCGAGAACACGGGGCTAGTTCCGACCCGGCACGTCGCCGTCCACGATCACGTCCGGGCCCACCCGGTGGACGCGGACAGGGCCGAGCGAGAGGGCGCGAGCGAGCGGGGAATCGGGCCCCAGGATCGAGGGCAGGGAGCCGCGCCCGCCGAGCAGCCGGGGGGCGAGCACGATCACGGCGCGATCCACGAGCCGGCCCGCCACGAGCCCGCCCGCCAGGTCCGCACCGCCCTCGCACACGATGGAGCCCACGCCCTCAGCATAGAGAGCCTTAAGGACGGCCCGCAACGGCATCCGCGCCCCGCGCCCGGCCACGGTCACGATCCGGGCCCCTGCGGCCCGCAGCGAGCCCACGCGGGCCCGCGGCGCCTTCGCCGACACGACCATGATCGCGTTGCCGCCCCGCAGGAGACGGGCCTTCAGCCCGAGCCGGGCCCGGCCGTCCACGACGATCCGGATCGGGCCGTCCGTCCGGCCCGGCGCCGTGAGCCGCGGATCGTCCGCGATCGCGGTACCGGCGCCGACCATGACCGCATCCACGCGCCGCCGCAGTTGCCGGGTCCAGTTCCGGGCCGCCGGCGACGTGATCCACTTCGACCGCCGCCGCGCGTCCGCGATCCGGCCGTCGAGCGTGGTCGCGAGCTTGAGGATCACGTAGGGCCGCCGGGTCCGGAGCCGCACGAACCACTCGTGGTTCTGGGCCCGCGCCTGCCGCTCGAGCACGCCCGCCTTCGCCTGGATGCCGTGTCGCCGGAGCTCGGCCAACCCCCGACCCCGCTCGAGAGGGTCCCGAAGCGCCACGACCACCCGCCGGATGCCTGACTGGATGACCATGCGCGTGCACGGCGGCATCTTGCCCATCCGGCTGCACGGCTCGAGAGTGACGTACAAGGTTGCGCCGCGGGCGCGGTCTCCGGCGGACGCCAGCGCCACGGCCTCGGCGTGCGGCCCGCCATACCGGACGTGCCATCCTTCGCCCACGACGCGGCTACCGTGGACGACGACGGCCCCGACGAGGGGATTCGTCCCCGTGTAGCCCCGGCCACGCTCGGCGAGCGCGAGGGCTCTCAACATGAAACGTTCGGCAATTGCCATCAGGACTTGACTATCTCGGTCCCGACCCCTTTCAGGGTGAATATCTCGAGCAGCACCGAATGCCGGAGCCGTCCGTCGATGATGTGGGCCTTGCCTACGCCCTGCGAGAGCGCGTTCAGGCAGGCGCGGACCTTCGGGATCATGCCCCGCGAGATCACGCCGCTCCCGATGAGCGCCCGTGCCTTCGCCGGGGTCAGCGACGAGAGCAGGTTGCCGGCGCCGTCCTGGATCCCGGCCACGTCGGTCATGAGAACGAGCTTGGCCGCCCGGAGCTTCCCGGCCAGCGCCGCCGCCACGTCGTCGGCGTTGACGTTGTAGAGCTCGCCGCTCTTCCCGACCGCGACGGACGAGAAGATGGGCACCCGGTTCCTGGCCCGGAGTAGGGGCTTCATGTTGAACGACACGACCTCGCCCACGTGGCCGAGGTCCTCTTTCGCGTGAACGCCCGTGAGCCGCCTCTTCCGGGCGATGAGTACGGCGCCCTTCTTGCCCGAGAACCCGGCCCCGTCGTCGCCGAACTTCCCCAGCTTGGCCACGATGCGGGCGTTGATCCGGCCCAGGATCCGGTCCGTGAGCGCCATCGTCCGGTCGTCGGTAACCCGCAGCCCCTGGACGAACCGGGGCGCGAGCCCCGCCTGCTTCTGGGCCTCGCTGATCTCCTTGCCGCCGCCGTGGACGACCACGGGCCAGATCCCGACGGAATGCAGGAAGAGCAGGTCCTCGACCACGCTCTCCTCGCCCCCCGGCGTGTCCTGGATGGAGCCCCCGTACTTGATGACGAACGTCGCACCCCGGAACTGCCGCAGGTACGGCAGGGCTTCGAGGAGCGTGTCCGCCTTCGCGATCGCGTGTTTCATATCTTTCGTATCCTATCGCGAATCCGCCGCATTGCGCATGGCCGCCCGGGCCATCCCCCGCCTTTCAATGCTAGAATCTCGTCGTCATGCATGAGCGTAGGGACTGGAAGGAAATGGCGGAACCGTTGTACTCCGCGGCAGCAAGCGCAATGGCCAGGTCGAAGTGTCTGCGGATATCCACTCTCGCCGCCATGTGCCTGACGGTCAGCGGCATCTGCCGTGCCACGCCCGGGGATTGGGCGCTCGCCGTGAACGCGGGCGCTCTCGGCATACGGCCGGGCGGCGTACTCGACTCTCTTCACGACATGGCGGATGCCGAGTTTTCGCGATTCAGGACCGCCTATGGAGCCACCTCCGCGTCCATGGTCCACACATCTGCCCTGACCTTCGGGATCCCGTCCGTCGGCTTTTCGATGCGTCACCGCACAGGCGAACGCTGGGGGTGGAGCGGCACGCTCGAGGTGCTTGGCTTCGAGTCCCACTCGAGGATCACCATGAAGGGCACGGCTGGGGAATCGCTCGAACAGAGGTGGAATCTCGACGTCACGGGCGTCCCTGTGCTTGTCGGCTTGTGGACTGAGATCGACACCCCGCATGGATGGATCTTGCGGGCGGAGAGTTCCGCGGGCCTGACGCTCATCCACGCGAATCTAGCCGTCGATCGCCAATTCACCGGCCCCGGCGGTGCCGTCCACTACTGGGAACACGATCCGCTCGTGGGCGTTGCCTCCACCCTCGATCTCTGCGGGTCGATAGGCCGCCGTCTCTTCTCCTGGTGCAGTATCGGGATCGAAGTGGGGTACCTGCTCGCCGCACCCGCCAGCCTGGGCTTCACCAATGAATCCGACGTCAATCTCGACGGATTCGATGAGTACATGCGGGGGGAAGTTCTCGCCGATCGGTTTCGTTCCCCTGTGGACATCTCGCTCTCCGGCTGGCATGCCCGCCTCGGGCTCAACTTCACGCTATAGCCACTTCTGTCCTGCCCCGCCTCACGCCCTCGGATGGGCTTTCGCGCAGATGCGATTGAACCGAACGGACGGCCCCTAGCGCCCGATGGCCGGCATGATCGAGAACCGGCCCGTCCGGCCAATCCGGTACACGGTGAAGTCCCGATCCAGCGTGAAGATGCGCTCCAGGCTCTCCCGCTCCGCCACCCGCACGAGAGCTGCGTCCGCCAGGTCGACGCCCTGATCATCGTACTTGCGCATGATCTCGCGCATCCGCGGCATGTCGCCATCGTCCAGCGCGACGACTCGAAGGACTCCGGCCGCCATCATCTCCCACAGCGCATCCCGTCCCGGGGACAGGGGGGGGAAGCAGGTGCATCGCCTCGGTGATGACCGGCCAGACTGTCAGGAGCGGGTCCGCAAGCCGCCTGAACTCGTCCTTGCACGCTCCATGGAAATCGTCGTTCCGGTTGAGCAGGGCGACCAGCGGACCGGTGTCAGCGAGGACGCCGTACACGGTTCCTGGCCGCGATGACCTGCCGGACGCGATCCTGGGCCCGGGAGGCCAAGTCCGGCGGCCCGTTGACACAACCGATCAGGTGCTTGACCCGCTCGTACGGCTGGCCCGGTTCCCGGGCGATCCCGGCCCCCGATTCCCCACCGAACCGCGCCAGGGACTCCCGGACGATCTGGGAACGGCTCAACCCGCGCTCCCGCGCAAGCCGGTCGAGCACCGACTGGGTCCTGGCATCGAGGCGAACGCTGATCGTCATCTTCCCCTCTTGTCATACGCTAGCTTCACGCGAGATTCCCGTCAATCAGGCGCGGGGGCGAGCCTTCGCGTACATGTGCGCCAGACGCCTAGAGATTCGCCACGAATTCGTCGACCGTGATCCCGGCGAGACGAATGAGCTTCCGAAGGGTCCCTCGATCCAGCTCCCGATGGTCGGGCACGGACAGGGACGCCCATGAGCCCGGTTTGGTGAGGATCATGTGACTGCCGACTTGCCGGGCGAACTGCCAACCCAACTTCTCGAATGCCTTGCGGGCGTCGCGGCCGGAGACAACCGGGAGGCTGGACAACTAGGCGGCGAGCGGGATCTCGATTTCCCGTGTTTCGACAGTGAGCGGGAGCTTCTGCTCGGCACGCACTTCCAGGCAGGCCATGATCGCTTCCCGAATGTTGGCGAGCGCTTCATCCTTGGTCTTGCCCTGGGACACGCACCCGGGAATCGCGGGGCACTCGGCGACGATGTACCCGTCCTCGCCGGGCTCCAGCGTCACAGTAATCTTCAGCGAATGCTCCATCACCTTCATGGTATCACGCCCTCGGATGGGCCTTGGCGTTGATGCGCTTCAGACGACTCGTGAGAATGCGGGAATAATCGTCAGGCCGGCGCGTAGGCCCGGATAGCCACCTCAACGCCGCCCTTCGCAGCCTTCTCGGCCTGCTCCAGCAATCTCGTCGCAATAGCCTCGTCCACGTAGGACTCGCCGCAATTCGCGCAGACACGTGCGGGGACCGACTTGAAGACCAGCGTCGCTCTCGCCCGGGCCAGAGTGACGGTCGTCATTCCTGGACGGGTTTCCCCATGCTTGCACACCGCGCATTTCATACGGCCGGCATGATCGAGAACCGGCCCGTTCGTCCGATCCGGTACACGGTGAAATCCCGGTCCAGCGTGAAGATGCGCTCCAAGCCCTCCCGCTCCGCCACCCGCACGAGAGCTGCGTCCGCCAAGTCGACGTCCTGATCATCGTACTTGCGCATGATCTCACGCATCCGCGGCATGTCGCCGTCGTCCAGCGCGACGACTCGCAGGACCCCGACAGCCATCATCTCCCACAGCGCATCCCGCCCGGCGGACCGGGCGGGAAGAAGATGCATCACCTCGGTGATGACCGGCCAGACGGTCAGTAGCGGGTCCGCGATCCTCCGGAACTCGTCCTTGCACGCACTGTGGAAGTCGTCGTTCCGGTTGAGCAGGGCGACCAGCGGACCGGTGTCAGCGAGGACGCCGTACACGGTTCCTGGCCGCGATGACCTGCCGGACGCGATCCTGGGCCCGGGAGGCCAAGTCCGGCGGCCCGTTGACACAACCGATCAGGTGCTTGACCCGCTCGTACGGCTGGCCCGGTTCCCGGGCGATCCCGGCCCCCGATTCCCCACCGAACCGCGCCAGGGACTCCCGGACGATCTGGGAACGGCTCAACCCGCGCTCCCGCGCAAGCCGGTCGAGCACCGACTGGGTCCTGGCATCGAGACGGACGCTGATCGTCATCTTTCCCTCTTGTCATACGTTAGCGTCATACGAGATCCCCCGTCAACTCAGGCTCTGGGGTGGGCGCGTTCATGCAGGCGTGCTGGAGATCGGGATGGCGACGCGCGCCAGGCAGGCGTTGCACTTGGACGGAGAGGCGGGATAGGATGGGACTGTCATGGGCCTCACCTATCTCGAAGGAGAAATCAAAGGACCGAAGGGTCGCAGGCACCTCCGGTTTCTCGTGGACAGCGGGGCGTCGTACTCGCTCCTGCCCGAGCGCGCGTGGAAGGCCATCGGCCTGCGCCCGAAGCGGACCATGAAGTTCTCGCTCGCAGACGGCACCACGATCGAGCGCGGGGTCACCGAGTGCCTGATTTCCCTGCACGAGGGCGAAGCACACTCGCCCGTGATCCTGGGAACGGCCGGCGATGAAGCCCTGCTCGGCGCCGTGACCCTCGAGGTTCTCGGGCTCGTCCTGAATCCCTTCAACCGCACGCTCCAGCCGATGCGTGCGATGCTCGCCTAGGAGCCCTCGCCGCAAGTCGCGACCTACGCCCTCGGATGGGCTTTCGCGTAGATGCGCTTCAGGCGCTTGGCCGTGATCCTGGTATAGATCTCGGTCGTCGTCAGGCGGGCGTGGCCCAGCAGTTCCTGCACCGCGCGCAGGTCGGCGCCGTGCTCGAGCAGGTGGGTCGCGAAGCTGTGGCGGAGCATGTGCGCGGTCACGGGCTTGCCGATGGCCGCCAGCTTCGTGAGCCGGGCGAAGTCCTTGGTCAGCATCCGCTGGGAAAGCCGGCCGTTCTTGGTGATGAACACGGGCGCGTTGCCACCCGGGTTGCCGCACGCGTACCGGTAGTCCGCCAGGGCCTCCGTCGCGTGCTTGCCGACCGGCACCACGCGCTCCTTGTTCCCCTTCCCCGTGACCTTGACGAAGCCCTCGCGCAGGTCGACGTCGCCCCAGTTGAGCCCGATCGCCTCGGCCGCTCGCAGGCCGCCGGAGTACAAGAGCTCGACGAGGGCCCGAAGCCGTCGCGCCCGCTGGCGAGCCGCCTGCCCTCCCAACCGCTTGGTCTCTTTCGCCTTCATCGCCTCGAAGGTCGCGCGCAGGACCTTGAGCATCTCGGCCTCGTCGAGCGCGCGCGGCAGGGGGCGGCCCTTCCGCGGCCCGCGCACGCCAGCGGCGGGGTTGGCGTTGAACCAGCCCTGCCGGCAGCCGTGCTGGTAGAAGGATCTCAGGGCCGAAAGCCGGCGGGACAGCGACGCACCGCCCAGCCCGCGCTGGAGTGCCGCGGCGGCGTAGGCGCGGACGTCGTTGACCGCCACGTCCTCCCATGCCGCGATGTTCCGTCCCGTGATGAACTCCGCGATCTCAGCGAGGTCGCCCCGGTATGCCAGGATCGTATTCGGGGAGGCGCCGCGGGCGGCTGAGAGGGACTGGAGGAACTTCTCTACGCGGGCAGTCAGCGAGTCCGGCAGACTCATGACTTGGAAGCGGCCGCGGAGCGGCCGCCGTTCAACGCGGGGGCCAGGAACCGTCCCGTGTGCGACGCCTTGATCTTCGCAACCGCCTCGGGGGTGCCTGAGGCGACCACGCGGCCGCCCTCGTCACCACCCTCGGGGCCGAGATCCACGATCCAGTCGGCGCTCTTGACGACCTCGAGGTTGTGCTCGATGACGAGAACCGTGTTGCCCGCGTCCACGAGCCGGTTCAGGACCTCCAGGAGCTTGCGCACATCCTCGAAGTGCAGGCCCGTCGTCGGCTCGTCCAGGATGTATATCGTCTTCCCGGTCGCCCGCTTGCACAGCTCGGTCGCGAGCTTGACCCGCTGCGCTTCGCCGCCCGAGAGCGTGGTGGCCGCCTGCCCGAGGTGAATGTACCCGAGTCCCACCTCGTTGAGGGTCCCCAGCGTCCGGGACAGCGACGGCGTCGCCTTGAAGAACTCGTACGCTTCGGCCACGGTCATCTCGAGGACGTCCGCGATGGACTTGCCCTTGAAGAAGACCTCGAGCGTCTCGCGGTTGTACCGCCGGCCCTTGCAGACCTCGCAGGGGACGTAGACGTCGGGCAGGAAGTGCATCTCGATGCGCAGGATGCCGTCGCCCTGGCAGGCCTCGCACCGGCCGCCCTGGACGTTGAACGAGAACCGGCCCGGCTCGTACCCGCGCACCTTCGCCTCCGGGAGCGCGGCGAAGAGGTTGCGGATGTGGTTGAACGCGGCCGTGTAGGTCGCCGGGTTCGACCGCGGGGTCCGCCCGATCGGGGACTGGTCCACGACGATGACCCGGTCCAGGAACTGGCAGCCGTCGAGCGTGTCGTACCGCGCCGACTTCACCGCCGTCCGGTACAGCTCGTGGATGAGGGCGGGATACAGGGTCTCGGTGACCAGACTGCTCTTACCGGAACCCGAGACCCCGCAGACGCACGTGAACGCGCCCAGCGGAATGCGGACCTCGTCGCCCTTGAGGTTGTTCTCGCGCGCGCCCTTGAGCACGAGCGCCTTCCCCGAGCCGTCCCGGCGCCGGTCGGGAACCGGGATCTTCCGTTTGCCCGAGAGATAGAGCCCCGTTAGCGAGGATTCGGCGCGCATGACCTCCTCCGGCGTGCCCTGGGCCACGATGTGCCCCCCTTCGGAACCGGCCCCCGGACCGAGGTCCACGAGGTAATCCGCCTCGATCATGGTCTCGGGGTCGTGCTCGACCACGATCACGGTGTTGCCGAGGTCCCGGAGGGTCTTGAGCGTCGAGAGCAGGCGGACGTTGTCGCGCTGGTGAAGGCCGATCGAGGGCTCGTCGAGGATGTAGAGCACCCCCACGAGCGAGGAACCGATCTGGGTGGCGAGGTGGATGCGCTGGGACTCCCCTCCCGAGAGCGAGGTCGCGGCCCGGTCGAGCGTCAGGTACTCGAGCCCGACGTTACCCAGGAACTTGAGCCGGCCCCGGATCTCCTTGAGCACCTGCCCCGAGATCTTCTGGTCGCGCGGCGAGAGCTTGATCTCGTCGAAGAACCGGACGGCCGCCTTCACCGACTGCGCCGTCACCTTCACGATGGACTGGTCCACGACCGTGACCGCGAGCGCCTCCTTGCGCAGGCGCTGTCCATGGCACTCCTCGCAGGGCAGTTCCCGCACGAACCGGGACATGATCGCGGACTCCATCCCCCCGTCGTCGCCGTTCCCGTCCATCTCGTCCCGCTTCTCGCGCAGGATCGCGAGCACGCCCGCGAACTTGCCCTCGTACCGCTGCTGTTTCCCGTCGCGGTACCAGGTCACGACCAGTTCCTCCTCGGAGCCGTTGAGCACGATCTCGCGCGCGGCGGCCGGGAGCTTCTTGAAGGGGACGTCCATGCGGAACTTGTGGCGGTCCGCCAGCGCCTTGAGCGTCTGGTGGTAGAAGAGGGCCCCCGGGTGGTCCCACGGCCGCACGGCCCCCGAGTTCAGCGGCCGCTCCTCGTCGATCGCGAGCCGCGGGTCCACCTCCGTGGTAGTGCCCAGCCCGTTGCACGCCGGGCACGCGCCGAACGGGCTGTTGAACGAGAAGAGGCGCGGGGTCAGCTCCTCCATCGAGATCCCGCAGTGCGGGCACGCGAGCGCCTGCGAGAAGAGGTGGGCAGTGTCCCCGGCCTCGACGGTCATGACGCCCTGGCCGAGCTTCAGCGCGAGATCGGTCGAGTCCGCGAGCCGCTTGGCGATGTTCGATCCCGCGACCAGCCGGTCGACGACGACCTCGATCGTGTGCTTCTTCTGCTTGTCGAGCTTGATGTCCTCGGACAGCTCGCGCAGGGCCTTGTCGACGCGCACGCGGACGAACCCCTGCCCCCGGAGCTGGTCGAAGATGTGCTTGTATTCGCCCTTGCGGCCCCGGACCACCGGCGCGAGCAGGACGAGCTTCGTGCCATCCTTCATCCCCATCACCGTGTCCACGATCTGGTCCACGGTCTGGCGCGTGATCGGACGATTGCACTGCCAGCAATGCGGCTGGCCGATCCGGGCGTACAGCAGGCGGAGGTAGTCGTAGATCTCGGTCACGGTCCCCACGGTCGACCGCGGATTGTGCGAGACCGCCTTCTGCTGGATCGCGATCGCGGGCGAGAGCCCCTCGATCGAGTCCACGTCCGGCTTCTCCATCCGGCCCAGGAACTGGCGGGCGTAGGCGGAGAGGGACTCGACGTAACGGCGCTGGCCCTCGGCGTACAGGGTGTCGAAGGCCAGGGACGACTTCCCCGACCCCGAGATGCCCGTCACGACCACGAGCTGGTCGCGCGGCAGGGTCAGGGAGATGTTCTTGAGGTTATGCTCCCGTGCCCCGCGGATGATGATGGAACCTGAGGCCATCCGACCATTGTAGTGCCGGGAGCTCACCCGGGGGAAGACTCCCGGGTTGTCGCGGGCCTCAGGCGCGCAGGTAGTCCCGGACGGCGGGGAGGGCCGCGAGGGTCGGCGAGCGGCGCGGGAACCAGTGCGCGATGAGGGGCCAAGCTTCCGCGACCGCGACCAGGACGGCGCGGCGCTCCCGGGTGGGGACGGTGTCGTCCCAACCCCCGGCGAGCTCGCCGAGCGCGGCCCCACGGGTCGCCCGGGGGTGCAGGATCCGCAGGGCCGCGGCGACGCCAAGCGCGTACCGCCTCGGCGCAACCCCGGCCTTGATCGCCCGGCGCATCGTCCCGATGATCCGGTCATTCCATGCCAGCTTGCGCGCGGGGTCCCGGACCACGCGATCCACGGCGTCGTGCAGGTACGGGTTCACGATCCGCCGCGAGAGCTGGACCGCCCACCGTTCGAACCCCTCGTCCGTCGCCACGACATCGCCGCCCTTCCGGTACTGCTTCCGGAACCAGCCGCCGGTCTCATGGCGCAAGGCGTCCACGCCGAGAAGCCCGAAGTCGGAGTCGCCGTTGAAGTCCGACATGACCTCATAGCCCTTGAGCCGCGCCAGGCATCCGAGCATGAAGTGCACGGCGTTGTGTCCGTAGAGCTTGAGTTCCTCGTAGAGCCGGATGTCGCGAACGGCCAGGAACGATCCAAAGATGGTCGAGTACCCGGGCGCCCGCGGGATGCCCGCCCGCTCGACCACGATCCGGTCGAAGTCCTCGACCAGCAGGGCCGTCGGAAGCCCGGGCGCGATGGTCCGAAGCCCGATTCGGCGGAGGAACTTCGGCTCGACATGCGGCCCCCCCATGCGCTCGATGACGGTGTCCGCGAACCCGACCCGCCGCGGGATCCCGCCCGGGAAGACTGCGCGTTCCAGTCGGCGGGCCGCTCCGATCTCATTCTCGGACGCATAGACGGTGACCGGCCGCGCCCCATCCGCGAGCCCGTCCGCGAGCAGCGCCGCCACCTTCACGTAGTCCCGGGTCGAGGGCACCGCGGTCACGACGTCGGTGGCCCCCCGCAGGGCCGCCACGAGCCGGACCCGGTCCGCCGGAACGAGCGGGTTCAGGACCTCGACCGGCCGAACCTGTACCGGCTCGACCCGATCGAACCGGGCCAGGTTGATCCAGTAGGCCCCGCCCGCCTTCCGGATCGCGGCCACCCGGGCCGCGTCCACCTCCGCGATCGTGACCTTCGCCCCGGTTCGACGGGCATAGTAGGCCCAGAGCCCGAGCTGGATCGCGCCCGCACCGATCCCGACAATGGCAGGCCGGTCGGCCTTCACCGGGCTTCCCACTTGGCCAGATGCTCCCGCTCCTTCTCCCGAGTCCAGCCGTCCGGCGTCTCCATCGGCCCGTCCAGCTTCGTGTGCGGGTAGACGAGCGCCTTGCCGTCGATCGCCTTGTCCCGGACCCGGCCGAGGAAGTCGATCGCGCGGTCGAGATCCCCGACCACCCGGATCTGCTTCCCGACGTCGAACGCGCCGGTGTGGATGTAGTCCAGCGTCCGCTTCGTGTCGAACGGGTTGCCGCCGCTCGACCCCGTGACGATCGACTCGTCGTAGTGGACCTTGCGGAGATCGAGAGGAACCTCGGACTGCCCGATCGCGAGTCCGCCGAAGGTATTCAGCACGCTCCCCCGGCCCATGATCGACGCCGCCGCGGCCTTCACGACCTCGGGCGACGCCGTGGTCTCGATCACGTCGTCCGCCCAGCTCCGGCCAGTCAACCTCTCGAGTGTGGGCCCCAGCTTGCCCAGATCCGCGATCTCGCAGTGCAGGGCCACCCCGGCCGCTTTCGCCCGGGCGCGCACGTGCCGCTCGAGCCAGTCGAATCGCTTCGCCGACCTCGCGAAAACGACGACGGCGCGCGGGCCATACGTGAGCGCCAACTCGATGTGGAACCGGGCCATCACCCCCGCGCCGAAGACGGCCACGATCCCGCCCTTGAGGAGGCCCTTCCGCGGCGTCCGCTCGCTCGTGGCGGGATCCCGGTCGAAGTGCAGGTGGTGATCCTGGGACGAGACGACGCAGGACAGGGGTTCCGAGAGCGAGACCTCGTACGCGCCGAGGTCCTGCGACGGGAGCTCGACGAGGCACCCGGCCTCGATGACCTCCTCCAGGACGAGCAGGTACTGGCCGAAGGAGCCGCCCAGCGTGTACCCGACCGCCAGCTTCTTCAGCCGCTCGGGATGTTGGTACCGGTCGCGGAAGTTGACCGGCTCGTGGTCCACGGCGGGCTGGATCGCGAACCGCTGGCCCTCGCGGTACTTCCCCGCGAGCGCCCGGTCGGATTTCACGACTGTGACCGCGCCCTCGTCGCCGATCACGACCGGCCATCGGGCGAGGTCCCAGCCGTCCAGGAAGGCGTGGGCCGGCCCCTGCGACACGAGCTTGAGCAGGGACGGGCAGACGGTGAAAGCATCGACGCGGCAGAGAATCTGACGGTCTCCCGGCTCCGGGACGGGGACTTCGCTGACCTTGAGCGACTGGAATCCGGTGCCGTGCAGCGTGACCGCGCGCATGGTTCGCGGCACGTTCATCTCAGACCTTCTTCGCGTTCGCGAGCAGGTACTGCTCGGCCTCGGCGGTCCAGAGCCCGGCCGGCGTCAGCTCCGCGAGGCGGGCGAAGAATGGGTCCGTCTTGCCCCTGTCGGCGAAGTCCGAGATGGCCGTGAGCGGCATGTCCGCGTGGGTGTAGATCAGCTTCTTCCACCCCGCGATCTTGGGCAGGTTCAGGGTCGTCTCGGCCACGGCCGTCAGCCCGCCGATGTGGGTGAACAGGAAGCCCGGGTCGATCACGCCCTGGCTCATGAGGACCAGCCCCTCGGCCATGTCGTCCTTGTTCCCCCCGCTCGTGGCGACGAAGTGGGTGAAGGCGTAATGGATGTTGTACATGTTCACGGTCGCCGCGAACGCCTTGTCCGTCGGCCCGGCGAAGAAGTTGAGACAACCGTCGAACCCCATGATCTTGTCCGCGCACTCGACGACCTCGCGCACCGGGGCGAAGGCGAAGACGTCGTCGAACCCTTCCGACGCGATCGCGCGCAGGGCCGCCACCGGATCGGCCACGCCCGCGGTGTTCACGTAGCGGAGGTCGACTCCCTTGGCTCTCGCCTTGGCTGGCCCGTTCAGGGCCTCGGCTCGAGCAAGCCTTGCGGGGTCAACATCGGTGACCACCAGAAGCGAGGGCTTCCGGTCGAAGTTCAGGGCGTACTCGACGGCCGCCGACCCCATCGGCCCGGCCGCAGCCAGCATCGCGCACTTCCCCCCGGGCTTGAGACCCATGTCGTGAGCGTAGCTGCCATACTTCGCGTGGTACGAAGCGTGGAAGGCCCCGACGACGCAGGATACGGGCTCCGCGAGGGCGCCCCGGAAGAACGACTTCCCCTCGAATGGGAGGAGGCACTTGGCCTCCATGACCTCGTTGGGGATGACGATGTGCGTCGAGTCCCCGCCGATCCAGCGGTAGGAGTACCCGGGGGCATCGAGCGAGCCGTCGATCCCGAGCGCCGTCTGGACCACGAACCGCATCCCGGGCTTGAACCGGTCCTTCCACTTGGGGCCCACCTCCATGATCTCGCCGCAGAACTCGTGGCCGATCATGACCGGGTTCGTCCCCGCGTCCTTGGGCACCCGCCGGTGGGCGGTCCCCTGGAGCGCGGCCTTGTGCGTGGACATGCAGACGCCGTCGCAGACCACGCGCGCGAGAATCTCGTTCTCCCCCATCTTCGGGAGCTCGAACTCCTCCATCCGGAGGTCGCTCGCGCCGTACAGCCTGACCGCCTTGGCTTTCATCGTTGGATCAGTATAGCCCCCGCCGGACTCAGGATGAGATTCCGGTCCCGGCCAGCTCCACCCCGCACAACGACATCAGGATCCGTGCCTCTTCAGAAACTCCTCGGCCTTCAGCACGGTGAACGGAAGCTCCTTGCTCTGAAGAAAGTCCCGGTTCTCGGTGACGAGGCAGTCCGCCCGTGCCCATTCCGCATACGCCGCAATGAAGGCATCTCCGGGCTTCAGACCGGCGTTCTCGTAGCGCCAGCCTATCTCGAACGGCACGACCCAGTCCTCGTCAGGCACGATAGCCAGGGCGTTCAGGTAGGTCCAGACCCGCTCGAATGCTCTTCCCGGGAGATTCCTCTGCACCTCATCCAGGATGGTTCGCGGCAGCCTGACCTCGAAGCGTCCCGGGTTGGTAGCCAGCGTGGCCAGCAACTGCTCGCTTGATTCCTTCCTCTCGACCCCGAACCCGAAGACGTACTCGTTCGAATCAAGAACGAGCCGCAATCTTCCCTCTCCAGATCTCTTCGCGAGTCTTCTTGACCGCCTTGACGATGCGGGCTTCAGCCCGGCTGTCGCAGTACTTCACCGGACGCCCAGGAATTGCGCGAAGCGCATCCAGCGCGCGGACCGAATCTGCCTTGGTCTTCCTGATCGGCGCCAGCGTCTTCATGTGATCACTATACCGCACGCCTCATGTGAGGGCTCTCCTCCGAAGCAGCGAGGGTGCGCAGGGCAGGATAGAGCGCGCGGTAGGCGGCGAAGCGGTCGCGGTAGAAGGCGGCGCGCTTGGGATTCGGGTGAATGATGCCGCCCAACCGGACCATCTCGCCCGCAAGACGGCGAAGCGGACGGCCGGTGACGGCGTGGCGCGCGAGCATGGCCGCGCCGAGGCATCCGGCCTGCGAGGCGCGGACGGTCGTGATCGGCTTCCCCATGACGTCCGCCTTGAGCTGAGTCCACGCCGGGTTCCGCGCCCCGCCTCCGGTCGCAAGGAGCTCGTCGATCCGGCATCCCGCCCGGTCGAGAATCTCCATGTTGAGCCGCATCTCGAACGCGACGCCCTCGAGGAGGGCGCGCAAGACCTCGCCCCGCGTGGTCGAGAGCCGCAGGCCCAGGAGCGCGCCGGGGGTCCTCGTGTCGAAGTACGGTGTCCCCGACGGCGTCCAGTACGGGAGCACGAGCAGTCTTGTGGGCTCCGCCGGAAGCTGCCGCAATATCAGGTCGTATGGACTCACCCGTTTCCGCGCTGCCTCCTTCATCTCCTCCCGGCCGAACTCGTTCCGGAACCACTGGAGGATGTTCCCGCCCGTGAGCGAGAACGCGACCGTCGTGTACATGCCCTTGACCGTGTAGTCGTAGGTAGCCAGGTTGCCCGAGAAGAGATCCTGGCTGAACCGTGCCTTCGAGAACGCCGGGCAGATGCACTCGGTCGTGCCGGTCGCGTACATGCCCCGGCCCGGGGTCGTGATCCCAACCCCGAGCGCGGCGCAGGTCTGGTCATGGCCGCCCGCCACCACCGGGATGCCGGCGCCTAGCCCGAGCGCCTTCGCCTTCGCGGCCGGAATCTCCCCCACGACCGTGCCCGAGGGCACCGTACGCGACAGCCGGTCGCGGGGAATCCCGGCCGCCTTGAGGATCCGGTCGTCCCAGTCGTGCTTCAGGACATCGAACAGCATCGTCCGGCCCGCCATCGGCCAGCTCATCGCCGGGTCCAGTCCCAGTTCGTGGTGGAGGAGGTCCTCGAAGCACAGGAACTTGCGGGCGCGCGCCCAGACCCGCGGCGAGTTCTTCCTGAGCCACAGGAGCTTGAAGAGCGAGAACATGGGATGCGCCGTATGGCCTGTGGTCCGGTAGAGCCGCTTCCGGCCGAAGTTCAGGCTCCACGACTCCGCGATTCCCGCCGCGCGGGTGTCGAACGAGAGCATGGCATTGCCCAGGATCCCGCCATCCGCGCCGACCGGCGTGAACGCCTCCCCCTGGCTCGAGACGCCCAGCCCCCGGACGGGATCGCGCCGGACGGCCCCTGCGACCTCGCGGATGACTTCGAGGCAGTGCTTCGCCACGCGCCGGGAGTCGATCTCGGCCCAGCCCTCGCGGGGCGACAGCACCGGATACTCGCGGTACGCCTGCGCCAGCTCCCGGCCGCCGTCGTCGAAGGCGACGGCCTTGCAGCCCGTGGAGCCGATGTCGATCCCGGCCCAACTCACGGAGCTAGAACGGGGTGACCTGGTAGCCGAGGTAGTGCTCGAACGCCTCCCGCACCGGCTCCATGACATGGCTCGGGGTCACGCTCACGTGGTGCCTGAATCCGGCCAGGCCGATCGTGCGCAGCCCCTCCTGGAGGCCGGCAATCTCGGCCACGCCCGCGCAGCCGAAGTAATCCCTGGGGATCGGGTCGCCCGTGAACCGGCCCTGGCCGAGAAAGAACTTGAGCTTCCCGTCTTCGGTGAGCAGGCTCCCGAACGTGAACGGTGCCGGCGCGATCCGGCCCGTGTTGCACCCCCATGCACAGCCCTTCCCCACCGCGTTCGCCAGGATCGCGTGGTCCTCGACCTGGCCCTTCGCCGTCATCAGGGACTGGGGCACGGGGCCGCAGTGGAAGAGAATGACCTTCTCCTCCTCGTCCCCGTAGTTGTTGTTCCAGTCGAGGCACGTCGCCGGCCGCCCGGAGGCGAGCTTGAGCGCGTGCATGGCCACGGCGTTGCCCGCGTCCACCTCGCAGGCCGTCGCGATGCCCCGGTCGTTCATCTCCGACAGGAGCACGCAGGGCGAGATCCCGAGCACGGACTGCATCTCGACCCAGCACCGGATCGCGAGGCAGTCCATGCCGAACTCGACGATGACGCGGTCCAGGACGACCCCGAGCCGGGTCAACCGGTCGAATGCGGTCGCGGGCACCCCCCGCCAGTTCGTGTAGGCCCGGAGCCGCTTCACCTTGGCCTTCATCGCCGGATCCGCCGCCTTGAGCTTCTCCATCCGGTTGAATATGTCCGAGAGGTCCAGTGTCTCCATCGTGATCCCGTGCCGCTCGAGCGCGAGCTCGTCGATCCGGACCGTCTTGAACGCCGTAGTCCGGGCCCCCACGGCCCCCACGGTCATCCGCCGCATCCCATTCACGACCCGGCACAGCCGGTCGAAGTGGTCTACGTTCGCCGCGAACGCGTTCGCGGCCGGGTGCACGACGTGCGGCTTGAGCGCCGTGAACTTCATCCCCTTCTGGCAGAAGACGTCCATGATCGAGAACTTGCCGCAGAATGCGTCCCGCCGGACCTCGGGCCCCATCTTCGCCATCTCGTCCGGGTAGGCCTGGATGAGGACGGGCACCCCCGCGTCCTCGAGGGCGGCCGCGGCGCCGTTCTCGTCGCCGAAGTTGGGCAGGCACAGGATCACGCCCCCGAACTCGCCGCGGTGTTTGTGCAGGAACCCGGCGTACTTGCGCCCCTCGGCCGGGGTCTCGATCGCGCCGTACCGGGTGGCCTTCTCGTCCGACACGATCACCCGGTGGCCCATTCCCTCGAGGACGCTCCGCATCTCGCGACGCGCGGACGCCTGGAGCGACCCCGGGAAGAACCCGCGGTTGCCGAAGAACACGGCGAACGTCGTCTTGGCCTTCTCCTGACTCATGCTGAACCTCCTGCTGGGTTGATGACCTTCGCCGACCCTGCGACCTCGAGATCCTCCCGGATGACACGCACCGTAGCCGCATAGACCGCATCGGCAGCTTTTTCGGCTCCGCCGGCCAGCGCCCGCTCGTACGGTTGGCGGATCGCGGTGGCGACGTTGATCTTGGCAATCCCGCTCGGGATCGCGTCCATGATGTACACCTTGCGGATGCCCGTGCCGCCATGGAGGACGAGCGGCACGCCGGCTGCCGCGTGGATCGCCTTGAGCCGTGAGATATCGAGTCGCGCCTCGGCTTTCTTCTCGTCCTTGCGCGTCCGCGAGATCGCGCCGTGCAGGCTCCCGACGGCGACCGAGAGCCAATCCGTCCCCGTCTCGCGGACGAAACGCGCCGCTTCCCCGGGGTCCGTGAACCCCCGGCCCGAGGCGAAGAGCTCCTCGTAGGGCGGCAGGGGGCCTTCGCCGTGCCCGAAGACGGCGCCGAGTTCGGCCTCCACCGCCACGCCGGCCTGACGAGCCAACTCGACGACCTCGCGGGTCGCGGCGATGTTCTCTGCGAGCGGCAGGCGGGAGCCGTCGACCATGATCGAGCCGTACCCGAGCCGGATGGCCTCGCGCATCAAGGGGGCCACGTCCACGCGCAGGTCATCCTCGTCGATGACGGGCACATGGTCGAGGTGGAGACGGGTGTAGCGCTCGTCCTTGACCCGCTCGTATTCCTCGCGAATCGCGGCCAGGCTCCGGGCCTCGAACTTGGTCCACTCGAGCCGCGCGACCATGATCAGACCGGCGCACTCGGTGTCGCGCAGGGCCCGTACGACGGGCGCCATCATGGGCAGGTAGGGAATGTTGAACCCGGGGACGACCGCCTTCGCCGCGCGTGCGGCGCGAACCCAGTCGGCGTTCGTTAGAACCCGAATTCCTCTTTCATCGCCAGGAACTGGATGAACTTCTCGAGGTTCTCGGTGCTCAGGACGACGATCTTGCCGGCCTGGATGTCGATGACCTTGGTCACCTTCAGCTTCTCGAGAACCTCGTGCACCTTGGCCGGATCGTCCTGCAACCCGACGTCCTTGGCCAGCTCGTTCTCTCCGAACGGGATGTCGAAGGTCGTAACCCCGCCGGGGCCCTTGACGCCGTGCTGGGCGCACACGAGCTGGAGGCGGCCGGCGATCCGGCGGTTCACGTCCTTGATGAGCAGGTTGGCGAGCTGCTGGTTCATGTCCCGCAGCCGGTTGCTCATGTTCTTCATGATCTTGCGGACGATGGCGGGGTTGGACTGGACGTGAAGATCGAACGTGCGCTCGTCGAGGAGGATCAGCCGGGTTTCCTCGGCCGCCCGCGCGTTGGTGGAGCGCGGCGCCTTGTCGATGATCGACATCTCGCCGAAGAAGTCGCCGGGGCCGAAGAAAGCGAGGCTCTTCTCTCCCTTGGGCGTCGACAGGTAGACCTCGATCTTGCCGGTCTGGATGATGAACATGTGCTCGCCGGGATCGCCCTGCCGGAATAGAAGCTCGCCCGCCTTGAAGACTTTCGCGAACTTGTCGAACGTTTCGCCGCCGACTGCCACCTTGGTCCCTCCTGTTCAAGTCCGCGGGCCCCTTGCCCCGGCTCCGCGGCGCCGATATTTGATTCTAGCCCGCTCCCCCCCGGCCCGCAACCCTTTTGCGCTCATTCGCCCGCCAGCGGTCGCTCCGGGGCCCTTCCGGGTCCTCCCTCTTTCAGCCTTCCCTGTCGAACCGGTGGCCCGGGAGCACGGCGGACAACCCCCCATCCGCAATCCAGGCCGCGCCGGTCACGAACCGGGCGTCGTCCGAAGCCAGGAAGACCGCCACCGGCGCGATCTCGCCCGGGGTGGCGGCGTGCCCCGCCGGGGAGACGCCGAACCAGTGCTTCTTCGCCACGGGATCGGCGAAGAAACTATCCGACATCGCGGTCTGCACCCAGCCCGGGCACAGGGCGTTCGCCCGGATGTTGTCGAGCGCGTAGTCGATCGCGATCGACTTCGCCAGCATGACGGCGCCGCCCTTCGACGCGCAGTAGGCGGCCAGCCGCGGCTCCGCCTGCATCCCGTTGACCGACGCCGTGATCACGATCGCGCCCCCGCCGCGCGCCTTCATCGCCGGGATCGCGGCACGGCAACAGAGGAAGACGCCCTTGAGATTCACGCCGTGCAGGCGGTCCCATTCCTCCTCCGTGGTGTCGGTCAGGGCCTTGTCGAGCTCCACCCCCGCGTTCGCGTGCAGGATGTCGAGCCCCCCGAATCGGGACACCGCCTCGGCCACCGCGTGCTCGCAGTCCGAGGCGTTCGACACGTCGCACCGGACGAATATGGCCCGGCCGCCTTCCTTGCCGATGGCGCCCGCCACCGCTCGCCCCTTCGCTTCCTGGACGTCCGCGACCACGACGGCCGCGCCTTCCTTCGCAAAGAGCCGGGCGCACGCCTCGCCGATTCCCGACGCCGCTCCCGTCACGATCGCGACCTTGCCGTCGACGCGTCCCATCGGTATCGCCTCCCCTGTTTCCCCTGCCCGGCTACTTCCAGAACATGCGGATCGCGGTCGCGACCAGTACGACCGCGAAGCACCGGCGGATCCACTCGCCCTGGACGTGGGTCGTGAGCGTCGCGCCCAGGTACGCGCCCACGACGGAGCCGGCCATCATCCAGGCCACGACGTGCCAGTTCACGTTCCCGAGCAGGTGGTGACGCCACGCGGCCACGATGGCGGTGGGCACGATGACGGCGAGGGACGTGCCGATCGCAATCTTGGGGTCCAGCTTCATCCAGAGCACGAGCAGGGGCACGATGATGAGGCCGCCGCCCACCCCGAAGAACCCGCCAAAGACACCCGCCGCCAGTCCGATCGCGATCGCCTCCTGCCACATACGCGCCATCCTCCTTCGAGCCTCGCCAGGCCGTTCCGTCGACCAGTATGATACGGCATGGCCCCCGTGCGACATGGCCGCCGTCTCCCTGCCCTCCTGCCCGCCCTGGCGTGCCTCGCCGGGTGCGCCCTGGCACCCGCCGCCGCGCGCCTCGGACACGACGAGCAGACCGCCCTCGACCACCTGCGCGCCGGCGACCCCCGCGGCGCGTTCACGTCGTATCGGGCGCTGGCCAAGACGGCATCGTCCGCGGATGCCGCTCGTCTCCATGCCGCCGCCGCCGTATCCGCCGCCCGGGCCGGCTTGGCCGTGGACGCGCTCGCCGAACGGATGGAGGCCATCCACGCCGCGCCCGCCGACCGGTGGCACCGGCTCGCCGCGGCGCGGCTGCACCTGGAAGCCGGAGACCCCCAGGCTGCCCTCGTCGCGCTCGGCGAACCGGTGACGGCGTGGGACTGGCTGACGCGCGGTCAGGCCGAGCGACGCCTCGGACACGCAGAGGATGCCGTCGCGTCCTTCGAGAAGGCCAAGGCCCTCGACCGGTCCCTCGCGCTCGCGGACCAGGAGAGGGGCGAGGCGCTCGCGGCCCTGGGCCGGTTTGCGGACTCCGCGACCGCGTACACGGCCGCCCTCGCCACCGACGCGTCCCTCACCCACGTGCAGGCGCGGCTGGCCGCGGTCGAGACCGCGCTCGGCCGCACCACCCGGGCCTATGAGCGGTACCGCAAGCTGCTCCTTGTCGACGCCGGCCACCCCGTCGCGAAGCGCGAGCGGGAACGGCTCGCCGCCGCGGAGCCCCGGCTGGCTCGCGCCGAGTCCGGACGCTCGGCCGAGCGCCGTCGCGAATGGGAGGCGTTCGTTCCGCCCCGGTTTGATCCCCTGCCCCCGACGCCGCTCTCGCCCATCGCGGTCGGGTTAGTCTCGGACCTGGCCACCTTCCGGATCAAGTGCTCGAGCGCCTGCTCGGTCTCGGTCGAGGGCCAGCCATGCGAGATCGTGCCCGCCCGGGCCGAGATCTCGGGCCGCGTCGACAGCCGGCTGCGGCTCACCTGGTCCGGCGGCGGGGCCACGAGCGCCCGCTCGATCCGGCTTACGCCGGACGACCCCGCGGCGACCATCGCCCTCTTCAACCTGCACTTCGAGAAGGGGTTCTACTGGTCCGACCAGGAGACCCGCACCTACCGCGGCGTCCTCATCGTGCGGCCCCGCGACGACACCATCTCCCTCATCAACGAGGTGCCGCTCGAGGAGTACCTGCTCGGCGTCGTTCCCTCCGAAATGCCCGAGAACTGGCCGGCCGAGGCGCTGAAAGCCCAGGCGGTCGCCGCCCGCACGGAGACGCTCAAGAAACTCCGGCGGCACGGCGTCGACGGGTTCGACGTCTGTTCCACCCAGCACTGTGCCGTTTACCGGGGCACCACGGGCGAGGCACGCCAGACGACGGCCGCCGTGCGCGCGACCGCGGGCGAAGTGCTCCGGGCCGCCAGTGGCGGCTACCTCGACTGCGTCTACGCCGCCAACTGCGGCGGCTGGGGCTCCACCCCGGGGGGGGTCTGGGGGTCCGGCGACGACGCCTTCGCGGCGGTCTGCGACATCCCCGGGGAGGACGCGCGCGTCTGGGCGGCGGTCCCGCAGGACCCCGACCTGCGCGAGCGGTTCCTGTTCGAGCGCCCTCCCGCGTACTGCAACCACTCGACCTACCGGGCCTCCTACCGCTGGACCCGCGCCTACACCGAGGACGAGCTGGCCGCGTGGGTCCTCCGGCGGTTCAAGCTCGAGGGGCTCAAGGACGTGCGCGTCGGCACCACCACGGACGAGGGCTGGGCGACGTCGATCGAGATCGTGAGCGCGACCGCAACGAAGACGGTCAAGCGCGACGCGATTCGGGCGGCGCTGGGCACGGTCCGGAGCAACATGCTGACGGTCGAGCACATCCCGCCGGGCGGCGGCGCGCCCGGGCTGTACGTCTTCGTCGGCGCGGGCTGGGGACACGGAGCCGGGCTCTGCCAGGACGGCGCATGGGGAATGGCCCAGCGCGGCATCGCGTACCGCGAAATCCTCGCGCACTACTACCCGCAGGCGCGCTTCGAGCGGCTCTACTGATGGCCATGTTCGAGGACGAGTACTACGACATCGTGCGCAAGGCCATGGTCGGGGCCGGACTGCACGCCGCGGATCTCGCCGCGTGCGCAGGATTCTCCGTTCCCGATGTCCAGATACTCGAGGCCGGCGCGGCTGCGCCCAACGAGGCCCACCTACGCGCGGCCGCGGCGGTGCTCGGCCTGTCGGCGGACAAGCTCGCGGACCTCGCCCTGCGGCCCGAGCCGCCGCGAGCGGTGACGGTTCCCCCGCCGTTCGAACGACTGGCGCTGGAACGGGCCGCGAACTGCTACATCCTGGGCGACCCGGAGACGCGGCAAGGCGTGATCGTGGACCCCGGAGACGAGCCCGACCGCATCGTGGCCGCGGTCGAGTCGGCCGGGGTCGCGCCGGCGTTCATCCTCGTCACCCACGGCCACGGCGACCACGACGGGGCGCTGGCCGAGGTCCTCCGCCGCTGGCCGGTCCCGGTCGTCCGGGCCGAACCCGGACGGGAATTCGCCGTGGGCGGCATGCGCGGCCGCGTCCGCGAGGTGCCCGGCCACACCGAGGATTCGGTCGTATTCATCTTTGACGCGCGGCGCGTGGCGTTCACGGGAGACGCCCTCTTCGCCCGGTCCCTGGGCGGCACCCGGGGCGGCGCGGCCTACCGGAGCCTCCTCGACCGGGTCGCCGCCGAGATCCTCTCGCTCCCGCCCGACACCGTCCTCGCCCCCGGCCACGGCCCGCTCACGACCGCCGGAGACGAGCGGCGGCTGAACCCCTTCTTCCCGTGACCGCTCTCGCGTCCGCGCTCATCTTCCTCGCGACGGCCTTCGTCAACATCCGCCGGCTGGCCCCCACGATATTCAACGACGACAGCCCGGAGACCGTCGCGGCCGCGATGACCCTCGGTATCACGCACCCGCCCGGTGATCCCGTGCTCGTGCTCCTTGGAAGACTCGCCTGCGCCCTGCCAGTCGGCTCCCCCGCGTTCCGGATGAACCTCCTATCCGCACTGCTCTTCGCGCTCGTCCCCGTGCTCGTCTGGCACATGATGAGGCCCTGGCTTGGCCCGCGCGGCAAGACGCTGGCCGCCTTCGCCGCCGTTGCGCTCGTGGCCGGCAGCCCCGTGGTCGCCCAGCAGGCCGCCGTGGCCAAGGGCGCGTCCTACGGGCTGAACCTCTGCCTGCTGCTCGGGATGACGTGGGCCGCCGGAGCCGGGCGCCTCCCGGCGGCGTGGCTGTTCGCGGGCGTCCTCGCCGCCCACCACTGGATGACGCTCGCGGCATACGCCCTATGCCCCGTGGTCGCATGGGCGCTGCGTGTGCCCACAGGTTGGCGTCCGACGGCGCGAGGGACGGTCCTCGGCGCGGGACTCTTCCTCCTCGCCGCGTCGCCCCTTATAGCCCAGCCCCTGCTCGATGCCCGCTTCCCGGCGTTCGCGTCGGGTGCGGCGCATTCCTTGCCGCGATTCGCCGCCCAGCTCGCGCGGCGGCCGTTCCTCCAGACCGAGCTTCGGCCCGACCTGCACCCCGTCGCGCGGCAGGTCGTGCCCGTTGCCGCGAGCCTTCATCTCCAGGTCGGCTGGGCGGGCTGGCTGCTGGTCGTGGCCGCGTTCGCCTGGGGCCCGCGTCGCGGGATTCTCGGAGCCGCCCTCGGCGCCGCCGTCGTCCTCCCCGTGCTCGAAGCACTCTTCTATCTTTCGCTCCCGCCCGGGCTGGACCACCTCTTCAACGTCTTCCTCCTGCCGAGCGCGATAGCGCTGGCGGCTCTCGCGGCCCTGGGGGCGGGCGCGATCGCCGACCACTGGAAGCTCCAGGGGCTGGTGGTCGCCGCGGCCCTCGTTCTTTGGGCCGGACCAGGCCGGGCGCCGGAGCGGCGGCCCTACGACGTCCGCTCGGCGACCTGGTCGTTCGATCTCGCCCGCGCCATGCTGGCTCCACTTCCGAGGGGAGCCGGACTCGTCACGATCTCGGACCTCGACACCTTCGCCCTCTGGCACGCGCAGGCCGTGGACGGATTCCGGCCCGACGTCCTCGTCGTCAACTGGATCCTCCTCCGGCACCCGTGGTATCGGGAGCGCGCGGCGCGACTCGCCGGCGATCCCGCCCTGATGGCCGCGCCCGACCGGCCCACGGCACTGGCCGGCCTGCTCACGCGCGTACGGCGGCCCTGGTTCACGTGCGCCGCCACGCTCGAGGGCACGCCTCCGGGGACGCGCCTCCGCCCCTTCCACCTGACGTACGGGCTCGGCCCCGGACCGGCCGTCGGATTCCACGGGCTCGTCTGGCGCGGCTACTTCGAGGCCCTGTCCCGCCTGCCGGAGCCGCATGCGCGCCTGGCGGCCGGATACACGGCCGAATGCGTGCACACCCTCGCCGGGGCGGCCGCTACGCCTCGGCTATAATGGCTTCTCCGTGGCGATCCTGAAAGTCGCGCAGATGGGCCATCCGATTCTCCGCCGCCGGGCCGATCCCGTCACGGCGGCGGCGCTGCGCTCCCGCGACACCCAGCGGCTGATCCGGGACATGATCGAGACGATGCGCGAATACGACGGCGTAGGACTGGCGGCACCGCAGGTACACGCATCCATCCGGCTCGTCGTCATCGCTTCGCACCGCAACCCCCGCTACCCCCAGGCGCCCGCGATCCCGCTGACCGTGCTCGTGAACCCGGCCGTGACGACGCTACCGGGGCCCCGGATCGCGTGGTGGGAAGGCTGCCTCTCCCTCCCCGGCCTGCGGGGCCGCGTGGTCCGCCCGTCGCGGGTCCGCGTCCGAGCGCTCGACCGCCTCGGCCGCCCGTTCACCCGCGTCTTCGAGGGTTTCTCCGCCATCGTGATCCAGCACGAGACCGACCACCTGGACGGAGTCCTCTACATCGACCGGATGACCGATCTCAAGCAGCTCTCTTTCGAGCGCGAATACCAAGTCCACTGGGCGCCGGCCGAAGCCTCCGGCAAAGGAGCCTGACGCATGAAGTTCACGAACCGCGACGCCGACCTCTTTGTGCCTGATGGCGCAACTGAAGACGCGGCCTTCGGCCGGACCACGCACCTCGGGATCGGCGCGCACCAGGACGACCTGGAGATCATGAGCTGGCACGGCATCCTCGAGTGCTACCACTCGGAGACCGACTGGTATCTCGGCGTGACCGTGACCGACGGCCAGGGCAGCGCCCGGTCGGGGCCGTACGCCTCCTACACGAACGAGGAGATGGCCGCGGTCCGGCGGGCGGAGCAGCGGAAGGCGGCGTCGCTCGGCGACTACGCCGGCATGGTCCAGCTCTGTTACACGAGCGCGGCGGTCAAGGACCTGTTGAGCCCGGCGCTGACCGCGGAGCTCAAGGATATCCTGCTCCGCGCCAAGCCTAAGGTGGTCTACACCCACAACCTCGCCGACAAGCACGACACCCACGTCGGGGTCGCGCTCCGAACGCTCAAGGCCATCCGCGAGCTCCCCAGGGACGCGCGCCCGGCGAAACTCCTCGGTTGCGAGGTCTGGCGGAACCTGGATTGGATGCAGGACGAGGACAAGACCGTCCTCGACGTCTCCCGGCACGAGAGCCTGGCCGTGGCGGCCGTCTCCCTCTACGATTCGCAGGTGGCGGGCGGAAAGCGGTACGATCTCGCCACGATCGGGCGCTGGCGCGCGAACGCGACCTACTACGCCTCCCACGGCGTCGACACGGCGTCCCTCATGGTCTTTGCCATGGACCTTACGCCCCTGGTGCAGGACGAGTCGCTGAATCCCGCGGAGTACGTGAAACGCTACATGGACCGGTTCACCGGCGACGTCGTCGCCAGACTGGGGAAACTCGCATGAGCTCGCTCCTCGAAGTCACCCCGAAGCACGTCCCGCCGCTCGACCCCGGCTTCCGGCCGGCTTCGCTGGGCACCCGGGCCTACCTCGCCGCCGTGAAGGCGTCGGGCCAGGGCGTCCCCCTCGTGCTCGGGCTGCGCCGCGAGGGCGCGTTCTCGGTCTTCAAGACCCAGGTCTTCGCCCCCGGTTCCGCCCACGACGCCGACACGCTCCGGTATGTCGAGCGCACGGTCAAGTTCATGCTCTGGCAGAAGGGCGGCCACACGATCGTAGTGGGCGGAGCCCATGAGATCGCGGACCACCTCCGGAAAGCCTACGCCCCGGGCGGGTCGCGCGCGTTCGACGCCGAGTTCATGTCCCGGGACGTCTACGAGCACGCGTTCGGGGTGGAGCATACGACCCCGGACCAGGTCCCGGCATCGCAGGAACCCGCCGCTCCGAAGGGTGGCCACCTCGACGGCTGTCGTATCGGGCTCGACCTCGGCGCCTCCGACCGCAAGGTCGCGGCCGTGATCGACGGCAAAGCGGTGTATTCCGAGGAAGTGATCTGGAACCCGAAGACGGAGAAGGACCCGGAGTTCCACTACCGCGAGATCCGCACCGCCCTCAAGGCCGCCGCCTCCCATATGCCGCGCGTGGACGCCATCGGCGTCAGCTCGGCGGGGATCTACATCAACAACCGGGCCATGATCGCATCCCTGTTCCGCGGCATCCCCAAGGACCTCTTCGCCTCCCGGATCAAGCCGATCTTCCTGAACATCCGGAAGGAGTTCAACAACGTGCCCCTGGAGGTCTGCAACGACGGCGACGTGACCGCGCTCGCGGGCGCCATGAACCTCAAGTCGGGCGCCGTGCTCGGCGTGGCCATGGGCTCTTCCGAGGCCGCCGGATACGTGACGCGCGAATCCTATCTCACGGACTGGCTGAGCGAGCTCGCCTTTGCCCCCGTGGACTTCCGCACCGACAAGCCGCCCGTGGACGAGTGGAGCGGCGAGGCCGGCTGCGGGGTCCAGTACTTCTCGCAGGTGGCCGCGATCCGGCTCGCCGAGGCCGCAGGCATCCCGCTCCAGGCCGACGCCTCCCCCGCGGAGAAGCTCAAGGCGATCCAGGAGCTCATGCCCAACGGCCACCCGAAGATCAAACAGGTCTTCGAGTCGATCGGCTGTTTCCTCGGGTACGCGATCGCGCACTACGCCGACTTCTACGAGATCAAGAACCTGCTCATCCTCGGCCGGGTCACCTCCGGCGAGGGCGGCGTGATCCTGCTGGCGAAGGCGCGCGAGGTACTCAAGGACGAGTTCCCGCAGATCGCAGGTTCGCTCGAGATCCATATCCCCGAGGAGGAGAGCGACCGGCGCGTCGGCCAGGCCGTCGCCGCCGCCAGCCTCCCCTCGATCCCGAAGAAGGCATAGCCGTGCCTGTCGCGATTGGTCTCGATCTGGGCGGGACGAACATCAAGGGTGGTGTAGTCGACGAGAACGGCAAGGTCCTGGCGCAGGGGGAAGTCCCGACCCTTGCCCTCGAGGGCCCGGACGCGATCGTGGGCCGAATGGCCAAGCTCGCGGAGGAGATGCGCGCCAAGGCGCCGACGCCCCCGGTCGGCGTCGGCGTCGGCTCCCCCGGCCCGCTGGACCCCACCACGGGCATGCTGTACTTCACCCCGAACATGCCGGGCTGGGACAACTACCAGCTCGGGGCCAAGCTCGCCGAGAAGCTCAAGCTCAAAGTCGTGGTCGACAACGACGCCAACGTGGCCGCGCTCGCCGAGTTCCGCTGGGGCGCCGCCAAGGGCACGAAGACCATGCTCCTCCTCACCCTGGGCACCGGCATCGGCGGCGGCATCATCTTCGACGGCAAGCTCGTGAACGGACCGAAGGTGACGGCGGGCGAGGTCGGCCACATCATCATCAACGACAAGGGCCCCAAGTGCGGGTGCGGCAACCACGGCTGTCTCGAGGCCTACTGCGGCACCGAGGGGATCCTCGCCCGGGCCAAGGCCCTCCTGGAGCTTCCGGGCACGGTGAGCATCCTGCGCGAGATGGCCGGCCGGGAATACGAGAAGCTGACCCCCGCCCTGATCTCGCAGGCCGCGGGCAAGGGCGACGGCCCCGCCATCTCGGTCCTCAAGGAGACCGGCCGCCTGCTCGGCGTCGGCATCGCGAGCCTCGTGAACCTCTTTGCCCCCGAGGTCGTCGTCCTCGGCGGCGGGGTCGCCCGCGCGGGCGAGTTCATCTTCATGCCCGTCCGCGAGGAGGTCCGCCGCCGCGCGATGCGGCCGGCCAGCGAATGGGTGAAGGTGGTGCCCGCCGCGATGGGCAACGACGCCGGCACCGTCGGCGCCGCCGCGCTGGTGCTGGGGGACAAGTAGAGCACTAGCCTGAGTTCCGCAGTTGCGGGAGGGGCGTGGTGGTTTTGCAGGGCTTTTGA